>WNEY01000320.1_pt1 | contig 28476 bp, 31 predicted proteins | sample 5400531 | NCBI WGS metagenome assembly WNEY01 (sample SAMN13153338, study PRJNA577476) | soil metagenome | isolation source: 200 cm saprolite under Douglas fir tree site 1 | place: USA:California | collected 2015-04-18
GGGATACCGCGACTCTTCGCAGCCAGCTCCGCGACCTCATCGCGATTCTGGCGTTGCCCGCGGTGTGGAGCGGCCGGGACGCGGCTGATATCCCGGAGGCAGTGCTCGAGGTGTTGTCGAGCATGCTGCGGCTCGATCTGGCCTACATCCGGGCGGCGGACCCGGCCGGGAGCGGCCCGTTGGAGACGGCTCGCGTGCAAGGAAGACCAGACCTCCGCAGTCGCGGCCGCGAGATTGCAGATCTCTTCGCCCAGAGAACGACGGACCCCGACGCGAACCAGGCACTCGTTCTCCCGGACCCTGCCACCGGGGAGCCCTTGCGCGCGACCCGGATCGCGCTTGGGCTGGCAGGGCAGACCGGCGTGGTCATTGCCGCGTCTCGGCGTTCGAGCTTCCCCACGCCTTTCGAGCGATTTCTCCTTCAGAGCATCATCACCCAGGCCGAGGTCGCCCTCCGCAACGCGGCGCTCATGACCGCCCTTCACCATGCTTTCCACTGCGAGCAGGTCGCGCGGGCGGATGCGGAAGCGGCGAACCGAGACAAAGACCTGCTCAACGAGGAGCTCGAGCGCCGTGTCGTTGAGCGGACCAGACAACTCAGCCTGGTCAACCAAGAACTAGAAAGAGAAATCGCCGAGCGCAAACGGGCCGAGGAGGCGCTACGGGAGAGTGAACAGCGCTTCCGCGATTACGCCGAGACGGCCTCGGATTGGCTCTGGGAGACTGGCCCGGATCACTCTTTCACCCGGGTCTCGGAGGAGCGCACCGCGCTTGGCATCGATCCCGCCGGCCGGATCGGAGTGACGCGGTGGGACTTCGCCGCCGACGTCGAGGAGGAGCCCGAGAAGTGGCGCCTGCATGGCGCGACGCTCGAAGCACACCAGCCGTTTCGCGGCTTCGTCTACAGGACCGCGAGCGCCGACGGATCGGTGGTCTACGTTGCCACGAGTGGCAAGCCCGTGTTCGACGTGGACGGTCGCTTCCTCGGCTACCGCGGTGTCAGCAGCGACGTCACGGCGGCGGTTCGCGCGGAACAGGTCGAGAAGGCGCTCCACCAAGCGCAGGCCGAGCTTGCGCGCGTCACGCGCGCGACGACGCTGGGTGAGCTCGCCGCTTCCATCGCCCATGAGATCAACCAACCGCTGGCGGCCATCGGTGCCGACGCTGCCGCTTGCCTGCACTGGCTGGCTGCCGACAGACCCGATCTCGACAGCGTCCGGGAGGCGCTCACCGCCATCGTGAAGGACGGCGACCGCGCGGGAGCGGTGATCACCCGGATTCGCACCCTGCTGGCGCGCTCGCCGCTCGCCCACGAGCCCTGTGACCTCAGCGGTGTCATCGGCGACGTGCTGCCCCTCGTCGGGCCCGAGATCGGGCGACACCGTATCCTCCTGCAGACGTCTTTGGCACCGGACCTGCCGCAGATCATGGGCGATCGGATCCAGCTCCAGCAGGTCCTCCTGAATTTGCTGCTGAATGCCGCGGAGGCCATACGGCAGGTCTCGCCGGAGCGGCGCAGGATGATCGTCCGCGCGACCGCCGACTACCGTGACGATGGCCCCTGGGCGATCGTCGCCGTCGAGGATGCCGGCGTCGGCTTCGGCGAGGCCGAGGCGCCGCGCCTGTTCGAGGCGTTTTACACGACCAAGCCGGGTGGGCTGGGCATGGGGCTATCGATCAGTCGCTCGATCATTGACAGCCACAGGGGTCGGCTCTGGGCCACGGCGAACCCGGACCATGGCGCCACTTTCCACTTCGCCCTGCCGGGTATGCGATGAGCGCGGAGTGGTATTTGATGTTTCTGATGCGGTCGGGGTCGCGACAACCTCAACTGTGGCGGTTTTGATGCTGCCGACGGAGCCCATAGGAAGCATTCCGAGACCAGCGGCGTTGATCGAGGGAGTCCAAGGCTTCCGAGCCGGGCGCATCTCGCAGCCGGAACTGAATGCGCTTTACGATTCTGCCGTCCAAGACACAGTTCAGCGTCTGGAAGCCACCGGATCGCCGGTCATTACGGATGGTGAACAGGCCAAGCACAGCTTCGCCACCTATTCCATCTATGGCCTGGAGAACCTGTCGCCGGATGGCGTGCCGATTTTGTTCGCGGACGGACACATCCGAAACTTTCCCCGACTAACCTCCGGACCGTTCAGGTACAAGACCCCGGCCGATGTTTACCTGGAAATAGCCCAGCGGTATGCGCATGTACCGCTCAAGCAAGCGGTCGTCTCGGCCTCGGCGTTGAGCCTGCTGTATCCGCAAGGCGGCATCCGGGGCTATTCACGAGAAGAGTATCTTGATGCCCTGATTGCTGAGCAGGAGGGCGAAATTCGGCGTTGTCTGAAAAAGGGCGCACATGTGGTTCAGATGGACTTCACGGAAGGACGGCTGTCGATCAAGTTGGATCCGACGCGGCGCCTGCTACACAGTTTCATCGACCTGAACAATCTGGTGCTGGAGCGCTTTTCCGCCGAGGAGCGGAGGCGCATAGGGGTGCACACCTGCCCAGGCGCCGATCGCTACTCAACCCATAGCGCGGATGTGGACTACGCCGAGCTCCTGCCCCGCTTGTTCGAGCTGCAGGCGACCAACTTTTATGTGCAACTGGCAAGCGAGCCTGACCGCAAGCGTGTCCTGAAAATGATTCGAGACCACGCCAAGGATGGGCAACGGATCTTCGTGGGAGTGATCGATCCACTCAATCCGCGTGTCGAGACTCCAGAAGAGGTCAGGGACCGTGCCCTTGAGGCTGCCGAATACATTCGGCCTGATCGATTGGGAACGACGGACGATTGCGGATTTGCGCCCTTCAGCGACGACACGTCACGCACTCGGGAAACAGCGTTCGAGAAGATTCGGGCCCGTGTCGCTGGGACGGTCTTGGCCAGCACCGTGCTCAGTCTCGGATAGGACGACTGGTGGGCGAATACTGGTGCGGATCCATACAGGCCGAGCGCCAGTGAGCTGAATGTCGATGCCAGAGCAACGCGAAGCCCACGAGGCGATTCTGGACCGACTCCACCGAAGACTGCGGACTCTGTGTCAGTGCACCAATACGTTCTTTCAAGCCGAGAGCGAGCAGGAGCTGCTGCAGTCTATTTGCGGAATTCTCGTGGCAGGCGGCGAGGTTCGGCTGGCCTGGATTGGCTACTGCGAGGATGATGCCGAGAAGACCGTTCGGCCGGTGGCCCAGGCGGGATCCGGCCTCGATTACCTGGAGCGCGTCAAGACTTCCTGGGGCGAGATGGAAACCGGTCAGGGTCCAGCCGGCATTGCGGCTCGGACCGGCAAAGCTTGTTGGGTCGATGATATCCGGACAGATCCGAGGTTTTCTCCTTGGCGAGTCGCCGCCCTCGCACGCGGCTACGCTTCGTGCATGGCAGTTCCGTTGATCGCCTATAGCAAGCAGAGGGGCGCCGTGGATCTTCGTGGCACGCTCAATCTTTACTCCGCGGAGTGCAACGCTTTTGATGAGAGCGCGGTCGAGCACTATACCGGTTTGGCGGCGTCCGTGGCATATGCCGTGACGGCGCTCCGCGGCCATCTCGCGGAAGACCTGGCATACGGGGTGACGGCGCTCCGTGCTCGCGCGGAGCGCAAGCAGGCCGAGGAAGCGCTGCACCAGGCGCGGGAGGAACTCGCGCACGTCACGCGGGTGACGACGCTGGGCGAGCTCGCCGCCTCGATCGCCCATGAGGTCAACCAGCCGCTGGCGGCCATCATCGCTGACGCCAACGCGTGCCTCCACTGGCTGGAAGCGGACCGACCCGACCTGGACAGTGTCCGAGAGGCGCTGGCCGCCGTCGTGAAGGACGGCGACCGGGCAGGGGAGGTGATCACCCGGATTCGGGCCCTTCTGTCGCGATCTTCGGTCGCCCACCGGCCCTGTGACCTCGCCGGGGTCATCCGCGACGTGCTTCTCCTGGTCGGTCCCGAACTCGGGCGACACGGGACCGTCCTGCAAACGTCACTGGCGACCGACCTGCCGCCGGTCATGGGCGATCGGGTCCAGCTCCAGCAGGTTCTCCTGAACTTGCTCTTGAATGCCGCCGAGGCCGTCCGAAACGTCCCGCCGGAGCGACGCCGGCTGGTCGTGCGCTCGACCCTCGAACGGCGTGACGATGGCTCCTGGGCGGTCGTCGCGGTGGAGGATGCCGGCGTCGGCTTCCGCGAGGAGCAGGCGGGCCGCCTGTTCGAGGCGTTCTACACGACGAAGCCGGGCGGATTGGGCATGGGGCTGTCCATCAGCCGCTCGATCATGGACGGGCACCGGGGACGACTCTGGGCGACGGCGAACTCGGGCCACGGCGCCACCTTTCACTTCGCTCTGCCGGGGATGCGATGACGTCGGGTGCGGCCGTGGCCTTCGTCGTCGACGAGCAAGATTGGAATCGGTCAGGTGAAGGCGGCAGGCGCAAGCGCGCAGAGGTTTCGCTCGAGCAAGCACGCGACGAGCTGGAGGCAAAGGTCCAGGAGTGGACCGCGGCTCCGCTTTGAGCAGCCATCCCAAATGAAGACTGGAGGTGGCCGCGATGACCACCGAGATGCGGAAGACCGGAATCGACGTCGTCGGCGACATGCCCTGGGGCACGCACGTTTGTCTCTTCTACGAGACGAAAGAGGATCTCCTCGGCACGTTGGCCTCCTATTGCAAGGCTGGATTGGAAAGCCAGGAGTTCTGCCTGTGGGTGGTTGCCGAGCCCGTGAGGGAGGAAGAGGCCAGGCATGCGTTGAAACAAGTTGTTCCTGATCTTGATCGATACCTGGCGGACCACAGCATAGACATCGTCTCTGCCGGCGACTGGTATCTGCAAGGGGGCTCGTTTGATCTCAAGAGAGTGATGAGCGGTTGGCATGAAAGACTCGCTCTCGCATTGGCCGGAGGGTACGCCGGCGTGAGAGTGACCGGAGATACGGCCTGGCTCGAAAAGAAGGACTGGAAGGGCTTCTGCGAATACGAAGAGACGCTCAACGAGTCTATCGCCAATCAGCGCCTGGCCGTGCTGTGCACGTACCCGCTCGCCGCATGCGGAGCTGCGGAAATCCTGGATGTGGCGCGTACACACCAGTTTGCCATCGCAAAGCGACACGAGAGTTGGGAAATTATCGAAACCCCCGGGCTCAAGCAAGCCAAGGCCGAAATCACGCGCACGAACGAGGAGCTCGAACAACGTGTCGTGGAACGGACCAGCCAACTGACGGCTGTCAACGAAGAGCTGAGAAAGGAAATTCTCGAGCGCAAGCGGGCCGAGGAAGCGCTGCACCAGGCGCGGGAGGAAGTCGCGCACGCCACGCGGGTGACGACGCTGGGCGAGCTCGCCGCCTCCATCGCCCACGAGATCAATCAGCCGCTGGCGGCCATCATCGCTGACGCCAACGCGTGCCTTCACTGGCTGGAAGCGGACCGACCCGACCTGGGCAGTGTCCGAGAGGCCTTGGCCGCCGTCGCGAAGGACGGCGATCGGGCCGCGGAGGTGATCACCCGGATTCGCGGCCTGCTCGCGCGAGCGTCGGTCGCCCACGGGCCATGCGATATGGCCGGTGTCATCGGTGACGTGCTTCCGCTCGTGCGTCCGGAACTCGGGCGACACGGCATGATTCTGCAAATGTTCCTGGCGCCAGACCTGCCGCCGGTCAGGGGCGATCGGGTCCAGCTCCAGCAGGTCCTTCTGAACTTGCTGGTGAATGCTGTTGAGGCCTCGAGGGAGGTCCCGCCGGAACGGCGCCGGCTGACCCTGCATTCGACCGTCGAGTACCGTGACGATGGACCCTGGGCGGTCGTCGGGGTCGAAGATGGCGGCGTCGGTTTCCGCGAGCCTGAGGCGGAGCGCCTGTTCGAGGCGTTCTACACGACGAAGCCGGGGGGGCTCGGGATGGGGCTATCGATCAGCCGCTCGATCATCGAGGGGCATGGGGGACGGCTGTGGGCGACGGCGAATGCGGATCACGGCGCCACTTTCCACTTCGCCCTGCCGGGGATGCAATGAGCTCGGAGAGCCCGGTCGTCTTCGTCGTCGACGATGACCGGGCCTTTCGCGATGCCCTTCGGCGGCTGCTCACGTCCGTGGGGCTGTCCGTGGAAGTCTTCCCGAGCGCTCAGGCGTTCCTGAGCAACCCGAGACGGCATGCTCCAGGATGCCTCGTGCTCGACGTCCGCCTCCCGGGGTTGAGCGGCCTCGACCTTCAGCAGGAACTTGCCAACACGGACACGACGCTGCCGATCATCTTCCTCACCGGGCACGGCGACATTCCCATGTCGGTCCGGGCCATGAAGGCCGGTGCGGTCGAGTTTCTCACGAAGCCGTTTCGCGAGCAGGACCTGCTCGACGCCATTCGCCACGCGATCGATCGTGATCGCGTGGCACGCACGGAGAGGCTGGAGCTCGCCGAGCTTCGTCGCCGGTATGACTTGCTGACTCCTCGCGAGCGGGACGTGATGGGCGCCACCGTCGCCGGTCTGCTCAACAAGCAGATCGCCGGGCAGTTGGGAACCAGCGAAGCCACTGTCAAGGAACAGCGTGGGCACGTGATGCAGAAGATGCAGGCCGGGTCTCTGGCCGATCTGGTCCGGAGCGCCTCGCGCCTTGGAATTACCCCTGCCGGGAGTGGGCCAACCCCACCAAGGTAGGGTAGACGCTTCCCGCCCGGCAAACTAGCCTAGCAGCAGATCGACGCCGAACGGATGGCCTTGCATCACGGTGGACTGCACGGACGTCGTGATGTTGGCGAGAGCTCGAAGGGAGAGCACGGAGATGAGTCTTCAAATGACGCTCGAGCCGAAACCCACCATCAGCGCAGTTCAGGAACGGCGTGCCGATCGGGATCGCGAGCTTGTGGAAGCCCTCCGGCTGCACGAGCCGACCGCGGCCGAGCGCCTCGTCGCCACGTACGGCGACCGCGCGTATCGCTTGGCCACGGGCATCACGGGAAATGCGCAGGATGCAGAGGAAGTCGTGCAGGACGTGTTCTGGACCGTGATCCGAAAGATCGACACGTTCAGGGGTGAGTCGGTCTTCGGCTCCTGGCTCTACCGGATCGTGGCGAACGCGGCCTACCAGAAGGTCCGAGGCCGGCAGAGCCGACGCGCAGAGCTGTCCTTGGATGACGTGCTGCCGCTCTTCGATGAGCAAGGCCGACACGTCGCACCCATGGCCGACTGGTCGGCGCGCGTGGAAGACCACGCTGTCCAGACCGAATTGCGGGTGGCGCTGACCTCGGCGATCGACAAATTGCCCGCCGACTATCGGACCGCGGTGCTGTTGCGCGACGTCGAGGGCTTGTCGCATCTCCAGATCGCCGAAGTCTTGAGCCTCAGCGTCCCCACTGTGAAGTCTCGGGTGCACCGCGCCCGGTTGTTTCTCCGGAAGCAGCTGGGCGACACGATGACGACGTTGGGTGCGCCGATAGCCACTGAAGGCGGGTCGTGATCGATGGGAACCCGGGCGGCACGACGGCGATTACCGGTGACTTCGTGCTGACCGACAAGGAAGTCAATCCTGTCGCGCGGACGCTGCGGCAGCACGGCATCGACGTGACAGCGATTCACAACCATGGGCTGCTCGACATGCCGCGCCTCTTCTACATGCACTTCTGGGCCGTGGATGTCCCGGCGAAGCTCGCGAAGCTCGCGCAGGGGTTGAAGGCGGCGCTCGACCAGACGAACAGTCAGAGGTGACGCGATGATGCCATGACGCCAGTGGTTCAAGGCCGCACTGGCGGCGCTCGCGCCTTCAGTGCGAGCCGGAGCGGACGCATCCTCGCTGCTCCAGCGGAGATCAAGTTGCCCGACGACACACCGACGCACGCCTTCGACTTCGAGACGAGAGGGATCGAGGGCTGGACGACCGTGAGCGGCCAGTGGGTGGCGGAAGAGATGGCCGGCGCGTCGAGCGGCAAGAAGGTTCTCACCCAACGCGCGACGAAGAATTCGGAAGCCCTCGGGAGTAGACGCGACCGAGTTACCCCTGCCGGGAGTAGCCCAACCCGATCAAGGTAGGGTAGACGCGTCCCGCCCCACAACCTAGCCTAGTAGCAGATCGACTCGACTCCGAAGTTCACTGAGGGACAGCGAGGGACGCATGGGCGAGCGCAACAGGCAGGTGATCTCCGTCGTGGATGATGACGAATCACTGCGTCGGTCCCTCCGGAATCTCCTGCGGTCGGTGGGCTTCGGCGTCGAGACGTTCGCTTCGGCGGAAGAGTTCTTGAGGTCGGCCCAGCGAGAGAACATCGGTTGCCTGGTGCTCGATCTGCGGATGACCGGGATGAGCGGCCTCGACCTCCTCCGGCATCTCGCAGTCGCGGATTCCAGCATTCCTGCTGTCATCCTGACTGCTCACGGCGACGAAGAGACGCGCCGGCGATCCCTGCAGGCCGGCGCGGTCGCGTTCCTCGACAAGCCCTTCCACAGCGATGCGCTGCTGGATGCGGTACGGGCCGCCCTACGTTGAGCTAGGAGCGACGCCGAGATTCGGGCTCGGCGAGGATGAGATGCTGGCCGACTCTCGAGGTGGAGGACATGGACATGAGCCTTGAAGCGGTTCTCGAACTCGAAACGAGCACGGTCGCTCATCGGCCGCGTGCCGACCGGGATCTCGACCTCCTGGAAGCGCTTCGACTGCATGAGCCGGCGGCGGCGGAGTGTCTTGTCGCCACGTACGGTGAGCGCGCGTATCGCTTGGCTACGAGCATCACGGGAAACGGGCAGGATGCAGAGGAAGTCGTGCAGGACGCGTTCTGGACCGTGGTCCGGAAGATCGATACGTTCAGGGGTGAGTCGGCCTTCGGCTCCTGGCTCTACCGGATCGTCTCGAACGCGGCCTACCAGAAACTCCGCGGCCGGCAGAGCCGAAGTCGAGACCTGTCCTTGGATGAGGTGCTCCCGTCGTTCGATGCACGGGGCCACTACGTCGGACCCATCGACGATTGGTCGGCCCGCGTGGACGACCCCTCGGTCCAGACCGAATTGCGGATGGCGCTGACCTCGGCGATCGACGAATTGCCCCCCGTCTCTCGGACGGTGCTGGTCCTGCGCGACGTCGAGGGCCTGTCGAATCTCGAGATCGCGGAAGCTTTGGGCGTTAGCGTCCCCATCGTGAAGTCTCGCGTGCACCGCGCCCGGCTGTTTCTCCGGAAACAGCTAGGCGATGCCATGACGACGTTGGATGCAACGGTCGCCACTTCATGTGGCTCGTGAATCAGATAGCCGAGGCAGACGGAACATCAATGGAAGGCATGCTGGAGGCTCACCCTGCGACGACCGGCGTGGCCGATGGGACGAGCAGCGACCTGCCGGCGTACAGACTCCGACGTGTGACTCAGTACATCGAGGAGAATCTGCAGCGGGAGCTTCGGCTCGCGGAGCTCAGTGCCCTCGTGCACATGAGCCCCTACCATTTCGCGCGACTCTTCAAGCGAAGCACCGGCGTGCCCCCGCATCGATTCCTGGTTCGGTGCCGGATCGACGCGGCGCGAACGGTATTGGCGACTCGAACGGTGCGGATCGCCGAGATCGCGCAGTTAGTGGGATTTCGGACGCCGAGTCACTTCACGACGACGTTTCGACGGGTCACCGGGATGACGCCGAGCGCGTACCGCAGCGAGGCCGGCGCCGCCAGTGCAGGGAGTACCTCCGTTGCGTCCACGGCTGATGCCTTCGACGTCATCCGCGGTGCTGCCATTGGGGGAGCCCGCAGTCAGACGATCGGGTGCCGCATCGACGGCTCGTAGGTGCAGCGCCAGCTCACTCCCTGAGGCGTCTCCAAAGAACGAAACCGCGTCTCGCGAGGAACTCGAGTGGCGCGCCAGAGCAGGCGGCGGCTTCTTCCTCCACGTAAAGAACCGCTGGTAAGCCGTGTCGAAGCTGAGACGCTCGTAGAGCGCCATCAGCCGCGGCTCATCGTCGGGACCGACCGGACGAAGACGCACGCACCGTTGCGGAGCATGACGGCGTGCTCGAACTCTTTGGGCTATCCCAGCGGATTTGTGGCGAGGATCCTTGCTGTGCATGAGTCCCAGTGGCATCAACGAAGTTTTTCGCAAGAATGCATAAATCCAGGCAGATAAGTGGCAACCAGCGTCCCAGTACGACCGTCACAATGACGACTCATATCGAACAAAGCGCATGGTTGCTTCACGGGGCAGACGATGACGATTGGTGGGCAATCGAGCGGTATGACCGACACACGGCCGCGGCTGGAGGTGCCGGCCTGGCGCGAATCGATCGTGCAGGGCTTCATGCGGGTCGAAGACGCGGTCTACGCCGGCCTGGGAACGCTCCTCGCAGCGATCGCGTTAGTGCTGCTCGTCGCAGTCGCCGTCGCTTTCGTGCGGGCGCTTCTCGGCGCCACTCTACCCGACCATGCCGTGGAGCTTCTCGACCAGATCCTCCTCATCCTGATGATCGTCGAGCTTCTCTACACCGTGCAGGTCTCCTTCCGTGAGCACGCGCTCGTGCCGGAACCCTTCCTGATTGTCGGGTTGATCGCCGCCATCCGCCGCCTGCTGGTGCTCACCGCCGAGTTCGCGCGATTCCTCGAGAAGGGCGGCGGGGCGTTCCAGGGGGCGATGCTCGAACTGGGACTGCTGACGGTGATGATCGTGGCCCTCGTGGGCTCACTCGTCAGTCTGAGAAAGCGGCCTCACGTTGTCGCCGACCATGCGTGAGCGATTGAACCGGATACCCTTCTTCAACCAATGCATGCGGTCACGACTGTAACTTTGCACGGCCGTAGGCTCTAACCGGAGGAAACCATGATGAAGACGCCTACGATCGTGCTTCTGGCTCTGCTCAGTGTCGTCGCCGCGGGGTGCGCGGCCAGGCAGGCAGAGATGGCCGCGGCAAGCGCGCCGACTGCCACTATGGCGGGCGCGTGGACGGGAAGCGCGGGGACGGGTGGAGTGTTTGTGCCCGTGACACTGACGCTGACCCCAGAACGGTACCGCTGTGAAGGGCACCATCAGCGTCGGCGGGCGGCCGGACTACTCGGGCGATGTCACCGGCTCGGTCCAGGGCGAGTTGCTGAAGCTGGCCCTACAGAACACGACGCTCGCCGAGCTCCGGGTCAAGCAGGGCACGATCACCGGTGAGCCGTTTCCCGGGCTTCCGCTGAACCTCCGCCGCTCGAGATAGACAGCCCAGGAGTGCGACCGGCGGCGGCGCGCTGCCGGCCGCACCCCAGCTTGATGCAGGCTGGGATCACTGGTTCAAGCTCGACTGTTCGATGGAGCCCGAATCAGACGGGGCAAGCCGTTCGCGGCTACATCACCAACGAATACGGGGATCCCGCCGAGCCGTTACGCCTGCTTGCGCAGGCCCTGGATGCGTCCGGCGCGGTCGTCGGCCAGCAGATCGCGTGGGTTCCCGAGGGCGTCGGTGGATTCGAGCGCGCGTACTTCGAGATCTCGCATCTACCGGCCGCAGACCATTACCGCGTCTCCGTGTCGGACTACTCCTTTCTGCAGGCTGAGGCTGACCCTCGGGATCCTTTCAAGTGACTTAAGAACGCCAATCATGCGCGGTGACTTGCACCACCACACGCCGCAACTCGTCGGGGTCGAAGGGCTTCGCCAGCGTGAGCGCTCGAGTTCGGTCGAGGAACGCCGCGGTTTCGGCACCCAGCGCGTCGCCGGTAAAGAAGATCCAGCGATTCACGAGGTCCGGCCGGCTGTGCTCCACCTGCTGGTATAGGGCCGGACCGTCCAGCCCGGGCATCCGCATGTCGCAGAAGACGATGTCGTATGAGTGGACCCGAATCTTCTCGAGCGCGACGGCCCCGTTGGTGGCCGTGTCCACATCGTGACCGTCCTCAGTCAGCATCTCCGTGAGCAAATCCGCCACGTCCGGCTCGTCGTCCACGACGAGAATCCTGTACAGCCGCGCTGAACGCGACGCCTCCGGTCTCATCACGCTCTCGACCTCCTCCGACGGCGCACCCGCCGGGATCTCGACTCGGAACGTCGCCCCCTGGCCGGGAGCGCTCTTCACCGAGATCACGCCTCGGTGCCGCTCCACGATGCTCTGGCAGAGCGCGAGCCCGAGCCCCGTCCCGTGGCCGGGCGGTTTCGTCGTGAAGAACGGCTCGAAGATCCGCGCTCGAATCTCGGCTGGGATGCCCGGCCCCGTGTCGGTCACCTCGAGTGTGATCCGCTGGCCCTGGTGCCCCGTCGTGATGGTGAGCCGGCGCGGGTGGGCACTCCCCCGCATCGCCTGCTGGGCGTTCGTCATGAGATTAACGACCACCTGGTGAAGCTGATCCGCGTCACCCCACAGCATCGGGAGATCACCGCCCAGGTTCTGCCCCACGGTCACCGAGTCCACCCGCAGTGGATTCTCCAGGAGCTCGACCGCCTCGCGCACCACGCCGTTGACGTCGACCTGCTGGCGCTGCGTTGAATGCTGTCGCGCGAGCGCCAAGAAGTTCTTCACGATACGCCGACAGCGCTCGGCCGCGGATGAGAGCTTGGCCGTCCGATCGGCGATCTTCGGTGGCGCCGTGGGAGGCAGCATCTTGGCGTGGCCGATCACTACGGACAGCAGGTTGAAGAGCTCGTGCGCGAGGCCCGCGAGCAGCTGGCCCATTGCTCCGAGCTTCTCGCTCTGGTAGAGCACCTCGGCCTGGGCCTTATGCTCCGCCGCGCGCAGCCGCCTCTGCTCGAGGGCCTGACTGACCGCCGGCCCGAGGCGCGCCAGCCGATCCTTGAGCAGGCAATCGCTCGCGCCCTGCTTCATCAGCGCCACGGCAGCTTCCTCGCCGATCGTGCCGGACACGACGATGAACGGAACGCGCAGCTCGCGCTCCCGCAGGATCTCGAGAGCGCGCCCGGCGCTGAAGGACGGCAGCCTGTAGTCGGCGAGGATGACATCGAGCCCGGGGCCCAAGAGATCCACATACTCGGCTTCGGTCACCACGCGACGCCAGTCGGGGCCGAACCCCGCACGCCTCAGTTCGGCGACCATCAGCTCGGCGTCCGCCACGGCCTCTTCGATGATCAGCACGTGGACCGGTGTGGGCGCCAGCACGTCTTTCTCCCCGGCCCCTACGCCGTCGGGGGCTGGTTGCACGGCAGCATTCTAGGCTCGGGCCGGGACGCGTGTCTGTCAGCTACCCGACACCGCCAGTGAGAACCGAGACGCTCGACGTGGGTCGTTTTTTGAAATTGGCCTCAGTCCATAGCATCCACCCTCGAGGGATCCGGCAGGACAAGCTGCCCGCCGCGACGCGTGACCAGACCGGCATCGGTCAACTCCCTGAGAAGGAGGCTGACCGTCTGCCGCGATGTGCCGATCATCATCCCTATCTCCTCGTGAGTCAGCGGCAGTCCGATTGTGAGCCCCGCATCGTCGCGGTGGCCGTGCTCCATCCCGATTCGTAAGAGAAACCGCGCCAGGCGGCGTCGCGCGTCCAGGGAAACCAGATCTTGGACACGACTCTGGAGATCAATGACACGCTGGGCGAGCCTCCTTGTTATCGAGTACAGGACCGCGTTGTGGACTCGTAGCATCGCGATGAAGGCGGCGCGGGGAACGTGCAGAATCCTCGACGCAACCCTGGCTTGGCCGAAGCCTTCGCGAGACCTGTCGCTCAGTACCGATGTCTCGCCGAAGATTTCGCCCGGTCTGACGTACCCGAGCGTGAACTCTGAGCCTGTCGCCGTCACTCGAAAGAGCCGGACGAGGCCGTCCTCCAGCACGTAGACCTGCCGCGGGGTGCGCGAGGGGCCGTACACCAACTCTCCGGTCTTGTAGGTTCGCGCCGTCGACATCCGACGGAGGGCCCTTGCTTGACCAGCGGGCAACGTGCGAAGCCAGTCCGCCTTGCGAGCGTGATCGGTCACGCGAGCGTTCGTTCAGAGGCAGAAGTTGGTCGTAGCGTGAGCTGATCGCTCTCCGAGCTCTACAGCGCCGGGCCGCTGGCGACGCCGGGACGAGCACCTCTCGGCCGCCGATGGTTCGAATCCATCGGGCCACGCTACCCCCGGGCCGGGATGCTTGTCTGTCAACTACACGACACCGCCAATACGCAGGACGACCTCAGGCAATCGCCTCCAGCCGGGCGGGATTCGGGAGGTCGAGTTGCCCACCACGGCGCGTGATCAAGCCAGCGCGAGAGAGCTCACCAAGGTGGACACTCACCGTCTGCCGCGACGTGCCGATGAAGGATGCGATCTCCGCGTGGGTCAGCGACAGCGTGACCGTGAGACCTTCGCCGGCGCGCCGGCCGTGCTCCGTCGCAACCCGAAGGAGAAAGCGCGCCAGACGACGACGGGCGTCCAGAAAGACGAGATCCTCAGCGCGCCCCTGGTAGTCGATAACACGTCCGGCGATCTTCCTTGTCACCGCATAGAGCACCGGGTTGTAGGCGCGTAGGGTCGCCACGAAGGCAGCACGGGGAATCCGCAGAATCTTCGAGGCGACTCTCGCCTGGGCAAACCCCTCTCGAGGTCTGTCGCTCACCACCGACATCTCGCCGAAGAGCTCCCCAGGCCGAGCATAACGGAGCGTGAATTCCTGGCCGGTCGGTGTCAGCCGAAAGAGGCGGACGAGGCCATCCTCCAGGACGTAGACGTGCCTCGGATCGGGGGAAGGACTGAACACCAGCTCTCCGGCCTGATAATCTCGGATCGTCGACGCTCTGCGGAGTACTCTCACCGCGGCAGCCGGCATCCCTCGCAGCCAATCCAACGCGCGGGCGTGCAAGCAGACGATCCTCTCAGATATGCCGCCGGACACGCGGTGGCGGACCTCTCGAGGCCTGCGAGCCATTTTCTGTGACGCCCCTCCCACTATGTCGGACGCCGACGCACTCGTTCCGGTTGGCCTTTCCTTCCGACATTTCAGCCATTCTTCCGAGAAATTCGATCATCAGAGCGCCGCACGATAGTCCGACGGCGTCATCCCGACGACCCGCCGGAACACCCGACCGAAGTGGCTCTGGCTCTCGAACCCGCTCAGAAGCGCCACCTCCAGGACGGATCGCCTGGGATCCCGCAGCAGACGCTTCGCACGCTTGATTCGCTGCTCAACCACGTAACGATGTGGGCTCGTGCTCGTACGCTGTCGAAAGAGGACGGCAAAGTGGTGTGGACTCATGCCCGCGGTTCGGGCCAGATCGGCGAGGCTCACGTCCTGATCTAGATGAGCTGCGATGTAGTCCAGGACCTGGCGAAGTCGGTATGTCGGCAGTCCGTTGCGAACCGGCCGCATCTGCATCGGCGGGACGCCGTAGCGCCGAGCGAGGTAGACGGCGAGCGCCGTGCCGAGCGACTCACCGTACAGTCGCCCGGCCGGGGAGCCGTCCTCTAGGTCAGCGCGAAGTGCGAGGAGCATCGATATGACATGCGGATCCGTAAGATTCCACTGGGGCGTCAACTCGATGGCTGCGCTCGGGGGGGCCTCGTCGAGCGCTCGCGAGAGCAGCTCGGGATGCAGGGCCACCGAGACCGTCGCGATCGGACCCTCCGCCAAGAATCGATGCCGGGAGCCCCGCGGCATGAGCATGATCGTGTGGGGCTCAAGCGACCCCGCGTGGATCCCGTCGCCGGCGACCAGCGCGGCCCGCACCGAAGCATTCGTGATCAAGTGCACCGCGTGAGTCGCGTGCTCATGGTCGGCAATTTCGCCGGGAGGAATGTGAAGCACCTCGAGCGCCATCCCATCCCACTGCACTGCCCGGCTGGACAAGACGGCGGGCGCCGGCAGGAGTGGAATCGTGCGTCCGTTTCGTACCACCTCAATGCCCGGTACGCGCATCATGCTCATCTGTAGCCCATCCGCTCGTCACCCCGATCGACGGGATGTTCGTTGGGGAGCGAGAGGACGATTTTGATGATCGGCTTGAGCCCGTCTTTGAGAGGGCGGATGGGCGTGGAGCGGTGTAAACACGCATTCCTTTTCGCAAGAATGTGAACGCAGGCTCACGGATCCGTTGCCGGTCGTCCATGCTCGGTCCATCCGCGGCCGTTCCGGGTCTTGCCGATTCTTGCTGAAAGCGATCGCCCGATGCGCTACCGCGCGCCCATTCCACATCCGAAGAGGCGGAGCGTTGACTCCAGGGTTGTCAAGTTCCCCCGGGATGGACCCGTGGGGGCGGAGTCACAACAAAGAGGAGGAAGGCAATGTTTCGCATGGGTGGCGCAGCGGTGGTGGCAGCAACGTTGTTTGTGGCCGTGAGCGGGTCGGCGATGCTCGCGGCGGCGGCGGATCCGGCCGGCACGGTGCTGGCGCAGGCCAAGGACCCCGCGCAGGAGCGGACCCGCCAGGACTGCATCAGGAACGGTGGGTGGTATACGGAAGGCGGCTGCGAGTACGAGACCAAGGCCAAGGCCGCGGCAATGGAGCGTGACAAGCAGGCGTGCCAGCGGGACGGCGGCTATTGGGATACGGCCGCCGGCGGCTGCGAGATGGAATCGAAAGGGAAGGCCAAGCAGTAGGGGCGCGACGGCTCGAGGCGACTGTGCTGCCGGCTCACGGGCATGGCGTTCCGACCCGTGCCCGGCAGGCGTGCGCGCGAGCACCCGCCATGATCGGGGGGTCGAAGGGAGCGACCGTGACACGGGTGGTCCTCGCACTACTCCTGTTGACCGGGCTCGTCGCAGGCACCGACCTCGCACTGCGGGTAGGCTTCCTGCCGCGCCGGTCGAGCAACGCGCTCTGGACGGAACGCCGCGCGTTGCCCGTCTCGGACGTGGGAACCCTGGCGCCGGACTGGGTCCGGATCGCGCGGACGCTCCGCCCAGCGGTCGTCCACATTGGCGCGTGGGAGATCGACGCTGGCAAGCCGATCTACCTCGGCTTGGGGTCAGGCTTGATCGTCAACCCCGATGGGTACATCGTCACGAACCAACACGTCATCGAGAGGGCCGCGGAGCTCCGCGTGAAGCTGGCCGACGGGCGCGAGCTGATTGCGACGGTTGTCGGCCAGGATCCCAGGGTGGACCTGGCGCTCCTCAAGATCGAGGCCCGCGACTTGCCCGTAATCCCGCTCGGCGACTCATCAACGCTGCAAGTGGGCGAGCCCGTCATGGCCATCGGCAGCCCCTTTGGCTTTGATCAGACGGCCACCGTTGGCATCGTGAGCGCCCTCGACCGCGAGATCGAATTGAAGCCGAACAGCCGCTTCATCCAGACGGACGCGAACATCAATCCGGGGAACAGCGGCGGCCCGCTGATCAACCGGCGAGGCCAGGCGATCGGCATCAATACCGTGGTCTTCACCAAGAGCGGGGGGAACACCGGCATCAGCTTTGCGATCCCAACGCGGTTCGCCGAACCGATCCTGACTCGGCTGGCTGTCGAGCGAGGGACGGGCCCGACGGCTCCACGGCGATGACCAGTTTCACGAGTTGTGGTTGAAACGCGGACCTGCTCTCTTCCGTGCCTACACGAGCCCTATGAACGGTGAGGGATCCAGAGAGGGTGATCGCTGCGATCGCGGCAGCGTAGTGTTGGGCCACAAACGCAACGCGCTGCCTCAACCCAAGGCGCTACCGGAGAGTCGCTGTCAGCGTGCTCATTCCGATCGGGCGGCTCAGGTTCAGATTCACAGGTCAGAGGCGAGATGCTAGGCGGTCACAACGTCAGCCATCGCGCAATGCGGCGAAACCAGTCGAGGAACCGCGGAACGAGCGAACCTTTGCGTTGACCTTCGACCGCGGGGGACGAAGGCACCTCGGCCAGGGCCGTTATTGAACCGACAAAGTCCAAGACCTCTCGGTTCACCCATTCGGGGACTTCCAGCAATAGCATATGGCCAGCACCTTCTTGGATTCTCAGCAGCGACCCCGAGATCAGCTCGCTGAGGTGTTGAGCCAACGCCGGCGTGGTGAGTCGGTCTTGGCTTCCGACCAGGATCAGGGTGGGAACATCGAGACGGGTTGCCGGCCCAGTCAGGTCCATCGCCTTTGCGGCGTGCACGTCCTTGAGAATTGTCTCCGGTCGGCAGGCGCGGAGCTCACGCATCCCGACGGCGACCGCGCCGCTGGGCGCGCTGGGCGCAAAGAGGAGCCTCTTCGCCATAGCAAAGAAGAGAAGCTTGCGCAGAGGGCCGGGCAGATAGGCCAAGAATCGTTCGCCCCAGCCGTCAACCTCTGGGAGCTTCACACAGCTCGCCAGGAGAACGAGACCTCTCACGCGGCCTGCTTGCTGGGATGCGAGCGCAATCGCGATCGCGCCGCCCAGTGAGTGGCCGACCGCGATGACTGAACCCAGCCCCAGTGCGTCGAGGACGTCAGCGACGACCCCGCCGTATTCCTCGACGCTCACGTGGGGCATCGGGTCGGACTCTCCGTGTCCGGGCAGGTCGACGGCCACGACCCGCCGAACGCCCCCCAAGCCTTGAAGCTGGTTGATCCAGGAGCGCGCACTCACCCCCGAACCATGGATGAGGAGAAGGGTTGGCTCGCCTGCCGGGTCTCCGACAGTCAGATAGGAGACTCGGCGCTGGGCCAGCTCGACGAAGCTGCGGGTGACCTCTGCTCCCGCGCTGCCCGTGGCCCGCTTCGCCGATTCGGAGATGGTCGTCAGGCCTCGCCCTCGGGCCCGGGACGAATTTCAGACGATGCCGCGAGGGCCGTGATGATGAGGTCCGCCGTCGCGACATTCGTCGCCAGCGGAATGTTGTGGACGTTACACACTCGCAGGAGCGCCCGGATATCCGGGTCATGCGGTTGCGCCGATAGCGGGTCCACAAAAAAGAAAACGGTGTCCACCGCTCCTGTGGCCACCCGTGCCGCGATCTGGGCGTCACCACCCTCCGGCCCGCTCAACAAGTCTTCGACCTCAAGACCCACCTTGTCCCGCAGGAGCCGCGCAGTGTGCCGCGTCGCGACCAGCTGGAACCCGATGAGCGTGTCGCGGTTGAATGTCGCCCAGGCGATGAGGTCGACCTTCTTGTTGTCGTGAGCGATCAGGGCCAATCGCTTCATCGGTCCTCGCCGCCCGCGCTCGCGCGTGTTGCGAGCGCGACGCGCACGATGGTGATCTTCCCTTCCTGCGCTAACCGGCCCAGCAGCGACGTCACCGCCTCGGTCGACATCCCAAGTTTCCGGCCGATCTCGACGGGTGTCATCGAACTCTTAGCGAGGAAGCAACTCACGATCGCGTCATCGATCTCCTGCCACCAATCTGTCATCGCAGTTGTATGACCTTTTCTTGCCAGTTCGGCGGCGCCCCGAAGGAAGACGCTCCTCGGTCACCCTCGCACGGCGTTGTTGTTCACAACGAGAGCCACCCCACACTCCCGCGACGCATTCCGAGCAGGTCTCATGCCAAGCCCCGCGCAAGACATCCGTTGCAGTACCAGGTCAGGCCGGAAGCGAACTTCCGTTCGAGCGGCTCACCGGGACATGGCGGTTCTATGCGTGCCATCACGCCAGTTAAAGAGGCATGCGGCTACGAGTGCTCATTCGCGCGTCATCGTGAGCTCGTGTGACATCACCGCCCTTGTCCGCGGAAAAGACACTGGCGAGAAGCGACAGCCTTGTATCAGCCCGTGCTGCCTCGCAGGGATGACCGACGTGGCGGGCTTCCAGTTCGAATTGATCGGCGAGTGCGAGCGGTGTCGGGACCGGTGAATTTTGTCGGAATCGATCAAAATAATTCTTAATCTCAATGGCAGCGGTCCCTGCTTAGGACCCGGACTGGAACCGCGGAGGCAGCCAAATATGAGGAAGCTGCTCCGAAAGCTGTGGGAGTACTTCTTCCTTTACAGCGACACCGCGATGCCGACGCTGTCGTCTCGAGGGCATCAAGGCGGCCACAACCGGCGAATCCCAGGGTCAGAAGGAGGCAGAAATGGCTGACGCACCGAAGAAACCGCCCCTCACGACGGCCGCAGGAATACCGTTGAGCGACAACCAGAACGCCCTGACCGCAGGTCCTCGGGGCCCGCTCGCTCCTCGTCCAAGATTGGCAGCTCTTCGAGAAGCACGCGCACTTCAACCGCGAGCGCATCCCCGAGCGCGTAGTGCACGCGAAGGGCTCGGGCGCCTACGGCACCTTTACCGTCACCGGCGACATCACGCGTTACACCAAAGCCGGATATTCTCGGCGGTCGGCAAGCAGACTCCTCTGGTCGTCCGCTTCTGCCGGGTGGCACGACGCGTCATGCGCAGCGTCGATGTCAAATAGCTTTCGGCCGGCTGCGGGGTGAAGGACCGGGTATCCCCGATAGAGTCTGCGGGAAGGCGGAGGCATGTCGGCGACGTTCCACGTGCCGATCGCTGGATCCGTCGGCTACGATGCGTTCGGCTGCTTCTCTTGGGGTGTGAGCGTCTGAGTCTGGGCCAGCTCCTCAGCACCCACGATTTCAATGACCAGGTTCGGCAACGCCAAGGAGAGCGTCGCGGCCAGCAACGCGGCCGTCACGATGAGCAGAGCATTGCGAGTCTTCATTCTTCAACCTGTCACGTGAGCGGTAGAATCAAGGGCATCCCGCCAGATTCCGGCCCTGAGCGGCGAGGGGCCGCCCACGAGCCGGCCTGGCGTGGGATGCAGATTAGTAGCCGGCGGTCGGACTGACACCCACCTGCGCATCGGTTCCGACAGGCGCGATGCTGTTAAGCTCGTTCCTGTCGCCCTCATGAACGAAGTCGACCAGTACCCGCATGCCTTCCTGGATGTTTTGGAGCATCCGGGGGTCGGTCGTGCGTAGCTCGGTGCCATCCGCGAGCTGGATCAGATTGAGGTCGCGATCGATGAAGCGCACGGTGCCTACTTCCCGGGCGCCATACGAATCGTCCGGACCGCCGGCCACAGCGTGTCCGAAGGACATCGCCACGCCGAGCGCCATTGTTGCCAGCAACAACACTTGATAACGCATGTGTTTCTTCTCCTTTGTCCGAATTCCTCGGACCTTGGTTGTTTTGTTGCGCGTCGAGTCCGTCCCGACTCGCGACGTTACGGGGCCTGCTCGATGGCTTCGTCGCTCTTCAAGTCCGCGTTGGCAACGCCCATGAGCGGCACCAGGACGGTCAGGAGCATCAGCGCGAGGAAAATGGCTCGCTTCATCTGTTATCCCTCCCTTCTCTCTCACTTATTGGGACGGCGGCCGCGCGCAGGCCGGTGCTACGCGTTCTTGCTGAATTGCTTCGGCGTATTGCGCCGCTTGAAGATGTAGAACAGATAGCCGAACGCGGGGAAGAGGACCACCGCTCCGACAGCTAGCGCGGACTGCAGAGCATCGAGAGTGGATGCGACGGTTGCCGTGCTAGTCAACGTGAGATCGGGGACCACGATGTGGGGATATTGCGCCAACCCCCAGCCGACCAGGATCAACGTCACCTGACCGACCGCAGCCGCCCGAGCCCATCGAAAGCCGCGATGCCACAAGGTCACCAGCGCGCCGATCGCGCACACGCTGGTCGCCGCAACGAGGAACGGCGCCCACCAGCTCGTGAGCTTTGCGAAGATCTGCGGCGCCCCATCCCGTGCGAGAACGAAGGTCAGTGCCGCCGCCGGCGCCAGCAGCAGGCCGGCGACGAGTGCCCGGTTGCGGAAGTCCGCTTGTAAATCGGGTTCGTCCTCGGTATCGACCGTGAGGTAGGTGGCGGCAAGGAACGCAAAGAGACCCTGAGCGAACAGACCGCAGGCGACGGCGAAGGGCCGGGTCCAGCCCGCGAAGAAGCCACTCGACAACCGCCCATCGATTACGCGGATCTCGCCCGAGGCCAAGGCTCCCAGGCACAGACCGAGGACGAACGGTGTGAAGAAGCTCGACGCGCCGAACAGCGTGCTCCAGCGCCGATGCACCGCATCGTCCTGAGCGTCGAACTTGCGAAAGACGAATGTGGAGCCGCGCAACACGATCCCGAGGAGGATCGCGGTCATGGGGATGTGGAGGGCCGTCATGATCGCGGCGAACGCGCGTGGAAAGGCGGTGAAGAGAACCACGATGACCAGGATCAACCAGACGTGGTTCGCCTCCCAGATCGGCGCGATCGCGTGCTCGATCGCCGCGCGCTGCCGCAGCGCTCGAGGCCCCGAGGCCAGCAGGTCCCACATGCCGCCACCGTAGTCGGCACCGCCCGACAGCGCGTAGACCACGAGCGCCGCCAGGATGACGGCACCCAACGTGTGCTCAACCGCCACGCGACGCCCCCATGTGCATCCGTCACCTGCTCCGTGTCGAGGTCGGGTGTGTTTCGAGGAACTGGCGGCGGAGCAAGTACACGAGGATCACAGACAGGAAAAAGTAGATCGCCGTGAAGGTGACAAACGGTACGACGAGACCAGGCATCGGCGTGACGGCGTCGGCTGTGCGCATCACGCCGTAAATGATCCACGGTTGCCGGCCGACCTCGGTGACGATCCACCCCGCCTCGATCGCGATGAGGCCGAGAGGACCGGCGACGACCAGTGCGCGCAGCAGCCAGCGGTCGTCGGGCAACCGTCGCCGTCGCCACCAGAGCCACCCGGCCCAGGCTGCGAGGATCAGCATGGCGAACCCGGCGCCGACCATGAGATCGAAGGCCCAATGAACGATGCGCGTGTTGGGCCATTCATCCCGGGGAATGCTGTCGAGACCGCGGACGGACGCTTGTGCATCGCCCTGGGCGAGCACGCTCAATCCCGAGGGGATCCGGAGCGCATAGCGGGTCGTCATCGTCGCGTCGTTTGGGATACCGCCGATGGTGATCGGTGCGCCTGCTCCGGTCCGGTAGTGAGCCTCCATCGCGGCGAACTTGGCCGGCTGCCGCTCGGCGACCATCCGGGCGATCATGTCCCCGCTGGCGATCTGAAGCGGGATGCCAACGGCAGCCACGGTCAGCGCGATCCCCAAGGCCCGCCGATGGAAGACGTTGCTTCGATCCCGGAGGAGAAAGAACGCGTGGACGGCCGCGACGGAGAAGCCCGTCGCCACGTACGCGGCCAGCGTCATGTGGATGACCTGCTGCAGACTGGCCGGGTTGAGCATGGCGGCCATCGGATCGATCTTCGTGACTCGGCCGTCGACAAGCTCGAAGCCCGTCGGCGCGTTCATCCAGGCGTTCACGGTGACGACGAATATTCCGGACAGCAGGCCGCTGACGGCGACGGCGATTCCCGCGAGCCAGTGCACCACCGGTGAGATGCGATCCCAACCGTAGAGATAGATCCCGAGGAAGATCGCTTCAGCGAAAAACGCGAAGCCCTCGAGCGAGAATGGCATCCCGATGATTCCGCCCGCGTACTCCATGAATCGCGGCCAGAGGAGACCGAGCTCGAACGAGAGCACGGTGCCGGAGACGGCGCCCACAGCGAAGAGGATGGCGGTGCCCCGCGCCCAGCGCCGCGCGAGGTCCAGATAGATCGGCGCACGGCTCCGAAGATGCAGTCCTTCGGCGATGGCCATGAGCAGTGGCATGCCGATGCCGACCGCCGCGAAGGTGATGTGGAACGCGAGTGACATGGCCATCTGGGAGCGGGCGAAGACGAGGTCAGTCATTGGCTGAGGAGCTTGAAGATGATCGTGAGACCGAACACGAAGAACAGCGCGGCTGCGGCGCGGCGTATCCAGACCATCGGCAGTCTCGTCGCGAAGTAGGTCCCGGCGAATACGGCGAGCGCGTCGGCTGCCAGCATTCCCAGCGTCGTGCCTACCGTCACGGCCGCGGGGGAGCCGAACCGCGCGGCGAGCGCCACCGTCGCAAGCTGCGTCTTGTCGCCCATCTCCGCGAGGAAGAACACCACCGCCGTAGTGACGAGCGGTCCCCAGGCGGGCAGCCTGTCGAGCTCGACAGAACTATCCGGGACCAGCGTCCAGACGCCGAACCCGATGAAGCTGAGAGCGAGAACCCATTGAACTCCGGCCGCGGGAATATGGGTCGCCGTCCACACCCCGACCGACGAAGCCAGGGCGTGGTTGACGGTGGTGGCAATGAAAATGCCGAGGAGGACGGTCCAGGGGCGGCGATATCGGGAGGCCATCGACAACGCCACCAGCTGAGTTTTGTCGCCCATCTCCGCCAGCGCGACGACCAGGAACGAACTCAGGAGCGGGACGATCACGAATCGCCGCCGCGGCGATCAGGATCCGGCCCGTTCGAGCTGCTCCTGACACGCCACGCATGTGGTGGCATCGGGAATCGCGAGAAGGCGTTTCCGTGGAATGGAGGTCCCACACTCGGAGCAGACTTCATACTCGCCATCCGCCATCCGCGTCAGCGCGGTGTGCAGGCGCTTGGCCCGCTCAGCCAAGCGCGTCGCGGTGAGACGCGCCAGCTCTTGATGCTCGACACTCTGGGCGAGATCGAGGAAATCGCTACTCGCGGCATCGGCTGTCGGCACCGCGGCCTCGTTCTGTAGTCGCGCGACGACATCACGGTACGTCTTCAGTAGATGTGTGGCTTCCATGGTTTTCATTTCTTCACCCCTGCTTTGGATGCGATCGACCCCTTCATCGATGCAGGGAGCCTTCGCGAAACGCCCCGTAGCGTCTCCCGACCATCCCAAATGGCCTATGGGCCGACTGGCACCCGGTTGAGCTCCACCTGCCGGCGTCGATCGTCGAGGCGCTGCTGCCTCGGCTCGAGTGAGGGGCCGACTTGCGCATTCTTGCGAGAAAGCCCGCGGCGTAGTAACCGGCGGCTCGAAGAGGCCGTCCGAAAGGTCGATCGTGAGACGAATCTAGCGGTTGCCGTAGGGGATTGTCATGGATCTGTCACGGCGGGATTTCCTCAAGACGTCCGGCAGCGCCTTCACCGGGACCGCGTTGGGGGGCCTCGCGGGCGTCGGGGCGAGCCTGGCGCCGGCCCTGGCGCAGGCGCAGGAACTGCGGATCAAGCACGCGAAGGCGATTCCCAGCGTCTGTCCGTATTGCTCGGTTGGTTGCGCCACGCTGGTTCATGCCGTCGAGGGGAAGATCGTCAACATCGAGGGCGATCCACGAAGCCCTCACAACGAGGGGGCGCTGTGCCCCAAGGGGGCGGCGATCTACCAGCTTCACGTGAACCCGAACCGCCCGACCAAGGTGCTCCACCGCGCTCCGGGCGCGACCGAGTGGGAGGTGTGGGACCTCGATCGCGCGATCGACCGCGTGGCGGCATTGGTGAAGAAGACCCGCGACGAGACGTTCGTCGAGCGGCTCGAGAACGGCAAGGTCGTCAACGTCACCACCGCCATCTTTTCGCTGGGCGGCGCCACCCTCGACAACGAGTGGAACCACATCCAGCAGAAGCTCATGCGGGGGGTGGGGATCGTTGCGATCGAGAACCAGGCTCGTATCTGACACAGCTCCAGCGTCCCCGGTTTGGGGACACGGTTCGGGCGAGGGGCGGCCACGATGTATCCGCGCAGCATGGCCGATTCCGATTGCATCGTGATTCAGGGATCGAACATGGCCGAGTGCCACCCGGTAGCGTTCCGGTGGCCGATGCAGGCCAAGCTCAAGGGCGCGAAGCTGATCCACGTCGATCCGCGCTTCACCCGCACGAGCGCGGTGGCCGACATCCACGCCCCGATCCGGGCGGGCTCCGATGTGGCGTTCCTCGGCGGACTCATCCATTACGTCCTCCAGAGCGAGCGCTGGAAGGGGGACCTGTTCTTCAAGGAGTTCGTCGTCAACTACACCAATGCGGCGACGATCGTGGGCGACGGCTTCAAGGATACGGAAGACGTCGATGGGGTCTTCTCCGGTCTCATGCAGTACGCGCCGGGCATCAAGGAATGGCCGCTCGACGGGTTCGTCGGTCAGTACGACACGCGGACGTGGCAATACTCCGCGGCACTGGCCGGCCCCCGCGCGATGCCCCCGCCGGCCGGGCCACCGTTCGACCCGCTCGTGCGCTCGCTGCTCACGCCTCCGCCACGCCGCGACGAGACGCTCCAGCACCCGCGCACCGTCTTCCAGATCGTGAAGCGGCACTTCAGCCGCTACACGCCAGAGATGGTCGAGCGGGTCACCGGCTGCCCCAAGGAGACCTTCCTCGAGGTGGCGGAGACGATCCTCGCCAACTCCGGCCGCGAACGCACCACCTCGTTCGCGTACGCCGTCGCCTGGACTCAGCACACGAACGGGCCGCAGACGATCGGCTGCTGTGCGCTGCTCCAGCTCCTCCTGGGCAACGTCGGCCGCCCCGGCGCCGGCGTCATGGCGCTCCGGGGCCACGCCTCGATCCAGGGCTCGACCGACATCCCGACGCTCTACCACTCGATCCACGGCTACATGAATCACCCGTCGGCGTTGAAGCGCCACGACGCGCTGCACGACTGGCTGCTGGCCGAGACGACGCCGCGCGGCTACTGGGCCAACACTCCCAAGTTCATGGTCTCGTATCTCAAGTCGATGTACGGGGCGGCAGCGACGAAGGAGAACGACTTTGGCTACGACTGGCACCCGAAGATCATTGGCGATCATTCTCACATGCCGATGTTCGTGGCCATGAACGAGGGACGCGTGAAAGGCATGCTGTGCGTCGGCCAGAACCCGGCGACCTCGCTCAACGCGAGCGTCGAGCGCAAGGGGCTCGCCAGGCTCGAGTGGCTCGTGGTCAAGGACAACTGGCTCACCGAGACGGCGACGTTCTGGCAGAACAGCCCGGAGATCACGAGCGGCCGGCTCCGCAGTGAGGACATCCAGACGGAAGTGTTCTTCTTCCCGGCAGCGCAGGTAGCCGAGTACGAGGGCAGCTTCACCAACACCCAGCGGATGCTCCAATGGCACTCCAAGGCGGCCGAATCGCCCGGTGACTGCCGCACCGATCTCTGGTTGACCCACCAGCTCGCCACACGGCTGAAGAAGCTGTACGCGGAGTCGACGCTGCCACGTGACCGGGGATTCAAGAACCTGGTCTGGGACTACGACTCGGACGATCCGCACGAACGCGGGCGCGGCGAGCCGGATGCCCTCAAGATCCTCAAGGAGATCAACGGCTACTACACCGACGATCCGCGTCGACATCTCGCGGGCTTTGGCGACCTCAAGGACGACGGGTCCACGACGTGCGCCTCCTGGATCTACTGCGGCGTGTTCCCATCGCCGGACCGCAATCTCGCCGCCCGGAAACAGCCGGACCCGCCGAGTAGTCCGGGCGCGCAGCTCCAGTGGGGCTGGGCGTGGCCGGCCAACCGCCGCATCCTTTATAACCGCGCCTCGGCCGATCTCCAGGGAAAGCCATGGAGCGAACGGAAGAAGTGGGTGTGGTGGGACGGCGCCAAGTGGACAGGCTACGACGTCCCCGACTTCGCGCCCAACAAGGCGCCCCAGTCGAAGGCCGCGCCGAATGCCATCGGCCTCGACGCACTGTCCGGCAGCGAACCTTTCATCATGAAGCCCGATGGCGTCGGCTGGCTCTACGTGCCGACCGGGCTCGTGGACGGCCCGCTGCCCGCGCACTACGAGCCGGCCGAATCGCCGGTGCGAAACCCGCTCTACCGCCAGCAGTCGAGCCCGGTCCTCAAGTACTGGAAGTTTGCCGGCAACGAGCTCGCGCCCACGGGGGATCCGCGGTTCCCGTACATCGTGACGACGTACCGGCTGACGGAGCACTACCTGTCCGGGGCCATGAGCCGCTGGAACCCGTGGCTCACCGAGCTGCAGCCCGAGTTTTTCGTCGAGATCAGCCCGGAGCTGGCCGCCGAGAAGGGCATCGGCAACACCGACTGGATCGCGGTCTCGACGCCGCGTGGCCGCATCCGCGGCAAGGCGCTGGTGACACGGCGGTTGCGGCCCTTCATCGTCGACGGCCGCACAGTCCACCACGTGGGTATGCCGTTCCACTGGGGCTATCAGGGGCTCATCACCGGTGATGCCGCCAACGAGCTCACGGCCCTCGTCGCGGATCCCAACGTCTCGATCCACGAGGGGAAGGCCTTCGTCTGCAACGTGGAGAAGGGCTCATGAGCGAGCCGATGGGATTCTTCACGGATACGACGGTGTGCATCGGCTGCAAGGCGTGCGAGGTCGCCTGCAAGGAGTGGAATCAGCTTCCGGCGGCGAATGGTGGCGTCCGCCCGCTGAGCGGCGATAGCTATGACAACACTCGTCACCTCGACGGCATCCACTGGCGCCACGTGAAGTTCATCGAGCAGTTCAGTGAGGATCGCCGCCAGGGGCGCTGGCTGATGATGAGCGACGTCTGCAAGCACTGCGTCCGCGCCGGCTGCCTCGAGGTATGCCCGACGGGCGCCATCATCCGGACGGAGTTCGACACGGTCGTCATCCAGTCGGATGCTTGCAACGGCTGCCGCGACTGCATCGGCGCGTGCCCCTTCGGGGTCATCGACATCAATCCGGCATCGGGCACGGCGCAGAAGTGCACGCTCTGCTACGACCGAATGAAGGTGGGCCTCGAGCCCGCGTGCGCCAAGGCGTGCCCAACGCAGTCCATCAATTTTGGCACGATTGTAGATCTGAAGAAGATGGCTCAGGCGCGAATGGGTCAGCTGCAGCACGCCGGCGAGAGCCGCGCCTACCTGTACGGCGCCGACGAAGGCATGCTCGGCGGGCTCAACTCGTTCTACCTGCTCGTGGACAAGCCGGAGGTCTACGGGCTACCGCC
>WNEY01000322.1_pt1 | contig 28456 bp, 27 predicted proteins | sample 5400531 | NCBI WGS metagenome assembly WNEY01 (sample SAMN13153338, study PRJNA577476) | soil metagenome | isolation source: 200 cm saprolite under Douglas fir tree site 1 | place: USA:California | collected 2015-04-18
GCGTTCCGACGTCGCGGAGGCCCTGAAGGCCGGGATGCACGGCGCTGCCGCCGTAGCGGAACTCGCGTCTAGCGAAACGCACGACCCAATCATTGCCCCAGTGGCCGCGGCGCAGCACGCGCCCGTGGAATGCGTTCCGGCGTTTCACCCGGTAGGCTTCGTGCGTCGTGCGACCCGCCTGCACGGTCATTATTTCCTGCGCCAGCTTTGGTCCGATCCGCTCATCCGCATCCAACGCAAAGACCCACTCGTGCCGGGCGACCGCGATACCGGCGTTGCGCTGCTCCCCGATGCCGCGGGGACCGTCCGTGATCACGCGCGCGCCCGCGGCGCGCGCGAGCGCGACCGTGTCGTCCGTGGATCCGCCGTCGACGACCACGATGTCCGCCGTCCAGTCGAGGTGGCGGATACAGGCGGCGATCTGCGCTGCCTCATTCAGCGTGGGAATGACTACGGTGATCGGCGCCTGCACGCGGCCCTCCCTTGATGAGGCGGCGCTCCATCGCTTCACGATAGACGCCCTCGGTGCGTTCGACCATGCGGTCGAGCGTGTACTCCCGGCGCACCAACTCGCGGCCACAGGTCCCGACCCGCGCGGCGAACGCCGGATCGCCGAGCATCCGCTCGAGCGCGGCGGCCCACGCCCCTGGCTCGAGCGGTGGAACGAGCAACCCCGTTTCGCCCGACGTGATGAGGTCGGGGTTTCCTCCTGCCCGCGACGCCAGGACCGGCAGGCCAAGCGCCATCCCCTCGAGCAGCGCGAGGGAAAGTCCTTCGATGCGGGAGGGCAACGCGGCGATCGTCCCCAGCCGGTAGAAGGCGAGCGGTTGGTCGGTGAAGGGCACATAAACCACGCGGTGGCGCGGCGGCAAGCGGGCTGCTCCGGCGCGCAACTGATCGTCGGGCTCGATTCCCACGAACGCCACGACAACCGGTCGCTCGATGGTCGCAAGCGCTTCGAGCAGGATGTGTTGATCCTTACGCCGCGCCAGCACCACGATCACCGGCCGTCCCGCGATATCTCCCAGCGCGGCTGCCGCAGCGGACATGGCCGCGGCAGTCGGCGACGCATCGACCCGCGCGAGATCGATGCCGTTGGGCACGGCGCGCAGGCGCGCGCCGGGATACAGCCGCCGCCGCAGTCCGCGCGCCACGGCGTGACTCACCGCGATCGTCCGGTCGGCCGACAGGCCGATCGCGATCAGCTCGGCCGGCGACGTGAGCGGCATGGTGTGGCGCGTGACGACGAACGCCTGGGGCAGCCGGTGCCGCCAGCGCAGCCACGTGAGCGCGCGGCGGTCGCGGCTGTCGTGACTGTTGACGAGATCGACGTGCTCCCGCGAGATGACGCCGGCGAGCTCGCCCGCCAGGGACCCGAGTCGCCGGAAGTCGAGCGGCACGACGGGCAGCCCCGTGTCTGTAGCCAGCTCGGCGAGCCGGCTGTCCGGCCGGCAACCAACCAATACCCGGTGGCCCCGGTTTACCAGCGGGGCGCACAGGCTATGGATCAGGAACGTGGAGCCGGCGTGGTGCCCCGCGTGCGTGACCTCGAGGATCGTGAGGCTGCGATCGGCCATGCGGTACCTTAAGGATCACACGACTGGCCGAAATGTGACAGCTGGCCGTACCTTCTTCGCCTATGGCGTCTGTCGCCTCCCGCCACTTCCCCAACCTCACGGTGCTCTCGCACCCGTTGATCCAGCACAAGCTTACAATCCTGCGCGACAAACGCACCAGCACGCGCGACTTCAAGCAGTTGGTGAATGAGATCGCCATGCTCATGGCTTATGAGGTGACAAAGGACCTGCCGTTGGAGCCGGTGGAGATCGAAACGCCGCTCGAGAAAATGAGCGGCAGCCAGGTGGCCGGAAAAAAGCTGACGCTCGTTCCAATCCTTCGGGCTGGCCTCGGCATGGTCGAAGGGATTTCCCAGCTGATTCCTTCCGCCCGGGTGGGTCACATCGGCTTGTACCGCAACCACGACACGCTCCAACCCGTCGACTACTACTTCAAGATTCCCTCGGGTGAAGCGGATCGCGCCTTCTTCCTGCTGGACCCCATGCTCGCGACTGGCGGATCAGCGGTAGCCGCCGTCAGCGCTCTGGCGCGTGCGGGCGCCCCGCTCCAGCGGATCCGGTTCATGTGCCTCGTTGCTGCCCCAGAAGGCGTGAAGGCGATGCTGGACACCCACCCCAAGGTGCCCGTCTACACCGCGTCCCTCGACCGGGAGCTGAACTCAAAAGGGTATATCCTGCCTGGACTTGGGGATGCTGGAGATCGCCTGTTCGGCACCCGCTGACCGACCGTCCGGCCGACACACCGTCCGACCGTCCTACGTAACCCTTTTGTCGTCCCCCGTGTCCCATCAGTAGTTACGAGCCCAGTCCGTCACCTCGGAGCGTCGTGGACGAATCACAGCTTATTGCCCGCGTCCGCGCCGGGGATAGCGCCGCAGAGCGCGCGCTGTATGACGCGCATGTGGACCGCGTGTACCGCCTGGCTTTCCGGCTCGCGGGCGATGATGCCCTCGCGCAGGATTTCACCCAGGAAACGTTCATTCGCGCGTTCGACCGGCTCGGCTCGTTCCGTGGCGATGCCGCGTTTTCGACCTGGCTGCATACGATCACGACCACGGTCGTCTTGAACGGCTTACGGAAGGTGAAGCGATTTCGGCAGCGGGAAGCGGACATCGACGACGCGCACGAAATCGGCGTATCGCATCGGCACGCCGAGCCGGATTTGAAAGCGCGGCTCAAGCAGGCGATCGATGATTTGCCAGAGGGCTACAGGACGGTGTTCGTCATGCACGACGTCGAGGGCTACACACACGAAGAGATCGGCGCCGCATTGGGCGTCGAGACCGGCACGTCGAAGGCACAGCTGTCGCGCGCGCGGGCGAAATTGCGCGTGGCGCTGTCCGACTTCGCAGGAGAATGGGTGACATGATGGACCAGTACGAAGATCCCAAGTTCGAGCAGTGGCTCAAGGATGCGGCCAGGGCGTACCACTCCCCACTCCCCACTCCCCGTGAGGAGATGTGGAAGCGGATCGAAACGGCCCGCCGCAACAAGCACGTCATCGAGCTGCGGCCCTGGATGCGGTGGGCGGTCGCCGCGGCGGCCGTGCTGATTCTCGGCATCGGAATCGGGCGGTGGACGGCGCATCAACGCTCCGCGGGGAATGGTACGACCACCGTTGCCGTGACAGACACGACGGCGTCCGCACAATCCGATCTCGTCTATCAGGTCGCCGCGACGCAATACCTGTCGCACACCGAGGCCTTCCTCACGTCGTTCCGCGCGGACATCGGGTCGCACGGGGCCGCGAACACCGCGCGCCTAGCCCGCCAGGCACGCGATCTCCTCAGCACGACACGTCTGATGCTCGATTCGCCGGCGGCTAAGGATCAGCGGCTCCGGTCGCTACTCGAGGACCTGGAGCTCGTGCTCGTGCAGATCTCGCAGCTCGACCCGGCGCGTGACGGCCACGACACCGATCTGATCACGCAAGGCATGAACCAATCGAACGTGTTGCCCAAGTTGCGCTCGGCGATTCCCGCCGGGCCCGTACCGGTGCGCACAGAAGGAGCACTGTGATGTTGTCTTACCTGTCCCTCTTGCTCGCCGTCACGAGCGCCGTGCAGGTTCCCCCGGCGCCAACTCCACAGGCGCGGGCGCATCGGCGCGCGCGGGCGACCACGTTCGCACCACTCGCCGCGCCAGTGGCCGCCCTCGAAGACGGCGCACAGGCGCTCTACATGGCGCAGCCGGATCTTGATGCGCTCACGGCGCAGGCGCTCGTGCTCGCCATGGCAGCCAGCGACTTGCAAATGGCCGCGGACTCGCTCGCGGCGGCGCCGATGGCGTTCGCCGCGCCGGTGTTCTACTGGGACGGCGATGACGACGAAGACGTCAGCGAGCCCGTGTGGCCTCAGCAGTCGCAGGCCGATGTGGCCGACTCACTCTACCGCGCTGCGCGGCAGGCGTTGAATAGCAGCCAGTACTCGCGCGCCGCCGAGCTCTTCAGCAGCATCCGCAATAGGTATCCGCGGTCCACTTATGTCCCCAACACCTATTACTGGCAGGCCTTCGCGCTCTATCGCGATGGATCGGACGACGCGTTGCGCGCGGCCCGTGAGGCGCTGCGCACGCAGGCGTCCCGGTTCCCCAAGGCCACCACGCGCCGTGATGCGGAAGCACTGCTGCGTCGCCTGCAGGGTGCGCTGGCGCGGCTTGGCGATAGGGATGCGGCCGAGTCCGTCACGGCCGAGGCCGAGAGCGTCGCTCCGCCGGTCCCCCCGATCGCGGCGACACCGCCGATCGGCCCCGGTCCAGCCATCGCGGGTGGCCCCGGACGCCACTATCGCCTGCACAACGAATCGTGCGACGACGAGGATGACATTCGCATCGCGGCGGTCAACGCCCTGCTGCAGATGGACGCCGATCGCGCGGTACCCATTCTGAAAAGCATCCTCGCGCGGCGCGACACCGGTTCAACGTGCCTGCGGCGCAAGGCTGTATTCCTTGTCTCCCAGAAACATAGCTCGGAAACATCGGCCATCCTGCTCAGCGCCGTGCGGTCGGATCCCGATCAAGAGGTCCGGGAGCAGGGGGTGTTCTGGCTGTCGCAGGTGCCCGGAGACGAGACCGTCGCGGCACTCGATTCGATCCTCCGCGATCCCCGCACTGATCCTGAGATCCAGGACAAGGCGATCTTCGCGCTGTCGCAGCACAACAGCAGTCGGTCAGGTTCGATCCTTCGGGCCTACGCCGAGCGGCGAGATGCGCCCGAGGAAATGCGCGAGAAGGCGATCTTCTGGCTCGGCCAGCGCCATTCCCCGGAGAACGCGCAATTCCTCAAGGACCTGTACTCCAAGGTGGAGAACGATGATCTCAAGGAAAAGATCATCTTCTCACTCTCGCAAATGGGCGGCGCGGATAATTATCGCTGGCTCATGGATATCGCGTTGAACGCGAAAGAGGACATCGAAATCCGCAAGAAAGCGCTGTTCTGGGCGGGACAGGGGCACAACGTCGATGTCGCGGATCTGGTGAAGCTGTACGACAGCATGAACGACCGCGAGATGAAGGAACAGCTGATCTTCGTCTATTCGCAACGCCGCGAAGAGGCGGCGCTCGACAAACTGTTCCAGATCGGGAAAAACGATCCCGACCGCGAGCTTCGCAAGAAGGCGATCTTCTGGATCGGCCAGTCGCGGAGCCCGCGTGCGGCACAGTATCTCCAGGAACTGATCAACCAATGATCGCCCTCACTCTTGCAGCTCTGGTGCTCCTGCAGCAGCAGCCGCTGGAACGGCGCGTCGCCGGCGCGCCGGACGGCTCCGTACGGTTCAGTTTCGCGGCCAAGCCCGGCGTCTACGGCAACGGCCGCAACATGATCAGCTGGGATTGCGACAAGGGGAATTGCCACAATCGCCAGGTCGACGGGAATTGGGACGACCATGACGACTGGGACATGCCGTGCGACTCGGGTCCGGTCCGCGTGGCGCTTACGAAGAGCAGCGGGCGTATAACCGATTTGCGCGTCTACGTCGGTGGGGAATGGCGGCCCAACACCACCGCGACGGACCTCGGCACCGTCAGCACGAAAGACGCCGCGACCTATCTCCTCGCTCTCGCGCTGAAGGATGAGAGCCGCGCCTCCGAAAAGGCGATCTTCCCCGCGGTGCTCGCCGATAGCGTCACGATCTGGCCCGATTTGTTGAAAGTCGCGAAAGCGGACAACGTCTCGCGGAAGGTGAAGCGCTCGGCCGTCTTCTGGCTGGGGCAGGCGGCCGGGGATGCCGCGACTCGCGGACTGACCGACCTGGTCGATGACAGCGGTGCTGACCGCGAAGTGCGCGAGACGGCGGTATTTGCGCTGTCGCAACGGCCGCGTGACGAAGGTGTGCCCGCGTTGATCCGGATCGCCAGACAAAACAAAGATCCTGACTTGCGACGCAAAGCGATCTTCTGGTTGGGACAGTCGGACGATCCGCGCGCGCTGTCGCTGTTCGAGGAGTTACTCACCCGACCCTGAGTATCTTGTGGCATGCCCTTCTGGACCGGACGGCGTGCCGTCGGCGGGATCCTCCTTGCTGTCGTCCTGATCGCGCTCGGCTGGGCGGCCGTGGTCGTGTCGGTCGCGATCCACGCCGCTCACGATGAGGCAACCGGCGCCGACGCCATCGTGGTGCTCGGCGCCGCGCAGTACAACGGCCGGCCCTCACCCGTTTTTCGGGCTCGACTCGATCACGCAGCGGCGCTGTACCAACGCGGCCTGGCGCCGACCGTGCTGGTCACCGGCGGCGTCGGCACCCACGACACCCTCAACGAAGCCGACGTCGGCCGCGAGTACCTCCTGCGACTCGGCATCCCGGACAACGTGGTGCTCCCACTCGTCGGCGGTCACGACACGTTCACTTCGATCGAGCAGGTAAAGCGGTGGTTCGATGGGCGAGACAGCCGCCGCGTCCTGCTCGTCAGCGACGGCTTTCACATGTTGAGATTGCAAATCATTGCGAGACGCTTGGGGCTGACGCCGTACACGTCGCCGGCGACAGGCTCACCCATTCATGCCAACGCGCGGCGTAACACCGGCTATTTGTTCGCCGAGGGGTTCAAGGTGCCCTTCACCTGGCTGTTCCAGCGCTAAACGGGAGCCACTAATGCAGCTCGAGAGTAAGCGAATCCACTCCGGACGAGTCATCGACCTGGACGTGGATACCGTGCGCTTTCCTGACGACTCCACGGGACAGCTTGAGGTGATTCGGCACCCCGGAGCCGCCGCCGTGGTGCCGTTCGCGTCGGATCCACGCGGCGCCGACCCCACGATCCTGCTCATTCAACAGTACCGGTATGCCACCAATGGGTCGTTGATCGAAATCCCCGCCGGTCGGCTGAATCCTGGAGAAGATCCGCGGGTATGTGCTCAACGGGAGTTGCTCGAAGAGGTGGGTGTGAAAGCCGGGCGGCTCGAGCGTCTTACTACTATATGGACAACGCCTGGTTTCACGGACGAACGCATTCACCTTTTTTGGGCAGCGGACCTGACCGCGGGCAAACATGCTCGCGAGCCGGACGAATTCATCGAGGTGACGCCAACGCCGCTGTCGGAGGTCCTCAAGCTCATCCGAAGTGGCGTGATTTCAGACGCAAAGACGATCGTCGCGCTCCTTTTTGTGGCTGGTTTCGTCCTGGAGCATTAGTACTCCCCACTCTTCGGGTCTAGATCAAATGTGGAATTGCGTCGTCCCCAGGCTGGGACAATATTCCCATGTCGCAGCGCGCTGCGAGTCGCAACCGGTTGCCTTGTAAAGAGTTACTCTCCTAGCCTGGGAGGCACGGTTTGTGCCGAGTGCTCATAAGGTGAATCAGGGCAGGGCTTTCCGTGTTCCCGTTCGAAACGCAAGGGTAGCCATGCGGACCACGCTGAAGCGTCCCACACCGGCCGTCGACTCGCAGCGAGCACTGCAGCGCGAAGCGTTGCATGAGTTGGACGACGGACAGGTTGTGATACGCCACCTGGCGGGTGAGCCGCAGGCATTCGGGACCTTGGTCGACCGCTACCAAACTCGACTCCTCAATTTCGTCAACCGGACTATTGGTGATCGTGAGCGCGCTGAGGACCTCGTGCAAGAAGTATTCATCCGGGTCTTCCGGCACCTGCACCGCTTCGATCAGACCAAGAAGTTCTCGACGTGGATTTACACGATCGCGTCGAACCTCGCGAAAAACGAGCTGCGCAACCGCAGCCGCAACCCCTTGGTGCTGTTTCAGACGATCAAGAAGAACTGGGAAGCCGATCATCGGCCCCTGCAGTTCGAGGACACGACCGCACGGCCGGACGATCTGTACCGCAAGCGGTTCCTGAAAGATGCCGTGGACCAAAGCGTCCAGCGGCTGCCAGAACACCACCGGCAGGTGTTCGTGCTCCGGGAGCTTGAGGGGAAGAGCTACCAGGAGATCGCCGAAATCACCGGGTGCAATTTGGGAACGGTGAAAAGCCGTCTGAATCGGGCGCGGAACAGCTTTGCCCAGCTCATCGGCCCCATCCTCGTTTAGCCATAACTAGCCGGTTTTAGCCCCCCGCCGCGGAACACCCCGTGGCCGGGGGTGGTACATTCTCACCATGCTGTGCAGAGAATTCCTCGAGCGGCATAGCGATTTCCGGGACGGGTTGATTGCGTCATCCTGGGAGCTGCGTCGTTTTTCCCGACATATGGCCCATTGCGGGACCTGTCGACGCTACGACGCCACCGTTCGTCAGGCCGTACAGGCCTTGCACTCCGGATCGCCCATCGCCCTCTCACCGGATTTTCGCCAGCGGCTCGACGCCCGACTTGCGGTTGAGCGCCGCCGCGTTCCGCGACCTCCGCGGCGGGCGGGTGTGTCGGCAACGATGCTGGTGCTCGCGGCATTTGCGCTTTTCTTCGTCGAGCTCGCCCAGCGCCCTCGTATTACCCGAGCCCCGCTGCTCCCTCCCGTCGCGTTCCCAACAGCGGTGGCCAGTGCAGGGTTGCCATTCGTCTCGTTCCAGGACCCGCGCGCTCGTGTCGTCAGCGCCAATCCGTATCGGTACGGCACTACGCTCTTTCAGCCCGCAGCAGCGTCGCGCTAGCATCTTTTTCGGCCTTTCTCCGGGCACAGGGGCGCGGTAACTTCGCTGGATGGCGGCGCTCACCCTCGATGCGCTCCTTCGCAGTCTAAAGAAGGGCGCTCCCCTCCCCGAACCTGTCTATCTGCTGCACGGTGACGAAGATGTCCTCAAAGACGAGGCCATCCGGGCCCTTGTGGATGCGACCGTGTCATCCATGCGGGACTTCAACCTCGACGTCCGCTTCGCCCCCGATCTGACGCCGGAGTCGTTTCATGCCCTGGTGAATACGCCGCCGATGCTGGCCGACCGGCGCGCCGTGGTGATTCGGGGTATCGAACAGCTTGGCAAGCGAAAGACCAAGCTGCGCGACGAGGTCGTCCGGTACCTGGCGTCGCCCAATCCGACCACACTGCTTGTGCTCGTCGTCGCAGCGGGCGAGGAGCCCGACGCCGATCTTGTCCGTGCGTCCACCTCCGTCGAGCTGGAGCGCCTCTCCGCCGAGCGCGTGCCTCGCTGGCTGCAGCACCGCGCGACGACTCTGGGTCTCACGTTGGCCGCGGACGCCACCGAGCTGCTGCTCAAGGCGGTCGGCAACGATTTGAGCACGCTCAGCGGTGAGCTCGAGAAGCTCACGTCTCTGATGGCGGGGACCGGCCGCTCTGTGACTGCCGAGGATGTCTCCAACCTGGTGGGCGTGCGTCGCGACGAAAGCGTGTTCGATCTGGTGGAAGCCGCGCTGGAGCGTCGCGTCGCGCGCGCGGCACAGCTCGTGGAACCGGTGCTCGAGCAGGCAGGGATGAGCGGTGTCAGGATCGTGTCCCTGCTCGGCACGCACCTGGTGGGGACAGCGCTGGCACGAGCCGAGCGCGATCGGGGGGTCCACCCGGCTCGCTTGCCGGACACCATCTACCGGCAAATGCAGAGCGTCCGGCCGTACGGCATGCGCAGCTATAAAGAGGAAGCCGCCCGTTGGACCGCGTGGAGTGCATTGTGGACCGGGCGCGAGCTGGGCCGCGCCCTCCGCGCCGCGCTCGCAGCCGACAACGCGTTGAAGACGGCCACCGTGTCTGACGATCGGGGGATCGTGACGCAGCTGGTGCTCGGATTCGCGGCGACGAAACGGGAGGCGGCATGAAGCGGCCCGACGGCCGGACGGCCCGACCGGCGGCTCTCGTAACGCTCCTGGTATTGGCCGTCGGGCCGTCCGGCCGTCTGACCGCCCAGACAGACGCTCGTCTGGTCGAAGCGCTCCGTCTCGCCCAGTCGGGCCAGGTCGATTCCGGCCGCGCCATCGTGCGCCGACTGCTCGCGACCCTTCTGCCGGGCGATTCGGTGTTTCCCCAGGCACTCCTAGCGGCCGCGAAAATCGCCCCGGACGCGCAGACGGTCGCCAGCAATCTCAACCGAATCGTGGTCGAATATGGCGCGGGTCCCTGGGCCGACGATGCGCTCTTATTGCTCACGCAGCTCTACTTCGCCCAACGTGATCCGGTGCAGACGGTGCAGGCAGCGGAACGCCTGAACCGCGACTACCCCGATTCGCCGCTGCGTCCGCGCGCGAACTTCTCCGCCGCACGCGCCTACTTCGAGCTCAAAAACGAGGCCCGCGGCTGCGAGCTGATCCAGCAATCGTTGAACGGCTCCGCGGACGACGTCGAATTCAAGAATCAGGTGAGCTTCTACGCGTCGCGGTGCAGTCCGAAGTCAACTGCGACGACCACCACCACATCGACACCGACATCGTCCGATACGTCAGCGAAGGTCCCCCCTCCGCCGCCGGCTGCGCACGCGTACGCCATCCAGGTGCTTGCGGTGAAAAGTGCCGCCCAGGTCGACGACATGCTCACCCGCCTCAAGGTGATGGGCTTCGACGCGCGTGTGGTACGGGACTCGACCGGCTTCTTCAAGGTGCGTGTCGGTCGCTACGCCACGCGCGAGGAAGCGCAGCGCGCGCAGGCGCGACTGAAGCAAAAAGTCGGCGGACAGCCATTCGTGGTGGATGAGCCGTGACAGCGGTGACCCCCCCCGAAACGCCCCTCATGCAGCAGTATCGTGACATCAAGGCCCGCCATCCGCAGACCATTCTGTTTTTCCGGATGGGCGACTTCTACGAGATGTTCGAGGATGATGCCAAGCTGGCCGCGCGCGAGCTGGGGCTGACCCTCACCTCACGCAATAACGGCGGTGCTGCCGAGGTGCCGCTCGCGGGTGTTCCCGTGAAGGCCGCGACCGAATACCTCCGGCGTCTCATCGCCAAGGGGCATCGGGTCGCAATCTGTGAGCAGGTCGAAGATCCCAAGCTGGCCAAAGGCGTCGTCCGCCGAGCCGTGGTCGAGACGGTCACGCCCGGCACCGTGCTGACTGATGATTGGTTGGTCAAGAACCGCAACAACTATGTGGTAGCGGTGGATCCCCGCGGCACGGCCGCGGGGCTCGCAACGCTGGACATCACCACCGGCGAGTTGATCCTGGAAGTGGTGCCTTCCGCTGAGCTCGACCCGGCAGTCGCCCGCTATGAGGCCCGCGAGGTGGTACTGCCTGCAGAGATGGCGATTTCGGCGCCTGGCGCCACCGTAACCGTGCGCGAAGCCTGGGAGTTCGACGCGGAGCTCGCGCGCGAAGATCTGATGCGGACCTACGGCGTCGCCTCGCTCGATGGCCTGGGCGTCAGCGCGGAGGACCGGCCAGCCATCGGCGCCGCCGGCGCCCTGCTGCGCTACGCGCGCGAGCTCAAGCCTGGCGGCCTGCCTCACCTGGCCCATCCCACTATCGTGCGGCGTGGCGATGTGCTGCCGCTCGACGAGATGACGCGGCGCAATCTCGAGCTCATCGAGCCGCTGCGCGCCGGTGCCGAGGGCGCCACGCTGCTCGAAGTCCTCGACCGCACCCTGACCCCGATGGGCGGCCGGCTGCTGCGCCGCTGGCTACTGGCGCCGCTGGTCGACCCGGCCGCTATCAATGCGCGGCTCGATGCGGTCGGGGTGCTGGTCGGCGACGGTCGCGGTCGCGAGCGTCTGCGCGAGGCACTGGACGGGGTGCGCGATCTCGAGCGGCTGGCGGGACGGGCGGCGCTCGGACGGGCCACGCCGCGCGAGATGGGCGCCCTGCGCGATTCGATCCTGCGGTTACCGGACGTGGCCGGCGCACTTGGCGGCTTTGAGGGCCGCGAGCGATCCGCACTGCTCGAAACGAGTGCGCACGAGCTCGACTTGCTCACCGACATCGCAGAGGAACTGTCGCGCGCGCTCGTCGCGCACCCACCCGCTCAGCTCGATGACGGCGACGCGATCAAGCCGGGCTACGACGCTCACCTCGACGACTTGAAGGCCGCGCGCGATGGCGGCAAGCAGTACATCGCCGCGCTGCAGTCACGCGAGCGGGAGCGCACCGGTATTGGGTCGCTCAAAGTCGGATTCAACAAGGTCTTCGGCTACTACATCGAGGTCACGCACACCCATCGCGACCGCGTCCCGGCCGATTACGAGCGGCGCCAAACGCTGACCGGTGCGGAGCGCTACGTCACGCCAGATCTGAAGGAGTACGAAGCCAAGGTCCTGGGTGCCGAGGAGCGCATCGCCGCACGCGAGGCGGAAGTGCTGGACCAGCTGCGGCGCCGCGTCGGAGATGTGATCGCCAGGGTCCAGGCGACCGCTGGTCGCCTGGCGCGTCTCGACGTCTGGGCCGCGCTGGCCGACGTCGCCGAGCGCGAGCGTTACGTGCGGCCGGACGTCACGAGCGAGTTCGCGCTGCAGCTCGAGGGCAGCCGTCATCCCGTCGTCGAGCGCATGATGGCGCGCGAGGCGTTCATCCCCAACGACGTGACGCTCGATGAAGCAGGTCGAGTCGTGCTCCTCACCGGGCCCAACATGGCCGGCAAGTCCACGTTACTCCGTCAGGTGGGACTCTGCGTCGTGCTCGCGCAGATCGGATCCTTCGTACCCTGTCGCCGTGCGACGATCGGCGTCGTGGATCGTCTGTTCACGCGCGTCGGCGCCTCTGACAACCTCGTGCGCGGCCAGTCCACGTTCATGGTCGAGATGAGCGAGACGAGCGCGATCTTGCATGCTGCCACGGGCCGGAGCCTGGTGCTGCTCGATGAGATCGGGCGCGGCACATCCACCTATGACGGCGTCGCAATCGCCTGGGCGGTCACCGAGTGCCTGCACAACAGCATCGGGTGCAAGACGATCTTTGCGACGCATTATCACGAGCTGACACAGCTCACCGAGGAGCTCGAGCACGTCCGCAACTTCAACGTCGCGGTGCGCGAAGTAGGCGAGGAAATCGTGTTCCTGCACCGGCTCGAGCCGGGTGGCGCCGACCGCTCCTATGGGATTCACGTGGGCCGGCTCGCGGGACTGCCCGGCCCGGTCGTCACGCGCGCCTGGCAGGTACTCAAGCTGCTGGAAGCCGGTCATCACGTGGCGACGCAGCGGCCCCCCCCGCCTTCGCCGCTTGATGCCACGCAGCTGGGCTTGTTCGGGGCTCCCGCGCCTGATCCGCTGTTGCTCGAGCTCGACGGTCTCGACGTCAACGCGTTATCGCCGCTCGACGCCCTGAATCGACTCGCGGCATGGCAGAAGCGGCGGAAAGATGGAGGCTCCTGAGGTGCGACCGATGGTGCTGGTGGCGTTCGTCCTAACAGCGTGCCGCGGCTCGTCACCGCAGTCGGGCGCACAGGCGAGCCAGGCCGCACCGCCGCCCGAGTCGGAGGCGCCGGTCGCGCTCAACCCCGACGTGCCCATCGCCTATCCGGTGGCCCTATTCGAGCAAAAAGTCGAAGGGGACGTGACGCTGCGGCTCTTCGTCGACTCGACGGGCAAGCTGCTTCCGGAGTCCACTCGTGTTGCAGAGCCGAGCGGCTACCCGGCGCTCGATTCCGCTGCGCTGGCGGGTGCGACCGCGCTGCGGTTCGCACCGGCGAAGCGGCACGGCGTCCCCGTAGCGACGGCGTTCCTCCAGCCGGTCGAGTTTCGCCAGGTGGGCACGACACGTACGGGGACGGGGACGGTGACGCTGCCCCCGACGCCCGCATCCACGCCGCCGCCAGCTGCCGCGCCTCCGCCTTCGAGACCCCGACCGCGTCCGCCCGTGGTTCGACCCAAGCCGGATACGACCCGCGTCGACAGCACGCGAGCTGACACCACGAAGGCTCCTCCGGACACGACGAAGGCGCGCACGGATACGAGTGCCACAGCACACTAAGCCGTACGACAACGTCCTCGAGACGATCGGCTGGACCCCACTGATCCGGATCAACAAGGTCACGCGCGGGATCCGCACGCCGGTGTACGCGAAGGCGGAGTTCTTCAATCCCGGCGGCTCGGTGAAGGATCGCATCGGTCTGGCAATGATCGAGGCGGCGGAGCGCGAGGGACGACTGAAGCCGGGCGGGTTGATCGTCGAAGCGACGTCGGGAAACACCGGCGTGGGATTGGCGATCGCGGCGGCCGTAAAAGGCTATCGCTGCATCTTCACGATGCCGGACAAAATGTCGCAGGAGAAGGCGCGGCTGCTGCGCGCCCTCGGCGCCGAGGTCATCATCACGCCGACCGCGGTGCCCCCCGATCACCCTGACAACTACATCATGAAGGGCCGCGCCATCGCGGCGGCGCACGACAACGCGATCTTCGCCGACCAGCACTACAACCCCGTGAACCCCGACGTGCACTATCACACGACGGGACCGGAGATCTGGGAGCAGACCGACGGCAAGGTCACGCATTTCGTCTGCGCGCCCGGCACCGGTGGCACGGTCAGCGGCGCGGGGAAGTATCTGAAGGAGAAGAATCCCAAAATCCGCGTGGTCGCGGGCGATCCGGCGGGGTCGATCTACACCGACTACGCGAAGACCCGTAAGCAGAGCGACGGCCAGCCCTATAAGGTCGAGGGCATCGGCGGCGACAAGATTCCCACGTCGCTGCACTGGGATGTGATCGACGAATGGGTGGTCGTGAGCGACAAGGACGCGATGCAGATGGCCCGCCGGCTGTCTCGAGAAGAAGGGCTGTTCGTGGGTGGATCCACCGGCGTGAACGTCGTGGCGGCGCTGGAGGTGGCGCGCCGGCTCGACGACCCCAAGGCGCTGATCGTGACGGTGTTGGCCGATACGGGCGAGCGCTACCTCAGCAAGGTCTACAACGAGGAGTGGCTGCGCGAGAACCAGCTCATCGACGACGAGCGGCCTACCGTCGGTCGGCTCGTGGCTGCCAAGAACAGCGACGCGCCGCCGCTGATTCATGTGACACCCGAGGCATCCGTCCGGCAGGCGCTCAATCTGATGTCGACGTACAACGTGTCGCAGCTCCCCGTGCTGGACGGCGACGACGGGGTGGGCGCCATCTCCGAGCAGGCGCTGATGGCGCGCGCGATCGGACAGCCGAAGATCCTCGACAGCGCCGTGCGGGACGTGATGGACCCGCCGTTTCCGGTCGTAGACAGCGAGTCGCCCGTCGCGCTGCTCACCACCCTGCTGTCGCGCACGACGCCGGCCGCGCTGGTGCGACGCAACGGCAAGGTCATGGGCATCGTCACGCGCTACGACCTGCTGCACCAGCTGGCAGGCATCCGCTGATGCGTATCGCGGTCCTCACGGGTGGCGCGACGGCGGAGCGCGCCGTCGCATTCGCAAGCGCCTCCCAGATCGTCGCCGCGCTCCGCAGCCGCAAGCACGACGTCCAGGTCGTCGATCTCGCCGGCGGCCTCCTGGACGACCGTGCCGAGCTTGAGCTGCTCGGCGGCACGGTGGGGCTCACGCCGCCGACCGTGGACGCTCTGGCGGAGCGCGAGCGGCGCATGCTGTCGGAAGGGCTGGCCGAGCTCGAACCGGTCCGGAACGCCGAGGTGCTTTTCCTGGCGGTGCACGGTGGCGCGCTGGAGGGGGGCACGCTGCAGGCTGTGCTGGATGTGGTTGGGGTGCCCTATACCGGCAGCGGGCCGCTCGCGAGCGCGCTGGCCATGGACAAGGATCTGTCCAAGCGGCTGTTTCGCGCGGCTGGTGTGCCGGTGCCCGCTTGGTTCATGGCCCCGGTTGGGCCGGAAGACGTGACCACCGCGCTAGGGTGGCCGGTGATCGTCAAACCGTCCAAGCAGGGCTCGTCTGTTGGATTGACCCTGGTCAAGAAAGCCCAGGACTTGGACAATGCGGTCAAGCTGGCGGAACGCTATGACGATGAGGTGATGGTTGAACAGTTCATTGCAGGTCGTGAGCTGACGGTAGGGGTCCTGGGAGACGTGCCGCTGCCTGTAGGCGAGATCGTTTCCAAGCACGAGTTGTTCGACTATGTGACGAAATACACACCCGGAATGTCGGAAGAGACCTTCCCCGCGAAGATCGATACGATGCTAGCCCGACAATTGCAGGAGTATGCGCTGATGGCGCACCGCGCCTTGAAGCTCAGCGGTTACTCGCGGATCGACTTCCGGGTCAGTCCTGAGGGAGACATCTTCTGTCTGGAAGCCAACTCCCTGCCGGGAATGACCCGCACCAGTCTGTTCCCTCAGGCCGCGCAGGCGGCGGGCATCCCCTTTGCGGAGCTCTGTGAGCGTATCGCGAGCCTGGCCCGGAACAACAGGGTCGGATAGGGGGGATAAAAAACCAGACGCCCTAAAGGACACGTAGGAGAACAGATGGGCCCGCAGCGGATGTTCGGTTTGACCACATGGGTGAGGCGACTGCTCGTCGCCAACCTGTTCGTGTTCCTGGTTCAGAATACGTTGTTCGCGACGAATCCGGACTTCGCCAAAGCGTTCGCGTTTGCCCCGCTGACCGCCTGGGACCAACCCTGGACCTTCGTCACCTACATGTTCCTGCACGCGGGGATCCTCCACCTCGCGTTCAACATGCTCGTGCTGTTCGTGTGCGGCTCGTCGGTGGAAGATCGGATGGGCGGCCGTACCTTCTTCCTCTATTACTTGCTGTGTGGTATCGGTGGGGCGGCGGCGTCGTTCCCGCTGACGCAGGCCGTGGTGGTCCCACAGGTTCTTGGCGCCTCGGGCGCGGTGCTGGGCGTCGCCGTCGCGTTCGCCTGGTACCGGCCCAATCAGCCGGTGTTCTTCTTTCCGCTTCCTGACCCGATTCCGGCGAAATGGCTCGTCACATTCCTGGTCGGATTGGATCTCGTGCTGGCTCTGCTCGGGGCGAGCGACGGAATTGCCCACCTCGCCCACCTCGGCGGTGTGGCCACGGCGCTACTCTTTCTCAAGGGTCAGGATTGGTGGGCGACGCGCGGCCAGGGGCGTGGACGGCAATACTCCGAATCGAGCGTCCTCGTGTCGCAGCCGCCCCGGGCCAGCCGCAGCGGAGCGATCCCTCCCTCTGCGCAGCGCACCAAGTCGCGGAGCGAGCCGGACGCGCGGGCCAACGCCGAGATCGATCGCGTGCTCGACAAGATCATCGCGAGCGGCGTGGATAGTCTGACGCCTGCCGAGCGCAAGTTCCTGACCGAAATCAGCCGCCGGTTGCGTACGCCACCAAAGGCATAGTGTCAAGTCGGAGCCGGTAACGGCCGAGATTGAAATCCGCTGGACGCGGTCCCAAATTGGGGCGGCAACCAGCGCAATGCTCGTCAATCTTGTTCCAGAATTCCTCGCAACGCTGGCCGCGCCAGATCCTTCCGCGGCGTACCACGAGTATCTCGATCGCCATCGTCCCGTATTGAGCGCCTACTGGCAGAATTACGTGCTCGATCCGGAGTCGCCGCACGCCGAGCCGATCATCGACATGGCGCTGCGTGCCGATCGCTCCGATCTCAAGCGGCTGCTCGAGGACGTGGACGTCGTTGCGGTCGCGGAAGAGGCGCTGCGCCGCGCCACTGAAATGCTGGAGGCCGACTGTCCGCTGGACCTCTACCTGACGGTCGGCGTGGGCGCGGCGAATGCCGGCGAGCTGGTCGTGGGCGGGCGCGGCATCGCGTTCGTCTGCCTCGAGCATTTCACCGGCCGCGCGAACGCGCAGACGTACGGCATGGGCCTCGCCCCTGAGCTGTTGCCGCTGTGGATCGCGCACGAAGTCGCACACGCGCTGCGCTACACGGCGCCCTCCAGTCGCGCGGCGATGCGGCGCCTGGTTGGGGAGCTGGGGGGCAGCGGGGGGGGCTATTACGACGGCTGGGAGATCGGCTCGCGGGCGACGTTGCGCGAGCTCGTCGTCAACGAAGGCGTGGCGATCGCCGCCTCCCAGGCGGTCGCCCCCGGCTTCGAGCCGTGGGAGTACTTCGGCTACAACCGGCGACAGTATCGCCGGCTGCGCGAGCTGGACGCCTTCCTGCGCCGCGCCTCCGCCGCTGACCTCGACTCGACGGGCCTGGGCCTGCGGCTGCGCTATCTGTCCGGCGGCATGAGCCCGGCCGCCCGGCTGCTCGCGGGCAAGGTGCTGCCCGAGCGCTCCGGCTACTACCTCGGCCTCCGGCTGGTCGAGAACTACTTCGCCGAGCACGGCGCCGCGTCGACCGTGCGGGCGGCAGTCGAAGAGCTGCGGCTGGCGGACGATCGGGCCTCGGGTATCCAAACGGCGTGAGCCCGCGCGGCAAAAAGTCCCCCCCTCCCTCCCTCTCCTTGGCGCAGCGCTCCACGTCATCCGCCGTGCCGGAGCGCCGCCATAATCGGCCTCTGCGCGAGGTCCTGGATGAGCTCCTCAGCCATACGCGAGAGATCGCCCGCCGCGCCAAGAGCATGACTCCGGCGGAGCTCGACTACGCCCAGCAGCGGCTGGAGTGGCTGGCGGATGAGGTGTGGCGGGTCGCGACAGGCGAGGCTACTCCCCCCGAGTAGATTATCCGGAGTATGGGGACCCGCGGCGAATTCAAAGTAGCAATCACGAAGGAAGACCTCGTCTTCGCGGCGGCGCACTTCATTACGTTCGCCGGTCACCGCTGCGAAACGCTGCACGGCCATAACTATCGGGCCGGCGTCAGCGTCGAAGGCGGGCTCGAAAAGGACAGCTGGTTCGTCCTCGATTTTGCGGCCGTGAAAAAGTTGATGCGGCGTCTGACCGACGAGCTCGATCACCGCGTGCTGTTGCCGCGCGACAACCCCAAGCTCACGATCTCCGAGGAGAACGGCAGCGTGCGCGTGGCATTCGACGGCCAGCCGCGCTATGTCTTCCCCGCGCGCGATTGCGTGATCCTGCCCATCCCGAATACGACGGTCGAGATGCTGTCGCAGTATCTCGCCGGCCGCGTCCGCGCCGAGCTCGGCTCGGTGCACCTCAACGCGATCGAAGTGGAAGTGGAGGAGAACTTTGGCCAGTCAGCGAGCTACCGTGAAACCCTCGACTAAACTGTCGCCCGCCGAAATCAGCGATCGCTTGAAGAGCCTGCCCGGCTGGCGGCTCGAGAACGGGGGGGGAGCGATCGTGCGCGACTACCAGACCGACGGCTGGCCCACGACGCTGATGCTCGTGAACGCGATCGGGTTCTTCGCGGAAGCCGCCGACCATCATCCCGATCTTGCCGTGAGCTGGGGGAAGGTGCAGGTAAAGCTCTGGACGCACAGCGCGGGCGGCGTCACGGCGAGCGACATGGAGCTGGCCGGGCTCATCGAGCAGACGGCGCTGTGGCGGCCGCAACCCGGTAAGAGCGCGCTGCGTGGGACGACGAAGAAGTTCGTGGGATCGTGACACTCGTCCTACCTCTTGTCCCTACTCCCGACCCTTTTGGCAGCTGCGTGCGCTTCAGCGGACTTCCCTACCTCCTCTTTCTCGATAGCTCGGCGCAAGGCGCGCTGAGCCGGTATTCGTTCCTTGCGGCCGATCCGGTGGCCGTCGCGCACACGCCTGAAGCCGCGCGTGACATGTTGCGCGGCCATACGCACCGTCCACTGGCGGGCCTGCCGCCGTTCCAAGGCGGCATTGCCGGCTACGTCAGCTACGACTGGGGTGCGGAGCTGGAGCGCGTCGCGCGGCCGGCGGCGGACCGCCTGACACCACAGATGCCCGATGTGGCGCTTGCCCACTATGACTGGGTGATCGCGTGGGACCATCTCGAAGCGAAGGCGTGGCTGATCGCGACCGGGAATGATGCCCGCGCGGCCACACGCGCGGCCTGGGTGCGCGAGCGGCTCGCAGCGGCTCCGCCCGCCGTTCGTGATCACCCCGCGCCGGCACTCGAGCCACCTCGATCGAATTTCGCGCGCGGGGAGTTCGAGGCCGGTGTATCGCGCATTCGCGAATACATCGCCGCGGGCGACGTCTATCAGGTCAACCTGGCGCAGCGCTTTCACGCGCCGTTCGGGGGCTCGGCGCTGGCACTGTATCGCCGCGTACGCGCCCGCAATCCCGCCCCGTTCGGGGCCTATCTGGAGTTTGCTGGCACCCACGTCGCGAGCATCTCACCGGAGCGGTTTCTGCGGCTCGAGGCCACGACCCGCGCCGCGGAGGCCCGGCCCATCAAGGGGACCCGTCCGCGCGGGACGACGCCGGCCAACGACGATTCTCTGGCGCGCGAGCTGCTCGAGAGCGAAAAGGACCGCGCCGAGAACGTCATGATCGTGGATCTGCTCCGCAACGATCTCGGCAAGGTGAGCGTCCCGGGGTCGGTGCGCGTTCCCAGGTTATTTGCGCTCGAGTCGCACCCCACGGTGCACCATCTCGTATCGACGGTGACCGGTCAGCTGGTGGACGGCGCCGACGCGTTCGACTTGCTGCGGGCGGCGTTCCCCGGCGGATCGGTGACGGGAGCGCCGAAGATTCGTGCGATGCAGATCATCGCGGAATTGGAGCGGGCACCGCGCGGTCTGTACTGCGGCGCGATCGGCTACGTCTCAGCGACCGGCGCGATGGACTTCAACATCCCGATCCGCACGATCGTGCTGCGCGACGGGAGCGCGACCTTCCACGCGGGCGCCGGCATCGTGTGGGACTCCGAGCCCGCCGCGGAGTACGAGGAGACGCTCGCCAAAGCGCGCACGATGATCGAGGCGCTCACTTCCCCACGCAGAACGCCGCGAACACGCGGTCGAGCACATCCTCTGGCGTAACCGCCCCAATCAACGCGTCGAGCGCCAGCACCGCGGCGCGGAGATGGGTCGCCGTCGCTGCCGCATCCACTCTCCCCGTGCGCGCCGACCAGAACGCATCCAGCTCTGCAAGGGCGCGCTCCAGCGCGGCGCGGTGCCGCGCCCGCGTTACCACCGGCTCGACATCGCCGAGGGCGAGCAGGCGGCCGAAGGCGACTTCGGCCAGGCGTCGTCTCAGCTCGGGGAGACCCTTCCCCGTCACAACAGAGACTCCCTCCCCACTTAGATCGCCCTTCGTCCGCACGACCACAACCGGTGCATTGGTCTGCGCGAGAAAACTGGCTCGCGAACGATCATCCTGTTCTTCACAGAAGAGCACCAGATCGGCGGCCCCGACATACTTCCTACTGACTTCGATGCCGAGTCGCTCGATCCGCTCGTCCGAGTCGCGCAGCCCGGCGGTGTCAACAATGCGGAATGGAAAGCCTTCGATCACGGCGTGCGCCTCGATCGCATCGCGGGTGGTCCCGGGGATCTCGGTGACGATCGCGCGTTCGGTGCCGAGCAGCGCGTTGAAGAGCGACGACTTCCCGGCGTTGGGCCGTCCCGCGATCACGAGTAGCGCGCCCTCGCGCAGGCGCTCTCCCTCGGGCGCGGTCGTCAGGAGGTCGGCAACGCGACCGCGTACCGCGGACCACGCACCGCGCACCCGCTCGGGATTTACCGGTCCTTCGTCCTCTTCGGGAAAGTCGATGTCATACGCGATCAGCGCCTCGAGCTCGAGGATTTCGTTGCGCAGCGCCGCCAGACGGTCAGACAGACCACGCTCGAGCTGCTGCAGCGCGCGGCGCCGCTGGGCCGGCGATCCGGCATCGATGAGATCGGCGGTCGCCTCCGCTTGGAGCAAGTCCATCTTGCCGTTGAGGACGGCGCGGCGCGTGAACTCGCCGGGCTCCGCCGGACGCGCACCGGCCGCCACGAAGGCGGCGAGCGCAGCAGCGGGCACGATCAGGCCACCGTGCGTCGAGATCTCGACGAGGTCGTCGCCGGTGTAGGAGTGTGGGGCCGGAAAACAGGCGGCTAGGCAGTCGTCGACCGGCTCACGCGAGTCGGCGTGCAGGAGCCGCGCGCGGAATACCGAGCGCGGCGGCGTAGGATGGAAAGGATCGAGGCAGCGGGCGGCGAGGGGGAAAGAACCGGCGCCCGACAAACGAATCAGGGCGAGCGCTCCGCGACCCGGTGGTGTCGCCAGCGCGACGATGGGGTCGGAGAGCAGTCTAGGTCTTTACGGGCGTCACCACACGAGTTCCCCCGGCAGTCACGGGTGCCTCGCGCTGGCGACGCTTGGCGATCATGTATTGCTGCGGAATGCTGAAGAGATTCTGTGCCGCGTAGTACAGGTTCAGCCCCGACGCAAAGTTCAGGAACAGCACCGTCATAAAGACCGGCATGAAGTACACCATCATCTTGGTCTGCGGATTCGGCGGCACCCCGATCTGCCCCACCTTGGACAGCGCGAACATCGACAGACCCATGAGAATGGGAATGATTTTGAGCGGGTCGGGGCGCGACAAATCCGGCAGCCACAGGAACGGCACACCACGGAACGCGATGGTGTTCGCAAACACGAAGAACAGTGCCAGCAACACCGGCATCGGCAGCAGCATGGGCAAGCAGCCGCCGAACGGATTGACCTTGTGCTCCTTGTAGATGCGCAGCATCTCGCGCTGCAGCCGTTCGGGGTCGTTCTTGTATTTATCCTGCGTCTCTTTGATGAGCGGCGCGACCGCCTGCATGCGGATCCCCGACTCCATCGCCTTCTGGTTCAAGGGCCACAGCAGAATGCGGACGACAATGCCGAACAGAATCAGCACCCAGCCATAGGCGAGATTCAGCCGCCCGTGCATCCACAGCAGGACGGTGAGGACGATTTGCGAGACCGGTTGAATGATCGGCCGGAAGATACCGCCGTACGGGTTGGCGTCGTCGAGATCGTGGCCCAGGCGCGACAGATGGCGAGAATCGAGCGGCCCGGTAAAGACCTGATAGCGGAATGTCCCGGCGGGCTGCACCGGCATCGTGATCGAGACCGTGGCACGCGTTGCCACTTTGCCGCTGCGGGAACCGCCGACCGCGATCGCGCCGGCAAACGTCGGCTGCCCCTCTTCCAATGCAAGCGCCGCGGTGAAGAAGTACTTCGATTTGACGCCTACCCACTCGAACGGCCCGTTGAACAGCGCGCGCTGACCCGGGCGAATGCCGGAAAAGTCGGTGCGCTCAGTCTTGGACGCCTTCGTGACGACGGCATAATGGCGATAGTCGTCCAGCGAATCCTTCTCGGCGGAACGCAATCCGTCGGACAAGTCGATCAGCAATACCGCACCACCACTGCCCAGTCCCGCCACTGAGCCGTGCACGTCGAAGCGATACTCGTCCGGGACGAAACGGTACTCGAGTGTGACGTGCGATCCGCGCCGCTCGGCGTCGAAGCGCAACGGTTTGGCGCCCTGCCCCGCAGAGACCACGATGCCAGGCGTGTCGGGGGTCGGCCGGAAATCCCAATCGGCGAGCGACACCGTGTCGCCACTGGGGAGAACGAGGCGGTGGCGGAGAAATGCGTCGCCCGGCGGCACGAGCTGCACCGGTTTCGCTGAATCGCCAGGCGCGAATGATTGGTATTGCAGGAGTTCGGCGGAAACTAGACGGCCCCCTCGAGTACTGAAGCCGAGACGGTAAAGAGGGGAGGTCACCCAAACGACCCGGCCGGTGTCGGACGGTCGGACGGTCGGACGGTTGGACGGTAGAGGCGTTTCGGCTGGACGCGCCTGCGTGGAGTCAGCCCTGTGCAGGCTGTCAGACAGTCCGACCGTCCGACCGCCCGCCGGTTTCTTCGTCGGCCAGATAAGCGACGGCGCGAGCGCGACGATCATCATGAGCACGAACGCGATCAGCAGGTTTCGCTTATCCACGCACAGTCCTAGGGTACAGGGTCATACCCGCCGGCGTGAAACGGATGACACTTGAGGATGCGGCGGATGCCAAGCCAGCTGCCTCTCAGCGCCCCATAGCGCTCGACTGCTTCGTGCGTGTAGCGCGAGCACGACGGCTCGAACCGGCATTGCGTGAACACCAAATGCGACAGCGTGAGTTGGTATCCACGGATGAGTGTCATGACGGCCAGTCGGGGAAGTCGTTGCAGCGTCACGTCAGCGTCTCCACGGCTCCCGTCAATTCGGCGCGCAGCACTGCAAATGAGGCGGTGTAAGCGGAGCGCTTCGCGCGAATCACCAGATCGACGGCGGGAAGATTTCGGAGCAGGTCGCGCCGCAAGATCTCCCGCAGCCGGCGCCGCAGCCGATTGCGACGGGCCGCTGACGATTGGTGGCGCGGGACGATGAGTCCGAGACGCGCGTGACCCAAATCACTGTGACGCCAGGCCAGATCGAGATGCGGTGTGCGACGACGGCGGCTCCCCCCCGCTTCCCAGCAGGCGGTGAGCTCCGAGCCGCGCGTGATGCGCACGCGGCGCGGGTACCGTTCGCTCGTTACCGGCTCCGGTGTTTGGATGGAATACGGACGGTGAGACGCTTGCGACCCTTCTTGCGCCGGCGGGAGAGTGTGGCGCGGCCCCAGACGGTTTTCATCCGCGCGCGAAATCCATGCTTATTGATGCGCCGCCGATTGCGCGGCCGATACGTCGGACCCATAAATTCCTCGAGTAAGGCCGGGAAAGTTACCCGGCTCGCGACGCGCCGGTCAAGGTTGACTTTTCCACATGCGGCCCGTACTTTCGGGCCGCCCTTGCTGGACGTCCTTCCTAAAATCCGAAAATCGTAATGGAGCAATCGGTAAACGAAGCTTGGAAGCGCCTCCTCGACGAAGCTCGACGTGAACTTCCCGAGGCGACGGTGCGGACGTGGCTCGAGCCATCGGAGCCCATCGCACTAGACGAGGGCCGTCTGATTCTGGGTGCGCCCGATCAATTCGCCGCTGAGTGGAACGAATCGAAACACGCGAGCCTCCTCGCGCGCGTCGCCGAGCGCGTACTCGGCCGGCCGACCGCGGTCGTGTTCCGCGTGCAGGAAGACCGGCAGCGGCGGCCGCAGATGGATTTCTTCGTTGCGCCGCGCGAAAGCTCGGGCGTCGCGACAGCCTCCAACATCGGTACGACACCGCTCAACGAACGGTACAGTTTCCAGACGTTCGTGATCGGGAAGTCGAACGAGCTCGCCGCGGCTGCGGCGCACGCCGTCGCCGAAGCGCCGGGCAAAACGTACAACCCGCTCTTTATTTACGGCGCGACGGGACTCGGGAAGACGCACCTGATGCAGGCGATCGCGCACGCGGTGCTCGAGAAAAACCCCGAGACGAGGCTGCAGTACTTCGGCGCGGAGCAGTTCATCAACGACGTGATCGAATCGATTCACGCGCGCACCATGTCCGAGTTCCGGCGCCGCTACCGCAACGATGTGGACCTGCTCCTCGTGGACGACGTGCATTTCCTCGAAGGCAAGGAAATGACACAGGAGGAGTTCTTTCACACGTTCAACGCGTTGTTCGAGGCGCACAAACAGATCGTGCTGACCTCGGACCGGCCGCCCAAGGAAATCCCCGGGCTCGAGGACCGGCTGATCTCGCGGTTCGAATGGGGGATGGTGGCCGACATCGGGCATCCCGATCTCGAGCACCGCATCGCCATTCTCCGGAAGAAGGCCGAGCAGGATCATCTCGAGCTCACGATTCCAGACGACGTGTTGCGCTTCATCGCCGAGCACATCCGCTCCAGCGTGCGCGAGCTGGAGGGCTGCATCATCAAGCTACTGCTCTTCGCCTCGCTCAAGAACCGCGAAGTCACGATCGAGCTCGCGCGCGAAGCGCTGTCGGACAAGATCCGCCAGGGCGAAGAGGGATCAGGGTACGACGGCGGGAGCCAGTCGGCGCCCAGCATCGACCGGGTGCAGGAAGTCGTGGCGCGGCGCTGGGGCGTGACCCCCGAGGGCCTCCGCTCCAAGGCGCGCACCAAGACGCTCACCGTTCCGCGCCAGGTGGCCATGTACCTGGCGCGCGACATGCTGCAGATGCAGCTCGTCGAGATCGGACAGGCGTTCGGCGGCCGGGACCACTCCACGGTGATTCACAGCGTGGACAAGGTGGAGCGGCAGATGATGCGCGACCGGACGTTCAAGGAGCGCGTGGAGATGGCGCGGCAGGAATTGTCCGCGCTGTAAACAATACGGGGTTGGGGAAAACGGCGCGGGATGTGGGTTATGGGGAAACCGTGACGACTATCCGCAAAGCGCCAACAGTCCTCATGGTGCACCAACATTATGTGACGGATGACAGGTGATGCAGTGGTTGCGCTTTAGCGGCATCACCCACATATCCCCGGTGTCTACTACTACTACTAGTAGTTCTATATAGAGAAGTAGTAGTAAAGACTTTCCCCATTTCCGGAGACGTTGGCGGCAGCATGAAGTTCACGATCACGCGAGAACAGCTCCAAGAAGGCCTAGCGGCGGTAGCGGCAGCCATCCCCGCTAAGACGACGTTGCCCGTCCTCTCCAACGTTCTGGTCGAGGCCTCCAAGCAAAGCGGCGGACTGCGGCTGTCGGGCACAGATCTCGACATCGCGGTGAGCACGACGGTCGCGGCGGAGGTCGATGCCGATGGCGCCGTGACGCTGCCCGCGAAGAAGCTGGTGGACATTGCCCGCGAGCTGCCATCGGGGCCCGTGCGCGTGACCGCCGCCGGCGAGGCGCGCGTCGCCATCGAGTCGGGCCGCTCCAAGTTCAAGCTGCTGGGCCTACCACGCGAAGAGTATCCCTCGTTCCCCGCCGTGAAGTTCGAGAGGGCGTGGAGAGCGGCGGCCGGCGTGGTGCACAAGCTGGTGGGTCACGTGGCGTTCGCCGCATCGACCGAGGAGAGCCGGCCGATCCTCAACGGCGTCCTCTGGGAGTTACGGCCGGATCGCATGCGGATGGTGGCGACGAACGGTCACCGGCTGGCCAAGATGGACGTGCCCGCGACCGGCGGGTCCACCACCGATCTGATCGTCCCACCGAAGGCGCTGGAACAGGTCCGCCGGTTGTACCCGGGCGATGCCGAGATCGAGCTCGCCAAGAGCGACAACCATATCGGTTTCCGTGCCGGCGGCACGCTGGTCTTTTCCCGGCTGATCGAGGGGCCGTATCCGAACTACGAGCAGGTGATCCCGCGCGAAAATGACAAGCAGGCCACCGTCGACAAGGCGGCCATGGCGGCGGCGTTGCGACGCATGAGCGTCGTGGCGAGCGACCAGACGCACCGCATCCGTCTCGCGTTCTCAGGCGGCAATGTGAAGTTCTCCGTGCAGACGCCCGACCTCGGCGAAGCGCAGGACGAGTTGTCGGTGACGTACGAGGGCGAGCCGCTCGAGATCGGGTTCAACGCGATGTACCTGCTCGAGATCCTCAAGTACATGCCGACCGACGAGGTACGCTTCACGTTCAAGGCGCCCGAGCGCGCTGCGACCATCGAGCCCGTCGGCTGGAACGATCCGGCCTCCTACATGGCGCTCGTGATGCCGCTACGGTTGGTGGATTAGCGAGTCGGGGGGCGGCACAGAATCGACGCGAACTAAAGAGTCTAAAGGAAGTACGGGGAGTACAGGGGGCTCGATCGGAGGGATAGTCGGAATCGAGTCCTCCTCTGCAGGGGGCACCGGAGTTTTTCCGCCGTAGTACCTCGCCAATATCAAATCGCGGCGCGCGAGCATGCGTGCCGGCCGGAATGCCGGGTTGGACGTCCGCGGCTGCGGCAGCGTCGCGACCAGCGCCGCGGCTTGCGCGTTGCTCAGCCGGGAGGGCGGCACACCGAAGTACGCTTCACTCGCTGCGGTGGCACCCCAGACGCCCGGCCCCCATTCCGACGTGCCGAGGTAGAGCTCCATGATACGGTCCTTGCTCAACGCCATCTCGAGCCGCACGGCGGTGACCGCTTCTTTCAGTTTTCTAAACATCGAGCGCGACGGAGACAGGTACAGGTTCTTGGCGAGCTGCTGCGTGATCGTGCTGGCGCCGCGGTGCCCGCCGGCGGCCCACGCGTCTCGCAATTCGATGAAATCAATCCCGTGATGCGTTTTGAACCGCGAGTCCTCGGCGATGATAATCATGCGCTCGAGGACCGGTGATGAGGCGCGACTCGCAGCATGGCCGTCCGGCCGTCCGACCGTCCCACAGTCCGACCGCAATCTCATCATCGCCGTACAACGCGGGTCGTGATCGCGCCACCAGATCGGCGGTGGCCAAACGCCGAACACCCACACCAGAAAGAGTGCGGCCGTCCATAGCACAACACGTCCTGCAATCCTATCTTTTCCCACCGCCATGGACCTCGCAGCCCTCCAGCCGCGCCTGCAACAAGCGCTTGGACAGGAATTTACCGTTGGCCCCCTGCTGGGTGAGGGGGGGTTCGCCGCGGTGTTCCGCGCGCGCGACAACGTCTTGAATCGCGACGTTGCGGTGAAGGTGCTGGACGTGGAGCTCGCGCCGTCGCCGGTGGTCGCCGAACGGTTCTTGCGCGAAGCGCAGACGGTCGCACGTCTGGAGCACCCGCACATCGTGCCGATCTACAAGGTCGGCCGGCAGGAAGAGATCTTCTACATCATCATGCGGTGCATCGACGGACCGTCGCTGCGCCAACTCCTCGAGACGCAAAAGAAGCTGTCCGTCGGCGATGCCGCCCGCATCGCCCGGCAAGTCGCCGACGCGCTCGCCTACGCGCACAGCCATGACATCGTGCACCGCGACATCAAGCCGGACAACATCCTGCTCGACAAGAGCGGCCACGTTCTGGTGACCGACTTCGGCATCGCCAAAGCCGCTCAAGCGGCGCAGGCGGCGACCCCCAGCTCGACCCAGCTCAC
>WNEY01000323.1_pt1 | contig 28453 bp, 21 predicted proteins | sample 5400531 | NCBI WGS metagenome assembly WNEY01 (sample SAMN13153338, study PRJNA577476) | soil metagenome | isolation source: 200 cm saprolite under Douglas fir tree site 1 | place: USA:California | collected 2015-04-18
GCGGTGCCGTTCTTGAGCGCCCGCCCGCCGGAGTTCTCGAACAGCAGGTCAACCGCGCCGATCGCGCGCTCGGTGCCGAGCACCTGGTCGCGCCTGATCCGCAGCCGCAGCGGCATCGGGATCGCTTCGCCCGCTTGCGCGTGACCGAGAAGTTCGGTCATGTTCCGCTCAAGCGCCAGCCAGGCCGCGTCGATCTCGGCGGCCGCCCGCGCGACTCTGACCTGCGCGAACGGGTCTTCCGAGGCCTTGTGCCCGGCGTAGGCGGTGCTGACTCGCTGACGCTGGTAGTCGACGTGCGCGTCGTAGGCGCCGGTCGCCATGCCGATGATCGGCGTGGTGATCGCATAGGAGAAGACCGAGCCGAACGGCACCCTGTACAGCGGCGCGTCGTTGACCTCCTGGCCCGGGCACTTGCACTTGGTGACATCGCCGAACCCGAGCGACCGATGCTCGGGGACGAACGCGCCGTCCACCACGATGTCGTTGCTGCCCGTTCCCCGCAGCCCCACGGTGTCCCAGACCTCGTCGATCTGGTAGTCGCTGGCGGGCAGCAGGAAGGTGCGGAAGTCGATCGGGTTCGCCTCGGCGTCGGTGACTATCCCGCCGAGCAGCACCCAGCTCGCGTGCGCGCTGCCGGAGGAGAAGCTCCACCGGCCGCTGAGCTTGTGCCCGCCCTCGGTGACCTGCGCGCGGCCGGTCGGGGCGTAGGACGAGGACATCCTGGTGTTGGGGTCGGAGCCCCAGACCTCGTCCTGGGCGGCCGGCGGGAACAGCGCGAGCTGCCAGGCGTGCACTCCGACCACGGATGACACCCAGCCGGTCGAGCCGCAGGCACTGGCGATCTGGCGTACGGCCTCGTAGAAGGTCACCGGGTGAGCTTCGAGGCCGCCGAACCTGCTCGGCTGCAGCAGCTTGAAGAGTCCAGCCTCTTCCAGGGCCTTCACCGAGCTGGCCGGGACCTGGCGGGAGTCCTCGGCCTCCTGTGCCCGTTCGCGCAGCGTCGGCAGCATGTCGGCGACGGCGTCGAGTACGGGCTGTCCTACCTTGTCAGTCACGGCGAATGCCTCCGCTTCCTGCGAGCCTAGCCCCCGCAGTAGGCCCATAGACTAGAACAGGTTCTAGTTCGTGTTCTAGTCTAGAGCTATCGCCGAGCCGAGGGGGCACAGCAGAATGAATGACCGGTACGGGGTCAGGACAATCGACGCCGCACCGCTGAGCAGCCGGTACGCGCGCGGCTGGCACTGCCTTGGCCTGGCGGAGAAGTACCGGCAGGGCGGACCGCACGCGGTGAACGCGTTCGGCACCAAGCTCGTCGTGTTCGCCGACTCGAAGGGCGCGCTGCACGTGCTCGACGGGTTCTGCCGGCACATGGGCGGTGACCTCACTCAGGGCACGATCAAGGGCGATCGGGTGGCCTGCCCGTTCCACGACTGGCGCTGGGGCGGCGACGGCAAGTGTGCCGCGATCCCCTATGCGCGGCGGGTGCCGCCGACGGCCAGGACCAGGTCGTGGCTGACCCACGAGGAGAACAAGCAACTCTTCGTGTGGAACGACCCCGAGGGCAATCCGCCGTCCCCGGAGATCACGGTTCCCCGTATCGACGGCGCGTTTTCTTCCGAATGGTCGAACTGGACCTGGGACTCGATCCTGGTCGAGAACTCGAACTGCCGCGAGGTGGTCGACAACGTCGTCGACATGGCGCACTTCTTCTATATCCACTTCGCGTTCCCGACGTTCTTCAAGAACGTGCTCGAGGGCCACGTTGCCGCGCAGTACCTGAATACGAAGTCGCGGCCTGATGTGGGCGGCGGTACGCACTACAGCGAGACGACCCTGAAGTCGCAGGCCGCCTATTACGGGCCGTCCTACATGATCGACTACCTGTGGCACGACTACCACGGGATGGTCATGGAGAGTGTGCTGATCAACTGCCATTACCCGGTCACGCCGGACTCGTTCCTGCTGCAATGGGGCATCATCGTGAAGAAGCCCGCCGGGGTCACCGATGAGCAAGGCGACAAGATCGCGGGTAAGTTCGCCGAATTCATCGGGCTCGGCTTCGGCCAGGACGTGGCGATCTGGATGAACAAGACCAGGATCGACAACCCGCTGCTGTGCGCCGAGGACGGGCCGGTCTACCAGCTGCGGCGGTGGTACGAGCAGTTCTACACCGACGTCGATCAGGTGAGCGCGGACATGGTGGAGCGCTTCGAGTACGAGATCGACACGACGCGCGCGGTGCAGTCCTGGGAAGCCGAGGTCGCCGCGAACCTGGCCGCGAAGGCCGAGTGATTCATGACTTCCCCGACGGCAGTCGCGGTCGATGACCGGCCCTGGCGGTACAGCCCAGTCGAGTGCGCGCAGTGCGGGGTCGTCGTGCGAGTGGCGAAGTTCAGCCTGCAGCACACCAGCGTGCAATGGACCGAGCAGGCAGTGCGCGGGTGCGATGAGTTCGCGGCGGCCGGCGGCAACCCGGCGCTTATCCCGACCTGCGCCAGCCTGCGAGACAGCATCGAGGACGCGGTTGCCGGGGGCCGGGTGGAAGTACTGCCTCCGTGAGCTCCGGTCGCACCTTCTACCAGGTGCCGGTCGCCGAGGTGATCCGCGAGACCGATCAGGCGTGCTCGATCGTGTTCGACCTGCCGCCTGAGCTGGCATCGAACTTCACCTACCGACCGGGCCAGTTCCTCACGTTGCGAGTGCCGACCGACGGTGGCGGCTCGGTCGCGCGGTGCTATTCGCTATGCAGCTCCCCGCTCGCCGGCGAGCCACTGGCGATCGCGGTCAAGCGGATGCCGTCCGGGATCGCGTCGAACTGGATCGCCGACAACGTGAGGGCAGGAACGGTACTGGACGTGCTCCCGCCCGCCGGTACGTTCACGCCCCGGTCGCTGGACTCCGACTTGCTGCTGTTCGCCGGCGGCAGCGGGATCACCCCGGTGATGTCGATACTGAAGTCCGCGCTGCGGGCCGGTCGCGGCCGGATCGTGCTGATCTACGCGAACGCCGAAGAGCGCTCGGTGATCTTCGCATCTGGGCTGCGCGAGTTGCGGGCGGCGGCTCCCGGCCGCTTCGTGCTGACGCACTGGCTCGACGTGCTTTCCGGGCCGCCCGACGTGGCCGCGCTGCGCGAACTGGCCCGGCCGCACTCCGGCTACGAGGCGTTCATCTGCGGGCCCGACCCGTACATGGCGGCGGTGAAACAGGCCCTGTCTGAGCTGGGCGTTCCGACGCCAAGGGTGCACGTCGAGCGGTTCTTGTCGCTGGCGGAGAACCCATTCGAGGCGACCGCCGACGTAGGTGGCGTCGCGTCGACGCTGGAAGTCGATCTGGATGACGAGAAGCACAAGCTGGACTGGCCCTCGGGCCAGCGGATGCTGGACGTGATGATCGACGCCGGCCTGGACGCGCCCTACTCCTGCCGCGAGGGCGTCTGCGGTGCCTGCGCCTGCCGCCTCACCGAAGGCGAGATCGAGATGGCGCACAACGAGGTACTCGAGGCCGCCGACCTGGCCGACGGCTACATCCTCGCCTGCCAGTCAATCGCCCTGACCCCCCAGGTAACCGTCGACTACAACTAGTCGGCATCGGGCTCAAGCACGCCGACCAAATTCCCCCCAATACGTGTTCCACCGCCCCAGCGCGCAACTCGCGAAAGCCATCACTGCCCGGCAAACCTAAACCGTGATAGACGACTCAGGCCACGTCGGCGTCCTGGTCGCGGATCCGGGGCGCTGGCCTGAGAGTTCACCCGGCGCCGACCGTGCCGCCGTGCACTAACAACCCTGACCTGACACCACCGCCGCGCGTGGGAAGTGCCCGTCGGCGCGCATCGCCATCCCGGCCATAATCGCCCGCTACAGCAGAAAACCGGCTGCCAGTGGCGGAGCGCGGCAGCCGCATCAGAGGCAGGTGGACTACATACTTGGGACTGCGCCTGATCGGCCGTATAGAACGTCCATAGCGCCTCCACGTATGCACGCGGATTGGCGCGCTTAGTGGAACTTGATCTTGACTACGCCTAGTTCGATGGCGCGGTAGAGCAGCAGGCCGAAGCCGACGGCCAGGGCCGGGTCGAGGAGCCACAGCTCCGGACGGGTCCCGGTGGTAAAGGAGAGTCGCTCGGAGAGCAAGTGGTAGTGCTTCGTGCTGAGCGGATAGAGCAGCGGGCACCCCTCATCGGTCAGCATGTCGCCGACCACATGCGTGGCGCAGCCCACGCCAACCGCCAGCGCGACTAGCGGCAGGCCGGTGGTGGTGACGACGAGCATCGACGCGCCCGCGATCGCGAGCAGGTCGGTCACATGCCCGCGGATGCCGAGAGCGTAGAGCCCGCTGGCGATGATCAGCGTAAGGAAGATGATCAGGCCGATCTTGCCGGCTACTTCTGGCCGGTACTTCACCGCCCAGCCACGCGAGGATCGTGAACCCGGCGACGCCGAGGATCGCGTGGGTCAGGTGCCGGTGCCCGCCGGAGATCCGGCCGATCAGCCAGGCGACGGCCTTGGTGAAGAAGCCGAAGCAGTGCGCCAGGCTCGAATTGGGATGGTCGATGTCGGGCAGTACCGCCGCCCCGGCGGTCAGGCCGGTGAGAATAGCGAGTTGCGCCTCCGGCATGTGCTTGACGAACAGGCCGACCGCGAGACCGGTCACCGCCCCGGATAGGGCATGAGTATGTCCGAGGCACACGTCGTGGACATTACTGGCCGTTCAGCCGAATCAAGCCCCGACACGCGGGAACTGGGCTAGCTGCCAGCCTCGGCCGGGACGTGGGCGGCGTCGACCGGCGACCAACCCGGTCATGATCGTCAAGGGTTTCCTTGTGCGAAGAGTTTGCCGCGAAAAATGGCCCGGAAGCGCAGGTAAGTCTTCGCCTAAACATAAAGTCTTCGCCGAAAACCCGACAAATGCGACTCGTTGGCGTGATCACGAAGACTTGACGGCCGTCATGCGGCCTACTCTTCGTGATCACGCCGCAGGGAGCGGGCTAGCGGCGGTTAGGTGAGTTCGTCGCGGGCCTTAGCGAAGGCGGTGACGGCCAGGTCCAGGTCCTCCTGGCTGTGGGCGGCCGAGACCTGGCACCTGATCCTGGCCTTGCCGAGGGGGACGACCGGGTAGCTAAAGCCGATCACGTACACGCCCTTGGTCAGCAGCAGGTCGGCCAGCTGGGCGGCCCGGGCGGCGTCGCCGATCATGACCGGGACGATCGGGTGGTCGCCCGGCAGGATGCCGAAGCCTAGTTCGGACATCCGGCTGCGGAACCACAGCGTGTTCTCACGCAGCCGGGCCCGCAGGTCGTCGCCGAAGTTCAAGATCTCGAGGACCTTCAGCGAGGCGCCCACGACGGCCGGGGCGACCGAATTGGAGAACAAGTACGGCCGCGACCGCTGCCGCAGCAGCTCGATGATCTCGGCGCGACCGCTGGTGTAGCCGCCGCTCGCGCCGCCGAGAGCCTTGCCGAGAGTGCCAGTCACGATGTCGACTCGGTTGGTGACGCCGTGCAGTTCTGGGGTGCCGCGTCCGGTCGGGCCGACGAAGCCGACCGCGTGCGAGTCGTCCACCATCACCATCGCGTCGTACTTCTCGGCCAGATCGCAGATCTCCGCCAGCGGAGCGACGTAGCCGTCCATCGAAAACACGCCGTCGGTCGCGATCAGCCGCCGCCGGGCATCGGAGCTGGCCTTGAGCTGGGCCTCCAGGTCGGCCATGTCCCGGTTCTTGTACCGGAGCCGCCGGGCCCGGCAGAGCCTGATCCCGTCGATGATCGAGGCGTGGTTCAGTTCGTCGCTGATGACGGCGTCCTGCTCGCCGAGCAGCGTCTCGAACAGACCGCCGTTGGCGTCGAAGCAACTCGGGTACAAGATCGTGTCGACGGTACCAAGGAACGCCGAGAGCTTGCGTTCCAGCTGCTTGTGCAGGTCCTGGGTGCCGCAGATAAACCGGACGCTCGCCATGCCGAAGCCCCAGCGGTTGAGCGCGTCCTTCGCCGCGTGGATGACCCGCGAGTCGTCCGCGAGGCCGAGGTAGTTGTTGGCGCACAGGTTGAGTACCGGCGCGCCGTCGGAGACGACGATATTGGCGCGTTGCGGGCTGGCGATAACGCGCTCGGTCTTATACAGGCCATCCGCCCGGATTCGCCCGATCTCCTCGGCGATCTGCGGTTGGACGCTGGTGAACATCGTCGGCCTCCGTGTGTGCGTGCGGGTGGTTGGGGGTTACCGCCCGGCCCAATCAAGTACCACCTTGCCGCATTTGCCTGCCCGAACAGTGTCAAATGCGGTGGCGTAGTCGGCGGCGTCGAAACGGTGCGTAATGACCGGGCTGATGTCGACGCCCGATGCGGTCAGAACAGACATCTCATACCAGGTCTCGAACATCTCCCGGCCGTAGATGCCCTTGATCGTGATCATGTTCAGCACCAGGTGCGCCCAGTCGATCGCGAACTGCTCCGACGGCAGCCCGAGCATCGCGACCTTGCCGCCGTGGGTCATCGAGCCGAGCATCTCGCGAAGCGCGACCGGCTTGCCCGACATCTCCATGCCGACGTCGAAGCCCTCGCGCATGCCGAGCTCGGACATGACCTCGCTGAGCGGAGTCTGCGAAGTGTCGACGGCCATCGTCACGCCGATCTTGCTGGCTAGTTCGAGCCGGTACGGGGAGACGTCGGTGATGACGACGTACCTGGCCCCGGCGTGCCGGGCCACGATCGCGGCCATGATGCCGATCGGCCCGGCCCCGGTGATCAGCACGTCCTCGCCGAGCACCGGATAGGTGAGCGCGGTATGCACCGCGTTGCCGAACGGGTCGAAGATCGCGGCGACCGCCCGGTCAATGTCGGCCGGATGCCGCCACACATTGGTCGCCGGAAGAGCGATGAACTCCGCGAACGCGCCGGGGTAGTTGACGCCGACGCCCTTCGTCCTGGCGCACTGCACCCGTCGGCCGGCCATGCAGTTGCGGCACCGGCCGCAGACCAGGTGGCCTTCGCCGCTGACAATGTCACCGACGGCCAGCTCCTGGACCTCAGACCCGACCTCGACGATCTCGCCCGCGAATTCGTGCCCGATGACCAGCGGCGTCTTGACGTTGCGCTGTGCCCAGCCATCCCATTCATAGATGTGCAGGTCGGTACCGCACACGCCGGTGGAAAGGACCCGGATCAAGACATCGTCCCGCCCCACCTCGGGTACGGGAACGTCTTCGATCTCCAGTCCTGCCTCGGCGCGGGCTTTGACGAGAGCCTTCATTTCGCTCGCTCCCAGCTGGCAGCTGACCAGGCCGGCCCCATTACCGGTTGGAGTCACCCGCGACTGTACCGCAGCGCGGGCACCCGTCCGGTGATAGCGGAGGGGTGATGGGGATACTGCCATCACAAGACCATCTCCCGACCACTGCGAGGACAGGAAACAGCCATGGCCGACCGCATTGACCTTCGATCAGATACCGTTACCCGTCCTACCGCGACTATGCGTCAGGCGATGGCAGCGGCCGAAGTCGGCGATGACTGGTTCGGCGATGACCCCACGGTCAACCGACTGCAGGACCGGGCCGCGGAGCTCACCGGCAAGCAGGCCGCCCTTTACCTTCCTACCGGCACGCTGTGCACTCAGATCGCGCTGCACGCCCTGGTGCGGTCCGGGCACCTGGTCGCCTGCGAGAGCGCGGCCCACGTATGCAACATGGAGCTGGGCGCGGCGGCGGTGCTTTCCGGCATCACGTTCCGGCGACTGGATGGCGAGCGCGGCACGCTGTCCGCCGATCAGGTCGCGGCGGCCCTGGCGCCTGATCGGTACGACGTCACCGTGATTGATCTGGTCGCGATCGAGAACACGCATCAGGTGGCGGGCGGGACCGTCACCTCGGTCGCTGACGTGGCGGCGGTCGCCAAGGCGTGTGCTGACGCGGGTGTGCCGCTCTACCTGGACGGGGCCAGGATCTTCAACGCCTGCGCGGTCGCCGGAGCCCAGGTTTCGGAGTACGCCGAGCATGTCACGGCGATGATGTTCTGCCTGTCCAAGGGGCTCGGCGCACCGATCGGGTCGATGCTCGTCGGTGACAGTGAGTTCATCAGGGAAGCGCGTCGGCTGAAGATCTTGTTCGGCGCGGCGTGGCGGCAGGCCGGGATCATGGCAGCGGCCGGGCTTCTCGCTCTTGAGGAAGGGCCGAAACGGCTCGCTGAAGATCATGAGCACGCGCAGATTCTGGCCCGGGGCGTGGCCGAGCTGCTGCCTGGATCGGTCGATCCGGCGGCGGTCTCGACGAACATCGTGTTCGTCGACGTCGCGGCTACCGGGCGCAGCGCGGTGGAGTGGCAGGATCTTCTCGCGGCGGAGGGGCTGATCGTGAGCGTGGTCGGGCCCCGGGTGCGGATGCTAACGCACCGGGATGCCAGCCGGGCCGATGTGGAGGGGGCGCTGGAAGTCTGGCGACGGGTCGCGGCTGCTGGGTGAGGCTTGGTTGGCGAGAGGGACCCCGCCGCTTCCCTTGTAGCGGGGTCCCTCTTCTTCTCCGGCGTTACTCCGGCCAGCGGGCCTTTCCAGACCTCCGGCCGGCTCGCGCCGATCAGGACGGCGACGCCGAGCAGGCCCGCCATGATCAGCACGGCGGTCTGCGCCGACAGGTACTGCAGCAGCAGGCCGGTGAGCGCGAGGCCGGCCGGCATGCCGAGCGTGAGCAAGGTCATCACGGCTGAGACGACCCGGCCGCGCTCGGCGGGCGGTGCCTGCCGAAGGATCAGCACGTCGACGAGTACCCGCACCGAAGGCACTCCGAGCATCGCGACGAACAGCAGTCCGGCCATCCACCACGGACCGAACGGGACGGCCAGCAGCGCGAGCAACGGCACGAAGGCGCTGGCCACCATGATCATCAGAGCGCCAGGACGGAGCTTGTGCAGCGGCCGGACCAGGGCGGCTCCGGCCAGGCCGCCGATCGAGGCGGCACCGAGCGCGAGACCGATCTGCGTCGATGACACGGCCTGGTCACGCAGGATAACGACGGTGATCAGGCTGAGCCCGGCGCCGAGTGAGTTGATGGCGGCCAGCAGCATGGTGGTGACCCGCAGGATCGGGCTGGTCCAGATCGACTTGACCCCGGCTAGCATGCCGCCGTCCTTGGCGGCCTCCGGCTGGCCGCTACCCTTCGCCGCCGGCTGACCAGGCGCGGCTTGTGACCGGTCCGGCTCTACCTTGACCATGATTCCGGCTATCAGTGACATCAGGAACGAACCAATCGTGAACAGGAACGGCACCGCGTGCGCGAGCACGTTAAGCCCGTAGAGGGCGCCGCCGATCGGCGGGCCGGCCAGCTCCGAGCCGTTGATCCGCACCTCGTCCTGGGTCATTGCCCTGGTCAGCTGCTCTTTGGGCACAACGGTCCTGATCATTAGCAGCCGCGCCGCCGAGACGACCGGCTGGCCCGCGCCGAGCAGCACCGCCGCGATGAGCAGCAGGGGCAGGGTCAGCCAACCCATGATCAGCGCGGCCGCGACCAGGGCAGTCACCAGCGCGCGGCCGGTCTCGGCCACGATCAGCAGCATGCGCGGACTCCGGCGGTCCACCAGGTGCCCGGCCGGCAGCCCGGAGAGGATCTGGCCAACCGTCTGCATGGCGGCGAACAGTCCGGCGTCGGCCGGCGACCTGGTCACGCCAAGAATGGCCAACGGATAGCCAACGTCGGCCACGGAGATTCCGAGCGCCGAGGCCGCGGATCCGGCCCAGAGGATCTGGAAGGCCTTGTTGCGCCGGAGCGGGAACACGATTGGCCTGGCGGTCTCCTCACCGACCTGATCGGGTGGCGGTGTTTCGTCACGCTGGATCTCGCCGGGCTGGATGTCGTCAGGCTGGATCTCGTCAGATCTGGTCATCGTCTCGGTCGTCGCAGGTCTCCAATCGCTGGCCGTCGGCCCTCGGCACCATTCGTCGACTCGGAAATATTCACGACTCCGCGATCATTCATGATCACGTCATCATTCACGTTTACATGAATGATGACACAAACGTGAATGTGTGGCAAGATGAATCCGTGACGGAAACTGAGGCCGCGCCGGGTCCGGTGCGCGAGGTCGGGGTTGTCGAGACGATGAAGGCGGTCGCCGACCCGACCAGGCTGCGCATCCTCCAGCGGCTGATGACGCGCGACAAGACCGGCGACTTGCCGGTCATGTCGGTAAAGGAACTCGCGGCTGAGCTAGCCGAGCCGCAGACCAAGCTCTACCGGCACGTCAAGCAGCTTGAATCGGTCAACCTGATCAGCGCCGTGTCCAGCCGGGTCGTATCGGGGATCGTCGAGCAGCGATACCAGGCCTGTCAGGGTGAGCTATCGCTGGGCGTCGGCCTGACCGAGGAGCAGAAGAAGACGGCCGAGGCCGAGGCCACCGTCGCCGCCGCGCTGGAGTTGTACCGCAGCCAGTTCTTCGCGGCCCACCGCTCTGGCGCGATCGTGTCCGAAGACACGCCGGGAGCGCCGGAGCACCGCAAGATGCTGCTCTGCATGAATCTGGCTAAGGTGCCGCAGGAAGAGGCGGCGTCGTTCCGGTCCAGGCTGCAGCAGCTCATGGACGACCTGTCCGACGCGGAGAAGAGAGCTACCGGCCGGGACGACAATGTGACCGTCAACGCCCTGGCCGGCTTCTTCTGCCCTGATCCCGACCAGGCCAGTTAGGCCGGCGGCGACTCCTGCGGCGGCCAGTTGCGTAGTGAATCATCGATCGGGCTCATCAGGCCGACATCGTTGCCGTCAGGATCGGCCACGATCGCGTAGCGGCCGCCCCAGAAGGCGTCGTACGGCGGCTGGCGTCCGGTGAACCCAGCCGCGGTCAACTCCGCGTACCGGTCATCGACCGCCTGGGTGCTCGCCGTTCGGCCCGGAGGTGTGCTCGGGCGTGGCGACCCCGAGTCGACGGTAGAAGTCGAGGCTGGCCGCCACGTCCGAGACGACGAGATTGAGCTGAGTAAAGTCAGGCGAACTGTCGCTCATGGCATGCAGTCTGCCAAACCGGATATCCAGCCGGCCTTACATCCCCTTCATCAGGCCGACGGCATTGCCGGCCGGGTCGCTGAAGAACGCGATCGTCGGACCATTGGGCACGTCCATCGGCGGCATGATCGTCTGACCGCCAAGCTCGGCCACCTTGGCCAGCGCCGCGTCGACATCGGGTACCGAGATGTAGAAGGTGGCGTGCGCGCCGCCGGTTGGGTTGGGTCCGACTCCACCAGGGATACCGCCCTGTCCGGCGGCTACCATTCCGTAGTTCATGTCATTATCGGCGTCGATCTGCCAGTCAAAGGCGCGTGAGTAGAAGCTCTGCAGCACCTTCGCATCCGGTCCGGTTACCTCGAACCAGGCCACTGGATTTGCCATGGCTAACTCCCGATGAATTGGCTTGATGGGGCCCGCGTGAGCGGGGCAGCAAGCCTATCGGCTCGTCGCGCGCGGTCGGGCTGATAGCGCCCGAACGGCCAGATCTACCACCGCCGACAGTCCTGAATCGTCATCTCGCCGTCGATCGGACGCCTGCTCGCCCGTCTCGGCCGCGACGGCGGTCCTGGCCACCTCGACCGCTTCGCAGAGGGGCACCGGTCCCGGCCGGTGCCCCGCCGTTCGGATCGCGGCGGCCGCGTCGAGCAGAGTCTTGCTGGTGGCCGCCAGGTCCTCGCCCGTCTCCCCCGGTCCGTCCGTGCCATGCAGGCATACCAGTGCCGCCGTCTCCAGGCAGGTGGCCATCGGGTAGGAGTACGTCAGCGATCTCGCCGCCAGGATCGCGTCCAGCGTCCTAGCGGCCGCGGCTCGATCGTCGCCCCGGTCGAGCAGCGCCCTGGCCAGCACGCACCGGATCAGCGGCAGTTCGCGCTCGATGCCAAGGTCAGTTGCGTCGGTATCGGCGACCTCGCCGAGTTCGATCGCCGCGTCGAGGTCGAGGTCGGCGAGCGCGATCCCGGCCGCTACGCACAGCAGGACGACCCTCGCGATCCGTCGTGAGTCTGCGAGCAGCGGCGTCGCCTCGGCCACGTAATCGCGCGCCTGGGCCAGATCACCGACCTGCCAGCACACCATCGCGGCGGTCGGTAGCGTGGCCGCCAGCTGCTGCGGCGTGCCGGCCCGCCGGCATAGCTCGATCGCCTCGGCCGCGTACTCGGCGGCCCGGACATCGGCCCGTTCGGCCAGCACGCAGCCCATCCCGATCGCGGCGCCCACCTGCAGATCGACGCCGAAGGGGCGGGTGGCCTCGATCGCCCGGCGGACGAAGTCGAGCGCCTCCTCGCCCCGGTCCATGTCATCGGCCAGGCCGCCGAGGTAGGTCAGCGCCCGGGCAGCGTACTGATCTGAGCGGCCGTCGAGCAACTGCGCGGCCAGTTCAAGCTCGCGCACGGCGGCCGCCGTATCGCCAGACCAGTAACTGAGGTAACCGAGCGCATAAGCCGCATGCGCCAGCTCCCACCCGCCCGAGCCAGTCAACACCGAGCCAGTCGACAGGCTGGCCAGCAGCCTGGACAGCCAGAACCGTCCTTCGGCGACGTTGGTCGCCGCCCAGTACCGGTGCAGCCGGAACGCCAGCTCTATCCCGGTGCCTGCGGCCAGCCGGCCGTCGATCGCCGCCGCCAGCAACGACCTGATCTGCGGCAGGACCTCGCCGATTGCCTCAAGGAACGGTTCAGGCGCCGCGCTCGGGTCCGCCGGGATCGTCGCGAGCACCACCGAGGCGAGCCGGCCGAGCATCGGGCCGGATTCACCCGCCTCCTCGAGCAGCTCCCTGGCCAGCCGGTGCAGACCATCGTCCTGGTGATAACGCCAGCGCGGCCCTGACCGGTCAACCCCGAGCAGGCCGCGCGCGGTCAGCTCACGCAGGATCCGCACGATCCGCACCGCCGGAATCGCCTCGTCGGCCACGACCTCCCGCAGCAGCGGCAGCGTCACCTGCCCATCGAGCACGCCGAACCGCCGGAACACCGTCGCCTCGTCGGTGTCGAGCAGGGCGTAGCTACTCGTCGCCACCCCGCGCAACCAGTCCTGGCCGCCGGCCACCAGCTCCGGCAGGTGATCGAGCAGGTCGGGAACGGACATCGCGGCCAGTTGAGCAGCCGCTAGCTCAAGCGCCAGCGGCAGGCCGCCACATCGTCGGCACAGCTCGGCCACGAACGGCACCGTCGTCTCATCGACCACGAGCTGGCCACCGCCGGCTTGCACCCGGTCGGCGAGCAACCGCACCTGCGTGCTGGCCGCCAGCTCGGCGGCCAGGGCGGCCGGCAGGGCGGCCGACATCTGACCAGACAGCCAGGCCATCCGGCCCGGCACCGGCAGCGGCTCGACCTCGACCACAGTCTCGGCTTCGACCGTCAGCGCCACCCGGCTGGTCACCAGCACCGACAGCATCGGGCAGGACGCGAGCAAGCTGTACGCCAGCGACGCCGTGCCGTCCAGGACCGCCTCGCAGCCATCAAGCACCAGCAGCGCCCGGCCCAGCGGCGCGAAATGACCGGCCACCAGTGTCGCCGGGTCATCGGTGCCCACCGGCAGGCCAAGTTCCATCGCGACCGTGGAGGCGACCAGCTCGTCTTGCGGCACCGACCCGAGCGACACCCAGGACCGGCCACCCCCGGCGAAGGCGTCAAGACCGGCCGCCAGCGCGACTTGGAGCGCCAGCCTGGACTTGCCGACCCCGCCGCGCCCGGCCACGGTGACAAGGCCAGGCCGGCCCATCGCAGCGGCCAGCTCCGCCACCTCAGCTTCCCGGCCGAAGAACGCGGTGGCCTGCTGCGGCAGCCGCGCCGACCCGACCGCCTCGCCGGCCCCGATCGCGGCCAGATAGACCTGCACGGTCTCAGGCGCCGGATCGACCCCAAGCTGATCGGCGAGCACGGCCCGGCAGGCTTCGTAAGCCAGGACCACCCCGGCCCGGTCACCACCACGCTGCAGCGCCCTGACCAAGGTCCGGTGCGACCGCTCGTCCAGCGGATTCGCTGCGACCGCGCGTCGGCCTGCCTCGGCGGCCAGGTGATGATCGCCGAGTGCTCCGGCCGATCGGGCGACCAGCTCAAGCGCCTGCAACGCCACCGCGTCGGCCTGGGCCCGGTAGGGCTCCAGCCAGCCGCCGTCCTCGCCGGGCAGCAACTGGTCGGCGGACAGCAGCGTCAGCGGATCGGCCGCTTGTATCGCGGCCTCATGCCGTCCCTGCTCGGCCAGCGACGAGGCCGCCCGGAGCGTGGCGGCCGCCTCATGCAGGTCGACCTCTACCCCAGGCGCGAGCCCGTAGCCGAGCGGCGTAGTCAGAACGACTCGCTCGCCGCCGCCGCCGACCGGAGTCAGGCTGGTGCGCAGCGACCTGATCACCCCGCGCAGGGCGGCGGGCCACGTAGGTGGCTGGTGTTCTGGCCAGATGATCTCGGCCAGCCGATCGGCCGGCACCGGCCCGGTCGACAAGGCCAGAGCTACCAGCGCCAGCCGGGCTCGCCGGCCGCCAAGCGCCCGCCCCGAGACCGAATCGCCTCCGCCACCGGTCGCGGTCACGGGGCCGAACACGCTGATTCGCACGTCCTGGCCAGGCGCCGTATCCGGCGTCACCAGCATCCTCCCGTTACGCGTTCAACCCCCGCCATTACATAGACGTTACGCCGCAGCGCTGTACTCCATCCGGGACATGTGCTGAATCGGGCCGAACGCCGATACCTCGGGCTCCGGCCTCAGACACGGACACCCAACCTGGTAGGAGGACTAATGCCCGTGCTTAGCTCAGCGACACTACGGATCACCATGATCGCGGCGACGGCCGCCGCGGCCGGCGGTGACTACCAGATCGCCACCACGCCGCGCGGCCAGGGCTGGGCCGTCTGGTCCATCGAGTCGACGGCCGGGGACAAGCTGTCCGCCACCCCGATCGTGCTTCCTGGCCGGCTAGTAACCGCGACCAAGACCGTCAAGGGCAACCGGGTCACGCTCACCGGGCCGGCCTCGTGCCTGCCCGCGACCAACGTCAGGGTCGGCGTCAACGGCAAGCCCGCCAAACACTGGCACGTCGCGGCCAGCACCCTGCGGCTCGGCAGCAAGGTCCTGCACTCGACCACGCTGAACGGTGGCGGGCTGACCCCGGGCAAGACCTACACGCTGAGCGGCACGGTCAGGTTCGCCGACGGCGGCACCCACTCCACGGTCACGGCCGAGCTGAAGTTCCGCTCCTGCCCGAACTGACTACCCTGAACCTAGGTTGAGAGGACTTACCCCCATGCCCAAGTCAGCATCCCTGCGGATCATCACCGCCGCGGCGGCCGCGGCGGCAGCGATCCTGCCACTCAGCACGGCCGGCCAGGCGCTCGCCGCGCCGGCGGCCAGGACCGCGCATCCGGCGGCCGCACCTGGCCGCAGTGGCGGCACGATCACGCTGGACCACGGCGTCGTACTTCACGACGGCTACGACGCCGCCACCGACGCCTCCGGCCGCACCTACATCGGCTGGATCTCCGCCAAGATCGGCGGCAGTGCCGGCCGCCAGGTTCACCTGTGCACGCTGCTGCCGGGCGCGAAGAGCTGTAAGGGCGGCGTCCGGACGCTCAGCTTCGCCGACGCGTTCGCCGCCTCGTCGGCCGATGCGCTCCACGTGTTCACGACTCCCGGCGGCAAAGTGACGCTGGTCTGGTTCCACACCACGGTCGCGTCCGAGAACGGGCCGCAGGGCGACGAGATCGCGACCGCTACGTCCCAGGCCGGCGGGCCGCTGTCAGCGGCTACCGACCGGGCCACCGGGCCGAGCTTCGGCGCCATGCTCGACGCCGCGATGGCCCCGAACGGCCAGATCTGGATCCTCACCGAGGCGTCTGTCGCCGGCGGCATGCAGGTGCGTCCCGGCCTCGGCAACCCCTTCGTCAACCTGAAAACCCCGTACGGCGTCGGCCCCGCCCGTATCCGCTTCAATCACGGCACCCCGGTGATCGTGATCCAGAAATACGGCGCGATCTCGACCCCGGTCGCCTACACGAGCTTCCGTAACGGAAAGTTCGCGGCCTTCCACTTCGTGAAGCACACCTGGACCGCCGCCTCCGACATCGGCCTGGTCGGTACCTCCTCCGGTGTCCGTCTAATCACCAGCGTGGGTAACTCCAGCTACCTCCCTGAGACCTGGTCCTGGACCGGCAACGGCTTCGGCCACCCGGTGGTCAACGGCGACGAAGGTAATTGCGCACCCTCCGGCCACGACCTCGTGACCGACGCCAGCGGCCGGGTCGCCGACGTCACCAACGAGTGCGGGTTCGTGGTCGTCGCGAACATGTCCGACACCAGGCACGCCTCGCTCGCTAAGTTCCCCGAGCACGCAACGGCGGCCGGCGGCGACTACCAGATCACCACCACCCCGCGCGGCAAGGGCTGGGCCGTCTGGTCGGTCCAAGTCACCAGCGGCGACAAGCTGTTCGCCACCCCGGTACTGCTCCCAGGCACCGAGGTCACTGCTTCCAAGACCGCCAGGGGCAACCGGGTCACCGTCACCGGGCCGGCCTCGTGCCTGCCGCCGGTCGACGTCAAGGCCGGCGTCAAGGGCAAGCCGGCCAGGAACTGGCACGTGGCCGCCAGCACCCTGCGGCTCGGCAGCAAAGTCCTGCACTCGACCACGCTGCACGGCTCCGGGCTCAAGCCAGGTGCGACCTACAAGCTGACCGGCACCGTCAGGTTCGCCAAGGGCGGCTCGCACGTCACCGTCTCCGCCCAGCTCAAGTTCCGGTCTTGCCGGAACTAGCCTCCCGAACCCTGGACTGAGAGGACACCCCGGTGCCCAAGTCAGCATCGCTGCGGCTCTTTAGGGCAAGCCCGCTAAGAACTGGCATGTGAGCGGCACGGTCAGGTTCGCCCACGGCAGCACTCAGGTGTCGGTCACCGCCACGCTGAAGTTCCTGGCCTGCCCGAACGGCTGACCGGCCAGTCTCAGTGACGGGCCCGCGGGCCATCTTTATGATGGACCCGCGGGCCCAGCCCCCAAGCCTGCTGACCACTCGCAGCGTCAAAAAGATGGGGCAGGTGAAACAGCACAATGTCTCGGCAGTCAACCTCCGCAAAGCTTTCTACAACCAAAAAGATTAACTTCGATGAGCCTGAACGCTTTGCGCACCTTGAATCCGGGCCGCAGCCCGATCGTCGGCGATTCCTGTCGGCCGGCGCCGCCGTCGGGGCCGGTGCCCTCCTCGTGCCGACCTTCTCCAGCCGGAGCCAGACCCCCGATGCCGGCCCGACTAACGCGGACTGGGCAGCGCTTAAGCGCAAGCTGTCCACCCACGACGTAAGCCGCCCGGGCGACCGGTCCTATCCCCTGGCCCACCAGCTCTTCGACCCGCGCTTCGACAGCCTGCGTCCGTCCGGCATCGCCTACTGCGGTAATGCGACCGATGTCGGCACAGCCATCGCGTTCGTCAAGCAGTTCAAAATGCGGTTCAGGGTCAGGTCAGGCGGCCACAGTTACGCGGGCTGGTCGAGCCTGGACAATGGCCTGGTAATCGACGTGAGCCGGATCAATCACTTCCAGCTCGGGAACGGCACGGTAACGGTCGGTGCCGGCATAGACCTTATCCATTTCTACGAGCAACTAGCCGCCCACGGCCTCGCCGTCCCCGGCGGTTCCTGCCCCACGGTCGGTCTCGCCGGCCTCGTGCTCGGCGGCGGCATCGGCGTGCTGTCCCGGCAGTTCGGGCTGACCAGCGACGCGATCGAGTCGCTGCAGATCGTTACCGCCGACGGCAAGGTACTCAACTGCGACTCCAAGACCCACGCCGACCTGCTCTGGGCCAGCAAGGGCGGCGGTGGCGGCAACTTCGGCGTGGCGACCTCGTTCACGCTGCGCGCCCATAAGCTCAGCTCGCTGGTGCTGTTCTCCATGGGCTGGCCGTGGTCGAAGGCCAGCCGGGTGATCAGCGCCTGGCAGTCCTGGGCTCCGCACGGACCCAGCGAGCTCTGGTCGAACATGCACCTGAGCTGCGGGTTCGGCGCGTCGCCGCAGATCACGGTCGGCGGCACCTGGCTCGGCAGCGTCGCGGGCGCCAACCGGGTGATCCGCTCGCTGATCAACCGGGTCGGCTCCCAGCCTTCGTTCGTGTCGGCGAACGAGCACTCGTTCCTCAGCGCGATGCTGGTCGAGGCCGGCTGTTCGAACCTGACAGTGCCGCAGTGCAACACCAAGCCGAGCGGCGTCCTGCCCAGGGTCCCGTCGTTCGCCAAGTCGGACTTCTTCACCGACCGGCTGTCCCCGTCCGGGGTCAGGGCCGCGATCGAGGCGACCGAACTGGCCAGCCACGTGCATAACGGCCCAGCCGGCGGCGGCGGAGCGATCGCCTTCGACGCCCTCGGCGGCGCCGTCAACCGAATCCACCCGTCGGCGACGGCCTTCGTGCACCGCAACGCGCTGTACGACATCCAGTACTCGACCTCGTGGACCGCACCGGGCTCGAAGACCGGCCAGGCCGCCGCCCACGCCTGGCTCCGCTCCGCCTACGCCGACCTGCACCCGCACGCCAACGGTCAGGCCAACCAGAACTACATCGACCCCGACCTGAAGAACTGGCGCCAGGCCTACTACGGCGCGAACTACCCCCGCCTAGCCCTCATTAAAAAGCGCTACGACCCAACCAACTTCTTCAACTTCCCCCAATCCATCACCGCCTAGCCAACGGCAGCACCGCCAACCCCGCCGCACCGTTGCCTCCCTGGTGTCGCAACCACAACCCCAGGAAGGCAACGGTGCTGTTGGCAGCAGGGTTTGCGCTTATGGCGGAGGTCGCGTTGTCGTAGGGCGCTGCAAGTATGTCCGGCATGAGCAGCCAATCAGACGCCGACCGCGCGATCGCGGCCGTTTTACGCAAGCAAGGTGGCCTAATCACCAGGCCTCAGGCACTCGCGGCAGGATGGACGGTGGCCAGACTGCGGCACCGGACTCGCGCCAACGGTCCATGGCGCTCTGTGCTGCCGGGCATCTACCTGAGCACCAACGGCCCGTTGGCGGGCGGTCAACGTGAGATCGCCGCCGCGCTTTACGCCGGCCCCGACTGCGTACTGACAGGTCCGGCCGCTTTGCGACAGTACGGGTTGCGCGTTCCGGTGACGGAGTTAATCGACGTCCTGGTACCGGCCTCAGCGAAACGGCAGAGCGTGAGCTTTGTCCGGATGTGGCGAACCACGCGACTGCCTGATCAGACCTTCATTCTTGACGGCATCCGGTGGGCACAAGCGGCTCGCGCGATTGCTGACACCGCACGGATCGAGTTCGACTTGCGCGAAGTGCGCGCGTTGGTAGCAGGTGCCGTTCAAGATCGCACGTGCACGATCGGGCAGCTGGCCAAGGAGTTGCGGGCTGGGCCGAGCCGAGAATCGGGCAGGCTCCGGGCGGTGCTCGAGGAGGTGGCGGACGGGGTCAGGTCGGCGGCCGAGGCGGATTTGCGGCAGCTGATCAGGCGGAGCGGGCTGCCGGAGCCGATGTATAACCCCGACCTGTACGTCGGCTCGATGTTCCTGGCCCGGCCGGATGCGTGGTGGAAGGACGCGGGGGTCGCAGGGGAGGTTGATTCGCGGGAATGGCATTTCTCGCCAGAGCAGTTCGCCCAGACGGCGGCCCGGCACAGCCGGATGACCGCGCACGGGATCCTCGTGGCGCACTTCACGCCCAAGCAGGTCAGAACCGAGCCGCGCCGGGTCATCGCCGACCTGCGGGCAGCCATCGAGGCCGGCCGCCAGCGACCGCCGCTGAAGATCCGGACGGAACCGCACAAGTAGCTCGGCAGCGTCGCGGGCTCCAGAAGGGGCTAAGCCGGGCCGCCTCGGCCGCTTGCGCGATGGGACCAGATTCGCCGGAATAGTTCTATCAGCGCGCTGATCGCCAGCGTGCCACCGAAGGCGAGCAGGAGCCCCAGCCACGGCTGGTCCTCGAAGGCCTTGCCGCCGAGACGGCCAGCGAAGAAGGCATATGGCGCCCAGATGACGGCCGCGATAGCCGTTGCGATGACGAACCGGCGGCGCGGGTAGCCGATCAGCCCGCAGGTCAGCGTCACTGCCGTCCGGCCGCCCGGGATGAACCGGCAGACGATGATCAACTGCTGGCCGAATCGCCGGAGCGAGCGCTCGGCCCAGGCGCGCCGCTGCGCACCTTTCTGGCTGGCGAAGAACCTGCGTTCGGCCCAGGGTCCGAAGCGGCGGCCGATGAGGTAGGAGAGATTGTCGCCGAGGAAGGCGCCCACGGCGGCGCAGGCGACGAGCAGCGCGATGCGCGGGTCGGCGCTGCCCGCAGTCGTCACGCCGAGGGCGATGATCGCGGTCTCGCTGGGGAGCACTGGAAAGACCGCGTCCAGGGCCGGGAGCGTGACCGCGATGAGGTAGGAGAGCGGGGAGCCGACCTGGAGAGTGGTAAGCACGGAGCTGGCCCCGGCGAGCATCACCTTTGCAGATTACTCACAACCCCGGCCGGATACTGGTCCCACACCTGTCTGGGCAGCGCGGGAACTAGAACCTGTTCTAGTATTGGCGGCGGAGGGTGCGATGGGTGGCGAGGAGCTTGTGTTCGATGTCGTCGTGTGCGGCAGCGGAGCGGCCGGGATGACGGCTGCGCTCGCGGCGGCTCGGAACGGGCTCAGCGCGGTCGTGCTCGAGAAGACGGATCGGTTCGGCGGGTCAACGGCGCGGTCCGGTGGCGGGGTGTGGATTCCCGGCAACTCGGTGCTCAAGCGGGCTGGGGTTAAGGACTCGCCGGAGCAGGCCAGCGCCTACCTGGCGCATGTGGCCGGGGAAGGCGTCGAACCGGCGAGGCAGCAGGCGCTGCTCGCGCGCGGGCCGGCGATGCTGGATATGTTGCGTTCGGCGTCGCCGGTTGAGTTCGCCTGGATTCCCGGGTACGCCGACTACTATCCCGAGGCCGAGGGCGGCCTGGCGGGCGGGCGGACGATCGAGCCGGTGCCGTTCGACGGCCGGGTACTCGGCAGCGAACTGGCCTCGCTAAATCCGCCTTATCTGCCGGCTCCAGCCGATGTGTCGATCACGGCGGCCGAGTACCGGTGGCTGAGCCTGGGCACCAGGCATCCGAAAGCGGTACTCGCGGCGGCGAGGGTCGCCCGCCGGACGGCCAGGACCAAGTTGCTGCACCGGCGGACGCTCAGCCTGGGTCAGGCACTCGCGGCCGGGATGCGGGCCGGGCTTAGCCGGGCCGGGGTGCCAGTCTGGCTCGAGACGCCGCTGACCGGGCTGGTGATCACCGACGGGCGGGTGACCGGCGTCGAGGCGACCAAGGACGGCCAGCCGGTCGTGATCAAGGCCAGGCGCGGCGTGCTGATCGCCACCGGCGGGTTCGAGCGGAACGCGCAGATGCGGGCGGAATACCAGCGGCAGCCGATCGGCATCGAGTGGACGGTGGGTTCCCCCGGCAACACCGGCGACGGGATCGTTGTCGGGCAGGAGGCGGGTGCCGGGCTTGACCTGATGGACGACGCCTGGTGGGGGCCGTCGATCCCGCTGACCGGCGGGCCTTATTTCTGCCTGGCCGAGCGGTCGCTGCCGGGCTGCTTCATGGTCAACTCGGCCGGCCAGCGGTTCGTGAACGAGGCCGCGCCGTATGTCGACGCGGTGCACGCGATGTACGACCGGCACACCGAGGACAAGCCTCATATTCCGGCCTGGATGATCACCGACCAGCGGTACCGCAACAACTACGTGTTCGCGGGCCTGCCGCCGCGCAAGTCGCTGCCGCGACGGTGGTTCGCGGCCGGGGTGGTGTTCAAGGCTGAGACGCTGGCCGAGCTGGCGGAGCAGATCAAGCTGCCGGCCGATGGGCTGACGGAGACCGTCCAGCGGTTCAACGGGTTCGCGAAAACTGGTAAGGACGAGGACTTCGGGCGGGGCGATTCGGCCTACGACCGGTATTACGGCGACCCGAAGTGCCGGCCGAATCCGAACCTGGCGCCGCTCGACTTTGCCCCGTTCTACGCGATCAAGATCGTGCCGGGCGACCTCGGCACCAAGGGCGGGCTGCGCACCGACGAGCGGGCCCGGGTGCTCCGGCAGGACGGCAGCCCGATCCCGGGGCTATATGCGGCCGGCAACGCAAGCGCGGCGGTGATGGGGCACAGCTACGCCGGCGCGGGCGCAACGATCGGCCCGGCAATGACGTTCGGCTACATCGCCGCACTCGACATGGCGGACGCACTGCCCTAGACCAGCACTGCCGTAGACCAGGACAGCCCTTAGGGCGAAGAAATAGCGGCGGGAAGAGCGCCGACAAGACCGTCTAAGCGGTAGTAAGCCAGGCTCTGAGGCCGGCAACGTGGTCGCTCTTCCCGCCGATATCAGCCTGGCACGCGCGCCCGGCGGTCGCAAGGGGGTCTGGGGATCTGGGCAGCGGCTCGCAAGGGGTTCTAGGGTCGGGGCGGCGGCTAGGGGTTGTGGATTGGGTGCCTGGCCCGCGCGGGCGGCGGTGGCTCGGTAGCTTAGGTTTGCGGGCGGCTGACGTCAGGTGGCGGTTAGGACCAGGCCGCTGGTGGGGACGCCGGTGCCGGCGGTTACCAGGACAGGGCCGTCGCCGTTGACCTGGTTGACCGAGGTTCCCCTGACCTGGCGGACCGCTTCGGCGATGCCGTTCATGCCGTGGATGTAGGCCTCGCCTAGCTGGCCGCCGTGCGGGTTGAGCGGGAGGCGGCCGCCTAGTTCGATCGCGCCGTCGGCGATGAAGTGGCGGGCTTCGCCGGGCTCGCAGAAGCCGAGCTCTTCGAGCTGCATGAGCACGTACGGGGTGAAGTGGTCGTACAGGATCGCGGTCCTGATGTCGGCCGGGCCGACGCCTGACTGCTTCCAGAGCTGCCTGGCCACGACGCCCATCTCGGGCAGGCCGGTCAGCTCATCCCGGTAGTAGCTGGTCATCGTGTACTGATCGGGGCCGCTGCCCTGGGCGGCGGCGCTGATCGCGACCGGCGGATGGCGCAGGCCGGCGGCGCGGTCCAGGCTCGTCACGACGATGGCTACGCCGCCGTCGGATTCCTGGCAGCAGTCGAGCAGCCGCAGCGGCTCGGTGATCCAGCGCGAGGCCTGGTGCTCTTCCAGCGTGATCGGCCGCTGGTAGAACCACGCGTTCGGGTTGGTCGCGGCGTGCTTGCGGTCGGCCACCGCGACCGCGCCGAAGTCCGCGCTGGTCGCGCCGAAGACGTGCATGTAGCGGCGGGCGGCCATCGCGACCGTGCCGGCCGGGGTGGACAGGCCCATCGGGTGGTGCCAGCCGTTGTCGATCCCGGATGAGGTTGGCATTGTGGTCGCGCCGACCGAGACCTGACCGAACCGGCGGCCTGAGCGCTCGTTCATCGCCCGGTAGCAGACAACCACGTCGGCGGCGCCGGTGGCGACCGCCATCGCGGCCTGGTGCACGGTCGCGCAGGCGGCTCCGCCGCCGTAGCCGATCTGGCTGAAAAACGTCAGCTCGCCGATGCCGAGCTCGCGGGCGACCGCGACCTCGGCGTTGCTGTCCATCACGAAGGTGACCAGGCCGTTGACGTCGGCTGGCCGCAGGCCCGCGTCATCGAGCGCGGCTAGGGTCGCTTCGGCGGCCAGCCTGAGTTCGCTGCGCCCGGAGTTCTTGGAGAACTCGGTCGCGCCTATGCCAACGATCGCGGCGCCCGTCACAACGACCCCCTCGGGATTTCGACAGTTGCGGTGCTGGTCACGTGGTTGCCGAGGCTGCATTTGCCGGTCACGGCCACCTCGTACCGGTCGGTCTCGTCGTCACTAGTGTGCTCGGTGACCTTGCCGGTGAAGGTCAGCGTGTCGCCGGCGTAACAGGGGACGCCGAGGCGAATCTTGATCGAGCGGAAGATCGCCTGGTGGCCGGCCCAGGATGAGACGAAGCGCTGGACCAGGCCGGTCGTGGTGAGGATGTTCACGAAGATGTCCTTGCTGCCGCTGGCGACGGCGAAGTCACGGTCGTGGTGGACCTTCGTGAAGTCGCGGGTCGCGAGCGCGGAGGCGACGACGAACGTCGTGCTCACATCGACTGTTAGCTCGGGCAGTTCGACCGGGCGGATGCCGGCTGCCCTCCGCCAGCGGCGCAGCGCCGGCCGCCAGGCCGGCAACACCAGCTCACCGTCCACCTTGAGGTAACTCACCTCGACCGGCATCCCGACCTCGACTTCGTCCGGGACGACCCCGGTCATCTCGGCGAGTACCCGGACGCCCTCGGTGAGTTCCACCAGCGCGATCACCAGCGGCAGCTTCTTGCCGGGCACCGGCGGGTGGTGATGAGTGACGTAGCTGAATACCTCGCCGGTGCCAGCCGCGACGATGTACTTGGGGTTCGGTGAGCCGCACGCCCTGCACAGCGGGCCTGGCGGATGACGGAGCGTCCCGCAGTCCCCGCAGCTCTGGATGCGCAGCTCACCGACGGCAGTACCGGCCCAGAAGAACGCCGTGTCCGGCGAGATCACCGGCCCCATCGGCTGACCGACGTCCGGCATCGCCGGGCGAGGCGGCCTCGCCTCGTCGGGACCGGGCGGGCGGAACTTCAGGATCCGGAAGTCCATGGTGGCGACCGGCTCGTCGCCGCTGTACCAGGTGTTCCTGGTGGTGAAGAACCAGCCCTCGCCGAGTGCGGTCCGCTTGGGCCCGACCAGGTCGGTCAGGGCGACCCGGACCTCGAGTTGCTCCCCGTGCCGCAGATAGCGGTGATAGACCTGGTCACAGTTGGTCGCGACGACCGATGTGTATCCGGCGGCATCGAGCGCGGCCACCATCTCGCCAGTGGGGTCGCCGTCGCTCGAGCCGCTGACGGGTGCCTGGCCGTTCATGGTCCAGACCTGGATCATCGCCGGGGGCGCGACCAGCCCGCCGTGCCCGGACGCGGCCGCGTACTCCGGGTCGGTGTAGACCGGGTTGCCGTCACCGATCGCTTCGATCCAGTTCTCGACGATCGGCAGGTTCACCGGATCGCGGGCCTGGCGGCGGCCGCTCTCGCCGGCGGCGGCTATCCGCGCCCCCGCTGCGCGGATCGCATCGGTCACCCGCTCACCTCCGTCGGTCTCACCGGGCACGGTCTCATCGCGGAACCCGGGGCAGGCCCAGGCCGGTCATCGCGATCAGCTCGCGTTGCACTTCGTTGACACCGCCGCCGAACGTGAGCACGAGGTTGCGCTTGATCTGCACGTCCAGCCAGCGCATCAGCTCGGCGGTCGCCGGGTCGGCCGGGTCCCCGTGCCGCCCGACCAGTTCGGCGAGCTGCTGGCCGAATTCCTGAATTCGCACCGAGCCGAACACCTTGGTCGCGGACGCGTCCGCGACGTGCACCTTCTCGGCAACCGCGACCTGCCAGTTCAGCAGCTCATTGATCCGCAGGCTCGCGCCCACCTCGGCGAGCAGCCGCCGCACATCCGGTCGGTCAAGTACCGGCTCGCCGTCCGGCCCGGCGGTGCTAGCAGCCCAGTCCCTGACCCGGTCGTACAGCGCGCCCAGCCGCCCGGCCGGGCCCAGCATCACCCGCTCGTGATTGAGCTGAGTCGTGATCAGCCGCCAGCCGCCGTTCTCGTCCCCGACGCGCATGCCGACCGGGACCCGCACGCCGGTGTAATACGTCGCGTTCACGTGATGGGCGCCGTCGGCGGTGATAATCGGCGTCCACGAGAAGCCGGGATCGGTCGTGTCGACGATCAGGATCGAGATCCCCTTGTGCCTGGGAGCATCGGGGTCGGTGCGGCAGGCGAGCCAGATGTAGTCGGCATGGTGCGCGCCGGTCGTGAAGATCTTCTGCCCGTTGACGATGTAGAACTCGCCGTCCCTGACCGCCCGCGTGGTCAGCGAGGCCAGGTCGGTTCCCGCCCCGGGCTCGGTGTAGCCGATCGCGAAGTGAACGTCACCGGCGAGGATGCGGGGCAGGAACATCGCCTTCTGCTCGGCCGTGCCGTACTCGAACAGCGTCGGCCCGACGGTCTGCAGCGTCACAGACGGCAACGGCACGTCCGCCCGGGTCGCCTCGCTCGCGAAGATCTGCTGTTCCACCTGGCCGAACCCGCGTCCGCCGTATTCGACCGGCCAGCCGACGCCGAGCCAGCCGTCGCGGCCCATCCGGCGGATCAGCTCCTTGTAGGTATCGCCGTGCCGGTCGGTCAGCATCGCCTCGCGTTGCGACGGAGGGATCAGCGCGGCGAAGTAGGCCCGCAGTTCGTCCCTCAGCGCGACCTGCTCCGGCGTCAGCTCAATGAACATCGGCGGTCAATACCTCCAGGCAATGGTCGGCACCGCCGACGAATCTCGTCAAGTCGTTGATCATGGACGAGTACCGGTGCATTGGATACTCCACGTCGACGCCGATCCCGCCGTGCAGGTGATGGCAGGTCCGCATCGCGGCCGGGCCTTCCTGGGCGAGCCAGAACGCGGCGAGGTCGACATCGCCGGTCGCGTCGAGCCCGGCGGCCAGGCGCCAGTTCGCGGATAGCGCGGCTAGGTGCAGGGTTCGGGCCGCGATGTAGACGTCGGCGATCTGCTGGGCGACCGCCTGGAACGTGGCGAGCGGCTTGCCGAACTGGTGCCGCTGGGCGATGTAGCTCTTGGTCAGGGCCAATGCGCCGGCCAGAGCTCCGTCAGCCTGGGCGGCAGCGCCCGCCACCGCTAGCCGGTACAGGTCGTCAACGGCGTCGGCATCGGGACCGGCCCGCAGGACGCTGGTGATCGAAGCCTGATCGAGCCGGACGGTGGCCTCCGGAGAGGCGCCCGAGGTTGGAGTCGGCGTGATCGTGACTCCGGCCGCCGCTGGGTCGACCACGACCACGGCCCGGCCGCCACCGACCACCGTCGAAGGGATCAGCAGCCAGCGGGCCTGCACCGCGTAAGAGACGCCGACCTTGGTACCAGTCACCGTTCCGCTGCCGTCGGCAGTTAGCTCAGCGACCGTCGCCGGCCGGCCCGGGGCCGGCTCGGACTGCTCCCTGATTCCCGCGGTCAGGATCGCGTCGCCGGTCCCGACTCCAGCCAGCAGGAGTTCTTGCTGGTCCCTGGAGCCCCATCTGGATACCGGCAACGCCCCGAGCATGATCGTAGCCAGCGCCGGGACCGTCGCCGCCGCCCGGCCGACCTCGGTGAGCAGGACGGCGGCGTCGAGCACGCCCAGGTCGTCGCCGTCCAGCCAGCCGGGCAGCGTAAGCGCGAGCAGGCCGGCACTGGCCAGCGCCGACCAGGCGGACTCGCCGTCGGCGCCTTTGAGCACGTCAGCCGCTGAGGCAGCGATGACCCGCTGCGCCTCGCTGAGTTCGAAGTCCAAGCTAGCGCGCCTCCTGTCTGGGGAGGCCGAGCACACGTTCGGCCACGAGGTTGAGCAGGATTTGACTGGTGCCGCCGGCGATGCTCAGGCACCGGGTGAGCAGGAATTCGGCGACCGCCTCGGCCGCTTCGCCGTCGTCGGCGGCGCTCTGTTCGCCGTGCAGCGCCAGCGCGGTTTCGGCGACCGCCTGCCGGTGCGCGACCCCGAGCAGCTTGCGCATGGCCGGGCCGGACCCGGCCGCCGACTCACCGCCGGACTCGGCCGAGCGGGCCGCCGCCGCCTCGGCCAGCCGGTCGTCCATCACCGACAACGTAAGTCCTTCGGCGACCCGCGCACCAATCTGGTCGAGCACGACCGGATCGACCGCCGACTCGGCCAACGCCCTGGCAGCCGCCAGCAGGTCCTCGACGTCCTTGCTCAGCCCGGCACCGCCGACCATCGCAACCCGCTCGGTCGCCAGCGTCGTCCTGGCGATCTTCCAGCCATCGCCCGGCTGGCCAACCACGCAGTCATCGGGCACGAACACGTCGTCGAGGAACACCTCGTTGAACATCTGGCGGCCGGTCATCTCCCGCAGCGGCCTGATCTCGATACCGCGGCCGTGCATCGGCACCAGGAAGTACGTGATCCCCTTGTGCTTCGGCACGGCCGGGTCGGTCCGAGCCAGGCAGATCGCCCAGTCCGCCTGGTGCGCCAGCGAGGTCCAGACCTTCTGCCCGGTCAGCGACCACCCACCCACCTCCCCTGCCCCCCTCTTGTCGGTCCGCACCGCCCGCGTCCGCAGCGACGCCAGATCAGACCCGGCCTCGGGCTCGCTGAACAGCTGGCACCACCTGATGTCGCCGCGCAGCGTCGGCTCGGCGAACCGGACCAACTGCTCGGGCGTGCCGTGCCGGGCGATCGCCGGGATCGCCCAGTTGCCGATCGCCAGCTCCGGCCGGATGATTCCGACGGCGGCCAGCTCCTCGTCGATCACGACCAACTCGGCCGGGCTGGCGCCGAGTCCGTAAGGCCGGGGCCAGTTCGGCGCCACGTAGCCGGCCTCGGCGAGCGCCTTGCGGCGGCGCTCGGGCGGGACGGCGGACAGGGCAGTCGCGACCAGGCGAGCGGCCTTGCGCACCTCATCGGCTTGCGAGGTTGCTTTCTGCTCAGAAGGCAGTTTGGTCTTGAATTTCCCGGCGACCTGCGGACGACGACGCTGGCCGTCGAGCGCGAGTC
>WNEY01000325.1_pt1 | contig 28401 bp, 25 predicted proteins | sample 5400531 | NCBI WGS metagenome assembly WNEY01 (sample SAMN13153338, study PRJNA577476) | soil metagenome | isolation source: 200 cm saprolite under Douglas fir tree site 1 | place: USA:California | collected 2015-04-18
CCTTCTTCACCACCTCGCTCCGTCTCGCAACCTTGGAACCCAAACCTGCTATCTAATCTACCGAACCGCCGTATACGGACCCGTACGTACGGTGGTGTGGGAGGGGCGGAGCCGCGAGGCTCTCCCCTATCCCGATTCCATGAGCCGGCGTAGCACGCACTGACTCGCTTCAATCGCTCGCGCCGCGGGTTACTGGATGCCCGCCTGCGCGGGCATGACAGCGGTGGGGTCGCAAGTGGGGGGAGAGCCGGAATCCATAACCCCAGGCCTGTGGTTATGGATTCCGGGTTCGCGCCTTCGGCGCGCCCCGGAATGACGCCGAACTGCTCCGGCCGCCGCTCGCCTCAGCGCTATTTCACCCAGAGGCTGAGAGGAGCCGCTCGTCCGTCGGCACAATTCATCATGCCTTTGTAGAAGTCCGACAATTTGCCGCTGTACGTGCACTCGACGCCTTCGACCGATAATGCCGCTTTCACCTGGGACGATGAATCGGACAGCCGAAGCCGCATCTCGCCGGTCTTCTCCTCCGGGCCATCCTGAGTGCACAGACCGACGTGCTTCATGCTCAATGGGCCGGAGAACTCCTTCGTGCCGTTCGAGACCCTTTCCGTGACGGTGGCGGTCAACTCCCACTCCCCGAGGTAACCGGCATACCCGATGACCTCAAGCGATTGCGCCCGCGCCGGCGCCGCGAGCGCACTCAAGCCGATCAGCAGAAAAAGCGCTCTCAACAAGTCCTCCCGTGGACGCACCACCCGCGGCGGCATCGATCCTCGATCACTGCCCCTTGGCCGCGAACGCCCGAGCCTCCGCGACTTCGGTTCTGTTCTCGTCGGCGTCTTTGCTCAGCTCGACGACCTTGGCGAAATACTGCCGCGCCTTGGCGGCATCGCCGGCCTTCTCGGCGGCCTTCGCGGCTCCGACATAGGCCCCGAAACGATTGGGCTCCTTCTTGATCGTCGCCTCGAAGGCGGTCAGCGCTTCCGCGGCCCTGCCGCGGTCGAGCAGCATCGTGCCGTAGAGCTCGCGCGCCGGTATCGGCACGCCCGGCGTCACCGGATGCTTCTCGGTCTTGTCCTCGGCGTCGGCGGCCGCGCTCATGGCCTTGAGCGCGTCCTCGTATTTGCCCTCGGCATGGAGCACCCAGGCGGTCGCTACTTGCGACTGGATATCGACCTGTTCCGCCCAGTAGGCATCCTTGGCCGCACGGAGCTTGTCGCGCAACTCGGCGAGCTTGGCGATGTCGGCCTTGGCGGCCTCCGGATTGCCCGCGCGCGCCGCCCCGAGCGCCCGCGCGAAATGCGTGATCGCCTGGACGTTCGCGAGCGGGTTCGGCCGCACCGGCAGCGCGGCCGCCGCCGCCCAGTTGCCGCGCTCCAACGCGTAGCGGGCGGGCGAGGCGGCAAGCGCATAGGGACCCGGAAGAAAAGTCTCGGTGAAGCCGGTGACCTTGCTCATCTCGTCGATGACCGCGTGCGCCTTCTTGTCCTGGGCAAGCTGCAGATAGGCGTAGACCAGGTAATCCATCGAATGCAGCTCGTCGTGGAAGTCCTGGGATTCTTTCGCCACCCGCTCCGAGACGATGTTGGACGCGATCGATTCCTGCCAGTAGCCGACGCGGGTGAAGATGTGCGACGGCATGTGCTGCGCGTGCGCCGCGGCCGGCGCGATCTTGGCATAGCGCCGGGCCGCATCCAGCCCCTTCTCCGCGATCGGCGGATTGTCATAGAGATGAATCAGGTAGTGGGCCACGCCCGGATGCTGCGGCTGGCGCTGGAAGATCGGCTCCAGGATCGCCGCGCCCTTGAGCTGACTGGCATAGGTCTTGTCGGCGGGCGACGCGCCGACGTTGAGGGCGAGTGCGTAGTGGATCTGCGCCTCGTCGTCATCGGGATAAGTCTGCGCCAGCCGCTCCATGGCCTTGAGGTAGGCGAGGACGCGGGTGCGATGGTCGACCTTGTCGTAATCCGTATACATCGCGCCGAGGGCGTCGATGTAGTCGCGCTCGCGTTGCGTCTTCGCGCCGAGCGCCTTGCCCTTCTCGAGCGCGGCGGCTCCTTCCGCGAGATTCTTCGCGGGCGGAGCGACGTGCGGATTATAGAGCAGGCTGAGCGCGATGCCCCAATAGGCGATCGCGCATTCGGGATCGGCCTTGAGCGCATCCTCGAAGGTGCGCTGGGACGCGCGGTACCAGAACGAGTGCTGGTACAGCATGGCGCGATCGAACCGCTGCTGCGCCTCCGGCTTGCACGACGTGGCGAAATGGACCTTGCCGAGATCCTCCGCCCCGGAGCCGGGCTGCCCGAGCGCGGTCGCGGTGCCGGCCGACACCGCAACGACCGCCGCCATGAGTGTCCTGATCATGATCGCCCTCCTGCCGCTTTGATGACGGAATTGCCGAGGGCCGCCCACGACCGTCTCGCCGGGTCGCAACGGACCATCCCAGGCAATGCGGGGCAGCGTACGACTTTCCTTGCGCGAATAAATGCAGCGCAGTGCAATGGACTATTTCAATAATTGAAGTAATGATGCGCGCCATGAACAAGCTCGCGGCCATGGCGACGTTCGTGCGGATCGTGGAGAAGGGCAGTCTCACCGCGGCCGCGAACGCGCTCGAGACCTCGTTGCCGACCGTGGTTCGGACGCTGGCTTCGCTCGAGCGCGAGCTCGGCGTGTCGCTGCTCAATCGCACGACCCGCCGCATGCATCTGACCGAGGAGGGGGCGCAATATCTCGAGCGCTGTCGCGCCATTCTGTCCGCCGTGCAGGAAGCGGAAGAGACCTTGATCTCGGGGCGAACGGAGCTGCGCGGGAATCTCACCGTGAGCGCTTCCGTGCTCTTCGGCCGCCGCTATGTGGCGCCGATCGTGAACGATTTCCTCCGACGCTATCCCAAGGTCACCGCCGACCTGCGGCTCGTGGACGGCCTCGTGAATCTGGTCGAGGACGGCGTCGACGTCGCGGTTCGCATCGCGCATCCCAAGGACGCTTCGCTGGTGGCTGTTCCGGTCGGCCAGGTACGTCGCGTCGTGTGCGCGAACGAGCAATACCTTGGCCGCAATGGAATCCCGCGAGTGCCGGACGATGTCCGCGAGCACCGCTGCATCAGACACACCGGCTCGGCGCCGCGGAGCGAGTGGCACTTCCGGGTCGGCCGGCGCAACGTGTCTGTCCCGATCAACAGCATGATCAGCTGCAACGAGATCGACAGCTCCCTGAACGCCTGCATCGACGGATTGGGTCTCGGAATGTTTCTTTCCTATCAGGTCGCGCCATATCGAAAAAACCGCCAGCTCAAATACGTCCTGGAGCAGTTCGAACCCGAGCCGATTCCCGTGCTCGTCGTCTATCCCCGCTCGAGTCTGCTGTCGAACCGGGCGCGCGCATTCGTCGACGAGTGCGTCCACCGGCTTCGACGCATTCGATTTGATTGAGATACAGGCTAACTCGCAAGCACTGCAAGTATACCCGCCACCATAATCGTGGACAGGATCGTAAACGCGGTCACGTTCACGTCCCACCGCCAGTGCCGGGGGCCTATCGGAGGCTTGAAAGGGAGATAGCCGTTCTCGTCGTATAGAGATCCTCCGAAGAGGGGACGGGCGAACACGGTGACAAAGAACGCACCATAGATCGCAACGCTCAGTGCTGCCGCGAGATAGAGTCGCTCAAGCGGCATCGATCCATCGATCCAGATCAGATAAAGCGCAACCAGCCCGATACCGGAATAGGAGAGGATTTGCCAGACCACATGAAAGCGTGCGTGTGGCGTCCATCTGGGATTGGTAGCATGTGTCTTGTTGAAATCCGCTTTGATAGTGGCCAAGCCGTAGCCGAGCGCGGTCAGAGTGAGGAGTATCCGGGCGATAGTCTGCATCAGGCCATCTCTCCATCCACCAGAGGACGCTGGTCGTGACTACCAGCAAGATTAGCGGCGAAATTTCTCCAAAAGCAAATGTTCGTGTTTGGTCGCTATCGGGGGAAAGCGGAGCTTGAGCAAGCCGAGCATGCGGCCTGGGAAACCCTAGTTCATCCGTCGCGCCGCCGCGCCGAGCGCGCCGGTGACGGCCGCCCGCACGGCGGCGAGCGAGAACGGCTTCGCCAGCACGTCGTGGATCAGGGCGTCGAGGCCATTTGCGCGTTCCCGCTGATCGGCATAGCCCGTCATCAGCAGGATGGTCACGGCGGGATAATCTCGGGCGGCCGCGAGCGCCAGCGCGATGCCGTCCATGACCGGCATGCGGATGTCGGTTAGAAGTAGCTCGAAGCCGCCATCGTCGCGCACGAGCGCATCGAGCGCTTCCGCGCCGTCACTGGCCGTCACCACGGCGTGGCCGTCCTGCCGGAGCGCGCGGGCGAGCAGACCGCGTACGGCTTCCTCGTCGTCAGCGATCAGAATGCGCGCCATGGCCGCGCCGCTCATTGCGTGCCGGCGACGAGGTCGCGGCGGTGGAAGAAGCGCACGAGCACGTCGCGGGCGTCGGGTGGCGGCGAGGCGAGCCGCGAGCGGAATGGCAGCGTCTCGCCCGGCGCCAGCACGTTGCGCGCCGGCAGCGCGGTCCAGGCATAGACCTCCTGGCCGCGCCGGTTGCGAACCGAGAACCGCAGCCGCGGCACCTCGACCGCGCGCCCCGACGCGCTCGCGATCGTGCCCTCGATCACCAGCACCTGCATGCCGTCATGGCTCTCGGTCGCGGAGGTGACGTTGGCGAACGAGAGCCCGCGCAGATTGACCGGCAGGCCGAGCGCGGCATAGAGCGACGCGGTCTGCGGCACGAGCCCGACCACCTGCGCGCGCCAGCTGATCAGCGCGGCATTGAGCGCGAGCAGGGCCAGGATCGCGATCGGCAGGCGGCCGAACGACCGTCCGGAGCGCCGGCCGGCGCGGCGCGGTGCCCGGCGGGCGGCAAATGTCTCGATGTCCTCGGCGGGGACGGGATCGGTGGGCATCGTGGCGCCCGGCTCCGCGGGCGCCAGCGTCGGAGCATCGGCGATCGCCATCGGCTCTTGCAGCTCAGGGAAGGGGTCCTCGGCGACAAATTGCGACGGAGTATCCGCCATCGGTGCGTCCGGCCACATTTCGGCCGGCGCCGGCTCGGCGAACGGCTCGGGGGCTTCCGGCGCGATTGCCGCCGCTTCGGTGGGTGATTCGGCGGGAGAACTACTCGCGCCAGCGGTCGACATCTCCGCCGCGAGGGCTTCGACGTCTCGGCGATGGGCGCGAGCGATAGCGGCCAGCCCGCCGGGGTCCCGCGCGAACCAGACGTTGCGGCAGCGCACGCAACGGACCGAGCGCCCGACGGCGCCCAGCGAGGAGGCCTCGACCCGATAGGAGGTCGCGCAATTCGGACAGACGATCAGCATTGGCGAATCGAGACGAATAAGGTCGGGGCGCAACGGTAGCCGGCGTCCGTTAACGAATCGGAAACCATCGAGGGCCGGTCATCACTTTCCCCTAATCCTGCTGTCATTGGGTGGCGGGCTCGGGGCCCCCGGGCGCTTCGGGGATCAAGGGGTAGGTCCCCCGCCAATGCCCTCCGAAGCGCAGCGAGGCGGGCGAAAAAGCCCCCGCGCTGCTATAAGGCGCCCGGCTCGAGGCAGGGCAGGCCAGCCTCGGCCGGGAGGACACGCTCACCGGGGGAGTCACGTGGTTCGATTCGAGCATGTGGGATTGCGGTATGGCCTCGGAGCCGAGGTGCTGCACGACCTGACCTTCCGCGTCGATCCGCATTCGTTCCAGTTCCTCACCGGCCCTTCGGGTGCCGGCAAGACCTCGCTGCTGCGCCTCCTCTTTCTCTCGCTGCCGCCGACGCGCGGGCTGATCACGCTGTTCGGTCATGACGTTGCGACCCTGACCCAGGACGAGCTGGCAACGCTGCGACGGCGCATCGGCGTCGTGTTCCAGGATTTTCGGCTGCTTGATCACATGACGACCTATGAGAACGTCGCGCTGCCGCTGCGGGTGATCGGGCATCCCGAGGAAAACTACCGCGAAGAGGTCGTGGAGCTGCTCAAATGGGTAGGGCTGGGCGATCGCCTGTCGGCGCTGCCGCCGGTGCTCTCGGGCGGAGAGAAGCAACGGGCCGCGATTGCCCGGGCAGTCATCGCGCGGCCTCAGCTTCTGCTCGCCGACGAGCCGACCGGCAACGTCGACCCCAATCTCGCGAAACGGCTGTTGCGCCTGTTCGTCGAGCTCAACAAGTCCGGGACCTCGGTCGTCATTGCGACCCACGACATCGCGTTGATGGACCAGTTCGACGCGCGTCGTCTCGTGCTGCACGAGGGCCGTCTGCATGTCTACGACTGACGCGGCCATGAATGGAGACCGATCGCGCGCGCGCGCCGCGCCGGCCGCGCGTGCGGCCGAGCCGCTGCCGCGCTTCGAGACGCCGATCGTGCCGGAGGCGACGATTTCCAGCCGTGCCCTGATCGCGGTCGTCGCGATCATGACTTTTCTCGCTTCGATGACCATCGGCGCGGTCGTACTGGTGCGGGCGGCCGCGAACGAATGGCAATCCGACGTGGCGCGCGAGGTCACGATTCAGGTCCGCCCGGTCTCCGGTCGCGACATCGAGGCGGATGTCGCCAAGGCCGCCGCCGTCACCCGCGAATATGCCGGCGTGGCCGAGGTGCGGCCCTATTCCAAGGAGGAGGCAGCGCGCCTGCTCGAGCCGTGGCTGGGCAGCGGACTTCAGCTCGACGATCTGCCGGTCCCGCGCATCATCGTGATTCGGATTGCGTCGGGAGCGGCGCCCGACCTCGCCCAACTGCGCGCCACCCTCGGCGAGCAGGTCCCCGGCGCCAGCCTCGACGATCATCGCGGCTTCGTCGACCGCATGCGCGCCATGTCAGGTGCGGTGCTGGCCGTCGGCCTCGGCGTGCTCTTGCTCGTCCTGGCCGCCACCGTTCTCTCGGTCGCGTTCGCGACCCGCGCCGCGATGGCGACCAATCGTCCGGTGATCGAGGTGCTGCATCTCATCGGCGCCAAGGACAATTTCATCTCCGGACATTTCCAGCGGCACTTCCTGAAATTGGGATTGAAGGGCGGATCGATCGGCGGCGGCACTGCCATCGCGTTGTTCGCGCTCGCCGAGCTCGCGAGCGGCCGGCTCGTTGGCGCCGGGGGCGAGCAGTTCGCGGCCTTGTTCGGCAGCTTTTCGATCGGACCGCTGGGCTACGTCGCGGTGCTGGCGCAAGTCGGTCTGATCGCCTTCGTCACCGCCGCCACCTCGCGCCATACCGTGAACCAGACAATCGAAACGATTCACTAGCAAATTCAGCAAATTCTTGACGCTGGCCCTTGCCTCCGGGCGGTCGAATTTTGCGGTATGATCTCGGAGAGTGGACGAGATAAATGCAGACGGCCGGATCCAACACCGATGACGGGGCCGCCGGGGCGCCTTGTGCGAAGCCGCCGGCTCGCGCTTCCCGGCGGCTGTTGCGCAGCGTCGGCCGGTCGACCGTCAAGCTCTTCGCGGCAGCGGCAGCGCTGCTCGGGCTCGGATTCCTATGGTTCATCTGGCGGGTGCCGGCCGCTGAAATCCCCCTCGACCGCAATGCGGACGGCATTGTTGCGCTCACCGGCGGCGCCTCGCGCATTGCCGACGCCATCGAGCTGCTGGCGTCGGGCCGCGGCAAGCGGTTGCTGATCAGCGGCGCCAACCGGGCGACCAATTCCAACGAGATCTCGCGCCTCAATCCGGAGTTCGAGCGTTGGGTGCGCTGCTGCGTCGATATCGACCGCTCCCTCAATACCCTCGGCAATGCCGTCGAGACCAAGCGCTGGGCCGAAAGCCGCGGCTTTCGCTCGCTCATCGTGGTGACGTCGAACTATCACATGCCACGCGCGCTTGCCGAGCTCGCGCATCAGCTCCCCGACGTCGTGCTCGTGCCGTTTCCGGTAGTCGCGGACCGTCAGCGCTCCGATAAATGGTGGCCAGGCGGCGCCAGGGCACGCCTGATGTTGACCGAATACGTCAAATATCTTTACGCCAAGCTTCGCATGGGGGTGAACCCGGCCGCCGGCGCCGGGGCGGGAGGCTAGGCCCACCCGCCCTGGCTGCTCGTACCGGCGCTGAGTATGATCGGAGGCGGTGCAACAAGGTCGGCAGTGCCGGGTCGAGCCCGAGCGCGGCGGCCGCGACAAAGTCCCTCCCGCATGGGCCCGGTCGTGCTCGTTTTTCGCTCCGTCGTCTTCAACGTCCTGTTCTATGTGAACCTGTTCGTGCTGCTCATCGCGGCGCTGCCGACCCTGGCAATGCCGCGTTGGGGAATCCTCGCGGTCGCCAGGTTCTGGGCGCGCGCGAATCTCTGGCTGCTGCGCGCCGTCTGCGACGTCAGCGTCGAGTTCCGCGGGATCGAAAAGATTCCGCCGGGCCCGCTGCTGGTCGCCTCCAAGCACCAGTCGCTGTGGGAGACCTTCGCGCTGCTGCTGATCTTGCCGGACCCCGCCTACATCATGAAGCGCGAGCTGATGTGGATCCCCTTCTTCGGCTGGTACAGCTGGAAGGCCGCCATGATCCCGGTCGATCGGACGAAAGGCTCGCAGGCGCTCGCCGAGATGAATGCCTACGCGCGCCGGGAGGCTCAGCGCAATCGCCAGGTCATCATCTTTCCGGAAGGCACGCGCCGGCCTGCCGGCGCCGAGCCGAAATACAAATACGGCGTCGTCCATCTCTACAAGGAGATGGGCGTTCCCTGCCTTCCGGTCGCGCTGAATTCCGGCCTGTTCTGGCCGCGGCGATCGCTGCGCCGTTATCCCGGCACGGTTCGCGTCGAGGTGCTTGATCCGATTCCGCCGGGTCTCGACCACCAGGCATTCTTCGAGCGGCTGCAGCGCGACGTCGAAGCCGCGACCATGCGTCTGGTCGCCGAAGGCGAGCGCGAGCTCGCCCGCAACGGGCTGCCGAACACCTCGCTCGCGCCTTCACCGTGAGGCCGTGCGGGCGAGCGGCGTCGCGAGCGCCTCGTGCCCCGTCGACAGCCGCTCGGCCAGCAGATGCAGTTCGGTCTCGCGATAGCCGAGCTGCTCCAACGCGCCGACCGTCGCGATCACGTAGTCTCGGTTCGCGCCGGACTGGCCATGGCCTTGACGCACGTGATGCAATTGCCGATCGAGCGACAGCCGCCCGGCATATTGCGCATGGCCGCGGTCGACCATGTAGCAGAGCGCCGGCACCCGCCGTTCGGGATCGTGCTTGAGCCAGATCGGCCGAATGCATTCGCGGTAGACGGAGGTCACCTGCTCCCGGACGCGCAGATAGGCGATGGTGCCCGCGCGCTCGCTCGCCGCCACGCGATAGGCGATGCCGCGGCAGGTGCCGCCGTGATCGAGCCCGAGCACCAGACCCGGTCGCTCGGGCGTTCCGCGGTGGACGAAGGAATAGACGCAGAGCGCCCGATGCGCCCCGATCAGCCGCGCCTCGAGGCGCTCGACAAAGGGAAAGTCGGGCCGCCACATCAGCGAGCCATAAGCGAACACCCAGAGGTCTTCGGCGGCGTGGGCGGGATTGGGGTCCATGCTGTTCGGCGGTCGCGGCTGATCTCATCCGGGCTCGAGCCGGCCGTCCTGATATCATCGGGGCCTTGGAATCTCCATCGCCGATCGATAATCCACCCTCCGACCGGCGGATCGTAAGTTTCGCCGGCGACGCCAGCGAAAAGTGAAAGAGTCGGCGGCGCGGGGCGAATTCGAAACGCCGTAATCGGCGTCTCCGGATGGGCCCCCGCAGCCACGAGTCCCGGCAACACCAGAGCGTCAGCCATGTCTCACGTCCCCCGCTTCGCGGCGAGCCTCGGCCGCCGGCGGTTGTTTCTCGCGGCCGCCCTCACCGCATTGCTGGCCGCCGGCTGGACCGGCCTGTGGTTCTATGCCGCCGCGCGCGCGAAGGCCGAGATGGCGACCTGGCGCCAGCGCGAAGCTGTGGCCGGGCGGCTCCAAGACTGCGCATCGGTGTCCGTCGGCGGCTATCCGTTTCGCATCGAGGTGCGCTGCGGTGGGGCCAGGTTCGAGCTCGAGGGGACGCCGACGCTCGAATTGCGGCTCCCGCTCCTCCTGGCCGCGGTTCAAGTCCATGACCCGAGGCTGCTGATCGGCGAGCTCACGGGGCCGCTCGAAATTTCCGAGCCAGGCCGGCCGCCGAGCTACGTCGTCGGTTGGAGGCGCGGGCAAGCGAGCGTCCGCGGCTTGTCGCCCGCGCCGGAGGGCGTGTCGCTCGTGCTCGAGGCATTGGCCGTCCGCGATCCCGGCATCGGCGGCGACGCGATCAGGGCGCGACGAATGGAGCTCGCTGTCCGCCGGGCGTCGAGCTCCACCCCCGATCGGCCGCTGACCGAGATCGTGCTGCGCCTTGATGCCGCCGTCGCCGACAAGCTCCATCCGCTGGCGGCACAGCCGATCGATGCCGATGTCGCGGCGGTGCTGCGCGGCGTCGACGACGCCTCGCCCAAGCCTTGGCCGGTGCGATTCAAGGAATGGCAGGCGCGCGACGGGGAGATCGAGATCGTCAAGGCGCGCGTCGCGCAGGAGGACGTGATCGCGGTGGGCGCCGGCACGCTCAAGCTCACCCCGCGCGGAGGCCTCGACGGCAACCTCGAGGTGACCGTGGTCGGCATCGAGAAAGTACTCAAGATGCTCGATGTCGAGCGCATCATGTCGGAGGGACAGATCGGGGCCACGCTGAGCGCCCTCGACCGGTTGATCCCGGGGCTCGGCGGGATCGCCCGCCAGAACGCGGCGCCGGGCCTGATCGCGGCGCTTGGCCGACGCACGGTGCTCGAGGACAAGCCGGCGCTGACGTTTCCACTGCGATTTGCCGACGGTACGGTCTTTTTCGGGCCGTTTCCGGTGGGCGAGGTGCCGCCGCTGTTCTGAGCCCGGGAACGCGGTGGGTCGCCTGCGCGTTTTAGGGATCGACCGATGGAGGCAACCATGCAGACCGACACGTTGACCCAAAAACCCCACAGTCTGATCGCCAGCGACCGCGTCGAGGGCACGCCGGTCCGTCGCTCCGACGGCGAGAAGATCGGCACCATCGAGCGTCTCATGATCGACAAGCTCAGCGGCAACGTCGCCTATGCCGTGCTCGCTTTCGGCGGATTCCTCGGCATGGGGCAAAAGCATGCGCCGGCGCCCTGGGCCCGGCTCACTTACGATCGCGCGCTTGGCGCCTATCGTCTCGATCTCAGTGAGGACGAGTTGCGGCACGCGCCGTCGTTCCCTGCCGGCGAGGAGTTCGACTGGGGCGACCGCAGCCGCGAAGTCGAGATCCACAATTACTATCGCGTGCCGCCCTATTGGGGCGCCTATTAGCGTTACTGGCGTCGCGACCTTTGTGCTGCGGGTATCTCGCGAGCCGGCTTGCTACCCGGCCCGCGACGTAGCATTGCCCGAGGAGGCCCGACCACGCCTTCACGCCGTACCTTCCTGCGGTCGGCTGTTGCAGCATCGGCGGCGCTGTATCGCTTCGAGGCAGGGATGACTTTGCACGACGTCGATGACGCAACGCCTCGCAGGACGGGCGAGGCGATGATAAGGTCGTTTTGCTGAGCGGTTGCTCACGCGAGCAAAAGTCGCTCTCATCATGCACCGATCGCAGCTCGGGCCGGAATCGAACCGGCGAGCTGCGAACGCGGAGGCATCGATGGCCCGAGAGGATAACCTGCCATGGATCTGACGGTGGTGGCCTACGCGACGCTTGGACTCTCATTGTTCGTGTCTGCGATCAAAATGGGCAACTGGATCCTCAACGCCAATCCGCGGGCGATCATCAATGCGGGACGGTGGGCCTTGATCGCGCTTGCGGTTCTCGCCCTGGTGGTCTTGTCGTGGCTCATCGTGACCGACCGGTGGACGTCCGCGATGATGCTTGCGGCCTTCATGCTGCCGGTATTCGTGCAGGCCGTGCCGCGCTGGCGCGTGCTGGTTGGTCCGCTCAACGCCATGAGGGGCGGCTTTCCTCCCGTCGCCCCGGATCTCGGCGCCAGCATCGCACCTGGCCGCTTCTCGACGGCGCACGCCCCGGCGGATCCTGAGCTGGTGCGGCAGTCTATTGCCGTGTTGAGGACCTACCTGGAGCAAACCGGATCGCAGATCGAGCACGAGCCCGCCGACGCGCGTTTCGCGAGCGGAGCGGTGAAAGGGGCTGACGACGGGCGCCGACGGATATCGACGGAGGAGGCGCTCGATGTCCTGGGGCTCGAGCCGACCGCGAGCGCACAGGAGATCAGAGACGCGCACCGCCGCCTCGCGCAAAGAGTCGATCCTGAGCTCGGCGGTACGCGTTACCTCATCATGAAGATCAACGAGGCCAGGGACGTTCTCCTCGGAGAATAGGTTCCACTCGTCCCGGGGAGCGAGATGGCGCGACGCCGGCACGATCGTTGGCTGCTGATCCGGTTGGCCGCGCAGAACGTCGGGCGCCGTCGGCTGCGAGCAATCTTCCTCGGCGTCGCCGTGATGCTCGGCGTGGGCATCGGCTTTGCCAGCTTCGTTGCCGGTTGGGCGTTGCGCGAGGGTATCGCGCGGAGCTTCTCACGCATGGGTGCCGACCTCGTCGTCGTCCCGCGCGCGACCTTGGTGAACATCACCGCAAGCCTGCTCACAGTGCAGCCGACGGAGGAGACCTTGGCCGCCAATCTGGCCGAGCGAATTGCCGCGCTCCCCGGGGTCGCCCAAGCGGCACCGCAACGCATCGTCCCGGCGCTGGTCGAGGGGCACAACGTCAATCTGATCGCGTTCGATCCCACACGCGACTTTTCGATCCTGACCTGGCTGGAGGAGCGCCAGCCCGGACCGGTCGAGGGCCTGATCGCCGGCGGCGGTCTTGTTGCCCGGCTCGGCGAGACGCTCAGCGTCTGCGGGATGCCTGTGCGCATGTACGGTCGACTCGCGAAGACGGGCGTCGGTCCGTTCGACGAGTCCTATTTCCTCAGTTTCGGTGCGCTGGCGGATATCGTTTCGTTCTGCCGTGCGTCGGACGCGCGAACCGCCGGCAAGCCGGCGGCCTCGGCGAAGGCGGACGACGTGCCGCCGGTCGCCGGTATGAACCATGCCGACGTCTGTTCGCCAGACCTGCCGCTCGACCGTGTGTCAGCCGTCCTGCTGCAGTTGTCGCCTGGAGCAAAGGTGGAAGAGGTCAAGTTCGGTCTTGCCCGGCTTTCCGACATCAAAATCGTCGAGGGCAACAGCGTGCTCACCTCCTCACGGCAGGCGCTGAGCACGCTCCTCATCGGCATTGCCGCCTTCACTGCGTTCCAGCTCGCTGCTTTGCTGATCCTGGTATCGTTGTTGTTCTCGGCGATCGTCCAGGAACGCTACCGCGAAGTCGGCCTATTGCGGGCAATGGGGGCGAAGCCCGATCAGGTAATGACGATCATTCTCGCGGAAGCGGCCATCATCACCGGCTTTGGCGGCCTCGCCGGTCTCGGCTTCGGCATCGCCGTGCTGCTGATGTTCGCCCGCTCGCTCGGCTTCTATTTCGGCCTGCTCGGCGTCCCGTTCTCCTGGCCGCCGCCCGCGGTCCTGCACGTCGGCGCGATCCTGGCGATCGTGTTCTCGGCAATCCTCGGTCTCGTCGGCGCCTTTCTGCCGGCATGGCGGGTGCGTCGAATGGCGCCCTATGCACTCATTCAGAGGGACGGGCGGTGACTCTGTCGGCGCAATCGCTGACCAAGCGATACGGCGGCGCTCCAGGGTACGAGGCCGTGCGCGGCGCCAGTCTCGAGTTGCGGGCCGGCGAGTTTGTCTCGATCGTCGGCCGATCCGGTTCGGGCAAGTCGACCCTGATGGCCATGCTCGGCGCCTTGACCAGGCCGACCCAAGGCAAGCTGTCGCTCGACGGCGCCGACGTCTGGGCCCTTTCGGAAACGGAATTGGCAACCTTCCGCTGCCGCCAGGTCGGCTTCGTCTTCCAGTTCCCGAGCCTGCTCTCGAACCTGACCGCAGTGGACAACGTCGCGGTTCCGGCGCTGCTCGGTCGCACCATGGCCCCGCCGGAGGCCTACGCGCGCGCGTACGATTTGCTCGCCCGCGTCGGCCTGGCGGACCGCGCCGATGCCTATCCCGGCAGCATGTCCGGCGGCGAGCAGCGCCGGGTGGCGATCGCCCGCGCGCTCGTAAATTCGCCGCCTCTGTTGCTCGCCGACGAACCGACGAGCGACCTCGATGAGGACACCGAAACCGACATCATCGACCTGCTCCAGCAGTTGCAGCGGACGGAATCTTTCGGCTTTGTCCTCGTCACCCACAATCTGGCGCTCGCCAAGCGTGCGCAGCGGACCTACGAGATGCGCCAAGGCATCCTCGCGGCGACCGATCTGCCGGAGGTCGTGGTCGAAGCGCAACGTCAACGGCGCTTCGGACCGGCCGAGGTCCGTCCCGAGCCGAAGCCGCCGGTGGCGGCGCGGGCGCCCGTTCGCCTCGGCGGGAACCTGTGGCGCGGCCTGCAGACCTTCCTGCTGGCGGGGACGGTGATCTTCGCGGGCATTCTGCTGGCTGACTTCGGGATCGAGAAATATCAGGAGATGCGGGTTCGGGAGCGCGCGGCACGGATCGCGGCGTTGCGGCACATGGCGCTCAATAGCCTTCGGGGCGATGTCCAATCGGTCACCGACCTCGGCGATGGGCGCTATGAGTTGACAACCTATCTGCAGAATGTCGGCGCCGACCAGCCGATTTATGTCATGTCGCCGGACATGCGCGCCTACGTTCAGGTCAGAACGGCATGGCAGGAAGTACCGATGAAGCCCAGCGACGAGAGCTTGGGCGGCGTGCGCAAGATCGAGGGCAAGCAGACCTATCGCTATCTGGTCGATGCTCGGGTCAACGACTTCGCGCAGTTGCTTCCCAACTACATGCACGTGCGCTTCTCCGGCACGATGCTGGTCAGCCCGAGCAGCCTGCCGAAGGACGACGTATTCGAGCGCAAGGACAATTACTACGTTTACCTCAAGCCATCCGACGTGACCGACGAGGTCGTCTTGAGGCGGATGCGGTTTTCCGGCAAGCCGCCGGTGTGGATTCCAATGCCGCCGCACTGAGGTGCCGATGGTTTCCGGATTATCGGTCGGAACCCAATTCGCCTGAGCGACGCATTGTTGTGATATAGTCGCTGGCCGCCTACGGGAAATGGAGGAGCTGGGCCATGTCTGACGGGCGCAAGCCGAAACACAAAGACGCCGCGGAGGATGTACGTCTTCCGAATATGAAGTTGGATGTCCGGAACGAGACAGAGGGTACGCCGCTTGGGCCGCTTAGTCCTGAGCAGATCTATCTCAGGCGCAAGGCGGAGGTGACGCGTCAAGACAACGAAGAGTTTTCGCAATATCTGCAGGAAAAAAGCGCACGCGATCAGCAGCAAAGGCTGCGGCCCGCCGATCCGCCGCAAACGGTGCCGACGAAAGTCAATCGGCGGACCCTCCTGACCTGGGCCGCCGGCACCGCGGCGGTCGGCGAGGCGGTCACGCTGGGCTATCCGCTGGTCACCGGCCAGAGCATCCCGGACCATGGGCTCAGGCACGGCGGCGCCACCTATGCCGAAGCCCAACGCCATCCTATTGATCGCGAATTGGTCAATCCGCAAGCCGATATCGGCGGCAGGCGCTTCGGCGACTGGGTTCTGTTGATGCCGACCAAGCTCGGCGGCGGCACTTATGCCGTGAACCTCAATACCGGCCGGGCGCTCGCCTGGATTTCATACTGGAATTACGGCGACTACAACCCGATCTCGCATCACCTCTGTGCCTTCCCGAGCGCCGACCCGGCGAAGGGCTTCGAATGGGTCAACAGCACCCAGGGAGGCAAGAATTCGCTGATCTACGGTATCCCGACCAACATCGAAACGCCGGCCGAGGGGTTCAATATTTACCGCGTCCGGTATGACGGCGCCCAAATGGAGTTGATGGAAAACGTCGCGGAAACCACGGGCCTTGGACTTGGCGTCCACGTGACCATCGATCCCAAGACCGCCGAGCGCTATTTCGTCACCGACGGACAGAAGGACATCGCGGCATGCTTCGACCGGCGGACCTCGCGGGTCATCGCGGCGCTCAAATACGACTGGGTGCCCAACGTCCACAATCTGGCCGAGGGCTGGAAAAAGGGCGGCGTCCTCAAGATATCCAAAATCTATCCCGATCGGACGACCGGCAAGTACGATTACCTCGGCACCAAGGGTCAGAAGATCGAATGGGAGATGGTGCCGATGGGCGAGTTGTTCGTCGAGGAGGGAACGATTCCCGGCGACGATATCCACAGTCTCTGCGGGGCCGACGGCACCATCTGGCATCCGACCGGCAGGTGGGCGTCCACCGTCGTCAGGTTGTGCGGGGGCCAGGTGATCCTTGATGCCGAGAAGAATTTCGAGCCGGTCGCCTTCCTCCAATTCAACAAGGACGCGCCGAACCAATACCCGATCACCAAGATCGACGACGATCATTGGCAGGTCACGTTCGACCAGATCTTCTCGCCCGGCCACGAGGTCGGGTTTTCCCCCGATGGCCGATTCCTGTGCATGATGAACAATCTGCGCGAGAACAATTGCTCCGTCTTCGATTCAAGCGACCCCGATCCGCGCAATTGGAAAAAAGTCGCGCATATCGAGGATCCGTTGTGGCGCGGCAAATACCCAAATCCATTTCACATGGTGTTTTCCATGGACAGCTCCAAGCTCTACCTTTCGATCCTTCACCCCTCGCCGGCCACCAGCGGCGTCATGGTCGTCGATACCAACACCTGGAAGATCAAGAAGGAGATCCAGGGCATCGGGCCAGACATGCAAACCCTGGCGATTACCTATGACGGCAAATACGTGGTGGGCGTGTTCAGCGGTTTCCAGCGGCTATCGAGCGGGATCGCCTTCATCGATGCCGAGACCGACGAGTTGGTCGGCATCTGGCCGAGCAATGGCGGTCATCATGACTGCGTTATCATTCCAAGGAAGCTCGAGCACATGAAGCATACGAGGTCGTGCACGCTTTAAGAGAGCAAGGTCTCAGCAATCCATTTCTGCTCAGTTATCTGATGCCTCCCGGATCGGAGGTGATGGTGCATGTCGTGAATTACTGGCTCGAGCTCCGACGGGCCGCCGGCATGCGGGCGCGCGAGGTCAACTATTGGATCCTGGGACGACCCCGCGCCCCTGGCGGCGCTCGCACGAACCGCAAGAGTCTTTTGCGTGGTCGCATTTTCGGACGGAAAACCGGTTCCCACTTTTCCTGAAAATGCTCCAGGGGTCCGCGCGATTAGTCCTCCGTCGCATAGGGCCGTCGCAGCGGCTCGCGCGGCAGATCGGGATGGGCGCGGCCGAAGTCGGGGGCGGGCGAATCCTGGCCGATGTCGACGATGCCGCGGCGGATCGCGCGCGTGCGACTGAACTGATTGAACAGGGTCTCGCCGTCGCCGCGGCGGATCGCGCGCGTGAGCGTGGCGAGATCCTCGTTGAAGCGGCCGAGCATTTCCAAGACCGCGTCCTTGTTGGCGAGAAAGACGTCGCGCCACATGGTCGGATCCGAGGCGGCGATGCGGGTGAAATCGCGAAAGCCGCCGGCGGAGAATTGCAGCACCTCGGAGCGCGTGACTTGGGCGAGCTCGTCGGCGGTGCCGACGATGGTATAGGCGATGAGGTGGGGCAGGTGGCTGGTAATGCCGAGCACGAGGTCGTGGTGCTCCGCCGACATGGTCTCGACATTGGCGCCGAGCAGACCCCAGAATGCCTTCAGCCGCTCCACGGCAGCCGGGTCGGCACCGGGCGGCGGCGTGATGATGCACCAGCGGTTGACGAACAGCTCGGCGAACCCCGCGTCCGGCCCCGAATGTTCCGTGCCGGCGACCGGATGGGCCGGCAGGAAGTGGGCGGTCGCGGGAAGGTGGGGCGACATGTCCCGCACGACCGCCGCCTTGACCGAGCCGGCATCGGACACGATGGCGCCGGGCGCGAGATGCGCCCCGATCTCGGCGGCGACTGCGCCGCAGGCGCCGACCGGGATGCAGACGATGACGAGATCGGCGCCTTCGACCGCGGCCGCATTGCTCTCGACCACCTGATCGGCGAGGCCGAGCTCGGCCACGCGCCGGCGCGTCGCGGCCGAGCGGGCAGTCGCGGCGATCGAGCGCACCGCCCCTTGCGCGCGCGCGGCTCGCGCGATCGAGGAACCGATCAGGCCCATCCCGATCACCGCCAGGCGATTGAAGATGGGGCTGCTCGCTGGCCGGTCGGTCCGCTGCTGCGATTGCTTCTTGCTTGGCCCGACGTTGGTCTTGCGCGGCGGCTCTTTCATCCCGTGCGCCCCATGAACTCCGACAGTACCGCGACCGCCAGCCGGTTCGCCTCCTCGCTGCCGACGGTCATGCGCAGCGCGTTCGGCAGCTTGTAGGCCTTGACGCGGCGCAGAATCAGCCCGCGCCGGGTGAGGAAGGCGTCGGCATCCTCGGCCGTGCGGCCCTTGCCGTCGGCGAAATGGATCAGGACGAAATTCGCGATGCTCGGCGTGACCTCGAGGCCGAGCTTGCGGATCTCGGTCGTCAGCCACGCCAGCCATTTGTCGTTGTGCGCGCGCGCCGCCTCGACATGGGCGGTGTCCTCGATCGCCGCGATCCCCGCCGCCTGCGCCGCCGAATTGACGTTGAACGGCCCGCGGATGCGGTTGACGGCATCGACGACGCGCGCCGGTCCGTAGAGCCAGCCCAGGCGTAACGCCGCAAGCCCGTAGATTTTCGAGAAGGTGCGGCACATCACCACGTTTTCGGAGGTGGCGACCAGCTCGATGCCGGCCTCGTAATCGTTGCGGCGCACGTACTCGGAGTAGGCGGCATCGAGCACCAGCAGTACATGCGGCGGCAGGCCGCGATGCAGCCGTTTCACCTCGTCGAACGGCAGATAGGTGCCGGTCGGATTGTTCGGATTGGCGAGGAACACGACCTTGGTGCGCTCGCTCACTGCCGCCAGCATCACGTCGACGTCGGCGGTGTAATGCTTCTCCGCCGCCGCGATCGGCTTCGCGCCGGAGCCGAGCGTCGCGATCGGGTAGACCAGAAATGAATGGGTGGTGTGGATCGCCTCGTCGCCGTCCGCGAGATAGGCGTCGGCGATGAGATTGAGCAGGTCGTCGGAGCCGGCGCCGCAGACGATGCGGTCCGGATCGAGCCCGAAGGCGCGCCCGATCGCCTCGCGCAGCGCGGTGGCGGCGCCGTCGGGATAGTCCTGCAGATGCTCGCCGACCGCGTGATAGGCGGCAAGCGCCTTCGGGCTCGGGCCGAGCGGGGTCTCGTTCGACGACAGCTTGAAAACGCGCGCGGCGCCGGGTGCCGCGCTTTTGCCCGGCACGTAGGGATCGATGGCGAGCACGCCGGGCCGCGGTTGCGGACGCTTGCAGGCGGACATTTCGGCGCTCCGGAAAATCACCGGCCGGTCGGAACCGGCCGCGCGCCCTCGACCCTATAACGGGTCGCGTGGCTGCCGACGAGAGCCGAGGCGCGGACCGAGGCGCCGGCCCTGACCAGCGTGTCGGTGACCTCGGCAATCGTGCCACCCCGCGGCACGGATATCAGCAGCGCGGCGCCGTCGAACGCGCGATCGGGCACCGCCACCGTCTCCGCGAGGACCGCCTGGGCCGCCGTCGCGCTCCAGCCCGCGACCCGCACGCTCCAGACCTCGACCTCCTTCACCATCGCCTCGGGGGCGGCCCGGGAAACGACGAACACGGGTATCGCGGCCGGATGGTCGGCGCGCTCGATGAAAGGCAGCCGCGCGATGATCTTCGGCGCCGAATCGAATTCGAGCGCGTTCCACCAGGCGCCGGCGCCGGCCATCGGGAAGGCCGGCACCAGCCCGAGGTCGCCCTTGGAGTCGGACACCGCTGCCACCACGCTCGCCGCGCCCATATGCGGCACGAACGGCACCGTGAAGCCGAAATGGAAACGGGTGGAATCGCGCATCGCCGCATCGCCGGCCGAAAGATCGGCATGCACCGAGAACGGCGCCTGCACGTACGTGAAGGTCGAAATGATGACCCGCCAGATGCTCTCGGCGGTATCGAGCGGCAGAATGCCGGAATGGCGGTCGACCAGGCGGCGCATCATCTCCGCCTCGCGCGCGGGGCGGAAGGCGGACCCGCTTTCCTGCGTCTGCTTCACGGCGATCAGGCGGTCGATGATCTTACCGCGCTCCATCAGGAGGGTATGCATGCCCTCGTCGAGGCGGTCGATCTCGCGCCGCAACTCGGCGAGCGAGGCGATTTCGGAGCGGGATGGCTTGGCCATGGCGAGAGGTCCCCGGGCACGCGCGCGGCGTGTTATGCTCGGGCGGGCCGCTGAAAGCAAAGAAAACATTGACAGCGGCGGCGCGCGGCCTATCTAAGCGCCTCGCGGCGGCCTGGGGTCGGGGCGGTCGCATCGAAGAGAGCGGAATTCCGCCACGCCGGCCGGGTTGTAGCGATGGTCGAGGCCGATTTCAGCGTCGCGCTTGATGCCGCCGACCGGGCGCGCGAAGCCGACAATCCCCATTCGCTCGTCGTTCGCTTCGGCGCCGACAAACCCCTTCGCCTCGACGCCGGCATCGAGCTCGCGCCGTTCCAGATCGCCTACCAGACCTATGGCTCGCTCAATGCCGAGCGCAGCAACGCGGTGCTGATCTGCCACGCGCTCACCGGCGACCAGCACGTCGCCAATTTTCATCCGGTCACCCAGAAGCCGGGCTGGTGGGAAACCATGGTCGGACCAGGCCGGCCGATCGACACCGAGCGCTACTTCGTTATTTGCCCGAACGTGCTCGGCGCCTGCATGGGCACCACCGGACCCGCTTCCACCAACCCGCGGACCGGCATGCCCTGGGGCCTCGACTTCCCCATGATCACCGTTCGCGACATGGTGCGCGCGCAGGCGATGCTGCTCGACCACCTCGGCATTCCCTCGCTGTTCTCGATGGCCGGCGGCTCGATGGGCGGCATGCAGGTGCTGCAGTGGTGCGCGAGCTATCCGCGGCGGGTGTTCTCGGCGCTGCCGATCGCGACCTCGACGCGGCATTCCGCGCAGAATATCGCCTTCCACGAGGTCGGCCGCCAAGCGGTGATGGCCGATCCGGAATGGCGGCACGGGCGCTATTTCGCCGACGGCACCAATCCGCGCCGCGGGCTCGCGGTCGCGCGCATGGGGGCGCATATCACTTATCTCTCGGACGCCGCGCTGCACCGCAAGTTCGGCCGCCGCTTCCAGGATCGCGACAATCCGACGTTCTCCTTCGACGCCGATTTCCAGGTGGAAAGCTATCTGCGCCATCAGGGCATCAGCTTCGTCGAGCGCTTCGACGCCAATTCCTACCTCTATCTCACCCGCGCGATGGATTATTTCGACCTCGCGGATGATTACGACGGCGTGCTCGCCAACGCCTTCAAGGACACCCCGACGCGGTTCTGCGTGATCTCGTTCACCTCGGACTGGCTGTTTCCGACGTCGGATTCGCGCGCGATCGTGCATGCGCTCAATGCCGGCGGCGCCCGGGTCTCGTTTGCCGAGATCGTGACCGATAAGGGCCACGACGCCTTCCTGCTCGAGGAGCCCGAGCTCTTCGCCATCGTGCGCGGCTTCCTCGAAGGCGCCGCCAAGGCGCGCGGCCTGCCGCCGGCGCGGAGATGACCATGCTGATGCGCCTCAATCCGGATCTCACCATGGCGGAGGCGGCGCGCACGCCCGGCGGCGCCCGCGTCGATCTCGTCCTGGTCGCCGAGATGGTGGCGCCCGGTGCCAAGGTGCTGGACGTCGGCTGCGGCGACGGCGAGCTGTTGCGGATTCTGGCCGAGACGCGCCGGGTCGACGGGCGCGGCATCGAGCTGTCGCGCGAAGGCGTCAACGAATGCGTGGCCAAGGGGCTCGCGGTGATCCAGGGCGACGCCGACACCGATCTCGCCGACTATCCCGACGATGCCTTCGACTACGTCATTCTCTCGCAGACGCTGCAGGCCACGCGCCATCCACGCGTCGTGCTCGAGCACATGCTGCGCATCGGCCGGCACGCCATCGTGTCGTTCCCCAACTTCGGGCATTGGGGCATCCGCCTGCAGCTCCTGTTCGGCGGCCACATGCCGCGCACCGACAACCTGCCCTATGACTGGTGGGACTCGCCCAACATCCACTTCTGCACGATCAAGGATTTCCGCCGACTCTGCCAGGTGGCGGGCGCCAAGATGGAGAAGGCGGTGGCGCTCAATGCCTGGGGCCGGGCGCTGCGGTTCAATGCGCCGTGGTGGTTCTGGAACCTGCTCGGCGAGCAGGCGGTGTTCCTGCTCAGCAGGCGGCGGTAAGGCGGCCTTTCGCCGGATACCGGAAGACGGCCCTTGCTCCAGCTTGGGAGCCATCGTCTGCTTGTCAATCGACCGGTGCGTCGGCCGTCCGAAAATCGTCCGAAACCTCTTCCGCCGCCGATCGCGAGTTCCCACATGTGCGTTGCGGATCGCCCATGCGGGGGTCCGCGCCGGAAGCGAGCTTGCGCAGTCATTGACCTCGATCAGTGACGGCGAAAGCCGACCCATTGACGATGCCCCTCTTGCGCCGAATGGAGGGAGGGGCAGGCCGAGGGAACCGACATGGATTTCGAGAGATACACAGACCGCGCCCGCGGGTTCATTCAATCTGCCCAATCGCTGGCCCTGCGCGAGGGCCATCAGCAATTCGCACCCGAGCACCTGCTCAAGGTTCTGCTCGACGACCCGGAAGGGCTTGCGGCCGGCCTGATCGACCGCGCGGGCGGCCGCTCGCGCGAGGCGCTGTCGGCGGTCGAGGCGGCGCTGACCAGGCTCCCGAAAGTATCGGGCGGCGGCGCCGGCCAGGTCTATCTCGCCCCCGCCCTGGCGCGGGTATTCGATCAGGCGCAGAAGGTCGCGGAGAAGGCCGGCGACAGCTACGTCACGGTCGAGCGGCTGCTGCTCGCGTTGGCGCTCGAGAAGGACAGCGAACCCGGAAAGATCCTGGCCCGCGCCGGCGTGACGCCGCAAACCCTCAACGCCGCCATCAACGCGCTGCGCAAGGGCCGCACCGCCGATTCGAGCTCGGCCGAGAACGCCTATGACGCGCTCAAGAAATATGCCCGCGATCTCACCCAGGCCGCGCGCGAGGGCAAGATCGACCCGGTGATCGGGCGCGACGAGGAAATCCGCCGCACCATCCAGGTCCTCTCGCGCCGCACCAAGAACAATCCGGTGCTGATCGGCGAGCCCGGGGTGGGCAAGACCGCGATCGTCGAAGGCCTTGCCCAGCGCATCATCAACGGCGACGTGCCGGAGAGCCTGCAGGACAAGAAGCTCTTGGCGCTCGACATGGGCGCGCTGATCGCGGGCGCGAAATATCGCGGCGAGTTCGAGGAGCGGCTCAAGGCGGTGCTGCAGGAGGTGACGTCGTCGGACGGCGGCATCATCCTGTTCATCGACGAGATGCATACCCTCGTGGGCGCCGGCAAGGCCGACGGCGCCATGGACGCCTCCAACCTGCTCAAGCCGGCGCTGGCGCGCGGCGAGCTGCACTGCGTCGGTGCGACCACGCTCGACGAATACAAGAAGCACGTCGAGAAGGACGCCGCCCTCGCCCGGCGCTTCCAGCCGGTCTATGTCGACGAGCCGACCGTCGAGGACACGATCTCGATCCTGCGCGGGCTGAAGGACCGATACGAGCAGCACCACGGCGTGCGCATCGCGGATTCCGCGCTGGTCGCGGCCGCGACCCTCTCGCACCGCTATATCTCCGATCGGTTCCTGCCGGACAAGGCGATCGACCTGGTCGACGAGGCCGCCGCGCGCCTCAAGATGCAGGTCGATTCCAAGCCCGAGGAGCTCGATTCGATCGATCGCGAGATCGTCCGCCTGCGGATCGAGCAGGAGGCGTTGAAGAAGGAGCACGATCCCGGCTCCAAGGAACGCCTGAAGACTCTCGAGAAGGAGCTCGCCTCGCTCGAGAAGCGGTCCGCCGACTTGACGGCGCGGTGGAAGGCCGAAAAAGAGAAGCTTTCGGACGCGCAAAAGCTCAAGACCGAGCTCGATCGTCTGCGCGTCGAGCTCGCCAACGCCCAGCGCAAGGGCGAATACCAGCGCGCGGGCGAGCTCGCCTATGGCCGCATTCCGGAGATCGAAAAGAAGCTCAAGAGCATCGAGGCCGCCGACGACAGGGGCGCCATGGTCGAGGAGGCGGTGACCGCCGACCATGTGGCGCAGGTGGTCTCGCGCTGGACCGGGGTGCCGGTCGACCGCATGTTGGAAGGCGAGAAGGCGAAGCTGCTGCGCATGGAGGATGAGCTCGGCAAGCGCGTCATCGGCCAGGCGGAAGCGGTGAAGGCGGTCTCGACGGCGGTGCGGCGCGCCCGTGCCGGCCTGCAGGACCCGCACCGGCCGATCGGCTCGTTCATGTTCCTGGGCCCGACCGGCGTCGGCAAGACCGAGCTGACCAAGGCGCTCGCCGAATATCTGTTCGATGACGAGGCGGCGCTCCTGCGCATCGACATGTCGGAATACATGGAGAAGCACGCGGTCGCGCGCCTGATCGGCGCGCCGCCCGGCTATGTCGGTTACGAGGAAGGCGGCGCGCTCACCGAAGCGGTGCGGCGGCGGCCCTACCAGGTGGTGCTGTTCGACGAGATCGAGAAGGCGCACCCGGACGTCTTCAACGTGCTCCTGCAGGTGCTCGACGACGGCCGCCTCACCGACGGCCAGGGCCACACCGTCGACTTCCGCAACACGCTGATCGTGATGACCTCCAATCTCGGCTCGGAGTTCCTGGTGAGCCAGCCGGAGTGGGAGGACAGCGACGCGGTCCGCGAGCAGGTCATGGCCGTGGTGCGGGCGAGCTTCCGTCCCGAATTCCTCAACCGCGTCGACGAGATCATCCTGTTCCACCGACTCAAGCGCGGCGAAATGACGAAGATCGTCGACATCCAGATCAGGCGGCTGGCGAAGCTGCTCGAGGACCGCAAGGTCACGATTGTGCTCGAGCCCTCGGCGCGCGACTGGCTGGCCGAGAAGGGCTGGGACCCCGCTTATGGCGCCCGCCCGCTTAAGCGCGTGATCCAGAAGTCGGTGCAGGATCCGCTCGCCGAGCTGATCCTGTCCGGGCGGGTCAAGGACGGCGAGAAGGTCGTCATCTCGGCCGGCAAGCAGGGACTTTCGTTCAACGGCCGGCTCGCCGCGGCGGCCTGATTGGATGACAGAGGTCAGGTCAAATCTCTGACTTGCGTCATTTGCCTTCCGCGTAGCGCGAGGGGGTCCCCCGGGTCATCATGTTGTCGAGGCGGCTGCGCTCCTGGTCGAAGCCGGCGAGCAGTTGGCCCTCCAGGACCCGGCCGCGCGGCAGCTTGATCTTCATCGGATCGACGAAGCGGCCGTTGATCAGAATCTCGTAATGCAGGTGGGCGCCGGTCGACAGCCCGGTCGAGCCGACATAGCCGATGACCTGGCCCTGGCGGACCTTCTTGCCCGGCTCCATGCCGCGGGCGAACGCCGACATATGGCCGTAGGCGGTCTCGTAGCCGTTGGCGTGGCGGATGCGGATGTACTTGCCGTAGCCGCCTTCCCAGTCGGCCTTCTCGATGACGCCGTTGCCGGAGGCAAAGATCGGCGTGCCCATCGAAGAGCCCCAGTCGACGCCGGTGTGCATCTTGGTGAAGCCGAGCAGGGGGTGGTTGCGGGCGCCGAAGCTCGAGGTGATGTTTCCGTCCGAGACCGGCTTGCGGACCAGGAATTTCTTCGCGCTCTTGCCGGTCTCGTCGTAGTAGTCGACGGTGTTGTCGTCGGTCGTCTGGTAGCGGTAGAACTTGCGCGTCTCGCCGCCGGTGGTCAGCAAGGCGAACAGCACTTCCGGCTTCTCGCTGGCGTTCTCGTCCTCGCCGGCATACAGGATCTCGAACGAATCGCCGGGCTGAACCTTGCGCTGAAAATCGATATCGTACGCATACATGCGAATGAGGTCGTCGATCACCGGGCGCGGTACGTGATTGCGCAGCGCGGTCTCGTAGATGCTCTGGTAGAGCCGCACGCCCTTGCCGTCATCCTCGTCGTCGCCGCTCGATGAGGCGACGCTGTTGGCGCTGCGCACGTCGACGGCGACGTATTTGCCCATCTCCGACCATGCCACCATCGCCTCGACGCTGGTGTCGGTGGCGATGATGACGCGGACCGGCCGCAGCCGCTGGCCGTCGCTCGCCGGCGCGAGCAGGATGCGAAGCTTGTAGCCGTCGCGCGGGCTGGTGTCCCGTCCGCGGCCGCCGAACGCCGCCGTGATCGCCTTCATCTCGTCCGGCGTCGCGCCCATGTCGCGCAGCATCGCGCTGACCGAGTCGCCCTTCTTGAGGACGATCGTGCGTTCGTTCCAGGCATTGCCGCCGGTCACCTGCGCCGTGGTCTTGGGCAGCAAGGTGACGTTTTCGGGAACGATGCGGGGCTCGAAACCGTCATAGAGATCGCCCCGCCGCTCGGGCGCGTAGGCGGTGAGCGTCGGCGGGATCGAATCGGTGGTCAGCGCCGGTCGCTGGCTGGCGTCCCAGTTCGCCGCTTCGCGCACGCGTGCCAGCACCTCGTCGAGCGACACCGCCGCCGCGATCTTCGACCGCGGCAGGACCGTCGCCAGATCACGCGTGACGAACGACACCTCGGCATCGGGCTCGGTGCCCGGGGCCTCCTCGGCCGCCGCCGGCACGCCTTCCGCGTGGGCGAGCATCTTCTGGGCGTTGAACGGGGGGATGCCGGCGGAGAGCTCGGATGTCGTGAGCGAAAGATTGCCGGCGACCCGAATGAACGGGCGCACCCGCACGATCTCGCGGTTGCCGCTGCCGCGGGTGGTGGTGGACACCCGGATGACCAGGCGCGCCGCATTGGCCTCGCCGGGCGGGGGCAGCCGGTCGGCCTTGCGCGTCGCATTGGCCACCCGGTCGGCAACGCCGCTCACCGCGCTGCGCAACGCGGCTTCCACGCGCTCCGGCACGGTCGCGAAATTGGTTTCGCCGTCGAGCGCGGCGAAGACGGCGCCGCCCATCAGCGCCGCGCCGCAAAGGCCGGTGAGGATGGTGCCGCTGAACCACTGCACCGAGACGCGTCGGCGATCCACCAAGCCGGTGTTCTCGCCGTCGACCGACAGCGGCGGCTCGTTGCCGAGATCGATGTGCTCGGCCTCCAAGCTCGAACGGAATGCCCCGCGTCGTTTGCCCTGGTCCAAGCCCGACGTCCCCTCCGCCCGAGCGCGCGGGCGGCTCACCGCAACACCGAAGGTGCCAAACGCGACCGGGACCAGGGCGTTGACTTGAAGGAGCTGCGGAGACGCCGCGCCCTTCACGGTCCGTCAACGACCGTGTCCTAAGTCTTCTGGCCTAATCGTTGGGTGACGCCGTACGTCGTGGATCACGCGACGTCGACGCAGTTCCCCCCGAAGTGACACCTCCCACTGCGTCCACAAGAGGGGCGGAGGAATGTGGCCCAAGTACGGCGCCCGCCGGCCTTTCCACCCGCTCTAAACCCCCTATATTGCTGGCAAACACGGCGGTTGCCGCCGGGCCCCGAAGGCCCCGGACCGGAGCTGGTTCCGAGCCGGTTCCGAGTCCTTTGGGGTGTTGACATTTGGGGGGGCGGAAGCCTATATACTGGGTTAATTCGGCTCGCCGCCGCCTCGGCGCGACGGCGTGTCTTCGAAGCTCCTCACTGATAGTCGGTGACCAGGCTTCCGATCCCAATCGGAAGCCGCGGGCTTCGACGGCTCTCCGGTTCGCCGGAGAGTGGGACCGCCTTGGTTCCGGGCTGTTTGACAAGTGAATCGGAAGAAAGAGAAACGTGGACGGCGGGGTCCCTGCGCGCCGCGACGCTCGATCGAGATTTTGCCTCGCAAGAGGCATTCTTCGCGACCGAGCTGCGGCGGGACGAGACTTCGGCGGTCGACGTTTCAGGTCAACACCAATTTCGTGTCGGCGACGGTCGTGGCGCGGTGCAAATCGCGCGCATGGACGTGGCCGCATGAAGCGGGTGGGACCTCGTCAAACGTTGTGATCGGCCGGGAAAAGTTCTCATCCAACTTGAGAGTTTGATCCTGGCTCAGAGCGAACGCTGGCGGCAGGCCTAACACATGCAAGTCGAACGCCCGTGGCAACACGGGAGTGGCAGACGGGAGAGTAACACGTGGGAACGTACCCTTTGGTTCGGAACAACCCAGGGAAACTTGGGCTAATACCGGATAAGCCCTCACGGGGAAAGATTTATCGCCGAAGGATCGGCCCGCGTCTGATTAGCTTGTTGGTGAGGTAACGGCTCACCAAGGCGACGATCAGTAGCTGGTCTGAGAGGATGATCAGCCTCACTGGGACTGAGACACGGCCCAGACTCCTACGGGAGGCAGCAGTGGGGAATATTGGACAATGGGCGCAAGCCTGATCCAGCCATGCCGCGTGG
>WNEY01000326.1_pt1 | contig 28394 bp, 29 predicted proteins | sample 5400531 | NCBI WGS metagenome assembly WNEY01 (sample SAMN13153338, study PRJNA577476) | soil metagenome | isolation source: 200 cm saprolite under Douglas fir tree site 1 | place: USA:California | collected 2015-04-18
GCTTCATTCGTCGCGATCGGTCGCGCACGTCGCGTGCCGCTTCAGTCGGACCGTGGCAGTGGCACCGTGGTAGAATTCGGATTCACACCTGGCCGGCGTAGCTCAGTTGGTAGAGCAGCTGATTCGTAATCAGCAGGTCCGCGGTTCAAGTCCGCGCGCCGGCTCCAGATTTCTTTAGAAAACATCGATATCGCCAACTCGGTTGCCGTTTCGCCTGTCCCGCGGCGGACGGATGGCGGACGGCCCAGAGCCGACCGACGGCCTGATGCGCGCGACGGCGCGAAGGGTTCGACTCCTGTCAGGCTCACCACAATCCCACGCTTATGCTGATTGTTTGTGCACGACTTGTGCACGGAGCCGACTGAACAAACGCGACAATCGAGTGTCTAATCGAACGGGGAGGGCGAATGCTGATCCGTTCGTTGCTCATGACTGTGATTGTTTTCGCCGCTCAGGGCGGCCAGCCGGCAAGCGATTTCGCGCTCCGATTCGATCACAAAGGCTGTCACTTCGAGTATCTCGACACGTTCAAAGGCACCTACAGCCATGTCGGAGCAACCGCGCCGGTTCCTTTTGTTCTGTCGGACGAGCAGCGAGTGAGGATTCTCAACGCAGTTGTCGCCGCGAATTTCTTCGAATTACCGGTAACGACCGAGGCGGACGAAGGCGAGCCGGCTGATACCTGGGAACTTGAGGTTCGTAACGCTGGCCGACGGCACTCGGTCACATGGCGAGTCGGCTCGAAAGGGCACGCACCCCGTGCGCTCCTCGACCTGCAGCGGACGATCCTTGACGTAATTCTGACGCACCCCGCTCTTCGTCTATTGCCCTTACGAGGCGACGGGTGCGTCGGCGGACCGCCGAAAGTTCGCTAGGCCGACTTGAGCGAGCGCGACTCGCCGCCGATCGACGTGGAGAGGCGAGGATGTCGTTGCCGAAGCTCGGTCTTCTCGACGATCCGCGCGAGCGCCTTGCGCGCGTTGGAGGGATCAAGCGGCGTCTCCACGCTCGACGGGAAGACGAGCGCCGGACGCTGACGGCCGCGCGCCAGAGCGGGGCTCAGAACCCAAAGCTGGCGTTGAACCCTCGGAGCAAGACCCAGGCCTGCCGGCGACGTGAGAATCGATCCCTCCGTTGAACGAGATGTGTCACAATGTGCACATGAAGACAATCTCCATCCGTGAACTCCACCTGAAGACCGGCCGGTGGGTTCGCCATGCTGCCAGCCGCGGTCCGATCGTGGTCACCGATCGCGGCCGCCGCGTCGCGGCGCTTCAACCATTTGACGCCTCCGTGACCCTCCGGCCACTCCCCAACCGAGAGGCAGCGATACGCAAACGGTCGAAGATCCCAGTCGATTCCGTCGTGTACCAGTCCGAGCTGCGCGAGGATCGGTGATCTACTTCGACGCGGCGTACGTCGCCAAGTGCTACCTCAATGAGCCGGGCGCGGATCGAGTCCGCGAAGTCGCCTATGGCGCGGACGGCCTCGGATCGTGTGAGTTGGCCCGCCTGGAGTTTGCGTCGATCCTCAAGCGGCACGTCAGAGAGCGCCACGTGACCCGCCGGGAGATGAGCGCGATCTTGAAGGACTTCGAAGGGGATGAGCAGAACGGTGTGTGGCAGTGGTTTCGTGTGACCTCTGAGCTGCTGGAAAAGGCCCGCAGGACCGTCCTCGACATTCCGACCACGGTCTTCCTCCGATCCGGTGACGCGCTACACCTGGCCTGCGCCGAGGAGCATGGCTTTGAAGAGGTCTACACGAACGACCGCCACATGCTGAAGGCCGCGCGGCATTTCCACCTCACTGGCGTAAACGTTCTCGGCGAGCACGGCTGAGGTACTCAACAAAGCCGAAGTCGGTGGACGGATGGTGGACGGACGGGAGAATACGCCCGGATCTGCAAGATCACGCAAGTCCAGAAATTCCAAGAAAATCCGCACAAGCGAGGCCACTCGACCATCGCGGATTTCGCACCCAAGCTGATTCGTAATCAGCGGGTCCGCGGTTCAAGTCCGCGCGCCGGCTCCAAGAACATTCGACAACTGACGACGCCGTTTACTTGCCGTGATACGTGGGCGGTCGGCCTTCGGCCTCGGCACGCCGACCCTCGATGAAGTCCTCTGTCCGATAGAGAGCGGCGTACTGAGCGCCGAGCTTGGAGAGCGCGTCGGACTCCAATGGGTCGACGTACTGGTGCGCAGACGTCAGGGTCGCCTTGATCGATAGCGGCGCACAGGCCGCAATCTTGCGCCCGACCGCCATGCCGGCCTCGAGCGCGGCCTCCGGTGTGGCAGCGATCTGCTGCGTAATGCCGATCCGGTACGACTCTTCTGCGCTCCAGTGGTCGCCGGTCAGCATGTAGCGCATCGCATTGCCCCAGCCCGCCTCACGGACGAAACGCACCGTGGCGCCGCCGCCGGGAAAACGGCCATGCGTGCTCTCGTCCTGGCCGAAGCGCGTGTTCGCCGCCGCGATGCGGACATCGCTCGCCAGATAGATCTCGTGGCCGAGATTCCACGTGTCGCCGTGCACCACTGCCACGACCGGCTTCGACCGATGCGGCTGGGAGTTGCCGAGCGGATCGAGCGTCGGCATCGTGCTCACCGGGCGTTGCCCGGCGATGATGCCGGCCTGCGACGCGTCGACGTCGATGCCGCGGGAGAAGTGTTCGCCATGACCGAACAGGACGAGCGCCCGAAGCGACGGGTCGTGCTCGTACTGGTAGAAGGTCGCCGCCAACCGCATCCGCGTCGGCGGATCGATCCGGTTCTGGATGAACGGGCGGTTGAGACCGACGAGCACGATGTCGCCGCGACGCTCCACAGTGACCGTGACCGATGGACCAAGGGCCACGTCCGCAAGCGTCGTCGCCGGCTCGGCCGGCGGCGCCTGCCCATGTGCGCGAGTCGTTGCCGCACCGCCAACATTGCAGTCCCCTTGATGAGCGCGCGGCGTCCGACCACTCTCGGCGAAGTGTTTTGCATGGGTGTCCTCAGACCGCGATATTCCTTCTATCCGGCCACGGTCGCAAGCCCATTCGGGATGCGTTGACTCGAGTCCACTTTAGCGATCGATCGAGCCACCAAACGAGCACTGCCTCGCGTCCTTTCGGCGGAGACGCGGGATGAGCGTGGTCTCGGCCACGTGGTGAGCCGTCCCAGCGAGTCTCCCTCCGCCAGCATCTGCAGCAACCGGTTCTCGCCGGCCAGCAACGCCTCCGCTCGCTTGCGATCTTCGATGTCGGTGTTCGTGCCATACCACCCCTCGATCGCGCCGAGGTCGTTTCGCAATGGCACGGCACGCTCACGATGACCTCTGCCTGGCGCGACGCTATCACCCGACTTCGGTTCCATCACGTCTCGCCCACACGCGTGTTTCAGTACTCAGCGAAGGCGTGAGATGGTGTAGTTCCCGGCATTGAGAATCCTTACTGCTGAAGGACCTGATGAACAAACGCCACCGCGATTGAACCCTCACCGACCGCGGAGGCGACTCGCTTGATGTTGCCACCTCTGACATCGCCGACGGCGAAGACACGAGGGCGACTCGTTTCGAGAAGATAGGGCGGCCGGGTCAGCGGCCACCGCGCCGCGGCCCGATCGTCCTGCGACAGTTCAGGGCCGGTTTTGATGAACCCTTTGTCATCGAGCACAACGCACCGCTCGAGCCAGCCAGTGTTGGGCACCGCCCCAGTCATGATGAACACGTGGCGGATGTCGTTCGTCTCACCCTCACCGGTTCGATCGTCGCGCCACCGGACCCGTTCAAGAGGCCCGTTCCCTTCCAGGGCAACGATCTGGGTGTTTGTCCGCAGAACGATCGCCGGATTCTCTTCGATGCGGCGAATGAGATACCGCGACATCGTGTCGGCCAACCGGTCTCCGCGAACGAGCATGTAGACGCGCTTCGCGGTCTGAGCGAGAAACGCGGCGGCCTGTCCCGCGGAATTACCTCCGCCGACCACGATGACGTCCTCACCCTTACATAGCTCCGCCTCCATAGGCATCGCGGTGTAGTACACCCCCGCGCCTTCGAACTGAGACAGATTCGGGAGTGCCGGTCGACGGTACTCGGCGCCTGTCGCGATGATCACGGCGCGCGCACGGACGCTCGACCCCTCGGCAATCTGCACTTCGTACAGTTGGCGGTCGCAGGCGAGCTGCGTCGCGCCTTTGGCGATCAGGACCCGCGCGCCGAACTTCTGGGCCTGTGCGTACGCACGGCCCGTCAGATCCAAGCCTGAAATGCCGGTCGGAAATCCGAGATAGTTCTCAATCCTGGAGCTCGATCCCGCTTGCCCACCGGGCGAGTTCGATTCGAGCACGAGAACGTCGAGACCTTCCGACGCACCGTACACAGCAGCCGCCAGCCCCGCCGGACCCGCGCCGACGATCACCAGATCGCTCACGCGCGTCCGATCGATCGCGACGTTGAAACCCAGACAATCAGCGATCTGCGTGTTGCTCGGATTTCGCAGTACAGCGTCGGCGCCGCAGATCAAGACAGGTACATCGGCCGCGCTCACGTGAAACTGATCGAGCAGCACCTGCGCCTCCGCGTCGCGATCGAGATCGATGTAATGGAACGGATGGCCGTTACGCGTCAAGAACTCCTTCACCCGCAGCGTGCCGGCGCAGTGGGTCGAGCCGATCACGACGACATCGCCAAAGTCGTGGGCGATCAGCTCGAGGCGGCGAAGCATGAATGCCCGCATGAGAATCTCGCTCAACTCCGCGTCTGTCTGAACGAGGGCAAGGAGCTGCTCACGCTCGAGCTGCACGACTTCACCGGGTTCGCTCACGCGCAACCTCCCCATCGCCCGGCGGCCTGTGATCATGATGGCTTCGCCAGAGAACTGTCCCGGCCCGTGCGCGACGATGAGAATCTCCGTGGCGCCGGTTGGCCGCAGAGCCTGCACCTCGCCGCTGACCACGACGAAGAACGGAACGTTTGAGTCCCCGACTTCGACCAGTACCTCTCCGCGGGCGATTGCGCGGCGCCGCCCGCGCGCCGCGATGCGCGCCATCTGCGCGCCTGTCAGCGTCGGAAACAGCCGTTCCGCACGCGAAGGCACAGTAGAAGCCAAAGGCAGTTGTGGATCGGGAGCGTTCACAGGTCATCCTCCAGGTCTAAGCATCCGTGAGCCTTTCGCCGGAGCGCAAGCTACAGGAGCGAACACGCCTCGTTGAACGGCAAACGCGGGAGTCGCGGGTGCAGCGCGCCTGGATCACCATATCCAAGGTTGCAGAGGAAATTCGTCTTCACGTGTCCTTCAGGGAAGAACTCCTGATCGCAGCCGAAACAAGGCTTGCCGGCTGCAAAGAACTCCTCGTCGACTTTCGCGTGATCGAAGCCGGACATCGGCCCGCAATCGAGACCGATTGCCCGAGCAGCCATGATCAGGTACGCGCCCTGCAGGCTGGAATTCCGCTTCGCGGTCGCCTCTACCAGGTCGGGATTACCCTCAAACAGCTTCGCCATGCCGGGGCTTTGAGGAAACAGCTTCGGCAGTTGCTCGTAAAACTTCATGTCGTACGCGACGATCACCGTGACTGGAGCGGTCATCGTCTTCTCGACGTTGAGCGGGGCCAGCGCCGGCCGGAGTCGTTCCTTTGCCTCCGTTGACCGGAGAAACGCGAACCGCGCCGGGGCGGCGTTCGCGCTGGTTGGCGCCCACTTCAGCAGGTCGTAGAGATCCCGCAGCGTCTGATCGGCCACCGGCCGCGGCTGCCACCTCGTGTACGTGCGCGCTTCACGAAAGAGCGTGTTCAACGCCGTATCGTCGATTCTTTCCCCCATCCTGCTTCCTCCCGTCAGCGTTGAAAAGACGCTGGCATATTACGTCCGTCCAAGATGTCTGTGACGCGCACCTTCGGTGGCCGACTCACGCATCCTCCCGCGCTCTGCTGACGGGGCGACGACCTCCTCAGTCTTGAGTTCCGGCATCACCTGCCTTAAGCACAATTATCTTCACATCAAGTAACTTTATGTCAAGTTAACATTCTGGAGGACTGTATCGTGGACCAGGCGGCACACCGCGGGCGCGCATCGAGGCCGGCGTGTTGCATCCCTCCCGGCTCCAGTTGACTAATGTCGGTGTGTACGGTACTTTCTGTCATAACAGAAATGACTGACAAGCGTGCCCTGACCGCGGCGCACCAGCAGTTCATCCTCCACTGGGGCGAGATGGGCGCGAAGTGGGGCGTGAACCGCACCGTCGCGCAGATCCACGCCCTCCTGCACGTGTCCGAACAGCCGCTCAGCGCCGACGCCATTGCTGCCGCGCTCGGCGTGGCGCGGTCCAACGCCAGCACCAGCCTTCGCGAGCTGCAGGGCTGGGGCATTGTACGCGCCGTGCACGTGCTCGGCGATCGCCGCGTGCACTACGAGTCCATCGCCGACGTGTGGGAGCTATTCCGAACGATCGTCGATCAACGCAAGCGCCGCGAAATCGATCCGACCGTCGAGATGCTGCGTAGCGCGATCATCGAGCTCGACCGCGGCAAGCCCAGCGACCGTTTCACGCGGCAGCGACTGGCCGACCTGCTCGAGTTCTTCGAAACGATGACCGAGCTGTATGGGGAGCTGCGGCACCTGCCGCCGAATGCGCTGCGCAGCGTCGCACGGATGCGCGGCAAAGTACGCAAGCTCCTGCGAGGAGGTTCGTCATGAGTTCCGTCTCGTTGTATGTGACCGGCATCATCATCACCGTGGCGTGTGCGTCCGCCGTCGTCTGGTACCTGAGGCCGTCGCTCGAAGGCGTGCTGATCGATTTGTGCGGCACAGCGCCGCGCGCGGCGTTCTGGACTGCGTTCTCCAACGTCACGATCGCGTTGACGCCCGTGATTTTCGCGATGCACTACCGACCAGACGCCGCCACGCCAGCCCTCTTCGCCATCGGCACGCAAATCGAGTGGGCGCTCGCAGGCCTCCTGCTGTCTGTGATCGTGCTCGGCTCCGTTCTCAGCCGGTTCATCGTCCGGCAGCCCATGCCCGCGCGATGACGCGGACGAGGGACCGGAAACGGGCAGCGGCGGTGGTGCACAACGATCGCCATGGCTCGTCTTTGTGTGTGCCGGTGTGGCGGAGTACCTGTGCCGGATAGATCCCGCGCTATGATTCCGCGATGACCGATTCGCGCTCGCCGATGTTCACCCCAGCTTTTGCGCCGATCGCGGGAGGCTGGTTCACCATGGGCACCGAGCTCGGCCAGGAGGACGAGCGGCCGCCGCATCCTGTCTTCGTCGACAGGTTCGAGCTGGGTGTGTGTCCCGTCACGCGCGCGGAGTACGAGTGCTTCGTGGATGCCACACGGCGCGAGCCGCCGCGCGACTGGTCGCACCCCCCATTTGCACAGGCGGATCTCCCCGTCGTCGGCGTGAGCTGGATCGATGCGGTCGCATACTGCGCGTGGCGATCCGAACAAGACGGGCGCCCTGTCCGGTTGCCGACCGAAGCCGAGTGGGAGTTCGCTGCGCGCGGGCGACAGGAGGCGCTCTTCCCGTGGGGCGACGTCATGCCGGAGTGGATTCCCAACGGCGGACGCGGTCCGTTACAGGCGCCATGGCCCGTGACCCTCGGCGAGCCGACCGATTTCGGCCTTCTCGGCATCGCAACAAACGTGCACGAGTGGTGCGCCGACTGGCACGACAAGGACTACTACAGCCGATCGCCGCAGCGGAATCCCGCGGGCCCGGACCAGGGCGTGCGGCGCGCCGCGCGCGGCGGAGCGTGGCGCCACGTGCACACGATCTGCCGCGTCACGCTGCGCAGCAAGCTCGATCCGTCCTTCCGCTACAACGACTTCGGGTTCCGCCTCGCGCGAAGCTGTTGAGTGGGCGTGGCGACGCGCGGCCGGGCGCGACGGCGGAAAGGCGTTTGCCCTTCGGCGGACGTGCCACGACGCCAAGAGCGATTCGTCGCCGCGGCGGCACGACAACGGCACCGACTGCGAGCCCTCCATTCTCTGACTGTCTCACCACTCACATCATCGGCGGGCGTGCCGTTCGAGTCGACCTGCGCCAGCGCCACGATCCTGCTGGGATCGCGATACGGCAGCTGATTCAAGAGAACGGATTCCGCGACACTGAAGATCGCCGTATTCAAACCGACGCCGAGCGCCAGCGTCAGCACAGCCACGGTGGTAACGGTCGGAGTTTTACGCAGTGTGCGGACCGCGAACTGCAGGTCCTTTACGAGGATCTCGAGCCATTGGATCCCACTCGCGTCTCGACGCTCTTCTTTCACCTTATTCAGGTGTTCGTTCATCAGATGCCGACACTGGCGAGGGTTCAGGAGTCACGTGCGGCCAGATCGACGCTGTCACGCTCTTGGGCGACTTGTCTTGGGTGTTGCGTCGCGGCTTCCTCGGGTGGCGCTCGCCGCTGGCGCTCGCCGCCCCTCGGTTCGTGACCTCTTTCGGCGTCTTGTCCACAACAGCACCCGGCAGCGGCGGGCGACTCCTCGCGTCCCGGCGCTCCCGGTCGCGAACGAACGCCTTGATGATCTTCAGCGCGGCTCGGGCTTCGCGCTCGGTCCTTCGCCCTTTGAAATATGCCGCCAGCTCCTTGTTTGCGCGAACGACTTCCTGATCGCGCATCTTCTGTTCTGCGGCGCTCTCACGGGAGACGGCGGGTTTGCGTCGCTGGACCATCGTTCAGCTCTCTACGCCCCGATTGTGCTCCGCTATTCTGGCACATCAAGACCTCGTAGACTCTGCGATGGTCCGTCAAGCTGGCAAGGGCGGCATCGGAAGACCCGGGGTGGCGAACACCATTTCAGTAATCGCCTTGATGCTCCGGTTCCCGTAGCGGAAGGGGACGATGAGCCTGAGAGGGGCGCCATGCCTCGGCGGAATCGGTTCATCGTTCATCAGCCACGCGAGCATCACCTGGGGGTGCCTCAGCGTGGCCACCGCTTCGTCGACATAGTCGCGATCGGAGGCGACCAATCGGCAGTAGTGTGCCCCTGGCACGAGACCCAGCGAGTCCGCGAAATCACTGAAGCGGACGCCGGTCCATTTCACGATGCCGCGTGGGTTGACGGCGCCGCACTGCAGGAGAAAGGTGTGCGAAACACGCGGCAGGCGCTCGAGATCCGAGAAATGCATGGTGCCTGTGAGCTTCGCAAGCCCCCGCGTATCCACTTTGATCTTCATCTTGCGGTAGTCGAACTCGATCTCCGGCGCCTGGCGGTTCGGGCTGCGCCACATGAGCGGATCGGTAATGGGTCCCGCCGCGCTGGCCGGATGTTCCGGAGCCGAACCGTCTGCGTTCAACGGAAGCGGCGCCGGAAAGCCCTCGCGCAGAGGCCGTTCCACGAGCTGGTCCGGCCACGGCGTCGGCGGCTGTGCAGCCTGCGCCCGTAGGTCTTCGCGCGTCAGGACGCCCAAGGACAACCCGGCCAGGGTCGAACCGGAAATGCAAATAGCCTCACGTCGCGAGATAGTCATGGCTGCACCTCACCGCCATTAGTGTAGGCCGATCGCCGGACCCGCCGCGAAGTCTATACGGCCGCCCAGTCTTTCGAGCGGCGCGAGGGTGTCAAGCGACCTCGGTCACGGCTTCAACTGATCTGAATGACTCGCACATGCGTAGACGGCCCATAATGACCAGGATCGAATGCATGCAGATTCGACCTGCGACACCGGCTGACGATGACGCCGTCTGGCGGATTCTTGAACCCATGATCCGCGCGGGCGAAACGTACCCGCTGCCGCGCGAGATGCGGAGACACGAGGCGCTCGCCTACTGGTGCGCTCCTGAGCACGAGGTCTTTGTCGCGCTCGATGGCGGCGAGGTTGCCGGCACGTACTATCTCCGCGCCAACCAGAAGGGCGGCGGCGCGCACGTCGCGAACTGCGGCTACGTCACCGCGCCGCACGCGTCCGGCCGGGGCGTGGGCCGCGCGATGTGCGAGCACTCGCTCGCCCGCGCAGGCGCGCGTGGATTCCGCGCCATGCAGTTCAACTTCGTCGTCAGCTCGAACACGCGAGCGGTCCGGCTGTGGCAGTCGTGCGGGTTCGAGATCGTCGGCAGGCTCCCCGAGGCGTTTCGGCATCCGACGGCCGGACTCGTCGATGCTCTGGTAATGGTCCGGCCATTGACCGAGGCGGCGCCGGTCACCGCTTCTTGAGCCGGATGTCGCGGAGCGCCAGCCTTGATCGCTGTCGCCATGTCCGTCTGGGAGGCGAAGACGGCGCCGGTGCGCGCCGGCTGGAATCTCTGCCGATAAGACGCTTGACGTCCGGGAAGGCTGCAGATACTGTCGACGCCGGCTCGCGGCGAATCCCTCGCCGTCAAACTTCAGAAGTGTCACCTTGGCCGGGTTCGAACCAGCACGCTCCGATTACACCAGTTGATACACACACGGAAGTCTCATTGCGTCCAGACCCCGATCTGCGCGGAGGAACAGAGATGGCCGATGAAGACCTGAAAGCGGAACTGGAACGGCTCAAGGCCGAAAATGAGCGCCTCAAAACTCAGCGTGGCCGCGGCGTCGGTCTCAAGGTGAGCGAGAAGGGCGGAGTATCCGTGTACGGGCTTGGACGCTTTCCCGTTACTCTCTACAAGGAGCAGTGGGCGAAACTGCTCGCGATGGCCGACGAGATCAAGGCGTTCATCAAGGAGCACGACGCCGAATTGAAGGCGAAGCCCGAGGCTTAGGCGAACGAACCGCCCGCCGGAATCGTCTCATGAGGCTATGCGACATGTTCTTCGCCGCCTGATCCAGCGTCCGCTCTTCACCACGGTCGCAATCCTGACCCTCGGCGTCGGTATCGGCGCGAACACGGCCATCTTCAGCGTCATTCAGGGCATTCTGCTGAAGCCGCTGCCCTATCCGCACCCGGAAGACCTCGTCGACGTCGACCACTCGGCGCCTGGCGTCGGCCTCAAAAGCGCCGGCGCGGCGCCCTTCCTCTACTTCACGTACAGGTCCGACGCGCACGCGCTGCAGGACGTCGGGCTGTGGCGCGGCGACACCTCGTCGATCACCGGCCGAGGGGAGCCGGAAGAAGTGGACGAAGTCGACGTCACCTACACCGTCCTTCCAATTCTCGGCGTCCAGCCGGCGGTCGGCCGGCCGTTTTCACAGAAGGACGATTCGCCCGGCAGTCCCGAGACGGTGATCGTGACGTTCGGCTACTGGAAATCGAAATTGGGCGGCGACACCTCGGTCGTGGGCCAGACGCTTCTGGTCGATGGTCGTCCGCGGGAGATCATCGGCATCCTTCCCGACCGCTTCCGTTTCCTGGATCGGAAGCCGGCGCTCTTCATCCCGCTGCGGCTCGATCCGAACAAGACGTTCCTCGGCAACTTCAGTTATTCGGGGCTCGCGCGGCTCACATCCGGTGCGACGATCGCCACCGCGAACGCCGAGGCGGCACACCTTATTCCGATCGCGCTGCAGCGATTCCCACCGTTTCCGGGCTACAGCGCCAAGATGTTCGACGATGCGCGGCTCGCGCCCAACGTGCGGCCGCTCAAGGCATCGCTCGTCGGCGACATCGGGAACGTGCTGTGGGTGCTCATGGGCACGATCGGCCTCGTGCTGCTGATCGCCTGCGCCAACGTCGCGAACCTTTTGCTGGTGAGAGCCGAGGGCCGGCAGCAGGAGCTCGCGATTCGCGCCGCGCTCGGCGCCGGGTGGGGCGACATCGCGCGCGAGCTGCTGCTCGAAAGCGTCACGCTGGGCGTGCTGGGCGGCATCTTCGGCCTCGGCCTCGCCTACGGCTCGCTCCGCGTGCTGCTGGCTGTCGCGCCGGCGACGCTGCCTCGCCTCGACGAGATCGCGATCGACGGCGTCGTGCTGGGATTCACGTTCGCGATCTCGATCGCCGCCGGCCTGCTCTTCGGGTCGATCCCGGTGTTCAAGTACGTCGGGCCGCAGCTGACCGGCGCGCTGCGCGGCGGTGGCCGGACGTCGAGCGACAGCCGGGAACGCCATCGCGCGAGAAACACGCTCGTGGTCGTGCAGGTGGCGCTCGCACTGGTGCTGCTCGTCGGCTCCGGCCTGATGATTCGCACGTTTCAGGCGCTGAGGCACGTGCAGCCGGGATTCACGCGGCCCGAACAGGTGCAGACGCTGCGGATTGCAATTCCTCGATCGCAGGTGAGCGAGCCGGAACAGGTCGTGCGGATGGAACAGGCGATCGTGGAGAAGATCGCCGCGGTGCCGGGCGTGTCGTCGGTCGGTCTCACCAGCTACGTGCCGATGTCTGGCAACGGCTGGCAGGATCCGGTCTTCGCCGACGACCGGGTCGACAGCGACCAGTCCAAGATTCCGCCGCTCCGTCGCTTCAAGTTCATCTCGCCTGGCCTGCTGCGGACCCTGGGCAACACCGTCGTCGCGGGGCGCGACTTCACGTGGGCCGATATCTACGACAAGCGGCCCGTCGCAATGGTGTCGGAAAATCTCGCGCGCGAGCTCTGGCACGAGCCCGGCGCGGCCATCGGCAGGCGCATCCGCGAAAGTCTCAAGGCGGAGTGGCGCGAGATCGTCGGCGTCGTCAGCGACGAGCGCGACGATGGCGTCGATAAGAAGGCGCCGACGATCGCGTTCTGGCCGATTCTGATGGCGAAATTCGAAGGCGACGACGTGTTCGTGCAGCGATCGCTGGCGTATGTGATTCGCAGCAGCCGGACCGGATCGAGCGGCTTCATCAACGAGGTCAGTCGGGCGGTATGGTCGGTGAATCCCAATCTGCCGCTGGCGAGCGTGCGCACGCTGCAGGAGCTCTACGCGGGGTCGATGGCGCGCACGTCGTTCACGCTGGTGACGCTCGCCATCGCCGGCGCGATGGCGCTCCTGCTCGGCGTGGCCGGCGTGTACGGAGTGATCGCCTATTCCGTGTCGCAGCGCACGCGCGAGATCGGCATCCGCATCGCGCTCGGCGCGCGCAGAGGCGAAGTCACGCGGCTCTTCGTCGTCCACGGTCTGCGGCTGGCGGGAATCGGAGTCGTGTGCGGCCTTGCCGCTGCCGTCTCCCTGACGCGTCTGATGTCGTCGCTGCTGTTCGACGTGAGGGCGATCGATCCGCTCACTTACGGCGCGGTGGGGCTCGGCCTGGCGGCGGCCGCCGCGCTCGCGAGCTACGTGCCCGCGCTGCAGGCGGCCACAGTCGACCCGGTGGACGCGTTGCGCGCGGAGTAGCCGGTTCAGGCGTGGTCGCCAGATCCGGAGCTCGCCGCGACCGCATCCGCCAGCAGAGCCAGGTACTGCTGGCGTCCAACCTCGATCGCTCCAAGTGATTCGAGATGGTCGGTACGCCATTGCACGTCGAGCAATGTCATGCCGGTATCGCGCATCAGCCGCACCAGCGCCATCAGCGCCACCTTCGAGGCATCACGGCGCACGTGAAACATCGACTCCCCGGCGAACAGGCCGTTGAGGCGCACGCCGTATAACCCGCCGGCGAGCTGGCCTTCGCGATCGAACACCTCGATGCTGTGCGCCCAACCCAGCTCGTGCAGTCTGGTATAGGCGTCGATGAATCGATCGGTAATCCACCCGTCTTCGCGCAAGGGATTGGCGCAGCCCCGCATGACGGCGACAAAACAGGTGTCAACGCGAACGCTGTACCGCTTCGCGCTTTGCCGCATCGATCTCGTCACTCGAAAGCGATCGAGCGGCACGATGCCGCGAGGATCAGGCGACCACCAGCCCAGGACTCCCGGAAGCGCGGTCAGCTCCATCGGGAAGATGCCGTGCCGATAGGCGGCGATCAATGTCGCGGGCGCGAGGTCACCGCCCATGCTGATGAGATCGTCGTCCGGCCACTGAGACGAGGGGGGAAAGGACCATCGGTTGTCGCCGACGGGTTTAGGTCTCGACAGCCAGTCAGTCACGGCGCAATATCGGTCCGCCTCTCGACCTCTTACCAGGCCGCGTTATACAGCCGGGGCTCGGCATTCGGCTGATCTCGGCGATAGATCTCTCCGCCCGACTCGCCGGCCCACGTCAACGCGACATCAAGCGCTTCCGGAAACGGGAGGAGGGTCTGCGGCTGCTGACCTCGAGCGGTGACGGCCCAGAGTGTCTCGGCTTGGTCGTCCGCGTTATCGCCGACCCGGGCGATCAGGACGTCGCGATCGTTCATACAGGCAGTCTAGTGCCGCCCCAGCTATTCGCGCCAGAGAAGCCGACAAGAGAACAACGACAGACACAGCGCCTGGCCACGCGCCCGTGTTGAACGATCGGAGCCCTCAACGGCGCCCGACGCGTGCGGCCGGCAAAGGCGGTGCCCGTCCCGATGTAGGCAGTCATGGTCGGTTACGCGGGAGCGAGTGCGGTTCCGAGAGCGCCGCGGCGTGTCGTTCCTACGCGCCCGGAAACGGTCGGGCTGAGAGGCTGAGGTGCTGATTCGTGGTACGAAAGGCACCCGCCGCATGAGCCAGAGCCGCAGCTGTCGACAGCTTGTGGCGTCGCGCTTGCAGATCTGATTTCCTGTTCCGGTCAAGACGTGGTGCGGCAGGAAACGAGGGACCACACCATTGGTCAGGACGACAACCTGATCGGCGCCGAGCGGATGCCCCGCAAACGCGACGACGAGTAGAGGAGGCCTCTCATGACAAGAATCGCTCGCGACGTGATGACACCCAACCCGGTCTGCTGTTCGCCGGAGACTCCGCTGGATCAAGTGGCCAGGCTGATGCGCCAGAACAACTGCGGCGAGATTCCGATCCTCGATTCAACGGATCGCCCGATCGGCGTCATCACCGACCGCGACATCGTCTGCCGCGTGGTGGCGGATGGGAAAAACCCGATGGCGTATACCGCCGAGACCTGCATGTCGGAATCAGTAGTCACAGTGCCGACCGATGCGCCGCTCGAGGAGGTGATCGCGGCCATGGAAAGGCATCAGATCCGGCGTGTGCCGGTCGTCGACGAGCAGGGATGCTGTACAGGCATCATCGCTCAGGCCGATGTTGCCTGGACGGGACCGCAGCGCAAAGTCGCGGAGCTCGTGCGAGAGGTCTCGCGGGATACGGTCACACCATCACGATGATTCGGACGGCGACTCGCCGACTCGAAGGTCCCGCTGCCTCCGTCACGCCGTCACGGTCACGTTCGTGGCGACTCGCCGCAGCAGTCGCGGCACGGACATTTGCGACCTCGAGGTAACGCTAACGCCGCGAGAGCTCGGGCGTCGCCCCGCCCCAGAGCCGTTCTCATTTTGACGTAGCAGCCCCAAACCCATTCTGCCGAGAGTCAGGCGTTCGACAGGTCGGGGTTGCTGCAGCTCAGTGGGAACGGCTCCAAGCCTTGTTTCACCGGGCCCTGCCTCAGAGCGTGGAGCATCTCGCGCGACCGGAGGCAGCGCGGTCTTATCCCTTTTTTGCTCGTCTCGATTTCCCCGGCTCAGCGTCCGGCCAGAATGAGTACGCCAGCGAGCAGCGCGAGCACGGCCATCAGCGGGTATGGGAGACCGAGCGCGACCAGCCCGCCGAGGCCGGACAGCACCAGCCAGATCCCGAGGAGGAGCATGCCGGTGTTTCGTTGAAAGTTGAAAGCCATGGGACCTGTTTCCGCAGAAACGCCGTGACAGGCCATGCAAAGATGCTTCCACGTCGTACACGCACCGCCGGGTTAAGATGCGCACACGGAGGACTGAATGGCGAATGACGTAACCCCACCGAGCGATGAAAAGCGGACGGCCGCGTGGATTGGAAAGGCGCTCCGCATCGAGGGCCGGATCGTCAGCCAGGAGAACCTCACCATCGACGGCGGAGTCGAGGGCACCATCGAGGTCGGCGACCACAATCTGATGATCGGCGCCGGCGCGGAAGTGAAGGCCGATCTCACCGCCAAGACGATAACCGTCAGCGGCGGCGTGATTGGCAACGTGACCGCGAGCGAGACGGTGGTACTGCGGCCCACGGCGTCAGTCGACGGCGACATCCTCACGCCTCGGCTGATCATGGCCGACGGCGCCGTCGTCAAAGGCAAGGTCGACACGCGCGGCAACAAGGCGTAGCGGAGAGAAATGCGGCTCAGGCGGGGGCGGCGTTGAGGTCATTCGTCACGTGAGTCGACCACGGCTGCTCGGCAATCAGTCGATCGACATCGGCGGCGTTCATCGGCTTCGCGAAAAAGAAACCCTGCGCATATTCACAGCCGAGCGCTCGCAGACGGCCCGCCTGCTCGGCGGTCTCCACCCCTTCGGCGACGACATCCATCGCCAGGTTGTGCGCCAGCGTGACGATGGCCCGAACCATCTCCGCGCCGCCGTCGCCGTCGCCGATGCGGTTCACGAACGAACGATCGATTTTCAGCGTGTTCACGCGCAGCTGGTGGAGATGGCTGAGCGACGAATAGCCGGTGCCGAAGTCGTCCAGACTCCATTCGACGCCGATGTCGCGGAGCCGGTTCACCGTGATCTGAGCAGCCTGCACGTCGCCGATGAAGGCGGTCTCGGTAATCTCCAGTTTGAGGCTCGCCGCGCTGAGGCCCGTCTGCCGCAGGATGGCCTCGATCTCCTGTGCGAGATTCGGGGCTGCGAACTGCCGGCTGGACAGGTTGACGCAGATGGCGCCGGGCGCCGCCGCGCCGAACCGGCGCTGCCACTCCACCATCTGGCGGCATGATTCGACGAGCGTGAGGCGGCCGATGGGCACGATCATGCCGGTGTCTTCGGCGACCTGAATGAATTCCGCGGGGTTGACCATGCCGCGCGTCGGATGCCGCCACCGCACCAGCGCTTCGAACGCCGCGATGTGCCCGTCGTCGAGCGCGATGATGGGTTGGTAGTCGAGCACGAACGCGCCGTCCTGGACGGCATTCCGCAAATCCGTTTCGACCTGCAGCCGCGACACCGCGCGGTCCCTCATCGCGGGATCGAACAGCTCGCATTTCGTCGTGTCGCCGGATGCCTTGGCGCGATGCAGCGCCGTCGCGGCGTCCCGGAGGATATCTTCCGGCCGGTTGTACCCGCTCGTGCTGACCGCGATGCCCACGGTGGCCGACGTGAAGACCTGATGGCCGTCGACGTGAAAGGGCTGCTCCAGCGCCGCGCGCAAGCGGTCCGCCACGCGGACGGCGTCGCTGGCATCCGCGATGTCGTCCAGGAGGACGGTGAACTCATCGCCGGCGATCCGAGCGAGCGTGAATCCGGACTCGCTGGGGGTCAGGACGTCGGTGGCGCGCAGGCTCGCCTGAAGCCGGCGCGCGACCGCGACGAGCAGCCGATCGGCAATCAACGGGCCGAGGCTGTTGCTGATGACGCTGAAACGGTCGAGACCGAGGACGAGCAGCGCGAAGACGAAATCCGATCGGCGCTGCCGGCGCTTGATTGCGCGGTCGAGGAGATCGACGAACATCAGGCGGTTCGGCAGCCCCGTCAGCGCATCGGACACCTTCGCATCGGTGATGTCGGTCAGCGACCCCGCCAGACGCGTCGCGACGCCGGCGGCATTCCTGATCGCTGCCCCGCGGCAGAGCATCCATCGGAACGTGCCGTTGCGGTGCAGGAGGCGGTGTTCGCTCTCGAAGTGTCCGTTCGGGTTGCCGAGATGCGCCTGCAGCGTGTCCTGCACCCGAGCGAGGTCCTCATGGTGCACGCGCTTGAACCATTCGTCCGGGCTGGTGCTGACCTCCGAGTCCTCGTACCCGAGCATCGCCTTCCAGCGGGGCGACCAGTGGACGTCCTGGGTGATCAGGTTCCAGTCCCAGAGCCCGTCGTTCGCGCCCCGCACGGCGAGCGCGTAGCGCTCCTCGCTGTCCCGCAGATCTTCCACCGTCCACTTGTGCGAGAGGTGCGTCGCGATTCTCGCGAGCGCAACCGGAAAATCGATCGGCTTCGTGACGTAGTCGTTCGCGCCGAGCCTGAAGGCCTCGACGATATCGCCGTCGTCGGTCCTGCCGGTGACCATGATGATCGGCAGCTGTGTCTGGGAGCGCGTCTGGCGAAGACGCTCGAGCACGGCGAACCCGTTGACGCCCGGCATCTCCACGTCGAGCAGGATGAGGTCGAACGCGTCCCGTTCGGCGTGAGCCACCGCCTCGTGGCCGTTCTCGGCGACCGTGACGCGATAGCCTTGCAACGCGAGCCGGCGCGAGAGCAGGTCGCGGTTGGCCCTGTTGTCGTCGACGACGAGCAGAGAACCGACGCGGCTCATCGGGACATGCCACCGGCGAGGCGCCGCCCGATCGTCACCACGAGCCGGGTGACTTGAATCGGCTTGCAGTCGAAGACGGTGGCCAGCGTCGTCGGATCCATTCGGGTTCAGGCCGCATCCGCCGGAACCGACTCGCCGGCGACGCCGGCGGCCTCGAGGGGCACCTGCACGACGAAACGGGATCCATGTCCGGGCCGGCTCTCGACCGACAAGTCGCCGCCCATCAGCTGGCTGAAACGCGACACGATGCCAAGGCTCAATCCGGTCGACCTGCCGTACCGCCGCGTGGTCGTCACGTCCGCCGGGGGGAGCCGGTCGAAAATCTTCTCGGTCTGTTCCGGCGTCATCCCCACCCCGGTGTTGGTCACGCTGAACACGGCGAAGCCACGTCCGCGGATCGTGCGGCTGCGAACGTCGAGCGTGATCGCGCCGCGGCGCGTGAACTTCGTCGCGTTGCCGAGCAGGTTCAGCAGGATCTGACGGGTCTTCACCAAGTCGGCGTACATCGTGCCGACCTCGTCCGCGCACTCGACGGTGAGGCGGTTCTCGTTCTTGTGCACGAGCGGACTGATCGTGTGGACCAGCCCGTCGACCATGGCGCGCACATCGAACTGTTCCGGCGAAAGCCTCAGATTGTCCGCTTCGATCTTCGACGAGTCGAAAATGCCGTTGACGAGCGCCAGCAGATCGCTCCTGGCGCGCGTCGCCTCCTCCGCTCGCCGCTGCGCGATCCGCAGCTCCTGTTCCGCGCGTTTGCGCTCGATGCCGAGCGCCACGGCATCAGCCACGGCGGTCATCGCATCGAGCGCCGACGAGGAGAACTCGCGCGGCGCGAACATCCCCATCACGCCCACCAGCTTCGAGTCGAGAAGCAGCGGATACCCCACGAACGACTCGAGCGTGTCCCGGCGCGACCACGCCGGATCGGTCACCGGCAGCTCGACGGCTCTGGCAGAAGTCCGCACCGGTGTGCGCGTGCGCGCGATCGACCCGGCCGTGAAGCGGCCCACCGGCACGCGGACATGCGGCGCGTCGTGGCGGATGTTCATGCCGGCGCCCGCCTGCAGCTCGAGGATCTGCTCGGCCTCGTTGAGCGTCCAGATGCGCGCAAAGCCGCCTTCGAGATGCTCGACGAGCGCTTCGACGCACTGTTGCAGCATGGCGCGCAGCTCGGTGCCGCGTGTCAGCGCCACGCCGACCGCCGCCGTCAGCCTCGCAACGTTCTCGGCCTGCTGCCGCGTTCGCTCCTCCTGCTCGAGCGCCGCCGTCCGCTCGGCGGCTGCCCGCATCTCGGCGATGCTGCGCCGGCAGGAGACGACAAGGACGACGTCTTCGAACAGAACCCAGGCGCCGTGCTCCAGCCAGCGCCACTGGCCCGCGACGAGCTCGCCGTACATCGATTGCGGCCAGAACATGCCGCGCAGCAGGTGATCGAGCGCGACGACCAGCGTCGCAGGCACCAGCACGCGCCAGTCACGATAGAAGGCGAGAAGCGCCAGCGAGGCGAACACGTGAAAATGCGTCTGGATGCGGCCGCCGGTGAGATGGATGAGCAGCGCGCCCATCAACATCTGCGCAACGGCGATCGTGTAGCGCGTCGACGACACGCCGGGACGGAACAGCCCGAGCAGCGCCGGCAACAAACAGATGACGCCGCCGACGAAGATGGCCGCCCAGACGTCAGAGGGGACGCGGATGGTCGTGCCGGACCATGCCAGAGGCGACACCCAGAGCGCGAAGACGATGCCGCTCGCCCACTGGATGGCCATCAAGCCCGCGAACAATCGATCCGTCCGGGTGTAAATGTCGTGCTGATTTTGAGCGAACAGATCGTCAGCCCGTCGGGCGGCCGCCCCGCCAGGGTCCGCGGCGAGCTGGAGAGAAGGCAGCATGTTGCCTCGTGTGCAATTAATCGGCAGACGTCAGGAGCGCACGGCCGAAGACGTTCGCCGCATGGCGATCGGGCTCGCCATGCGCGGGCAACGACGCGAGCAAGAGCGTCGGGCGGTCGGCGGCGGCGACCTCAACCGTGTAAGCCGGTTCTGGCGGAGTTGCGGCGTCAGCGCCCGCCTTGTGGTCGAACGACCAGAGCACCCACAGCATGCAGACAACCGCGGTAAACCAGGTCACGGCGATGAACCATACCCACGGATCGGTGGCCTGAGGTCCCTGCTCCGACGTTGTACCAAAATTTTTAGAGTGCACTATACGACTTTAGAGTGCAATACCTGCGCCTCAGGGGCGTCATCGCTATAAACGATTGAGATTAGGTGACTTAATGCTGAAACTGAAGACGATTCCAGTCAGCTTCAATGGGCGCTCATGGAACACATGAGCAATATTTGCCGCGCCAAATTGATATTAAGTCATAGAAAACAAATGTACTAGCACTCATGTGTGACGATATGGAACAGCCACTCGGAATTGGACATCCGCTGGCCCTCGAAAACGATGCCATTCGCCACTGGCAACTGCGTAGAATTCCTTCCAGTGAGGTCTCCGATGCCTGAGCGATTCGTGACGCGACTCGCGGTGCTGACCGTCGGGATGGCGATCGGATGGGTCGCGCCGGTGCCCGTCGCGGGACAGACGTCCGGCCCCGCGAAAAAACCAATCGCTGGCGGGATCCCGAGAACAGCTGACGGCCATCCGGATCTTCAAGGCACGTACGACCTCGGCACGCTGACACCGCTGGAGCGGGCCGAAGGCACGCCGCTGGTGATGACCGCCGAGCAGGCGAAGAAGCTGGAGACGCAGGTCGCGCAGCGCAATGTGCGCGCCGACGCGCCGATCGACGCCAACCGCACGGCGCCGCCCAGCGGCGGAGACGGATCGCCCGGGCCGTACGGCAACGTCGGCGGCTACAACAATTTCTGGCTCGATCCCGGCTCGCGCTACACGACGATCGACGGGCAGAAGCGCGCGTCGCTTGTGATCGATCCGCCTGATGGGCGGGTGCCGGCGCTCACGCCCGAAGCGCGCCAGCGCAACGGCTCGCGTCAGCTCCAGTACCTCCCGACCTCCGATCAAGCGGCTCGTGAAGATGACCCCGGGTTCGAAGGAGCGGACGCGTACAATGACCCGGAGATCCGACCGCTGGCCGAGCGGTGTCTGGTGGGGTTCAGCTCGACGTCCGGGCCGCCGATCCTGCCGACCTATTTCTACAACAACCTCCACCAGATCGTGCAGACGCCGGACTCGATGATGATCCTCACGGAGATGGTGCACGACGCGCGCCTCATCCGCATGAACGGCCAGCATCCGCCGGCGGCGGTCCGCAAATGGCTCGGCGATTCGATCGGCCGCTGGGATGGCGACACGCTCGTCGTCGACACGAGGAATTTCAGCGACAAGACCCGGTTCCGCGGATCGAGCGAGAACCTGCACGTCGTCGAGCGCTTCACACGCATCGACGCGAACACGCTGCGCTATCAGTTCACGATCGACGATCCGACGACGTGGACCAGGCCGTGGACGGCCGAATATGCCTGGCCGACAACGCGCGAGCAGATCTACGAGTACGCGTGCCACGAGGGCAACTACGCGCTGGGCAACATCCTGCGCGGCGCGCGCCTGAAGGAGCGCGACGAGGCGGCGGCGAAGAAGACGAAGCAGCAGTAGCAGACATGCACGCGTGGCGGTGGTCACGACCGATCCGCCCGCTCAGCCGGTCGCGACCGGCAGCTGGCCGGGCTTCGTCGGCACTTACCAACTGCTGCCCGACGGGTGGACCTTCCACGTCGCGCTTCGCGATGGCGTGTTGTACGGCGGCCGTGATCCGGCGAAGCTGAAGCGGTTCATCCCGCTGACACCCGACGCGTTCGTTCTGGAAGGCACGCTCGGGGAATGGATCTTCGTCGCCGGCGACGATCACGTCGCGATGCGGATCATGGACTTCCGGAAGTTCGGGCCGCTGGTGTGGACACGCGTCACGCGGTGATTCGAAAGAGAGGTTGCGGAGGTCAGGCTCTTCCCGCGAACTCCCGCGTCTCAGTGTGCACTTTGATCTTCTCGCCCTCCTTGATGAACAGGGGGACGCGAATCTCCATTCCCGTTTCGAGCGTCGCGATCTTCGTCACGCTGCCGCTGGCCGTGTCGCCGCGAGCGCCCGGCTCGGTCGACGTCACCCTCAGCTCGACATGGGGCGGGAACTCGAGGCCGATCGGGCTGCCGTTGTACGTCTGAATCTGCACCATGACGTTGTCGACGAGCAGCAGCCGATCGTCGCCGACGATGGCGGACCCGAGCGTGATGGTCTCGAAGGACTGCTGGTCCATGAAGTGATAGCCCGTGCCGTCGCCATACAAGTACGACGCCGGTAGCGTTGCGAGGTCCGGCTCCCGGAATTTCTCGCCTGCCTTGAAGGTCTTGTCGAACACCGCCCGGGTGAGGAGGTTCCGCATTTTCAGGCGCACGAGGGTCTGGCCGCCGCGCGCGGTCGGCTTCGACACCTCGACATCCAGACAGTGGTAAGGCGCGTTCTCGAACTCGAAGTACATCTTCCGCTTGATTTCAATTGCTTCGATGAGGCTGGCCATCGTGGTCAGGCGATGATCTCGTGAATGACCGCGCCGGACACGTCCGTTAAGCGGAAATCGCGTCCACTATAGCGGTACGTGAGTTTCGTGTGATCGATGCCGAGGAGGTGAAGAATCGTGGCGTGCAGATCGTGGACGTGCACCGGCTTCTCGACGGCCTTGAAGCCGAAGTCGTCCGTCGCGCCGTAGACCATGCCTCCTTTGACGCCGCCGCCCGCCAGCCACATCGTGAACCCGAACGGGTTGTGGTCGCGCCCGTTCTGGGCGTTGCCCGCGCCGCCGCCCACTTCCATCACCGGCGTGCGGCCGAATTCCGACCCGCAGACCACCAGCGTGTCCTTGAAGAGCCCGCGGGACTTCAAATCCTTGATGACCGCCGCGAACGGCTGATCGGAATCCTTCGCGTTCTTGCGATGCGCCTGGATGTCGGAATGCGCGTCCCACGGATCGCCCTTGGCGTAGTACACCTGGACCATGCGGACGCCGCGCTCGGCGAGCCGCACCGCCATCAGGCAGCCGCGCGCGGTGCTGCCGGGGCCGTACAGCTTCAGCGTCGCCTCGCTCTCCTTCCGGATGTCGAAGACCTCGGGCGCCTCGGTCTGCATGCGGTACGCGGTTTCCATCGACTGAATCGCCGCTTCGAGCTTCGGATCGCGGACCGCTTCGCGCTCGATCTGCAGGCGATTGAGCGTCCCGAGCAGATCGAGCTCGCGCCGCTGCTCGGTGAGGGTGAACTTCTCGTTGTGGATATACGAAATCAGCGTCTTGGGATCGAAGTCCTTGCCGACGAGCGCCGCGTCGGTCTGCTTCTCGCTTTTCTCGATCTTGTCGCCGATGAACGTCCCCTGGTGCACCGCCGGCAGGAACGCGCTGTTCCACAGCGGCGGCCCCACCGTCGTCGGCACGTCCGGACAGAGGACGACGTAGCCGGGGAGGTTCTTGTTGTCGGTGCCGAGGCCGTAGGTGAGCCACGAGCCCAGTGACGGCCGGCCCACCTGCGTGTGGCCCGTGTTCATCATCAGCATCGACGGCTCGTGGTTCGGGATGTCCGTGTGCATCGATCGGATGAAGCAGATGTCGTCGACGCACTCGCCGACGTGCGGAAACAGCTCGCTCACCTCGATGCCGGCTTTGCCGTATTTCTTGAACGTGAACGGCGAGCGCATCAGCGCGCCGGTCTTGCGCTCGGTCGCAATCGTCCCACCCGGCAGCGGCTGCCCGTGGTACTTGTCGAGCATCGGCTTGGGATCGAAGCTGTCGACCTGCGAGAGGCCGCCGTTCATGAAGAGGAAAATCACGCGCTTGGCGCGCGCCGGATGATCCAGTCGCCGCGGGTCGAGCGTGCCCTCTTGCGCGAAGGGCCCGGCCGCGCGCGCCAGTGATTCGCTGACCAGACTGGCGAACGCCAGCATGCCGAAGCCGTTACCGATCCGGCACAAGGCGTCGCGACGCGTGAGGGGGTTGCGTGACTTGTGCATATCAATCGATGAACAGGAACTCGTTCGAGCTGAGGAGGATTTTGACATACCGGCCCCACGGCGTCGCTGGAAGCAGCTTCTTGTCGTCCTTCTTCGAGGTACCGGGCATCACGCCCGCCATCATCCCGAGATCGTCTTTGTCGGGTTTGTCGTCCTTCTCATTGTCTGCGACCCCTTCCTTCTTTCCGTCGTTTCCGTCCTTTGTGTCCTTTGTATCCTTCGTGTCCTTCGTGGCGCGCCGCTCCTCGTATTGCTTGAGCGGCTCGCTCCTGATGAACGCGAGCCCTGCGCGTATCTCGGCCTCGCTGGCGGCGCGCCCGAAGATCAGGCGATACGCTTTCTGGATCCGCGCGCTGTTGTCCGGCTCGGACGCGACGCGGCGCGCGAGCAGCTCGCCCTGCTGCTGCATGAAGTCGCTGTTCATCAGGAACAGCCGCTGCAGCGGGACGCTCGTGGTGAATCGCTTTTCCGCCGAGAGGTTGGGGCTCGGAAAATCGAACAGCTGCAGGAAGTCATCGAGCTTGTAGCGGCTGACCTTGCCGTAAACCGTCCGCCTCTCGAAGGATGGCGTCAGCGCCACCGACGGTCCGCCGGCCTTCGTATCGAGCGCTCCCGAGACGAAGAGCAGCGAATCGCGCACCTGCTCCGCCGTCATGCGGTGGCGCTCGGCCCGCCAGTACAGCCGATTGCCCGAGTCCTTCTCGAAGTTCGCAGCGATGTGATCGCCGCTCAGCTGATACACCGCGCTCAGCATGATGTCGCGGTGCAGCTGTTTGATCGAGAGCTTGTGGTCGACGAACCGCTGCGCCAGATAGTCCAGCAGCTCGGGGTTGGTCGGCCTCTCGCCCGCGACGCCGAAGTTGCTCGGCGTGTCCACCAGCCCGGTGCCGAAATGCCCCTTCCAGATGCGATTGACGATGACGCGCATCGCAATGGGCTGGCGGATGATCGCGTCCGCCAGCTCGAGGCGGCCGCTGCCCTTCTCGAAGGGCGCCGGCGCACCGTCTGACAGGACCGAGAGAAAATGCCGCGGCACTTCGTCGCCGAGGTTGTACGGGCTGCCCCGGCGGCTCACCTTCAGGTCCACCGGCTTCTCGACGTCGCCGACGCCGTGAACGAACGCAAACTTCGGCGGCTGCGCCTTGCGGGCCGCCTCGATGTCGGTGCGCAGACCGTCGATATAGCGGCGGCGGTCGGCGCTGAGCTGGCGCTCCAGCCCCCAGCCACGGAAGGCGAGCAGGCCGGGCCGCAGCTGATCGAACGCCTGCGCGGGATCGAAGCCGTCCTGGAGATCGCGCTGGAACACATCGGTCCACAGGTTGTTGCGCTCGACCGGCAGGCTCTTCAGCTCGAGGCCGCAGCCCGGGCAGAAATCATCGTTGGTGACGAAATCGCTTGGCAGCTTGCCTTTCTCCTTCTTCTTCGTGCCGGTCAGCGCCTTGGCCGCGATGACGTCGTTCTCTTCCTTGATCTCCTTCTTGTCGAACATCACGTCGAGCAGAAGCGTCTGGAACTCGTCGGCCAGCTTCTTCGCCTGCGCCGCGCTGCCGCCGGCTTTGACCATCTCCCGCCAGTTCGTCAGATACGGATAGAAGCGAGGCGGCTTCGCGAGAAACTTGAGCCAGCGATCGAAGAGCTCGTAATCGAGCTTCTCGGCGTCGACGACCTTCGGGATTTCCTCTTTCGGCTCGCCGGTCACCTTCCAGGCTGCGACCATGTATTTCGACGCCTGCAGCGCGAGCGTCTCGCCGAGCTGCGTCGACTCGGTCCGCAGGAACTCGTCGAGCAGCTTTTCCTTCTTCTCGATCTTCTTGTCCTGCTCGTCGTACTCGGCGACGACGCTCTTCGGGACCAGCGGGTATTCCTTGTAGGTGGTGTTCAGGAACACGCCCGCGATCGAATAGTAGTCGGCCGTCGGAATCGGATCGTACTTGTGGTCGTGGCAGCGGGCGCACGCGACGGTGAGACCGAGGAACCCGCGCGACACGACGTCGACGCGATCATGCCGCTCGTCGGCGCGCGTGATCTCGACCGCGCCGTTGTCGTAGTACCACGGGCCGAGCCCCAGGAAACCCAGCGCCGGCAGCGTGCGCGCGCGCGACGAGGCGTCGCCGATGAGATCGCCGGCGAGCTGCGCGCGGACGAACTGGTCGTACGGCATGTCGTCGTTGAACGCCTTGATCACCCAGTCGCGGTACAGATAGGCATTGGGATACGGGTTGAGGCCGCGCCCCTTCGGATCGAGCGAGCGATAGTCGTCTTCACCGTAGCGCGCGACGTCGAGCCACAGCCGGCCCCACGCTTCGCCGTACTGCGGCGAGGCCAGCAGGCGATCGACCACCTTCGCAAAGGCGTCGGGCGACGCGTCCTGCTCGAACGCCTCGATGTCCTCCGGCGTCGGCGGCAGCCCGGTGAGGTCGAGCGTGGCGCGGCGAATCAGCATCCGTTTGTCGGCGGCGCGCACAGGCGCCAGCCCCTCCTTCTGGAGCCGTGCGAGCACGAACCGATCGATGTCTGTCTTCGGCCACGAGGCATGGGACACGGCGGGAGCCGGCGGGGTGCGCAGCGGCTGAAACGACCAGAACGCGCGCTGCTCCGGCTTGATCACATACGTCGGCGCGCTCGCCGAAGTCGTCGCGGTTTTATTTTCGGTAACGGGCGAAGGCGCCGCGCTCGTCGAACCGGCGGTCGTGGGTTTACCCACCGTAGCCGCCGAGACCGTGCTCGTCGAGGCGGCGGAAGAGGGCCAGTTCGCACCGGCGCGCACCCACTCGACCAGCGTCTCGATCTCGTCTGGCTTCAGTCTTCCACCTTTCGGCATCTTGAGCGTGCCGGTCTGGCGGATCGCTTGAATCATCAGGCTCTTGTCCGGATCGCCGGGAACCACCGCAGGGCCGGAGCCCCCGCCTTTCAACAGCCCGTCGCGCGAATCGAGCCGGAGCCCGCCCATCCGCTCGTCGGTATGGCAGTCATAACAGTTGGCGGCGAGCACGGGCCGCACGTTCGATTCGAAGTAATCAGAGGACTGAGCGGTCGGCGGGACAGCTTGCCGAGCCTCGCCGGCAATCTGGAACGCCAATGCCAGCGCGGCGAGCAGCATCCAGCCGGCGCGCCGTGATCGCGTGTGGCGCATGAAAGGGTATTATGCACGGTCCGCATGGCTAGACTTGTCATCTGGATGTTGCTGGGCTCGGCGCTGTTGCAGGCGCCGCAGCCGCCAAAACCTGGCGTCACGACGCCGGGGGTCAAGATTCCTATCGAGCGGCTGAAGCCCGAGGCCATATTCCCCGTGCCGGGCGCCCCGGACTGGATCGCGATAGACGAGGCGGTCTGGGTGTCCAACAAGCCGAAGGACAGTGTCGCGCGCCTCGATCCGAAGACGAATACGGTCGCCGCGGTGGTGACCGTCGGTCCGCGCCCGTGCTCGGGGCTTGCGGCCGGATTCGGCAGCCTCTGGGTGCCGAACTGCGGCGATCAGACAATCTCGCGAGTCGATCTGAAGACGGGCGCGACGACAGCGACCATCAAGACCGGCATCGGCAACTCCGAAGGCTCCATCGTCACCGGCGCCGGGAGCGTATGGATGCTGACGGACGCGAAGGGCACGCTCGCCCGCTTCGATCCGGAGACCAACGCGGTGGTGGCCGAAATTTACGCGGCCCCGGGATCCTACGGGCTTGCGTTCGGCGAGGACGCGGTGTGGGTGACGAGCACCGAGAAGAGCACCGTCACGCGCGTCGACCCGCAGACCAACCTCATCGTCGAGACGATTCCGGTCGGCAAGTCGCCGCGGTTCATCACGGCCGGCGCCGGCGCGGTCTGGACGCTGAATCAGGGCGACGGCAGCGTCTCGAGAATCGATCCGAAAACCAACAAGGTGGCGGCGACGATCGAAGTCGGCGTGCCCGGCGGTGGCGGCGACATCGCGGTCGGCGAAGGGTCGGTCTGGGTGACGGCGTTCGACTACCCGCTCTCGCGCATCGATCCGTCGACCAACCGCGTCGTGCAGCAATTCACGGGCAAAGGCGGCGACGCCGTGCGCGTCGGGCTCGGATCAGTGTGGCTGTCGAACATCGAAGCCGGCAACGTCTGGCGGATCGATCCGAAGCGCGTTGAAGCCACGCTCCCGAACTAGACATCTTCTAAAGCCAATGTTGGTGTAAATGAAGCAAGTTTTCGTCGGGTCGGCTTTAGAAGCTGTCTTAGCTGCGGCCGCGGAGCGGCCGCCTAGTAACAAAGATTCGCGTCGCGACCGCTTT
>WNEY01000327.1_pt1 | contig 28391 bp, 24 predicted proteins | sample 5400531 | NCBI WGS metagenome assembly WNEY01 (sample SAMN13153338, study PRJNA577476) | soil metagenome | isolation source: 200 cm saprolite under Douglas fir tree site 1 | place: USA:California | collected 2015-04-18
ACCCACGACTTCAGGAGTGACCATGACCGGCTCTTCCACCCAGGGAATCAAGACCGTGCTGCATCCCGTGTCCGACCTGGCGACGGCCAAGGCGGTGTACGCCGCCCTGCTCGGCGTCCCGCCGCAGACCGACGGGTCCTACTACGTCGGCTTCGAGGCCGAGGGCCAGCACATCGGGCTGGTGCCGGGCGGTGGACCGCAGGGCATGACCTCGCCGGTGGCCTACTGGCACGTGCCGGACATCGAGGCGAAGCTGGCCGAGGTGACCGCTGCCGGTGCCACCGTGAAGGAGCCCGTGCGCGACGTAGGTGGCGGCCGCCTGGTGGCCACCGTCACCGACCCCGATGGCAACGTCCTCGGGCTGCTTCAGGACCGATGAGTGCCGACCCCTCGCTCCCGCCCCCAGAGTCGTCGCGACACCGAGCATCGGCTCATAGGTGCGGCTCGGTGACCGGCGCTTCTCGATTCCTGATCGGTCTGGTCACCTGTTTCGCCACGCACGACGGCATCCCCGCCGTCGCGCGCGCCCCGTGGCGCCGGTAGGTGCTGGGCGGCATACCCGGACGGCCCTCACTGGGGAGTGAGGACCGCCCGAGCCTTGCTCGGCGCACCGCCGGGAATAGGCCGGGGGCTGCGGCCCCCCGCGACCCAGCCCGTGTGCGGTGCGCCACTTCTCTTGTCGGCAAGTAGGACCTACCCCCAAAGGGGGAAAGGCGCTCGCTGATAGCGCGCGGTGCCATGCGGGCGGGGAGGCCGGCCGCCGCTCGTCAGTCCCCGCGCGGCGGCCGGCCCGCAGTTCTCTCCGCTCAGCAAAGAGATTCGTGCCGTGGCGTGAACCTGCGCTGCCTCCCTCGTCCGAGTGACTGCCGGGGGCGCAGCAGTTCGCTGTCACGTCGCTGGGACTAGACCTGGCATCCAACCGATTGGATAGTGATTTCCCGCGCCGTCTCGCCCGCAGTTCGGTGCGCCGCCGACGACGTTGTGGCGTGGTCGGCGGCCGAGTTCTGGGCCTCCGAACCTAGCCCCGTCGCAGTAATCGCCTCAGCGGGCATCGCCCTGGTACGGCCGTTCCAGCGGTTCATGGTTGCCCGGGGCTCGGAATGCCTCGATACTGCCCGTCTCACTGGGCTTCACCAGTGACCAGGCGACGGAGGTGTCCATCTTGAGGAGATACGGAAAGCTATGGGTGCTCGCCATCCTGATCGGCGTGCTGGCCTTCGCCGCGGCGGGTTGCGGCGGTAAGAAGAGCTCGAGCAGTAGTGGAGGGGGCGTCACGGCACTGCCAGCGTCCTCGTGCACGCCCGTCGAATACAAGGGTGACGGGAAAGCAGACGTGCTGATTGCAACCGACTTCCCGATGCAGGGCGCTTCGCGCACGCAGACCTTGCAGATCGTGGCTGCGGTGCGGTACTTGCTCGACCAACAGAGCTGGAAGGCAGGCGATCACAAGGTAGCCCTCCAGGTTTGTGACGACTCGACCGCGCAGGCGGCGAAATGGGATCCGGACAAGTGCAGCCGGAACGCCCACGCCTATGCGCAGGACTCGAGCTTGATCGGTGTGATCGGAACGTTCAACTCCGGCTGCGCCGCGATCGAGATTCCGGTGCTGAACCAGGCTCCGGGCGGAGGGCTGCAGCTCCTCTCGCCGGCCAACACCTACGGCTGCCTCACCGAGCCGTGTGCCGGGAACGAGCCGGAGAAGTACTACCCGAGCGGCAAGCGGAACTACGCGCGCGTCGCGCCGAGCGATCCGAACCAGGGCGCGGTGGATGCGGAGTTCCTGAACTCGCAGGGCGTGAAGAGCGTGTACATCCTGAACGACAAGGAAGCCTACGGCCTCGGAGTCGCCAAGAACTTCCAGGGCGCTGCCAAGGCGCTCGGGATGACGGTGACCGGGTTCTCGGCGTATGACCCGAAGCAGCCGAGCTTCCGGGCTCTCTTCACGCGCATCAAGGCGACGAACCCTGACTCCATCTTCATCGGCGGTCTCGTCGACGAGAACTCCGGACAGCTGATCAACGACAAGGTCGCGGTGCTTGGCCCCAACGACGGTGCCGTGAAGCTCATGTTGCCGGACGGGTTCACGACCGATTCCGTCTTCAAGCGCAGTGAAGGCGGCACGCCGAACGCGAAGGGCGCGTTCTTCAGCGTGGCCGGCGTCGGCATCGACAAGTACACCGGCGCTGCGCAGACGTTCATCTCGGGCTTCAAGGCGAAGCTCGGCGGCAAGCCCGTCGATCCGTACGCCATTCTCGGCGCACAGGCCGGACGGGTCATGCTCGATGCGATCGCGAACTCCGACGGCACTCGAGCCGGTGTGATCCCGCAGGTGTTCAAGACGAAGATCACCAACGGGTTGATCGGAAGCTTCGAGATCAACCAGAACGGTGACATCACGGGCGCGAAGGGCGCGGCGTTGCTCTTCACCATCTACAAGGGCACGAACCATCTCGTGACGTTCAAGACAGCGGCGCCGAAGGCGAACCTCGTCGATGCGGCGCGAAAGGCAGCGGCGGGCTAGTCCGCCGGTCGAGATCGACCCCGGGGAGGGCTTCGGCCTTCCCCGGGTCGTTTCTAGAGGATTCGCGAATCGCAGCTTCAGCCCGCAGCGAGCAGTCCCGGGTGGCGGCGCTCTTCGACGCACGGCGCCCCAGCGGTACTTCTATGCTCGGGATCTTTTTCGTCCTCCTGCTGGTGGCTTGGCTGGTGGTCAATCTTGCGCGGACGCCGGCCGACTTCTTCACGGTCTTCCTGATCGGGATCACGACGGGCTCGGTCTACGCGCTGATCGCACTCGGCTACACGCTCGTCTACGGGATCCTGCAGCTGATCAACTTCGCCCACGGCGACGTCTTTGCGCTCAGCGGCCTGTTCTCGACCACGATCATTCTTTCCGTTCTGGGCCTCAACGAGACCACGTCGGCGCTTGGAATCATTGGCGGGCTCGCGTTGGCGCTCGTGATCGTCGTAGCGTTCGGGGCCATCGTGAATACGACCATCGAGTTCGTCGCCTATCGCCGACTGCGCCAGGCGCCACGGCTCGCTGTGCTGATCACGGCCGTCGGCATGTCGTTCATCGTCCAGAACGTCTCGCTGGCGGTCTTCGACGTGAACTTCCGCAGCCTGCCGCCGCTGATCCCGGAATCCAACGTCTTCAAGATCGGCAGCGTCACGTATCAATGGAACCAGCTCTTCGCCGTGCTGGCGACCATCCCGGTCCTGCTGCTGCTCACCTGGCTTGTCAAGTCGACGAAGCAGGGCAAGGGGATGCGGGCAGTGTCGCAGGATCCCGACGCCGCGGCGATCATGGGAGTCAACGTGAACCGCACGATCTCGTTCACGTTCGCGCTCGCCGGCGCCCTCGCCGGCGTCGCCGGCCTCCTCTACCTGATCGAGTTCAACATCCGGTACGACACCGGCTTCGAGCTCGGCCTGATCGCGTTCACCGCGGCCGTGCTCGGCGGGATCGGCAACCTCGGGGGCGCCGTCCTGGGCGCGATCATCATCGGGCTGATCCAGGCTTTCAACGAAGGCCTCGGCTGGGCCGCGCCGGGGAGCGACTGGACCCGCTCGATCGTCTTCGGGCTCCTGATCGCGATCCTCGTCTTCCGCCCGGAGGGCCTGCTCGGCGAACGGACTCCGGAGGGGGCGTGACGGTGAAGGGACGGTTGCGCCAACTCAACCGGCTCGAGCCGCTCGATCCGCTGTTCGCGACGTGGCGGCGGCTCCCGCACGGATTGCGAGGTGCGGTTCCCGCGTTCGTCGTGATCGTCCTGGCGGCGACGTATCCGTACTACGTGTCGAGCCTGCCCACCGACGTCCCGGTGATCCTCTCGTTCCCCGACGTGGGCGCGGCGGTGACGATCGTCGTGTTCGTGATCATGGCCGTCGGCCTGAACATCGTGGTCGGCTACGCCGGCCTGCTCGACCTCGGCTACGTCGCGTTCTACGCGATCGGCGCCTACACGGCAGGCTGGCTTGCGTCGGGCCAGTTCCAGCAGGTGAAGTTCCACTTCGGTTCGGTCGGGATCAGCAGGGAGCAGAACGGGATCCACATCTCGGTCTGGCTCGTCTTGCTCTTCGCCGCGCTCCTCACCGCCGTCGGGGGAATCTTGATCGGCCTCCCGACGCTCCGACTGCGTGGTGACTACCTGGCGATCGTGACGCTGGGCTTCGGGGAAATCATTCCTCAGTTCGTCAGGAATGCAGACAGCATCAAGGGCTTCGACCTCACACACGGGACGTTCGGCATCAGTCCGATCGACTCGCCGGGCTTCGGCGGCCATCTGAGCAGCGCGCTCGGGTTACCCGTTTCCTATGCGCAGTCATTCGATCGCGAGCGGCTTTTCTACTGGACGGCGGTGGCGCTCCTCCTGATTGCTGTCTTCTGCTCACTCCGGCTGCGCGACTCGCGACTTGGCCGCGCCTGGATCGCGATTCGCGAGGACGAAACGGCTGCGGGAGCGATGGGCATTCCGCTGATGCGCACGAAGACCTGGGCGTACGCGATCGGTGCCTTCTTCGGCGGCATGGCCGGCGCCTACATTGCGAGCTTCAACTCGGGCGCGTTCCCGAGCCAGTTCCAGTTCAACATCTCTGTCTTCCTGCTCTGCATGGTGATCCTCGGCGGCATGGGCAGTCTCTGGGGCGTGGTGATCGGTGGGACGATCCTCGCGTGGCTGAACGTCGAAGGCCTCGCGAACATCGGGAGCTGGGTCAACGCCCACACGCCCCTCAACGTCGAGGTGGCGAAGTACCAGTTCGGGATCTACGGGATCATCATCGTGCTGATGATGCTGTTCCGTCCTGTCGGCCTCATTCCCGAGCGGCGGCGCAAGCGCGAGCTGGAAGAAGGCACGCGCGACGATCCGCTCTACGACCATCGTGAGGAGGGAGAGCGTCTCTGATGGCGGATCTCCTGTCAGCCGAGAACGTGCGCAAGGAGTTCGGCGGGCTGATCGCCGTCGACGATTTGGACTTCACGATTCCCGACCGGTCGATCGTGAGCCTGATCGGTCCTAACGGCGCAGGCAAGACGACGTTCTTCAACATGCTTACGGGTGTGTACAGGCCGACCGCCGGCGAGATCGTCTTCGACGGCACCGACATCACTGCGAAGCCGCCGCACACGATCACGAAGCTCGGGATCGGCCGCACGTTCCAGAACATTCGCCTCTTCCCGCAGATGACCGCGCTCGAGAACGTTCTCGTCGGCATGCACTGTCGCCTCAGGGGAGGCATCCTCGGCTCCATCTTCGGAACGCCGCGGGTCCGGCGAGAGGAGCGCGACGCGCACGAAGCGGGACGCGAGCTCCTCCGTTATTCCGGCCTCGGCCGAGTCGACGACGAGCTTGCGGAGAATCTTTCCTATGGCGACCAACGCCGCCTAGAGCTCGCTCGCGCGCTCGCGACCGAGCCCAAGTTGTTGCTGCTCGACGAGCCCACCGCGGGGATGAACCCGCAGGAGACCGCCAGGTTCACGGAGTTCCTGGGCAAGTTGCTCGAGGACCGTGCGGTCAGCATCCTCCTGATCGAACACGACATGAAGGTCATCATGGGAGTCTCCGAACGCGTCACCGTGCTCGACTACGGCGAGAAGATCGCCGAGGGCACGCCGGCCGAGATCCAGCGCAACGAGCGCGTGATCGAGGCCTATCTCGGCAAGGCGAAGACGGCGTGATGGTAAAAGCGACACCGGCCGGGAACGGTGCACTGCTTCGCGTCGAGGACGTTCACACGTACTACGGCTCGATCGAAGCGCTCAAGGGCATCTCGATCGAGGTCCACGAAGGTGAGATCGTCACGCTGATCGGTGCAAACGGCGCCGGCAAGTCGACGATGCTCCGCTCGATCAACGGGCTCAACCACCCGCGTCGCGGCACGATCCACTTTCGTGGGAAGAACATCACCCGCGATGCTCCGCACGACGTCGTCCGCCTCGGCATCTCGCAATCGCCGGAAGGCCGCAAGTTGTTTCCGCGCATGTCGGTGCTCGAGAACCTCGAGATGGGCGCCTTCCAGCGCCACGACCGTGCGGAGTTGCGGAGCGACCTAGACCGCGTCTACTCGCTCTTCCCGAGGCTCTCCGAGCGCAAGCAGCAGCGCGCGGGCACGCTCTCCGGAGGCGAGCAGCAGATGGTCGCGATCGCGCGTGCGCTGATGGCGCACCCCACGTTGCTCCTCCTGGATGAGCCCTCGATGGGGCTCGCGCCGATCTTCGTGGAGCGCGTCTTCGAGACCGTCGTGGAGATCAACCAGCAGGGCACGACCATCCTGCTCGTCGAGCAGAACGCCATGATGGCGCTGGACGTGGCGAGCCGCGGCTATGTGCTCGAGACCGGGACGGTGGCGCTCGCCGACGACGCGAAGGCGCTTCTTCGCAACGAGCAGGTCCGAAAGACGTATCTTGGGGAGACCGATTAGCGAAAGGAGCCCCGCCGTGTCCCGCTCGAAGCTGACTGCGCTGGCAGGCGCCCTCGTCGTCCTCGTTTCCCTCGTCGCCGCCGGGTGCGGCGGCGGTACGAAGAGCGCGGCAACGACAGCCGCGACCACGACGACGTCCGGTTCGTCGATCCAGGCGCCGGCCTCGGTCAAGAGCGCGGGCACCCTCGTCTTCTGCAGTGACATCACCTATCCGCCCGAGGAGTCGTACAAGGCTGGGACTACGACCCCCGAGGGCTCCGACATCGACATCGGCACCTACATCGCGGAGAAGATGGGCGTGAAGGCACGCTTCGACAACACCGGCTTCGACGGGATCATCGCCGCGCTGCTCGCGAAGAAGTGCGATGCGATCATCTCTGGGATGAACGACACGCCCGAGCGGCGCAAGCAGGTCGCGTTCGTCGACTACTTGAAGGTTGGCCAGTCCTTCATGGTCAAGTCGGGAAACCCGGAGAACATTTCAGGGATCCCAAGCCTTGCGGGCAAAGCGGCCTCCGTCGAAACAGGCACGACGAACAAGGACTACCTCGACGCGCAGAGCAAGAAGCTCCAGGCTCTGGGTAAGAAGGGAATCAAGGTCGTTACCTTCCCGAAGGACACCGACGCGGCGAATGCGCTCAAGACAGGCAAGGTGGATGCTTACTTCGGGGATGCGCCCGTGGCCGCTTACTACATCGAGAAGGATCCGTCATCGTTCTCGATCGGTGGAACTCCGGTCAACCCGATTTCGATCGGGATCGCGATCCTCAAGTCGGATACAGAGCTCCAGGCCGCGGTGAAGCAGGCCGTGAGCGCGATGTACGCGGACGGGACGATCGACAAGATCCTGACGAAGTGGAAGCTCAGCAAGGCCGTCGAGAAGCTGATGTGACCGATGCTCGCCACACTCGAATGGCACATCCTGTGGCAGCGGATCTTCCACCCTGATCATGTCTTCGTCCTCGCACTCTGGCGGACGGTCTACATCTCGGTGCTCGCACAGCTGCTGGGGGTTGTCCTCGGGCTGATCGGTGCAATCATGCGGATGTCTCGCTTGTTGCCCCTGCGTCTGCTCTCGGGCCTCTACGTGCTCGTCTTTCGCGGCACTCCGCTCATCGTTCAGATCTTCTTCGTCTATTTCGGGGCGAACCTTTTGTTCGGTCTGACGTTGATCCCGCGCACCGTCAACTTTGGCGTCTTCACCATGGACGGCGCCGCGTTCGCCGGCATCGTCGCGCTCGGCCTCAACGAGGGCGCATACATGCGCGAGATCATCCGCGCCGGGATCGACGCGGTCGACAAGGGCCAGCTGGAGGCCGCGCGGTCGCTCGGCATGCCTTACAGGCTGGCGATGCGGCGGATCATCCTCCCACAGGCGACCCGCTTCATCATTCCCCCGCTCGGAAACGAGTTCAACAGCATGATGAAGAACTCGTCGCTCGTCTTCTTCATCGGCGTCACCGAGTTGTTCGGCGACGCGGAGATCCGCTACTCGACCACGTTCAAGCCGGTCGAGTACTTCCTGGCGGTGGCCTTCTGGTACCTCGTGCTCACCACGGTCTGGAGTGTGATCCAGGCCCAGATCGAGCGAAAGCTCGCAGTGAGTGAGCGAGGCGACGAGCTCAGCTTCCGGGAGCGCGTCTTCGAGGCCTGGGCGCCGGTGGCGGCCTGGGGACGAGGGGCTCGATGACTGACGCGACGATCATGAGGGCCGAGGACGTCGTCAAGCGATTCGGCCGGCTCGAAGTGTTGAAGGGGGTTTCGCTCGAGGTGCACAGCGGCGAAACCGTCTGCATCATCGGGCCCTCCGGGTCGGGGAAGACAACCTTCATCCGGTGCATCAACCACCTGGAGAAGATCGACTCGGGCCTGATCGAGGTGAACGGTCATCTCATCGGCTACCGCAAGCAGAACGGCGAGCTTGTGGAGGACTCCGAGAAGAACATCGCCAAGCAGCGATGCGAGATCGGCATGGTCTTTCAGCGCTTCAACCTCTTCCCACACAAGACCGCGCTCGAGAACGTGATCGAGGCGCCCGTCTGCGTCCGCAAGCTGCCCAAGGGGCAGGCCATCCAGGAAGGCGAGGTGCTACTCGCGAGGGTTGGCCTCGCCGACAAGCGCGATGTCTACCCGGGGAAGCTGTCGGGCGGACAGCAACAGCGCGTCGCGATCGCGCGAGCGTTGGCGATGAAGCCGGCGCTGATGCTGTTCGACGAGCCGACGAGCGCGCTCGATCCGGAGACGATCGGCGAGGTGCTCGTGGCCATGGAAGAGCTCGCTCACGCCGGCATGACCATGATCGTCGTGACGCACGAGATGGGCTTCGCGCGCGAGGCTGCCGACCGCGTCGTGATGATGGACGAGGGCTCCATCATTGAGGAGGGGACCCCAGAACACTTCTTCGTCGCACCCACGCACGAGCGCACGAAGCAGTTCCTCTCGAAGATCCTCTAACTCGAGCCGGAGCCCACGCGTAGTGGGAAGTACGGCGGCGAGAGTAGGAAGCCGATGCGCGGCGGGCGCTCGGTCCATCCGCGCGCCATCGTCAGCGCCGCCCCGACCCCGTGGGTAGGGACGAAGCCGAGCTGCCTGGCGGCGCCATGATCGCGGGCCCCGGCGATGATGACGTGGCCGAGCCGGCCGAGCGTGGGCCGGCAGCCGTCCCAGTCCACGAACGGGAGCAGCGGATGGCAGGAGCGTCCGGTGCGGTAGGCCTCGAGGGCGCGGGGATCGGCAGCAGCGGCACGCTCGGCTTCGGCGAGCGCGGCGTTATCGGGGCCCGTCGCGCGCGTCGCCGCAAAGAAGGCGCGGTACGGCTGCTGCGTCGGATGCGTGAAGTGACGCTGGAAGCGGTTGAAGAGGATCGCGGTGCCACCTTCCGCGAGCGGAAACGAGTCGCGCCAGAGCCGCAACGCCAGCCCGAGCCCGAGGTACGCGGCGAGGAGTGGGTTTGGGCGTTCGCGTGGGAGGTACGGAGTCGTCCGTGGCACGCCGACGCAAATGGCGTCGAGTTGGCGGTCGAGCGTGATGCCCCTGAGCTCCACGCCGCGCAGCAGCGCTTCGCTATGGGCGACGGACGGGGGGCCCGCGAACGCCGCGGCGACGGTGCGCTCCAGGGGAACCGAGCGTAAGACGTAAGCACGCAGCGCCTCCGGCAGCGTCCGGAAGACCTGACGGAACGGCGAGCGCGCAACGCGCTCCAGCGCCTGGGCCTCGTACGGGTAACCGCCGAGGGTGCCGCCGAAGCGAGGGTGGTTGAGCACGAGCGAGGCGCCGATGATCGGGACGCGGCGCGCAACCGCACGTTCGAGCTCGAGCCCGAGCCGCCAGCCCTGCGATGCCGACGTCTCGAGCAAGGAGTCGGCACCGGCTGCGCGCAGCACCTCGGTCCCCGCAGCGCCGATGAGCGCAGCCGGTCCTCCGTGGAGCACGGTTTCGGCCGCGGTGACAACCACGACGACGTCGGTGCGCACGAGCGCCGGGTGGACGCGTAACGGAATCGTGCCGACCATGCCGAGCTCGACGAGGTCTTCGCCTTCGGCGTCGTGCACCTCGACGTGACCGTGGAAGCGCCGCGCGAACTCCGGCGAGACCAGCGTCTCGAGTTGCTCGTTCCCCGCGCGGCGCGAGAGCCCACCCGCAACGAGCAGCGTCTGGTATCCGGTCGGAATTCCCAACCGCTCCAGCTCTGCGACGGCCGCTGCGATCGCAGCCTGGCGGGGGTCGCGCTCCGAGCCTGGCAGCGGCAGGTGTGGCGGCTCGACGACGATCGTCGCGCGCGCGCCACGCGACACGAGCGCTTCGAGCGGCTGCCCGGCGAGTGGGAAGCGCAGCGCATCGCGGACGGCCGGGCCGACGTCCGCGATGGAGTCCGCAGGCGGAGGCGGTTGCAGAACGACGGCATCGTCCTCAGCCGTCACGACGACGATCTGCGAGCCGGCGAGCAGCGGGACCCGCTTCAAGTCACGCTCCTATGTGGATCAGCATCGGAAAATGGGTGAATCTCGAGCTCTCGCATCGGCGCCGGACGATAGCGTTGGTCCCGGTGCCGAAGACTTAGGAGTGTCGCCGGAGCCAGACTGAAGTCTGGCACCGGACTACCATGGCCCCGATGTCGCCAAAGACGCTCACCGGGGCTGAGCTCCAGCTGGACGACGCTCCCGTTCGCGACGCCGAGCTCTTCCTCGTGGACGGCAACAACCTCGCCTACCGGGCCTTTTTCGCGCTGCCCGAGGAGCTCGCGACCACCGAGGGCTTCCCCACGAATGCGCTCCTCGGGTTCACGAACATGCTGTTCAAGCTTCTTTCGGACTACAAGCCGAAAGGCGTCGCCGTCGCCTGGGATACCCGTCCGGCTGAGCGGCTCGAAGTGGCTTCCGACTACAAGGCCGACCGGCGGCCGACACCGGACCTGCTTTCCGAGCAATTCCCCTTCTTCCGGCCGATCGTGGAGGCGTTCGGCTACCGCAACCTCGAGTTCGAGGGCTGGGAGGCCGACGACGTCATCGCGACGCTTGCGACGCGCGCCGACGAGGCCGGAATCAGGACGGCGATCGTGTCGACGGACCGCGATGCCTTCCAGCTCGTCTCCGACAACGTCAGCCTGATGATGACCCCGCGCGGCGTCTCCGACGTCCAGGTCTACACGCCGGATCGCGTCGAGGCGCGCTACGGGATCCGGCCCGATCAGATTCCGGACTTCATCGGGTTGAAAGGCGACACGTCGGACAACATCCCAGGCATTCCCGGCATCGGGGACAAGACCGCCGGCCAGTTGATCGCCCAGTACGGCTCGCTCGAAGAAGTGATCGAGCACGCCGACGAGCTCTCACCCGCGCGGCGCAAGAACATCACGGAGCTCGCCGAGCAGGCGCGACAGTCCAAGGAGCTGGCGACGATGCGGCGCGATCTCGAACTCAACTGTGACCCCGCCGAGCTCGTGCTGCTGCCGCCCGACCGCTCAGAACTGCGTGAGATGTTCCGGCGCTTCGAGTTCCGCAACCTGCTCGGGCGCGTCGACATCCTCGACGAAGCGGTGCCTGCGCAGCCGATGCGCGTCGAGGGAACGCAAGTCGCCTGGCGCGAGGGAGAGCTGCCCGAGGTGCGCGGTCGTGCGTCGCTCGCGATCCGCGACGGTCGCTTCGCACTGGCGCAGGACGACGGCGTCATCGTCGGCGGTTGGGAACCCGGCCTCGAGCGGCGGCTCGACCAGGCTGAGCTCGTTGCGCACGACTTCAAGGCGTTGCCGCGGCTCACGATGGAGCCGGCCGACGACACGATGTTGCTCGCCTATCTCATCGAGCCGGGCCGGGCGGGCTACGAGCTCGACGACCTGGCGCAGGAGTACGGCGTCGAGCCGATTCCTTCCCCCGCGGTGGACGACGAGACGGCTGCGCTCGTGCGCCACGCGGAGATCCCGCGTCGTCTCGCTGCGACGATGCTCGAGCGCGTTCGCGAGCGAGGCGCCGAGGATCTCTATCGCGACATCGAGCTGCCGTTGACCGCAGTGCTCGCCGCGATGGAAGACGCGGGCGTGAAGATCGACACCTACCGCATGGGTGAGATCACGGCCAGGCTCGCCGACCGTGTCGAGGAGCTCGAGGCGAAGGCGTACGAGCTCGCGGGTGAGGAGTTCATGCTCGGCTCGACACAGCAGGTCGCGCGCATCCTGTTCGAGAAGCTGCAGCTGACGCCAGGCCGCAAGGGCAAGACGGGCTACTCAACCGATACGCGCGTTCTGCGCTCGATTCGCGATGCGCACGAGATCGTGCCCGTGATCGAGGAGTGGCGCGAGTACTCGAAGCTGCTCAACACCTACCTCGGCCCGCTGCCGTCGCTGCTCTCTGAAGCGGACGCCCGTCTGCACACCACGTTCAACCAGACCGTTGCATCGACCGGGCGGCTCTCGACGACGAACCCGAACCTGCAGGCGATCCCGATCCGAACGGAGCTCGGCAAGGAGATCCGCTCGGCGTTCGTGCCTGAATCCGGTTCGCGCCTGTTGTCGGCCGACTACTCGCAGATCGAGCTTCGCATCCTCGCGCACGTGTCCGGCGAGCCGAAGCTCCGCGAGGCTTTCGCGCGTGGCGACGACATCCACACGGCGACCGCGGTCGAGGTGCTCGGCAAGGATCCTTCGGAGCTGACGTCCGGCGACCGTTCGATCGCGAAGATGATCAACTTCGGGATCGTCTACGGAATCTCGGCATTCGGGCTCTCGGAAAATCTCGAGATCCCGCGTGACGAGGCGCAGCAGTACATCGACGCGTACCTGGCACGCTTCCCGCTCGTGCAGGACTTCATCGAGCGCACGATCGAGCAGTCGAAGCGCGACGGCTACGCGACGAGCCTGCTCGGGCGGCGGCGGCCGACGCCGGAGATCCGGGCCTCCAACCGAGCGACGCGTTCGCTCGGGGAGCGGCTCGCGGTCAACTTCGTCATGCAGGGCTCGAACGCGGACATCATCAAGAAGGCGATGATCGCAATCCACCGGCGCCTCCGCGACGAGGGCCGGGGCGCCCGCCTCGTCCTCCAGGTGCACGACGAGCTCCTGCTCGAGGTGCCCGAGGCGGAGGTCGGCCCCGTGCGAGAGCTGGTCCGGGAGGAGATGTGCCGGGCCTACCCGCTCGACCCGCCTCTGGCCGTCGAAATTGGGGTCGGTGACGACTGGAGCGAGGCCAAGAGCTAGACCGCTGGGGCCAGCTCAAAAGCCCTCTAGAAGTGCGCGGGCTCGGCCCGCGCACGTTCCCGCGAAGCGGCAAACCCAGAACCCGGGCGAAAGCGCAGCTTGCCCGGAAAAAGCGCCTGGCTATACTGATCGACCGCTAATGGCGACCGAGCAAACAGAGCAGAGGATTGCCGGCGACGGCGTCTGGATCACTGGTCCGGACGGCGAGCTGATCCCGGATTACGAGTCCACTTTCCCCACGATCAACGAGGGCGAGGTCGTCCACGGCCAGGTCGTCCGGGTGGACAAGGACGAGGTGCTCGTGGACATCGGCTACAAGTCGGAGGGCGTGATTCCGGTCGCCGAGCTCTCGATCCGGCGCTCCGTGAACCCCGCCGACGAGGTGTCGGTCGGAGACGAGATCGACGCGCTCGTGATGACGAAGGAGGACGCTGAAGGGCGGCTGATCCTCTCGAAGAAGCGAGCCCGCTTCGAGCTCGCCTGGAAGGCGATCGAAGGCGCCGCCGAGTCGGGTGAGCCGGTGAACGGCCGCGTGATCGAGGTTGTCAAGGGTGGCCTGATTCTCGATCTCGGCGTGCGCGGGTTCCTCCCGGCCTCGTTGGTCGACATTCGCCGGGTGCAGGATCTCGACGAGTTCATGGGCCAGGAGCTCCGCACCAAGGTGATCGAGCTGAACCGCTCGCGCAACAACGTCGTGCTCTCCCGTCGCGCCGTCCTCGAGGACGAGCGCAAGGAGATGCGCCAGGCGATCCTCGACCGGCTCAACCCGGGCGACGTCGTCGAGGGCCAGATCTCCAACATCGTCGACTTCGGCGCCTTCGTCGACCTCGACGGGATGGACGGTCTCATCCACATCTCCGAGCTGTCGTGGTCGCACGTGAACCATCCCTCGGAGGTGCTCGAGATCGGCCAGACGGTGAAGGTGAAGGTGCTCGACATCGACCGCGAGCGCCAGCGCATCTCACTCGGCCTCAAGCAGACTCAGTCCGACCCGTGGCAGCAGGTGCTCGAGCAGCACAAGGAAGGCGACGTCGTCGAAGGCAAGGTGACGAAGGTCGTCACCTTCGGCGCGTTCGTCGAGATCCTGCCCGGCGTCGAAGGCCTCGTGCACATCTCTGAGCTCGCGCAGCATCACGTCGAGAACCCTCGTGAAGTCGTCTCGCAAGGCGACACCGTGCCGGTGCTGATCCTCGAAGTCGATGCGGAGCGCCGCCGCTTGTCGCTCTCGCTCAAGCGTGTCGACGCCGATCGGCGTGCAGAGTCGGAGGGGCCGATCGAAGGAACACCGCACCTCGACCTGTCGGAGGACGTCTTCAGCGATTCCGCATCGGCGCCGCTGGCGCCGGAGCTCGACGCGCCCCCGGCGGACGCGGAAGAAGCCGTCGAGCGCGAGGCCGTGGACGCAGCGGCCGAGGTCGACACGGCGACGGCCGACGAAGCACCCGCTCCTGCGGACGAAGCCGCTCCCGCCGACGAAGCCGCTCCCGCCGAGCCAGTTTCCGACGAGCACTAACGCGAAGCGTCCACTCGCCGTCGCGATCACCGGCGGAATCGGCGCCGGCAAGAGCGCGGCGCTCGAAGCGTTTGCTCGCCATGGTGCCGCGACGCGGTCGAGCGACGAGATCGTGCACCGTCTGCTCCGCAGCGATCCGGAGGTGCGCCGCGAGCTGGTCGAGCGGTTCGGCCCGGAAGTGATCGGAACCGACGGCGCCGATCGCGCTGTCGTTGCCCGCATCGTCTTCAACAATCCCGAGCATCTCGACTGGCTCGAGGAACTGCTTCACCCGAGAGTCGTGCAGGAACACACGGCCTGGCGCCGGCAGCTGGCCGACGGACCCGACCCTCCCGCGGTGGCCGTGACCGAGGTGCCGCTCCTCTACGAGACCGGCGGCGAAAAGCGTTTCGACATCGTCGTCGTGATCACGGCGCCGCCGGAAGTTCGGGCGCAACGCAGGCCGATCGCCGACGAGCGAGAGCGCCGTCTACTCGCGGAGGACGAGAAGATCCGGCTCGCGGATTACACCTACGTCAACGACGGGACGCTCGAAGAGCTGGATGCGTTCGTGGCCGGCGTGATGGCAGACCTCGCGACGTGAAACGGTCCCTCGGTCTCGTCCTGCTCGTCGGGGCGTTGCTTGCGACGTTCGCCACGCTGCAGTCGTCGAAGCCTGGTTGGTGGGAGCGGTTGTGGTATCCGCTCTCCTACGAACAGATCGTGCGTGGCCACGCGCACAACTACGACCTCGACCCGGCCCTCCTGGCCGCGGTCATCTATCAGGAGTCGAAGTTCAAGGCCGATGCCCGCTCGACGTCCGGCGCCATCGGCCTGATGCAGCTCCTGCCGGACACCGCCAAAGGGATCGCGCTCCATACCGGCGGCTCGGGTTTCCGGGTCGAGGATCTCTACGACCCCGAGATCAACGTCCGTTACGGCGCCTGGTACCTTCGCCACCTGATGCTGAAGTACGGCGACGAGCAAGACGCTCTGGCGGCCTACAACGCGGGCCAGGACAACGTCGACCGGTGGCGCCGCGCCGGCAAGGGAATCCAGTTCGCGGAGACGCGCGCCTACGTGGACCGCGTCGAGCAGCTGAAGCGGATCTACCGCCGGGCTTACGGCTCGGAGCTCGGAGCCTGAGCCGGACAGCCGGTCTCGGTGCCGGCGCGGTTCTCGATCTTGAACTGGAGCGCGGCCTCCGAGCTGTTCCCGCGCATGTCGCTGACATCAACGGTGATCTCGTAGAGCCCGTTCGGGTACGAGCGCGTGTCGACGGAGCCGCCGAGGCTGTAGAGGAACCGTCCCGGCATGAAGTACTGGCGGTTCGAGAACCTCGGCGCGTTCTGGTAGCTGCCGCGCGCATAGACGTTCCAGAAACCCCTCGAGCGCGGCAGCGTCGTGCGGAAGTCGGCGGCCGGCGCGTCATGCACGTAGGTGCTGCCGCCCACCTTCGCGAGTGACCAGGTCATGAACGCGGGGGAGAGTGGAAAGCCGCTGAACACTCCCGGGACCGCCATCGGCGGGGCGTCGTCCGCGGCGGCCACGAGCGAAACGGTGCCGCACACGGTCGAGGAATCGAACGGCACCAGCGAACCGGCGGGGCGGACGTTGATTGCGCGCACCTGCGGGACCGTGCGGTCGCGATAAGGGGCGATGCCACCTCTTGCGAGCGGATTCCAGATGCGGCCGCCGCGAATCTCAGACAGATGGACGTGATCGTAGGCGTGCATTACGTACCCAAGGACGGTGCGTCCGGCAATGACGTGCTGGCCGTTCGGGACCGTCACGGCGAGATGGAAGTACTGGAAGACACCACGTCCCTTGGTTTTCACCGAGACGGCCGCATCGTCGATGTAGCGCACTTTTCCCGAGATGACCGGATACACAGGCGTTCCTGCCGGCGCGGCGATGTCGATGCCGTTGTGGAAGAGGAAGGTGCCCGGCCCCTGCAGGCCGTCCGTGAGCATCGTGTTGAGGAAGCGCGTGCGCGGATCGCCGAAGTTCGCCCGGATCGGATGCTGCTGGTGGAAAGGCTTGAGCGGCCACGGGTAGGCCGCCGCTGTGGCGCTCGCGCACAGGGCGAGACCACAGGTCAGGAGGAGGATTCGAAGGCGCACGGGTCGTTAGACGAAAGACAGCCGGCCAAGGTTAGCCTGGAGGGGTGACGTTGCCAAAGGGCTCCGGTGTGGGCTCATCGCCGGCGAGTCGCGTCCACAGATTCTCCAGCACTTGTCCGACGCCCGGCATCCACACCTTCTCGGCGAGGGTGAACGCTCCTGCAGCGAACACCTTCGCACCGTTCGGCAGCTCGTAGTACGACATCTCGGCGTCCCGCCCGTCTCCGAAGATGTTCGGGATCACGCCGATCACCTGGGTTCCGGGCGGCGAGCTCGGAGTTGTCGCGTCCGCCTCGATGCCGCCCCTGGCAAAGCTCGAACCGGGATGCAAGTTGGTGCCGGCGAAAATCCACGTCCCCGCCGAACTGGCTCGGAGCCTCCACGGCGCTTGATGCCGTCCAGAGTCGTTGCCGAAGTACTGGACGCCGATGAGCGCGGCCTCCGGGCGGCCTGCCAGTCGCCAACGACCGGTGCGAGTCATGACATTGCCGCGCTTGACCGTCCGGTAGAAGAAGTTGTTGGCCGACAGGAACATGAGGCTGCCGCCGCGGTTCCGAAACCCGGTCACGACGTCGAACTCGTGCAGGGTCACGTATTCGTGGTGACCCGGAAAGACGATCAGGTCGTAAGCCGCTGCGAGCCCGCGTCCGGTTGTCGACGACGCGTCGAGGTCCGCGTCCGCCAGATAGTCGACGTCGCGGCCGGTCGAGATCAGCCAACGCAGGAACGGTTGCTCGTAGTGCTTGTAGTGCGGGATGACACCTCGGTTCTCGTAAGGGCGCCCCAGGCGTGCATGGGGCTGGCCTGCGTACCAAGTGTCGAGCGTGCCGTTGCCGTCATCGTCGTGGAAGTTGTAGGCCTGCCACGTCATCGTCGACAGGACGACGGCGACGCGATGCTCGCCGAGGGCTCGCGGACGGAGAACGAAGGGTGCGTAGCCGACCTTGCCGCCTCGTGCGAGGAGCTTGGCGAAGTAGAGCCCGCTCGGCCATTCGCCGATTCGAATGTAGATCGCCCGTCCCGGCGCGACGGCACCGATACGCCGAATGGACGTTACGGCGGTTCCGAGCATCGCATCCTGTGGGCGGACGGGGGTGTCCTCTGTTCCTGCGCGGAAGACCTGAAGGGACACGTGGGCGCCCCGAGTCCAGAACACGAGCCGCGCAACGTTGCCGGGGGCGTAGCTCTCTCTCGGGAAAGCAGCCTCGACCGTCGGTCGGTTGGTGGGGAGCAGCCGCTCCGCCCGGCCGTCGGGTCCCTCGCGGCCGGCTGCCCGCGGGGTGCTTCCGGACACCAAGGCGTAGACGAGGCCGAGGAGCGAAACGACCAGCAGAATGCGCGGGAGATTCCTGGCGGTGGCCATGCTCCCATGGTCGGCCTAGCCTCTAACCAGGCGCCAACCGCGAGATCACCCGGCGCAGCTTCCATCGGGCGAGGTGCCGGAATGAGCGGCACCCAGGCGTTCGACGTCGAAGGCCGGAGGGAGCAACCCGAGGTGCGCGAGCATCTTCGGGAGATCGGTCTCTGCGCGCATGGCGTCCGTGTGTGCCCAGCTCCCGACGAACTCGTCGACTGCCGCGTGTGGGTTGAGCCGCTGCAGGGCTCGGAACATCCGACCCGACTGGCGTGAGGGGTCGAGCACCGTCTCGTCCGTTCGGCTCCACCAGATCTGCACCGGAACGCATGAATCTGCGATCTGCCGCACGTAGCTGAGTGGGCTCCGCTCGGCGTACTTTGCAGGGGCCGTCTCCGGGGTCCCACCAATCTCGCGTCGGGCGAGCTTCTGCTTCGCGAGGCCAATCGGGCCCCACCCGCGCGACAGGCACTCGGTGTCGCACTTCAGTCGCGGGAAGTTGCGGTACTGAAGCCCGAAGTCTGCGGGGCCGTCGACGGCCACGGCGCCGGCCAGCAGACGCGGGTAGCGGCCGACGAGCAGAAGAGTCTCTTGCGCCCCCATTGAACCGCCCACCGCGTAGATCCTGCGGCGGTCGACATGAAGCCAGGGGAGCTGCTCTTCGAGGATCTCCGGCATGCGGGCGAGATCATCGATCTGGCCGGGCGACCCCCACGAATGAAGCGGGAGGAGGCGCCCGTAGCCGTCCGGGCTGACGACGGCGAAGCCGCCGAGGGTTGGCAGATTGGTCCAGCGGCGCGTATTGATCTTGCCGTCGACCGCACGACCGTGGGGCGAGATCACCAGTGGGATGGCGGGATTGCGGCCTGGGCCGTAGCCATCGGGGAGCTGTACGTATGCATTTCGCAAGTGTCCGTTGTGGGTCGTGTAGGTGATCGTCAGGACACGCGCCGGCCGTGTCTTCAGCAGTGCCTGCTGCGCGGCCTCGGTGTGAGCGGGAGGGCGTGAGGGAACGATCGCCTGGGTTGCGATTGCCGGGTGGCTCCCGGGAAGGAGCAGTGCTGCGAATGGGCAGGCCCGCAGCAGGCCCGTTCGGATAAGCGATGAGGTAGCCATGCGGCCACCGTCGAAGGGGGTCGCAACGGCTCTCTCAGCGCGCGCTAATGGCCCGCTAACGCTCGGATTAGCGGCGGATTAGGTGCGCCCCCGAGAGTGCGTGCCGGCCGGCCGGGCCTCGTCGGCGTGTCGCTGTTCAGGAGGAAAGGACCGTGTTACAAACCTCACATGCCTGACTTTCGGATCCTCGGACCGCTCGAGATCGTCGACGAGACGGGCCCGCTCCTGCTCGGTGGGCTGAAACAGCGCGCGGTCCTGGCGATCCTTCTGCTCGAGGCCCCGAAGGCGGTTTCCACGGACCGTCTGATCGACGCGCTCTGGGCGGAGCAGCCGCCTCGCACCGCGGCCACCTCGCTCCAGAACTTCATCTCACAGCTCCGGAAGACGCTCGGTGCAGACGTGCTCGTGACGAAACCACCCGGATACGCGCTGGCAATTCAACCCGAGCAGGTCGATCTGACGCGCTTTCGTCATCTCGTTGCGACGGCCCGCGCCGCGACGGAGGCTGCGGAGCGCGCAGCCAGGATGCGGGAAGCGCTCGACCTCTGGCGCGGAGCGCCGCTGGCCGACTTCGAATTCGAACCCTTCGCGCAACCCGAGATTGCACGGCTGAAGGAGGAGCGGCTTGCGGTGGTCGAAGAGAGGATCGACGCGGACCTCGAGGCCGGCCGCCACGCCGAAATCGTCGGCGAGGTCGAGGCCCTTGTCGACCGCCATCCCACCCGGGAGCGTCTTCGTGCCCATCTGATGCTCGCCCTGTATCGCTCTGGACGCCAGGCCGAGGCCCTCGGTGTCTACCAGGACGCACGCCGTACGCTCGTCGACCAGCTCGGGATCGAGCCGGGCCGTGATCTCCAGCAGCTCCACGGCGAGATCCTGCGACAGGACGCGGGCCTGCGCGCTCCCGACGCCGCGCCGCCGGCAGAGGATCATTTCGAGGAGGTCCTCCGAACGTTGCTCCATGGGCGGCTGGTTGCGGTTCTCGGAGCAGACGTCGGGGAGCTGGCCGGCAGGCTTGCGGAACGTTTCGACTACCTGGAGGACGGAGCCGGGCTACCGCGGGTCGCGCAGTACGTGTCGGTGATGAAGGGGTCGGGGCCGCTGTACGACGAACTGCACGCGCTCCTCGACGCAGACGTTCCGCCGACGGCTGTGCACCGGTTCTTCGCCTCGATCCCGCCGGTCTTGCGCGAGCGGGGTGTGCCGCACCAGTTGATAGTGACGACAAGTTACGACCTCGCACTGGAGGCCGCGTTCCTCGAAGCGGGCGAGGAATTCGACGTCGTCTCCTATGTCGCGACCGGCCCGGCTCGAGGCAAGTTCTGCCACATCACGCCCGACGGGCGTGGGCGTCTAATCGATCTGCCTAACACCTACGCGACGGAGCTCTCACTCGAGCGGCGCACCGTCATTCTCAAACTCCATGGACAAGTCGATCGCGGGCCAGAGCGTGAGTGGGAGAGCTTCGTCGTGACGGAAGACGACTACATCGACTATCTCGCGCAGGTGGATCTCAGCGGGGCCGTCCCAGTGTCTCTGGCTGCGAAGTTGAGGCGCAGCCACTTTCTCTTCCTCGGTTACACGATGGCGGACTGGAATCTGCGCGTGATTCTCAACCGGCTCTGGAGCGATCAGCCACTGAGCTACCGCTCGTGGGCGGTGCAACCAGAGCCGATGCCGCTCGAGCGGGAGTTCTGGAGGCGGCGTGACGTCGAGGTGCACGAGCTTCCGCTCGAGCAATACGCGGGCATACTCGCACGGTACGCCGGCATCGAGCTCGCCGAGGCAACGGCATGAGCGAGGTCCCGCCTCCGTCGTCGCCCTACAAGGGGCTGGCGGCGTTCGAAGATTCCGCCGTCGACGCGTTGTTCTTCTTCGGGCGCGACCGGGACAGTCAGGTGATCGCCGCGAACCTGATGGCCTCGCGCGTGACGGTGTTGTTCGGGCCGACCGGCGTCGGCAAGACATCCGTGCTTCGAGCCGGTGTTGCGTACAAGCTCCGGCAGGAGGCCGGTGTCGACGTGCGGGTTCATTCCTCGTGGATCGGCGATCCCGGCGTGGCGCTCGCGGACCTGGCACCGCGGACGGGACGCGACGTCTATCTCATGCTCGATCAATTCGAGGAGTTCTTTCTCTACCACGAGGGTGATCGCGCATTCGTCGAGAAGCTCGCCGACGTGATTCGCCGACCGGATCTGCGCGTGAACCTGCTGATCGGAATCCGAGAAGACGCTCTTGCCTTGCTCGACGCCTTCAAGGCGGTGATCCCCAACCTCTTGTCGAACCGGCTCAGGTTGGAGAACCTCGACCGTGCGGCCGGAGAAGCAGCGATCCGCGGTCCCTTGCAGCGCTTCAATGAGCTCGTTCCGGACGAACGGCGGGTCGAGTTGGAGGCTGACCTCGTCGGAGCTGTTCTCGACGAGGTTGCGGCCGGGCGGGTCGAGCTCGGTGCAGTCGGCCGTGGCGTCGTGACCGCCCCGATCCACGACGATCGCATCGAGGCGCCTTACCTGCAGCTCGTGATGAGCAGGCTGTGGGAAGTGGAGGCGGATCGGGGCTCGAAGGTGCTCCGGCGAGAGACGCTGGCCGAGCTCGGCGGTGCGACGCAGATCGTCGAGGACCACCTCGAGCATGCGATGGCCGATCTCTCGTCTCGGCAGAAGGACGCCGCGGCAGCGATGTACAACTTCCTCGTTACACCTTCCGGATCCAAGATTGCGCATCGCACACGCGATCTCGCAGGTTATGCCGAAATCGAAGAGCAAGAGGCCGCTGACGTCTTGCGGCAGCTTGCAGCCGAGCGAATTGTCCGGGCGAGCGCCGACAATGGCGTAAGCACCCGATACGAGATCTACCACGATGTGCTCGCTGACGCCGTCTCGGCTTGGCGGACCCGGTATTCCGCGCAGCGTGCGGTACGCGATGCGGAGAGGCGCCGGCGCCGAGCCCGTCTGGTGGCGACCGCAGCGCTGCTGGGCCTTGTTCTCGTCGCGTCGATCGCTGTCTACGCACTGCTGGAGCGAAGTGATGCACGAACGCAGGCGCGGCGCGCCCACGCCCGTCAGCTCGCGGCGGCTGCAGACCTGCAGCTGCCCATCGATCCGCTGAGGAGCATCGGTCTCGGCATCCGAGCTGAGAAGCTCGACGACACGCCGGAGACCGAGCAGGTGCTGCGTGACGCGCTGCAGGGTTCTTACGTTCGCCGGGTCTTTCGAATGCCCGATCCTGTGTCCGCCGCAGGCCCGTCGTCGATCGCATTTGGGGATTCTCAGGGCCGGGTGTTGCGGTTTCCGCGAGGGCGGGGAGCGATGCGTACCGACAAGGTCGGGGGGCCGGTGACTGCCGTGGCTCTCTCGCGTGATGGTGCAATGTTCGCGGCAGCGGTGGGTTCGTCGGTCGCTGTCTCCGGCAATGGGAGAACGACGAGTGTTCCGCTGCCTCGACCGCCGACCGCTGTCGCCGTCGACGGGGGCGGCACGCGCCTGGCGGCCGGTTTCGAGGACGGAACGGTTCGCCTGTTACGGCCCAGGCCACATCGCCTCCACGTGCGCGGATCGGTGGCTTTCCTCTCGTTCAGTCCCGATTTGCGCTTACTGCTCGTAACGAGCGAGGATCGAAAGGCTCGGCTGGTAGATGCTCGCAGCGGTCGCGTGCTGCATCTGTTTGGCCACGAAGGATTCGTGCACGCGTCGGTCTTCAGTCCCAACGGCAGGCTCGTCGTGACGGGCTCGGAGGACAACACCGCCAGAATCTGGGATGTTCGCACCGGGAAGCTGTTACATGTGCTCGGGACCGCCTTCGACGGAATCTTGGCAGTGGCCTTCAGCCCCGACGGTCGCCTAGTCGCGGCAGCCAGTTCCGACGGAGTCACCCGTGTTTACGACACGCACACCGGTGGCCGGCTCGTGCTGCTGATCGGACACGCCACGGCCGTGACTGCGGTCGGGTTCAGTCCTGACGGGAAGACAATCGTGACCGGAAGCACCGACCGAACGGCGCGGGTTTGGGTGACCGAGACCGGCCGACTCTTGCGAACACTCACCGGTCACTCGGACACGGTCACAGCCGCGTATTTCGCCGCGGCTGGAACGAAAATCGTCACGGCCGGAATCGACCGGACTGTGAGGGTCTGGGATTCTGGTACGGCGCCTGAGCTGACTCCAGTTCTGCGCCAGAGCGACCCGATCATGGCCCTGGACGTCAGTGCTGACGGCTCGCAACTCTTCGTCGGCGACGCAGGTGGACGCGCTCGGGTGTGGTCGATCTCGCAGAGACGGTTCCTCGGCGGCATCCGATTGGCCGAGCCGGTGGCGGGAGTCGCGTTGGGGCCGCGTGGCCTTGTCGCTGTCTCGGAGCCCGACCGAGCAGTTTCGTTTTCCCGTCCTGCCGGACTCATCGTTACCGCAGGTAGCAATGGGATTCGCGTGCGAGGTGCAAGCTCACTTCGACTACACCCACGAAGTGCGACCATTTCGATCGCGCTCAGCCCGAATGGGCAACTGCTCGCCGCCGGGGCGGTTGACGGCACCGTGCGCCTCTGGCACTCGCGGACAGGCAGGCTCGTGCGCACGCTGCGAGGGCATCGCGGCGAGGTCCTATCGGTCGTCTTCTCCCCGGATGGGAAAGAGCTGCTAAGCGGGAGCAGGGACGGTGACGCCCGCATCTGGAATCTCTCCAATGGAGTGGCCAGGGTCCTGCGCGGCCACGGGGGTCCGGTCTTCGACGCGAACTTCAGCACCGATGGACAGTGGATCGTCACCGCCGGTCCGATCACAGCCGGGATCTGGCCTACCGCTACCGGGCATCTCTCATTCCTCCTGCACGGACCCAGGCCCGTGATTCGCGCCGCGCTGTTCGTGCCGAACAGCCTGCGGATCTTCACGGCGGGGGACGACGGCACCGTGCGAACCTACGACTGCGTGATCTGCCGTTCAGGCGCTCAGCTCGTTGCTGCTGCTCGAGCAAGACTTGCCGCCGCTCGACCGCGCTAGCGCTGTACGTCCTGCTCGAGCTCGTTCGCCCTCCGCGTCAGCGCGGCGAAGCCCGCCTGCAGAACAAGGTGCGGGAGCTCGCTGGGCCACGACGTCCACGGAGGCTACCCTTGGCCCGAATGGCCGAGTTCAAAACAACGGCCGCGTATCGCCCGACCGGAGACCAGCCGACGGCGGTCGCGACCCTGGCTGAAGGGCTGGAGGCGGGCGACCGGTACCAGACATTGCTCGGAGCCACCGGCACCGGCAAGACGGCGACGATGGCCTGGACGATCGAGAAGGTCGGCCGCCCCGCGTTGGTGATCGCGCACAACAAGACACTGGCGGCGCAGCTGTGCAACGAGTTCCGGGAGTTCTTCCCGGAGAACGCGGTCGAGTACTTCGTCTCCTACTACGACTACTACCAGCCCGAGGCCTACGTCCCGCAAGCCGACCTCTACATCGAGAAGGACTCCTCCCAGAACGACGACATCGCGCGGCTCAGGCTCGCGGCGACGTCGGCGCTCTTCACGCGACGTGACGTGGTCGTGGTCGCATCTGTCTCCTGCATCTACGGCCTCGGCTCGCCCGAGGAGTGGCGCGAACGGGTGATCATCCTCGAGGTGGGAGAGGAGCACGACCGCGATCTGATGCTGCGGAAGTTGATCGATTCGCAGTACGTCCGCAACGACGCCGTGCTCGGCCGCGGGCGCTTCCGGGTGAAGGGCGACGTGGTCGAGGTGCAGCCCGCGAACCAGGAGACCGCCTACAGGATCTCCTTCTTCGGCGACGAGGTCGAGCAGATCAGCCACTTCGACCCGGTTACCGGTGAGATCTACGCGAAGCTCGACAACATCGCGATCTGGCCCGCCACCGAGTACGTGACGTCGCGGCCGACGATCGAGCGGGCTGTGTCCGAAATCAGGCACGAGCTGGAAGAGAGCGTCAAGCGGCTGGAGATCGAGGGGAAGATGCTCGAGGCGCACCGGCTGCGGCAGCGCACGGAGTACGACCTGGAGATGATGCAGGAGCTCGGCTTCTGCAACGGGATCGAGAACTACTCGCGCATCCTCGAGGGCCGCGCGCCGGGAACGCACCCGTTCACTCTGCTCGACTACTTCCCGAAGGACTTCGTCGTCTTCGTCGACGAGTCGCACCAGACCATCCCTCAGATCGGCGGCATGCACGAAGGCGACCGCTCCCGCAAGCAGACGCTCGTCGATTACGGGTTCCGGCTGCCGTCGGCGCTCGACAACCGGCCGCTTCGCTTCGACGAGTTCCTCGAGAAGGTGCCGCAGCTCGTGTTTGTCTCTGCGACGCCGGGGCCGTTCGAGGGGCGCCATGCCACCCGCGTGGCCGAGCAGTTGATCAGGCCGACCGGTGTCGTCGATCCCGAGGTGGAGCTGCGCGCGACCCACAATCAGATCGACGATCTGCTGAACGAGATCCGGCGTCGCGAGGAGGTCGGCGAGCGCGTGCTGGTCACGACCCTGACGAAGAAGATGGCCGAAGACCTGACGGACTATTTACTAGAGTCCGGCGTCAAGGCGCGCTATCTCCACTCGGAGATCGACACGCTCGAGCGGATTCAGATCATCCGGGAGCTGCGGCTCGGCGATTACGACGTGCTCGTCGGCGTGAACCTTCTGCGGGAGGGACTCGACCTCCCGGAGGTGTCGCTGGTCGCGATCCTCGACGCCGACAAGGAGGGCTTCCTGCGGGGCAAGACGGCTCTGATCCAGACGATCGGCCGTGCTGCGCGCCACATCAACGGCAAGGTGCTGATGTACGCGGACAAACGTACGGAAGCGATCGAAGGCGCTCTGGGCGAGACGAACCGCCGCCGCGCAGTGCAACTCGCCTACAACGAGGAGCACGGGATCACCCCGGAATCGATCGTCAAGGGAGTGTCCGACATCGCAGAGTTCCTCACGCTCGAGTCGCCGACCGTTCCCAGCTCGAAGCGCCGGCGCGGCCGCAAGGACCTCGAAGGGCTGACGCCGAGCGACCTCGAGAAGCTGGTCATCGAGCTCGAGGAGGAGATGTTCACCGCCGCGGAAGAGCTTAGGTTCGAGTACGCGGCAAAGCTGCGCGACGAGATCAAGGAGCTCCGCCGCGAGCTGATCGCTGCGGTCCGGGCCCCGGCTTCGGCCTAGCCAGCACGCGCACTAGACTTCTGCGCGCGTGCTCGGCTCGATCGTCCTCATCATGTTCTTCGGCTTCATCACCGGCGGGCTGGCGAGGCTGGCCGTGCCGGGGCCCGATCCGATGCCGATCTGGCTCACGGTCGCGATCGGCTTGGTCGGCTCCGCGGTCGGCGGAGCGATCGCGATCGCAATCTGGGGGAGGGGAACTCAGGCGATCGGGCTCTTGTCCTTCCTGGGTGCCGTGCTGCTCGTGGTCGCGTACCGGCGTTTCGTCCAGAAGCGCCCGCTCACAGGCCCGGACGCCCTCAAGTTCCCCGAACGCGGCATCGGGATCGACAAATTCCAGGAGCGGCGCACGAAGATGGAGGGCCTGCTGCGACAGGCGCAGGGTGCTCGTGCGGAGGCCGACGCCGATGCGAACCTCCGCAAGCTCGCCGAGCTTCACGACGCCGGCATCCTCACGGACGACGAGTTCGAGAGCAAGAAAGAGCTCCTGGCCAGGATGTGAGGGGTTTCCCCCTCGTCAGGCAGGGAACCTAGGTGCCATGTACTGGATCTGGGTAATCATCGTGGGCGCAATCGTCGGGGCGCTGGGAAGGCTCTTCCATCCGGGTGTTGACCCGATGGGCTGGATTCTGACCATCCTTGTCGGCATCGCCTCGCTCGTGATCGCAAACATCATCTTCAACGGCGCTCTGGTGTTCATCGTTGGAGTCATCGTTGCAGTGATTCTCGTCGCACTCATCGGTCGGCTTTACGGCGGTCGACGCGCGACGCCAGCCAGAATCTAGGCCGGTTCAGACGCAAGCGGCTCACGGCCGCGAGGGAATTCTCTCTCGGCCGTGAGCCCCCAATCCTTGTCGCGCCACACGAACGTCTGCATGCGCAGGCACGACTCTTCGATTTCGTAGACGTGAACGCCGCGCGCCTCACCCTGCCGTTTCGGTCGCGGCTGGCCGAGCCCCGGCGCAATGGACACCACGACTCCTCGCTCACCGCCATGGGAGATCTCGAACTCGTGTCGCTCGCTCACCGCGGCCTGATGGATGTGTCCCGCCAGGATCAGGTCGGCGCCCGCGTTCACCAGTGACGCGAGCACGTGATTGCGTCGGGCAACAGGCTTCTTCCGCGAGCGCCAGGGGGCGCCGATGAGGTGGTGATGCAGAGCGACGATCTGGAATGCCCCGGCCTGTGCCTCTCCAAGCCGCTCTCTGGCGCGCGCAAGCTGGCTGTTGCGGATCCCGCCGGACTGATGGCGCCACGGGCGCACGGAGTTCAGTCCGACCACGTGCAGCGTGGCGGAGGAGTAGGTCGGCTCGGTGGTCTCCCACTGTCGCTCGAACTCGCGGAACGGCCGTGTGAAGCGCGCCGGGAACCTGTACGGAATGTCGTGATTCCCCGGAACCGCCAGAACAGGGCGATCGAGAGATCTGAGGAAATTGGAGGAACGGGCGAGCTGGTCCTCTCGGCCCCGGTGGCTGAGATCCCCGCTCGCGATCACGAGCTCCGGCTGGAAGCGCTCGATCAGAACAGGTGCCCCGCGCTCGATCGCCTCGTCGTTCCCTGCTCCGTAATGGAGGTCGGACAGGTGTAAAACACGTGTAAGCACAGCCGACGGAGGCTATATTGTGACTCGCGTGACCGAAGAGTCTGCCGAGATTTTCGACGACCTCTACCTCGGTCTCCGGGCGGGCGGCGCGATCCGGAAGCAACGCCGAGGCGAACCGCTGACGACGGAAGAGCGCGAGGCGCTCGGTCGTTGGCAGCGCCTTTCGACGTGGCGCAAGTCCCTCGCAATCGGCGGCTTCGCCATCGGCACCTTCGGTCTCGGCTTCACCCTCGGCGGCTTGATCTTCGGCCGCTGGCGCAAAGCCTAACCCGGGCAAAAGCTTCGCTTTCGCCCGGAATTTGAGCACGGCGCTTCGCGCTGAACGTGCGCGGGCGAAGCCCGCGCACTCCTGCCGCGCCTGCGGTTCGCGATTGTCCTCAACCGTCCGGGCACGGACGCTGAAGCGGCCGCGCCCGCATCAGTGCGCCTCCGGCTAAGCCCGGCTCCGCCTGGTCTTAGCCTCCGGCCT
>WNEY01000329.1_pt1 | contig 28277 bp, 21 predicted proteins | sample 5400531 | NCBI WGS metagenome assembly WNEY01 (sample SAMN13153338, study PRJNA577476) | soil metagenome | isolation source: 200 cm saprolite under Douglas fir tree site 1 | place: USA:California | collected 2015-04-18
TCGTCCAGATTGCAACCGAGGGCGACGACCGCCCGGTAATGCTGTTCGGCCCGGGCCCAGTCCTGGGTGCGACCGTACAGCGAGATCAAGTTCACGTGTGCCTGAGCGATCGACGGATCGCGAGCGAGCGCCGCTTCGTGCGCCGCGATGGCGCCCGCGAGATCGCCGGCGTCGGCGAGCTTGAGCCCTCGCTGCAGATTCGTCTGCGCATCGTCCCTGAGCGCGGTCACCGTGGCGAAAACCGAATCATTCTGGGCGGGCCAAATCGGACCGTACTGTGCGTTCCGCTCGAGGGCGCGCTGCGCATCCTCGCGGCGCCCGAGCGCGCGATACGAGAGCGCGAGCGCGTAGTGCGCGGCGCCCCACTCGGGGAAGAGTGCGACGGCGCGCTCCAAATGCGCAACGGCGGCGGCGTGCTGACCTCTGGCCGCCGCGATCCGTCCGAGACCGAGCTCGGCGGCCGGTTCGGACGCCGGCTCGCGCCGCAGCGCGTCGAACAATGGCTCCGCCCGATCGAGGCTGCCCGTCTCGAGCAGCGACTCGGCGAGCTTCACGCGCGCCGGCAGATAGCCGGGCGATCGCTGGAGCGCCTCGTCGAAATGCGCCGCAGCTTCCGCGTGTCGAGCGAGGCGCTGCAAGGCGAGTCCATCGAGGTACTGCCATTCGAACGCACGAGGCGCCAACGCCTGCGCCCGTACATAGGTTTCGTGCGCCGCGCCCCATTGATCCCACGCGTGCAGTGTTTCGGCCAGCCTGGCGACGACGGCGGAATCGGTCGATCGCGCCGCCGCATCGCGATACGCGCGTGCGACCGCCTCACGCGCGGCGATCGGATACGCGTCGAGCGACAGGCGTGGAAGCGGCGGCAGGGCAGTCTGCGCCAGTGAACAGACGACCGCGCAGACGCGAATTGCGGAGTGCGGATTGAGGAATGCGGATGTCAATCCGCAATCGATCCGCAATCCGCAACCCTCAATCCGCAATGGCTAGAAGGCGAATCGCACGCCCAGGCGGATTTGCCGTTCGACGTACGCGGCGTTGGTCAGAGCCGTTCCACCCGCGATGCCCGTGATCTGCCCGAACGTGCTCGACGTGAGGTTCCCGTTCGGATTGGCGAAGACCGGAACATTCAGGATATTCCCGGCTTCTATCCGGGCTTCGAGCCTTCTCTGGCCGCCCATCGGGAACGCCCGGAACAGCGAGAGGTCGAGGTTGTAGCCTCCCGGACCGTAGAACTGATTTCGCCCGGTGTTGCCGATACGGATGCCGGTCGGCTGCGCGAATTGTGTGGTATCGAACCATGCCCCGGCTGAGCCGATCTTGTCGTTCACGATGAACGAGCCCTTGAGGTCAGCACTATTTGCGCCACCGCTGGCAACGCCGGTGAATCCGTTGTTCGGCGTATTCAAATCCGTCCCGGCGGCGGAGACCGTGAACGGATTGCCGCTGAACGCCGCAAAGGTGCCATTCAGCTGCCAGTCCTTCACGAGAGCCTGCGCGAGGTTGCCGTAGCCGCTGCCGCTCTGCCACGGCAGTTGGTACACGAACCCCAACTGGAAGTTGTGCCTGCGGTCGAATCCCGCAGGCGCCCAGTTGCGATACAACTCGCTGGGTGTGTTGTAACTCAACGTGGCCCTGCCGTCGTTGTCGCTTTCGTTCATTGCCTTGCTCAGGGTGTACGCGCCCTTTACCAGCAGCCCGTGCGACATTCGCTTGTTGAGCGCGACCTGCAGCGAGTTGTACTCGGTTCGCAGCCGCATTCCCCAGGAATTGACGGCGTTGAAGCGGCCCAGCGACGCGTAGGGCCGGCCGGCGTCGCCGACGCCGAGCGTCTGCGGTGCGTTGATGTCCAGCCCGGCGTAGCCGCCGACGCCTTTGGCTCCTACGTACGCGAGATCAATCGAGGCATCGAACGGCAGCATCCGCTCCACCGCAACGTTCCACGTATGGATGTACCCCCGGTCGATGTTGTCGATTTCTGGCGTGTACTCGGCGGCCGCGCGATCCAGCGGCACACGGCCCGAGCTCAGATCGGGCCCGACGAGTTTGGGAATGCCCTGTTGGAGAGTGCCGTAGTACGCGAACTGGTCCGGGTTGATGTAGGTCGACGCAATCGTCACCGGATAGTCGTTGTCGCCGCGCACCGCGCGCGCCCACGCCTGCGCGTTGTACGTCAGGCCGTAGCCCGTACGGAAGACCGTCTCGTCGTTGAGCCGGTAAACGCCGCCCACACGTGGGGCGAAGTTGTTCAGGCCCGCTTTCATCCCGTTGGTCTGAGGGTTCCCCCCTCTCCCGGCGACGATGACATCGAGGGTGGTGAGATCGAGCCGGTCGAGGCCGCGCCCGTCCGCGCGATGCATGATCGGGTAGAGCTCCCAGCGCAGCCCGAGGTCGAGCGTGAGCTTCGCGCTCGGCGTCCAGCGGTCGCGGAAGTACAGCGCGTGCTGCCATTCCCGCGAGGTCATCAGCTCGTTCTGCACGCTCTTGTTGGCCGTGCCGACGAGACCGAGGAGGAACGAGGCGTAACTGTTGTAGAAGTTGGCGGTCTGGCCGCCGTTCAGTGCGGTCGTGTTCGCAAGGAAGTTGAACTGCCCGCGCGGGTTGCCGGTTTCGGGCTGCCAGTGATCGAGGTACAGGAAATTCAGGAAGTAGCCGCCGCGCAGGTCGTGTTGACCCTTGATCTTGGTGAGGTTCGTGGCGATCGAGTAGGTGCGCTCGTCGCGGAAGATCGGGTTCCAGCCGTCGCGGTTGCCCAGCTGGCTGAAGAAGCCGGTGCCGGTGCCGCCGAATCTGAACTCGGGATATCCCGCGTAGCGCTGATCGCCGAGGCCCTGATCGTTGGTGCCGGGGATTCCCAGGATGTCCAGGCCGAAGTTGCCGGCATTGAAGTCGGGCCCGAGCACCTCCTGTTTCTGCCGCGAGAACCCGAACGTGCTGTCCATCAGCAACGTCGGGCTGAGCGTCCACGTCTGACCGGCGGTGAACTGGTACACCTTCGTGTTGCCGCCGTCTCCCGACGCGTTCGGGTCCGGACCCAGATAGTTCGTCAGGTCGTCGACGATGGCGCCCATGTGGCTGAACTTGAACCAGAGCTGGTGCGCTGAGGTCCGGTTCCAGTTGATCTTCGCATCGTAGTTCTCGCGATCCACCTGGCGCTGTTCCTGCCGCTGATAGTTGTTCGTCAGGCCTCCGGCGCCGATCCCCTGAGTGTTCGGCAGCGGGAACAGCTGCAGAATCTTCAGCGCGATCGGGTTGATCATGCCCGTGGGAATCTGGTTGTTCGCGAACGCCTGGCGGCCGGTGCCGTTGGCGCCGCCCGTCAACGGGTTGTAAATCGTCTGCAGCGAGCCGTTCGAGTTGAACGCTTTGCTGAAGTCGCCGGCGCGAAGCGCGGGATCCGGCACGCTGAAATACGTGAACAGGCTCTGGGTCCGTTTGTAGCCTTCGAACGAGCCGAAGAAGAACACTTTGCTGCGCTTGATGGGGCCCCCGAGCGTGCCGCCGTAGTTGTTCGCCTTGACCGGCAGCTTGTCGGGCACGGGGCCGGCGCCAAAATAATACGCATTCGCGTTCAGCTTCTCGCTGTTGAAACCCTCGAACGCGGAGCCCCTGAACTGGTTCGTGCCCGACTTGGTGATCACCGTGACCGCCGCGCCGCCCGCCATGCCTTGTTCGGCGTCGAAGCTGCTGGTCGACACGTCGACCGTATCGACCGTCTCGGCCGGCGAGACGTACATGAGATGGTTCGGCAGCCAGATGTTCATGTTCGTGGCGCCGTCGGTGCGGGTCGAATTGTTCGTGTTCGCCTGGCCGTTCACGTTGGTGGCCATCGACCGCGCCGGCGTATCCGTTTCCGCATTGCCGAACGCCATCGGCGTGGTGCCCGGCACCAGGTTGAGCAGCGCCTGGAAGTTGCGATATCGATTCAGCGGCATGTTCGTGAGCTCGGCCGACCTCAGACTGGTGTGCACGTCCGCCTTGTCGGTCTGCAGGATCGGCGACTCGCCGATTACCATCACCGTCTCGGACACCGCGCCGACCTCCATGGTGACGTCGACGCGGGCAATCTGACCGATGGTCACCGGCACGTTGTACCGTGCCACGTCGCGGAATCCCGTGAGCGTGACCTTGACGTCGTACGGCCCGGGCTGCACGTTGATCAGGCTGTACGCGCCGTCCGAGTTCGTCGTCGCCTCGAGCGTGAGGTTGTTTTCCTTGTTGACGATCGTGACGGTGGCGCCAGGGATGACTGCGCCCGAGGAGTCTCTGACGCCTCCGACGACGCTGCCGTAGAGAATCTGCGCCTGGGCAGGTACGGCCGTGAGGCCGATGGCGAGAACGAGGCCAGCAACGGCCGGCAGACACAAACGTGACGGTAACAGTCGAACGGGTGCACTCACAGCCCCTCCTGTTTCACTTACCGTGTCTTGCGGAGCGCCTGACGGCAAGCGCGCATTTCCGCCGCCACATAAAACACGGACAGGATGGATGTGTCAAGGATGTAATGAAAGCCTCCGTAGAAGGCGACGATTCATCCGTCCAGGAGCCTGCAGGTTGTGGCACCATACCCCGCACCTGGCTCGACGCTCGATGCTGATTCGAAACCGAAGGAGGGCGCGCGATGACTCTACTTTCCAGACGAAAGTTCTTGAAGAAAACGGCAACGGATGCCGCCGTTGCCGGGTTCATCGCCTCGGGCGTCGCCGAGCTTCGCGCCAACCCGCTTGGGCTGCCCATCGGCAGTCAGACGTATCCCCACCGCCAGATGATCAAGGACGGCAACTTTGCCGGGCTGGCGAAAACGCTGGCCGACATCGGCGTCCAGAGCGTCGAGATGTGCTCGCCGCTTGGTTACGCCGACTTCGCCAGCCTTTCCGATGGAAAGCAGGTCAGGAGAATCCTCGCCGATCACGGTCTCACATGTGAGAGCGGTCACTTCAACATGAGGGAGCTGCGGGAGAAGCAATCTGAGAGCATCGCCTGGGCCAAAGACGTCGGCATCACGCAGATGATCACCGCAAGCCTCGGCGCCGGGAACAACCCGACGATGGATGACGTGAAGAAGGCGGCCGACGAATACAACAAGATCGCCGCAGTGGCGGCAAAGGCCGGCATCCAGCAGGGCCTCCACAACGAGGGCTTCGAGGTCTCGATGGTCGACGGCCAGCGGACCTACGACGTGTTGATGCGCCTTCTCGACCCGAAGCTAGTCAAGTTCCAGTTCCAGATGTCCACCATCAGCCAGGGATTCATCGCCCATGAGTACTTCGCCAAGTATCCGGGCCGTTTTTTCTCGATGCACGTGCAGGACGTGGACCTGAACGCCACGCCGCCGCCGGCTCCTGCGCCTCCGCCGGGAGCGCCCGTGGCGGGAGCCGGGGGGGCAGCAGGCAGCGGACGGGGCCGTGGGATGCAGGTGTCTGTCGGAAAAGGCAGCATCGACTGGGTCAAGACCTTCACGGCGGCGAAAATCGGTGGGGTCAAGAATTACTTCGTCGAGCAGAGCATGGAGCTCACGAAGGCAAGCGTCGCCGCGCTGAAGGTCATGAAGGTCTGAGAAGGGGAGCGCGCCATGAAACGCCGGGAGTTTCTCATTGGTGCCGCCGCCGCGGCCGGGCTCGCGGGCAGCCGGAAAGGATGGGCACAGGTTCGCGACGAGACGAAACTTCGTCGCATCGCGATCATGAGCCTCTGCTTCAACAGCATTCTCAAGAATCCGTCGCAGCCGAACGACCCGGCCAGAACACTCGACGTCGCGGAGCTCGGGCAGATGCTGGCGGATCGTTACGGCGTTCACAACCTCGAGATGCAGCACGCCCACTTCCCGGTGACCGCACCGGCGTACCTGAAGGAGTTTCGTGACCGGCTGGCCAAGACCCAGTCGCAGGTGACGAACATCAATCTGGAATTCGGGCCCCAGAACATTTCCGCGGCCGATCCGGCGCTGCGGCAGCAGGCGATCGATCGGACCAAAGAATGGATCGATCACGCCTTGGCGCTGGGTTGTCCCCGCATCATGGTGAACCAGGGCGCACCCACTCAGGAGAACAAGGACGTCGCGATCGCCGCATTGAAGGCGATGGGCGACTACGGCAAGTCCAGAAACATCATGGTGGCGATGGAGAACCGCGGCGGCGGCGGCGGCCGCCAGGGCCCCGCCGCACCTGGCGCGACTCCCGCCTCGCCGGCCCCTCCCGCTCCCGTGGGCCCGCCCGCGTGGGTGTTGCTGGTGGAGATCATCAAAGGCTCCGGGACCTACGCGAATTGCGACCTCGGCAACTTCCCCGATCAGGACACGCAACACTCCGGAATCCGGGGAATGTTCCCGCTGACCGACGCCAACTGTCACGTCAAGTTGAACCCGGCGCGGTACGACCTGCCCGCGGCTCTCGCGCTGGTCAAGCAGCTGGGATACACCGGGCTCTATTCGATCGAGGCCGGCGGCGGAGCTGGAACCGATCCGTACCAGAATGTTCAAAACATTTACGACGTGCTACTCCCCAACATGTGAGCATGAGCATCACACTCAGTCGTCGCAAGTTCCTCGAACTCTCCGCGGGCGGGTCCGCGATGGCGAGCGTAGCGCCCGGCATGACGCGTCCGGCCGGAGCCCGCTCGGCTGAGGGCTCCGCGCTCCAGGTTCAGCCTTCCGCAGAGGATCAGTGGTTCTCCAATGTCCCCACCGGGCGATCGGTTGTGCGCGCGAGCCGGGGCATGGTCGCGACGAGCCAGCCGCTGGCCTCGCAGGTCGGCCTCGATGTCCTGAAGCGGGGCGGCAACGCGGTGGACGCATCCATCGCCATGGCCGCGGTGCTCAACGTGACGGAGCCGAACATGACCGGCGTTGGCGGCGACGCCTTCATGATGATCTATTCGGCGAAGGCAAAGAAGCTCGAGGGACTCAACGCGAGTGGGCGCGCGCCGCGTGCACTGAACCTGGAGTATTTCGCCTCACGGAAGATCACCCAGATGCCGACGACCGGCATGGAAGCGGTCACCGTGCCGGGAGCGTTCGACGGATGGGTCACCCTGCTCGACAAGCACGGCACGATGAAGCTCGTGGACCTGCTCGCGCCCGCGATCGGATACGCCGAAAACGGATTCCCGGTCATGGAAAAGACCGCGGCCGACTGGGAACCCGAGATCCCGAGGCTCAAGCTGACAGCCGCGGCAGCCTCCACCTACGTCGTCGACGGAGGCGCGCCAAGACCGGGGGCGATGTTCTCGCAGCAGAACCTGGCGAGAACGTTCCGCACGCTGGCTCGAGGCGGCCGCGACGCGTTCTATCGGGGCGAGATTGCCCGGGCAATCGTGGACTACTGCCGGAAGAACGGCGGCTTTCTGTCCATGGAGGACTTCGCGTCGCAGAAGTCGGAATGGGTCGAGCCGATCTCGACGACCTATCGCGGCCACACGCTCTACGAGCTCCCGCCAAACGGCCAGGGACTCACCGCGCTCGTCCTGCTCAACATTCTGAATGGCATGGACCTGACGTCCCTGCGGACGCAGCCGGGCCTCTACTACCACATGTTGATCGAAGCGACCAAGATCGTTTTCGCCGATCGTAACCGGTACATTGCCGACCCCGCGTTCGCGAAAGTGCCGGTGAAGGAGCTGCTGTCGCAGGACTACGCCGAACGCCGCCGGGCGCTCATCGATTCGAAGAAGGCGATCGACGCGCCCGCGTACGGCGATCTTCGCATGGGCAGCGACACCACGTACTTCACGGTCGTTGACAAAGACCGCAATGCCGTGTCCTTCATCAACAGCATCTTCTCCGCCTTTGGATCCGCGATCGTCGCCGGCGAGACGGGGATCGTGCTCCAGAATCGAGGCGCCGGGTTCTCGCTCGAGCCCAATCATCCCAACCGCATCGAACCGGGCAAGCGCCCGTTTCACACGCTGATTCCCGCCATGGTCTTCAAGGACGGCCAGCTGCTGATGTCCTACGGCGTGATGGGTGGCGATGTGCAGGCGCAGGGACACGTGCAGGTGCTCGTGAACCTCGTCGATCGTGGCCTGAACCTGCAACAGGCGATCGACGCGCCGCGAGTGAGATACATCAGCGGCCGCGGCGTGATGATGGAGGACGAGCTGACCGCGCCCGTGATCGGCGATCTCATTCGACGAGGCCACGAGCGCGTCCTGCCGGGGCCCGGCCTGACGCACCGCGCCTTGATGGGCGGCGGTCAGGCCATCATGATCGATCCGGCCACGGGGGCGCTGCTGGGCGCCTCCGATTCACGCAAGGATGGATTGGCGCTGGGCTACTGACACGCCTCACCGTGGCGGCAGCGCGAACGCGATGTACCCGAGCGGCGTCTCCCTCGGCGTGGCCTCCGCCGGGCCCCTCCGGCCGCCGCCCGGCATCGATGACACGACCACGTACTGACGGCCCTTCGCTTCGTAGCTCACCGGGATGCCGCTCGCAGGGCCGGGCAGCGTGCCTGTCCACAGCACGTGGCCGTTCTCCTCGTCGTACGCCCGGACTTTGCGGTCGCCACCAGCCACGAACACGATCCCAGCTTTGGTGACGACCATCCCGTTGCGCGCGCCGAGTCCACCCGTGTTGGCCGGACCGCCCGCCGCCAATGTGGCCGGATCATCGCCGATCGGAACCTGCCAGCTGATTGTGCCGGTGTTCAGGTCGTACGCCGTCAGTGTTGTGTAGGGCGGCCTGGTTGCCGATGCCATGACGCCATATTCAGTCACGTAACGAATCGACGGCACTTCCACGCCTTCCGGGTACGGCACGTTCCCACCGCTGCCGCCGATGCCACCGTACGTTTGTGCAGGCTGCGCAGCGAGGGGCCGCGGAGGGAGACGCACGCCACCGGAGGCGACGACCGGTCCGGGCGGCAGCGGCCCGAGGTTCGGGCCACCACGACCGCCGCCGCCCTGATTCGGATTCGTGAGATACGCCACGACGGCAGTGAGCTCCGCGTCGGTGATGCCTGGGACTGGACGCATGTCGCCCTTGCCGCCTGTCACGGCCGCACGCACCGCGTCCTCCCCCATTCGGTTCATGATGTCGACCAGCGTCGGCCCGAGGGCATCGCGCCCACCCTGCAGATCCGCACCGTGGCACGCCTGACAGTACTGCTGATACGTCTGCGCGCCCGCAGCCCCCGGTCGACCCGTCCGGACCTTCACGTCCTCGAGCTTGAGAATCGCCACCTCGTTGACGTTCACCACGTAGACAGTGCCCGTTTTCGGATTGGCGCCCGTCGTGCCCCAGTTCGATCCGCCCTGATTGCCCGGCATCGAGATCGTGTCAATCAACGCCGGCGGCGTGTAGATCCCTTCGTTGCGCGCCTTCGAGACGCGCTCGCGCATCTTGACCTGGTCTTCAGGCGCCAGCAGCCATGGGTTGATGTCGTCGACGGTGAACGTCTGCCGCGCGAACGGCGGCGGTTTGGTCGGAAACGGCTGCGTCGGCCAGGCCTGTTCGCCGGGTACGTCGCTCTTCGGCACCGCGCGCTCTTCGATCGGCCACAGTGGCTCACCGGTCACGCGGTCGAAGACATACAGGAAGCCGGTCTTGCCGGCGTGAGCCACCGCGTCGACGGGACGACCGTCGTGCAGCACGGTCACCAGTTGTGGCGCCGAGACGTTGTCCAGGTCCCACAGATCGTGATGGACGGTCTGGAAATGCCACAGGCGCTTGCCCGTGCGCACATCAAGCGCCAGCAGGCAGTTCGCGAAGAGATTCGTGCCGCGCCGATCCGCGCCGTAGAAGTCATAGGTCGCCGACCCCGTCGGGATGTACACGATGCCCCGCTCCTCGTCGACCGACATCTCGCCCCAGTTGTTGGCGCCACCGGAGTACGTATAGGCGTCTTTCGGCCAGGTCTCGTAACCAAACTCGCCGGGTTCGGGCACCGTGTGGAACTGCCAGACGCGCTTGCCCGTAACGATGTCGTACGCGCGGATGTCGCCGGGCGGCGTCACCCATCCTTCGCCGGACGCCGATCCCATGACGAGCAGGTTCTTCCACACTTTGCCGGGGCTCCTCGACTGCACGCGACGGTCGGTGCCTTCAGCGCGCCTCAGGCCCTCTCGCATGTCCACGATGCCGTTGGTGCCAAAGCTCCGGACCGACTCGCCGCTCTTCGCGTCAATGGCCTGCAGAAAGCCGTCGATGGCAAAGATGAGCCGCTTGTCTTTGCCGTCCTGGCTCTGCCAGTAGTTGACGCCGCGACTGGTCATGCCGGTCAGGCGCTCGTGGATCCAGATCTCCTTGCCCGTCGTGGCGTCGAGGGCGATGAGCGAGTTGGTCCGCCCCGCGACGTACATCACATCGTCAACGACGATCGGGTTGAAGCCCGGCAAGGCGTGCGGATAGAACCAGGCGACCTGGAGCTGGCTCACATTGGATTTCTTGATCTGATCGAGGTCCGCGAAATGCGAGGCGCTGGGCCCACCGCCGAAGTCCCACCACCACTTGTCGCGCTGCCCGTCCCCCGTCGCCGCGCCGACAAGACTGACGAGTGCGGCGGCGGCGATGAGAGGCAATGCCTGGCGCGACGCCCTTTTCATGTCTGTCCCCTCCGCCTCATGAGCCCCGGACGGTTGTGAGCACATAAACCAGACGCCCTCCAGGCCGATTCAGCGAGAAGCCGTCGCGCTACACGACAGAGCGCCTGCAGCGATCACTGGGGACACGTGTCAGTTCCCGCGGGCACAGCCGGCGAAGGCCGCACCGACAGGAACTGGACTTTCGGCGGCATGGTTGGCGCCAAGGTGATCGCCACCTGCAGCTTGCCGCGATCGCAGCTCATCGTCCACTGGCCGCGCAGCGCATTCTCGATCGCGTCGAACCCGCCACCCGGCGCGCATGCGCCCACCTGCGCGAGCAACGCGTCGATCTCGCCGCGGCGCCGCTCCTTCGATCGGTCCGAAAACAGATTCTCGGCCGCAATCCGGTCGGCGAGCCGATCGTCCCATCGCGCGATCAGCTTCGACACGTTGTCGCGCGCGGCGGTCAGCGCAGGGGAAGGCAGCGGCGACCGCGGCTTCAGACCGGCGGTTTTCACGAGCGCCTCCGTCGCGGCCGTCGTGACTCTCCCCCACCCGGTGTATGTCACGTTGCCGAACGCGATGATGCCGGCGCCGTAGTCCGGCAGCCACTGCATGATCGATCCGAAGCCGGGCAGCCCGCCCGTGTGCGAAACGATGTGGCGGATGCTGCAGGACTGCGTCACGCGCAGCCCGAACGCGTAGCCGCCGGCGTTGAGCTGAATCGCGCCGCTCGACGGATCGCGCGTGACCGAGGTCGGAGCCGGCCGCCAGAGCTGCTGCATTTCCCGCAGCGAGGCGCGGCGAATCGGCGCGGTTTCCGGACCATCATGCGGCGGCCAGGCGGACAGAAACACACCGACGTAACGGCTCAGATCGCGCACCGACGTCAGCATGCCACCCATCGATCCGAACGATCCGTTCGACAGGAGCGGTTCATCCTTCCAGCGCTCGTCCTCCCAACGGTACCCGTGCGCCAGCCGGCCCGGCGCCACCTCCGACGGCTCGAGCGTCGTCGACGTCATACCGAGCGGACCGAGGATGTTCGCCGAGACGTACTCGCTGTACCGCATCCTCGACACGTTGGCGACGATGCGGCCGAGAATCGCGAAGCCGTAGTTGGAGTACTCGTACGCGAGCCCCGGCGCGTTCGAGAACGGAATCCCGGCGCGCAGCATCTGCGAGAGCTCGTCGTCGGTGCGGGAAAGCTGCCGATCGCCCCACGGGTTGTCCTCGGGAAAGCCCTCCGAATGCGACAGCAAATGCCGGATCGTGATCCGCGGCGAATCGCTCGTCGGATAGGCGAGCGACTTCAGCTCCGGCACATGGCGCTCGGCCGGATCGTCGAGCGACAGCTTCCCTTCGTCGCGCAGCTTCAGGATCGCCATCGCGGTGAAGCTCTTGGTCATCGACGCGATGCGAAACACCGTGTCGGCGTCGACGGGCGCCTTTGCCGCGACATCACGGACGCCGGCGGCGCCGGTATGCGCGAGCTGGCCATCGATGACGATGCCCCATGCCGCGCCGGGGACGTGAGCCTGCGCAGCGAAGTCCTGAAACAGGCGATCGAGCTCGGCGAACGCGCGCTCCCGCATCGCGCGATCGGCCTGGCCGGCGCCGGACACGGTGAGACCGAGGGCGACGACCGCCGTGGAAATGAGGCCAGAGAAGCGAGTCATGGCGGGTAGTATGCGCTACTATGCGCGGTACGGGGAGGCGCGAGATGACCACACGACGATCACTCGTTGCGGCTGCGGCGGTTCTGATCTTTCTGGCGCGCCCGGCGGCGCAGTCACCGAACAGCTGGCGTCCGACCATCGTGGCGCAGCACGGCATGGTGGCGGCGGGGCATCCCCTGGCGGCCGAAGCCGGCCTGCGGATTCTCAAAGCCGGCGGCAACGCGATCGACGCCGCCATCGCCACGTGGGCGGTGCAAGGCGAGGTCGAACCGGGCATGACCGGCCTGGGCGCCGACATGTTCATCCTCTACTACGAAGCGAAGACCGGCCAGGTGCGGTTCATCAATGGCACCGGCTTCGCCCCGCAGGCGGCCACCATCGACTTCTACAAATCGAAGGGCGGGCTGCCGGATTCCGGTCCGCTGTCGATTTCGGTCCCCGGCGCCGTCGGCGGCGCGGCGTTCGCGGTGAAGAAGTACGGATCGAAGCCGCTCGCCGATGTGCTTGCGCCGGCCATCGAGATCGCCGAGCAGGGTTTCCCGATCACCGAATCGCTCGCGCGCGGCCTCGCGGGAAGCAGGGACAAGCTCGAGAAGTGGCCGTCGACGACGAAGATCTGGTTCAGGAATGGCAAGCCACTGGGGACGGGGGACGTCCTGTTGAATCCGGCGCTCGCGAGGACGCTTCGGGCGATCGCGACGCAGGGTCCGGACGCGTTCTACCGTGGCGACATTGCGAAGAACACGGCGGCATATCTGAAAGCCAACGGCGGCATCATCACCGAGGCCGACCTGCGCAGCTACGAGCCGTTCGAGGACGCGCCGATCCGGATCAACTACCGCGGCACCGACGTCTACGAATGCCCGCCGAACTCGCAGGGGTTCGTCATGCTCGAGGCGCTCAACATCCTCGAAGGCTTCGATCTGCGCGCGATGGGGCACAACAGCGCGCCCTATCTTCACGCGGTCACCGAATCGCTGAAGCTCTCGTTCGCCGACCGCAACAAATTCGTCGGCGACCCGAAGTTCGTGCCGAACATCCCGATGAAAACGCTGCTGTCGAAAGAGTACGCGGCTGCGCGGCGACGGGCGATCGATCCGAACCGCGCGATTGAGGGCGAGCCGGCGCCGGGCGACCCGTTCCGTTCCACATCACAGGCCGACCGGCAACCCTCGGCCGAAGCTTTCGCGCTACGAGCACGCGCGGATCGCTACGCGGCGCCGCAGCCTTCGCCCGCGCGCGTCGCGCCGTTCGATCCCGACGCGATCCTGAACCTGACGACGTACCTCGCGGTGGTCGACAAGGATCACAACATGGTGTCGATCACGTCGAGCCTGCTGAGTGGGTTCGGCAGCGGCCTGGTGGTGGACGGCGGCGGCTTCTTCCTGAACGATCGGATGCGTTACTTCTATCTCGACCCCTCCGACGTGAACTCGCTGCAGCCGGGGAAGCGCGTGCGTCAGACGATCAACCCGGCGCTGGCGCTGAAGGACGGCAAGCCGTTTCTCGTCTTCGGGACGCCCGGCGCCGACACGCAGCCGCAGACGCAGCTGCAATTCTTCCTGAACGTCGCCGAGTTCGGGATGCCGGTGCAGCAGGCGCTCGAGCAGCCCGCGGTGATCAGCAACAGCTTCCGCGATTCGTACGCGCCGCACGCGGTGCTCGGCAAGCTGCTCACGCCCGCGATGCTCGCTTCGCCGGTTCGTGACGCACTTGCCGCGAAGGGGCACAAGCTCGACGTGCGTGACGTCAAAGGCGTCGGGTCGGTGAAGGGCATCATGATAGACCCGCGCACCGGCGTCCTCCATGGCGGCGTCAGCCCCACTGGGGACAGTTATGTCATGGCGTGGTGACTCGGCAGGGGGCTGGGGGCTGGGGGCTGGCCGGATTATTCATGAATGGAAAGCCGACTCGGCGCGTTCGCGCAGAAAACCGTTGGAGCAGGCCGTCCTGGTCGCACGAAAAACGCGGCGCAGGCCAGCGACAGGGCGCGCCGGCCTTAATGGCGGCGGGCCGCGTTCCACGGACGATAAGCCGAGCCGCGTTTTTCCGGCCTGCGGAAGACGGTTTTCGAAGCGAATGTGCCGAGTCGAGTGTCACGTCGATGAATAATCCGGGAACCAGGGGGGCGGTGCTGACGCGAAGAGCGTTTCTGGCGGCAACGGGCGCGCTCGCGTTCGCGCGCGGCGTGCGCGCGGCCGACCCTGCGCGGATCGGCCAGCAGCCGCTGAAGCTCGGCGAGGATCGCGACGGCGTGTTGTATATCCCGCGCGGGTACAAGCCGGACGTGCCGATGCCCATGGTCCTCATGCTGCACGGCGCGGGCGGCACCGGGCTGTCGGTGGGCTACACGTTCGAGATCGCGGACGATCTCGGGATCATCATCCTCGCGCCCGATTCACGCAACGAAGCGACCTGGGATCTGCTGCTCCATGGCTACGCCGATGACGTGGAGTTCATCGGGGCGGCGCTGAGAAGCGCCTACGCCCGCTGCGCCGTCGATCGAAAGCGCATGGCGATCGCCGGGCACTCCGACGGCGCGTCGTACGCGCTCTCGCTCGGCATCGGCACCGGCGATACGTTCGGAAAGATCCTGGCCTTCTCGCCGGGCGTGATGCAGCCGGCCGAGGTGCACGGCAAGCCGCGCATCTTCATCTCGCACGGGCTGAGCGATCCGGTCATGCCGATCGACATCACGAGCCGGACGTTCGTGCCGCGGCTGAAGAAGCTGGGGTACGACGTGACGTATCGCGAATACGAGGGACGTCACGGCGTACCGCCCGCGATCGTGCGCGAGGGCTTCGACTGGTTCATGCGGCAGTAGCCGTCACAGACTTTTCGTCACGGGCCGCTATTTCTTGAGCGCCGGGTTCGTGTAGCCCGCCTCCAGTACGCGAGCCGACGGCCGGAAGCTCAGATAGTCCACGTGATCGCCGATGTCGGTCCACCCGTGCGGCACGCCGGCCGGGATGATGATGATGTCGCCGGTCTTCACGACCTTCCTCACCACGTCCGCACCCACGGCCATCCCGCTGCAGGACGGGCCGTTCAGCACCTTCGTCACTTCGCTCTCGGGCGGCGACCGCCGTCCGTTGACGATCTTGCCGCCGGTGACGAGCGTTCCGCCGCCCGAGATGATCAGATAGCCTTCGGTCTGCTGATCGTGCGCGATCGCGCCTGCCGTCCCGGTGGCCGGCGCCGTCGACTGTTCGCCGCATGGTTCGCCCTGCGGCGCGCCACCACGAGCCGCGGCGCCGGCTGCCCCGCCGCCCGCACCGCCGCGAGCCGCGCCGCCCGCCGCCGCACCGGCGGTGCCCCGGGCCGCGCCGCCGGTTGCGCCGCGATGGATGACGCCGATCGCGAAGTTTTCATTGCCGATGTCGACGACTTTGATTGTCCGATCGACGCCCGGAAGGGCGTTGACTGCCTTGACCTCTTCGTCGGTGATGTAGGTGGCCGCTTTGTTCCCCTGGGCGAAACCGACGGCCGGCGCCAGCGCCGCCGCGACCGCCAGGGCTTTCAGGACTGTCTTCGTCATGTGTCCTCTCCCCTTTCGCCGCATACTATATTGCGTTTTGCTCGTTCGTGGAGCGCGAGCTTTCAGGCGAGCGTCGTTCGCTCGTGGAGCGCGAGCCTTCCAGGCGAGCGTCGTTCGCATGGCTTCAGCCACACTCTAGGAGCAGACCATGACGTCATCATTTCTGACTGCGGCGGCGAGAATCGCGTGCGGGCTGTCGCTGGCGTTGTTGCCGGTCGTATCCGGAGTGGGGCGGACCCTCGACGAGCCGCGGGCGCCGCAGAACGCCGCTGAATTCGACGCGCTGTTTCAGCAGGTCAAGAACTGGGGCCGGTGGGGGCCGAACGATCAGCTCGGCTCTGCGAACCTGGTGGACGCGGCGAAGCGCAAACAGGCGATCGCGCTCGCGAAGACCGGCGAGACCGTGTCGCTCGCGCACAATCCGCTGACCGAGAAGGCCGACGACAACGCGAGCCCGTTCGAGCACACGATGCTGCGCGGCAACAGCATGGATCGCTACGCCGTCTCCTATCACGGCTACGCGCACAGCCACATCGACGCGCTGTGCCACATCCTGTACAAGGACCAGACCTACAACGGCTACGCGCGCGCCGACGTGAACACCGACAAGGGGTGCACGAGGCTCGGCATCCAGAATCTGAAGAACGGCGTCGTCACGCGCGGCATTCTGATCGACATTCCGCGTCTGCGGAACGTGCCGTATCTCGAGCCGGGCACGGCGCTCTACGTCGAGGATCTCGAAGCGTGGGAGAAAAAAGCGGGCGTGAAGATTGCGTCAGGCGACGCGATCCTGCTGCGCACCGGCCGCTGGGCGCGGCGCGAGGCGCTCGGGCCGTGGAACGTCGGTCAGAAAATGGCGGGCCTCCACGCGTCGGTCGCGCCGTGGATCAAGGCGCGCGGCGTCGCCTTCGTCGGGAGCGACGCCGCCGAAGATGTCGTGCCGTCGATGGTCGAGGGTGTCGCGCTGCCGGTGCACACGCTGTTCATCACGGCGCTCGGGATCAATCTGCTCGACAATCAGGATCTGGAAGCGCTCGGCGAGATGGCGGCGAAGCTGAATCGGTGGGCGTTCATGCTGACGATCAATCCGGTCCCGGTGACCGGCGGGACCGGATTTCCGCTGAACGCGATTGCGATGTTCTGATAGATCGCTCGGCTGAAGCCTTCGCGTTACGGGTTGGCGTCGACGTGCCGTTCGCGCTACGCCGCTACTGACTCGATGCGGGCCCGTCGACCGTCACCGAGACATCGACGGGCGCTCGCAGGAGGCCGTCGTGGCCAAACGCGCGCAGCGTGTAGGTGCCGGGCTTGGAGAAGGTCGCTTTCACCTCGACCTTCCCGTCGACCACCTTCACGTAGCCCTCCGGATCGAAGGTGACCTTCGCAGGACCGCGATAGACCTGCCACAGAACGGAGAGCGCGCCCTGCACGGGACGCGGACGCTGCGGCAGCGGCACATTCACCGGTGACGGCGGCGCGCCGCGCAGCGTCGGCTCCTGCTGCCGCTGCGGCCTCGGTTTCTGGTTCAGCGGCGGGATGCCGTCGTCGGTCACCGATGCGGTGATGGTGACCGGCGTGCCTGCGCGCGGCCGCGCGATCGGATCAATCTTCACGACCGGCGGCTGGTCCTTCGCCAGCAGCTCGTTGCTGACCTGCGTGCCGCCGCCGGCACCGCCGCCGTTCGAGACCTCGACCTTCCGGTCGATTTCCCAGATGTCGAGCAGCGTCGCGCGCGCCACCTCGGTCTTGCCGTTCGCGACGATCGTCCAGACGAGCTCCTTCTTCCTGTCCCAGTCCTTCGGCACGTTGACCTTGAAGAGGAAGTGGTTCTCGCGCGGGTAGAAATATCCCGGCTGACCCCGATCCGCGGGACCGGGGTCGAAGCCGTTCTGTGCGCCTACCGGTATGCTCAGCTCCTGGACATGGTTCCGGTTCATATACCCGAACACCATGTTGAAGGTGCCGTCGGGCACGCGCTCCCATCCCTCGTACACGGGGACAATCGATTGCCCCGAGTTGAAGCGTACGTGAAGCTCGGTCGACTGCGACTGGCCGAGAAGCGGTATCACGACCGCGAACATCAGAGCCGCAATCCGCGCCGCCCGAGCCGCAATCAAAAATCCCCGATCCGCCACGTTCACTGCGGTTGACCTGCCGACGTCGTGGTCGTTTTCTTCGCGCCTTTGCGCGCGTCGAACTCCGCCTTGTATTCCTCGTCGGTCATGTCGTACCAGGTGATCCACGCGAAGCCCATCTCGTCAATCGTCCGCTGGCCGCTGCCGACCCAGTTCCTCGGGTCCGGATTCGATTTGCTCGCCGAGTTGTCGTGCCACGAGATCACGTGGAGGATCGTCCCTGCCGGGTAGATGGGCGCGACATCGTCCGCATACACGCTCACGAGGTGCCAGTTGAAGCTCCAGTCGGCGCAGTTGATCTGCTCGGTCTTGTTGTCCGGATAGATCAACTCGATGCACTGCCGCTTGCCGCGCGTGTGCATGTGCGGCTGAAACGCGGTGAGTCTCCCCGGTTTGTTGAAGCGCGTGTATCCGTCGCTCCGGACATAGGTGGAGCCGCCGGGAATGTCGAGCGGCTCGGTCGGCTGGCCGAGCTGCTTCGAGTAGACGATGTGCTTCGGCGTGTACCCTTTCGGATAGAAGACGAGGCCGAGCTGCGACTGATCGGTGATTTCCTGGCCAACCGCGTGATAGTGGAAATCGAACTTGATCTTCGAGCCCGCTTTCAAAAGACGGCCCGTGCCTTCGGGGAACAGATCGCCGTTCTTGCCAACGGCGAACTCGTTGAGGAAATCGCCGGCGTCGGCGCTGTCGTCGCCGTTGGTGTCGCCGGACGCATCGGCTTCGACGGCATACGTCAGGAGGTGATGGACCACGGCCGTCTTGCCCGGCTTGCTCTCGATCGCCTTGATGTAGCGATCCTCGGTCAGGCCGATGTCGACGTAATAGCTGCCCCACCAGTCAGAGGCCTCAGCTGGAACCTTGTGCGGCGGTGACGTCACGATGATATCCGGCTTGCCGATGTGCCAGCGGTCGGAGTCGTCCCACTCGCGCGGCTTCGGCATGTCGGCGACGTTGCCCATCGGCGCGCCGGCGTCGACCCACTTCGTGATCGTCTCGATCTCGTCCTCGCGCAGCGACGGATCGTTCTTGAAGCTCTGGATGCCGACGTGCGGGTCGATGCCCCACGGCGGCATCTGGCGCTCCGTCACGCGCTGCTTGATCGACCGCGCCCACGGTCTGACGTCCTGATAGGTGACCAGCGACATCGGCGCCATCTGACCGGTCCGGTGGCAGCTTTGACACGACCTCTGCAGGATCGGCGCGACGTCCTTCGTGAAGGTGACGGCCGACGGGGCCGCCTTCGCGGGGGCCTGACCACTGATGGTCACGCTCGCCGCGATGGCCGATCCCACGACGAGCACGGCCAGCACGCCGACCGGGGTGAGCAGTTTCCTCATTACGTCCTCCGCTTAACAGTTCCGGTACGCCGGTACCGGGCAATGTAGCACGCCCGTCGCAAGGTGGCGACCAATTTCACCGGTTTTCTTCAGAAGTTGAACAGCAGTCCCAGACGCAGCATCCGGCCCTGCAGAATGTTCCGGGGCTCCCCCAGGGACGCGCCGAACTGCTCGTTTTCCGCCAGCACGACGTTGCTGTTCAGCGCGTTGAACACCGCCATCTGCCCCTGAATCTCGCGCCGGCCCACGCGAAAGACCTTCTTCAGGCTCAGGTCGACCTGGTTCCACCGATCCTCGTACTTCGTTCCGGGCGAAATCAGCGCCACGCCCGAGACGTTCTGCACCCCTCCGCCATTCAGGCTGTAGGGGGCCGACAGAGGGGACTGCGTCCGCTGTCCGTTCGGAAACGCGCTCGCCGGCACTACCCAGTACACGCCCAGGAACGGCTCGTTGGCGCTGTAGCTGTTGCCCTTGCCCGCGTAGCTCATGAACACGACGCTGGCGTGAATGCCGCCCGGAAGCGGATAGCTGGCGGCCAACTTGAAGTCGTTCGTGAACGGCGGCTTGCTCGTCTGGCCGAGCTCCTGAAACGTTTCGCCGGTCTGGTCACAGTACCGGAGCTTGTTCGGGTCGTACTGGTCGCACGCGACGACCATTGCCCGATCGTTGCTCCAGCCGCCGAACGCGACAGCGCCGCGCGGCAGGCGCGCGTTGAAGCTCACCTCGAAGCCGTCATAGATCGTCCGGTTGATGTCCGAGTTCCGGTCGACGAGCCGCACCAGCCCCTGCCTGGACGGATTCAGGTTGAACAGCGTGATCGTCTCGCCGTTGCCGAGCGGGTTCGCCACCTGAAACGGCGCGTAGTCGCTGCGCGAGATCAGCGTGTTGTCCTGCGCCTCCTGGTTGTAGTAGCACCGGTGGAAATAGGCGGCGGTCACCGAGACGCGGCTCAGGAGCTGATGCTGCACGCCGACGCTCGTCTCGATGTTGTACTCGCGCGACAGGTTCGGATCGGGGAAGCGCGTCTGCAGGCCGAAGTTGCTGTTGTTGCTCGGACCGATCTCGTTGTCCTGCGCGATGTCGTCGTGATTCAGGTCGACCCAGTTGCGGCGATCGCTGACCTGTGTCATCGGGTCGTAGCGTTTCGCCCAGCCGCCGGCCCATGGCAGCACGTACTTGTTGACGCTGCCCTTGATCGCCGTCCGTGCGTTGCCGAACAGGTCGTACACCACGCTGAAGCGCGGCGAGAAGTTGTTCCAGTTCGGCACGTCGTCGACCTGCGGCTGGCAGAGGGCCGGGACGAAGCGGCCGGCCGGCCGGCAGACATCGCGGATCTTGACGTTCAAGTGATCCCACCGCAGGCCGCCGGTGAGCGTGAGCCGCCTCATCGTCCACGCGTCCTGCGCGTACACGCCAAGATCGCGGTTCACGTACTCGTCGTTGCGGCTCGGCGTGTTGTAGACGTCGACCGAATCGGGCGCGCCGTTGCGGTAGTTCTGATTGAGATCGGCGTTCCGCGATACGGTGTTGCCTTCCTGTCCGAAGGACCACTGCAAACCGGTCTTCAGATTGTGCGTTCCGGTGATATAGGACAGCGCCGCCACGATCAGCTTGCGGTCCGGCCATGTGCCTGTTTCGCCGCTCGCCTTCGCCGTCGTGAGGGTGTTTCGCACGAGGTCGACGCGCGGCGCGTTCGCATACCACTCCGGCGTGAACGGCTCCTTGTGCACGCCGGGCTGATAGATGTTGGTGAGACGCTCGATGTTCGTCGAGTAGCCCAGCTCGAACAGGACGCGCGGACTGACCGTGGACGTCCATTTCGCCTGGCCGACGTAATACAGCGCGTGATTGGGATCGCGGAGGCCCGACGCGCGCTCGATCTCGTCGCCGGGGTTCAATTCGTGGCCCTTGAACTTCCAGATGCGCTCGAAGTACGCGCTGACTTTGTTGCGCGGCGTCGCCTGGAACGTGAGCCGCGCGAGCCCGTCGCGGACGTACTGATCGACGATCGCCGGCTCGCCCGTCTTGTAGAACGCGTTGGCCACCTTCTCGTTCACCGACACATGACGCGCGGTGCCGAAGAACCAGAGGCGATCCCGGACGATCGGGCCCCCGAAGTTCACGTTGAAGTCCTGGACGTGATCGACGCCGTTCGGCTGCTTGAGCCCCTTCGCTCTCAACGCATCGTCGATGTTGTTGCTCTGCCAGTTCCCGGCCGTGCCGCCGAGGAAGCCACCGAATTTGACCGTATTGCCGCCGTCCTTCGGAATCATGTTCAGCCGCACGCCGCCCGCCTGCACCTCGGCGTTGAGCGCGGCGGTCTGCAGGCTGACTTCCGCGGCGAGCGCGTCGTCGTTGTACGCCTGGATGTTGCCGTCGCCCATGGAGCTGTTGACCATCATGCCGTCGACCTGCACGGTCGTGTGGCGGTCGTCGGCGCCGTGCGTCCGCATGTAGGTCTGCTCCATCCCCTGGGAGCCGCCGACATCCGGGCGACTGAGCTTGATCCCGGGCACGATCGATCCGACCGACTGCATGTTGCGCGTCGTCGGCAGCGCGTCGAGCACGTCGCGCGCGACGACCTGCGTTTTCTGCGCGTTCGCGACGTCGACGAGCGGCGTCTGGCCGGTCACGGTGACGCTTTCCTCGATCGCGCCGACATGCAGCTCCGCGTTGATCGGCACCGTCACGTTCGACTCCAACTCGACGCCGTCGCGGACGAAGGTCGAGAATCCGGGGAGCGCAAACGTCATCTTGTAGGTGCCGGGCCGCAGGTCGACGATCGTGTACCGCCCCTGCTCGTCGGTGACGACCGCGCGGGTCTTTTCAATGAGCACCGGGCTCGCCACCTCGACGGTCACACCGGGCAGGACGCCGCCGCTCGGATCTTTGACAACGCCGGAAAATGCGCTCTGAGCGGAGACGGTGAGCGGCCGAAGCGCGGCCAGCACAGCGACAACGACGAGGACGCGTCCCAGTGCACGGGACATGGAGGCCTCCTTCCGTCGATTCATGAATCGGCGGTAACATCGGGGCGCGTATCGCTCCCGCGTCGCCGAAACTACTCGCAGGGCGTTCATGATGCACCCGCCGACCCGTCTGCACAAGGATCAACATGGGCCGTGGGTCGTCATCGCCGTCGTGGCTCTGAGCGGCGCATCCTGGGCGGCGACCTTCCCGCGCCACGCGGCCGCGCCTGAAGCCGAAGCTACCGGGCGGCCGGTGCAAACGGCGGGCGACGGCTACGTGTCATCAGACACCTGCCGCGCGTGCCATCCCAGTCAGTACGCGTCATGGCGCGGCTCCTATCACCGCAGCATGACCCAACTCGCCTCGCCGGCGACTGTCGCCGCAAGCTTCGACGGCGTCACGGTTGATGTCATCCCCGGCGCGCCGATGATCCTCGAGCAACGGGGTCAGGAGCTGTGGGCGGATTTCGCCGACCCCGACGATCGGGGTCCGACACCGGTGCCGGACACCGGGATCCGGCACCACCGTCGCATAAAGCGACAGGTGGTGATGACCACCGGATCGCACAATCAGCAAATCTATTGGTACACGACCGGCCACAGTCGCATTCTTGGCCAACTGCCGGCGATCTGGCTGACCGCGGACCGACGATGGATTCCGCGCCGCGCGGCGATCATGAGCCCGCCGGGGCGGGCGCTTTCTGAGACCGGCGGCTGGAACGGCATCTGCGTCGCCTGCCACGCGACCAACGGCCAGCCACGGTTCGACACGCCGTTCGGGTCGCAGCCCATCGAGTCGCAGGCCGCCGACACGCGCGCCGTGGAGTTCGGGATCGCGTGCGAGGCGTGTCACGGCCCGAGCGAGGACCATGCGCGCGCCAATCGCAATCCGCTTCGGCGCTACACACTGCATCTGAGCGGCGGCGCCGACTCGACAATCGTCCAGCCGAAGCGCCTGGACCCGCGACGCTCGTCGCAGGTCTGCGGACAGTGCCATTCGTTCTGGGAATTCCCCGATCGCCAACACGACCGCGACGCGAACGCGCACGGCCTGCCCTACCGCCCGGGCGACGAGCTCACCGCCACGCGCTTCATCGTCCAGCCGACGAAGGACACCGACTCGCCGACGATGAAAGCGTTTCTCGAGGAGGACGCCGGCTTCATCCGCGACATCTTCTGGTCCGACGGCATGGTGCGCGCGACAGGACGCGAGTACAACGGGCTCGTCGACTCCCCGTGCTACAAGAACGCGCACGATGACGCGCGAACAATGACGTGCTTCTCCTGCCACACGATGCACAGGACCGCGGACGACACGCGCGCCACGGCGGAGTGGGCGGACGATCAGCTCGCGCCGAACGCCACCGGCAACGGTGCGTGCGTGCAATGCCACGCGCTGGCGCCGCAGGCGGTCGAGGCGCACACGCACCACCGCGCGGACTCCGCGGGCAGCTCCTGCTACAACTGCCACATGCCGTACACGACATACGGACTGCTGAAGACGATCCGCAGTCATCAGATCAGCAACCCCTCGGTGGCTGCGACGCTCGAGACCGGACGCCCCAACGCGTGCAACCTGTGTCATCTCGACAAAACGCTCGCCTGGACCGCCGACGCTCTCGAACAATGGTACCGCACGCCGAAGCCGCCGCTCGCCGACGACGAGCAGTCGATCGCCGCGTCGCTGTTGTGGCTGCTCAAAGGCGACGCCGGCCAGCGGGCGATCATCGCGCAGAGCATGGGCTGGGCGCCGGCGCAGGAGGCGTCGGGCGGCGGATGGCTCGCGCCATATCTGGCGCTCTCGGCGAATGATTCCTACGACGCGGTCCGCTACATCGCGTCGCGTTCGCTGAGCACGCTGCCGCCATTCCGCCGCGATCGGCTGCCGCGCGGCACCACACAGCTGCTGATCAACGCCGACGGCACGTTCGACGCCCCGGCAGTCAATCGTCTCGTGCGCGCGCGCAACAATCGGCGCGTTATTTACAGGGAGTAGAGACTCGGGATTCGGGATTCGGGGTTCGGGGTTCGGGGTTCGGGATTCGCGGTTCGCGGTTCGGGGTTCGAGGTTCGGGATTTGGACTACACACGCCGGCATCTGCGTTTTGGTTGGTGGTCGCTGCTGCTCTTCGCGACCTTCGGGCTCGTGCTCGAGTCGCTGCAGGGGTTCAAGGTGCGCGCGTACCTGGACGCGTCGAACGACACGCGGCGCCTGATGTGGACGCTCGCGCACGCACACGGCACGCTGCTCGGCGTCATCCACGTGATCTTCGGGTTGACGATCAATCCCGTGGGAATCGACCGTGCGCGTCACCTTCAATTGATCTCGTCGTGCCTGATCGGCGCCAGCATCCTGCTGCCGGGTGGATTCTTCCTCGGCGGCGTCGCGTTCTACGGCGGCGATCCCGGGCTCGGCGTGCTGCTCGTCCCGGCCGGAGCGCTGCTGCTGCTCCTGGCGATCTTCTCGGTCGCGCGCGCCGTGTCCGCACCGCGATGACGCGCCGGACTCTTCTCGCGCTGATCCCCCTCGGGATGCTGACCGGTTGCCGGCCCGGGCCGACGCCTCCGCCGAAGGACGTCGTGATCTGGCACCCGGTCGGTTCCTGGTCCGGGCGCGGCAACCGCCAGACGGAAACCTTCACCAGCGACACCGGTGGATTCCGCGTGCGTTGGGAAACCAGGAACGAGACGCGGCCCGACGCCGGCCGGCTGCACGTCGTCTTCCGCAGCGGCGACAGCGGACGCGAGATCATCGACGCCGTCGACGTGCGCGGCGTGGGCCGGGACACCGAGGAAGTCTCCGCCGAACGGCCGCGGTGGTACTACCTCACGATTGAATCGGCGGACGTCGACTGGACGGTGAGCGTCGACGAGCGGATTCCGGGCCAGTCACGAATCAAGAATTAAGAATTAGGAATTTGGAATTCAGAATTCGTACGTACGCATTCCAAATTCCAAATTCACCATTCTTAATTCTATGGGTTTGCCTTGATGAAACTCTGATAGAGCAGGAACGCCGGACGGTTCGACCAGTCCGGCCGCGTGATCGCGGCGCCGCAATCGCCCGGCACGGGCACGTCGTACAGATCGTAGAAGCTGACGCCGGTCCACCACGCCCGGCGGGCCTGAAACGCGCTGAGCACGCGCTGATACAACAGCGTCTGGCCCGCTTCGCCGAACAGCGAGAAGCACGGCTTCATTCCAACCTCGGTCAACCAGACCTCTTTTCCCCGCGACGCCGGGCGCACGAGCTGGTCCATCATGAATTCCAGATCGGGGCCATCCGCATACCAGTGCACCGTGACGATGTCGAAGAGATCCCCGAAGTCGTTCATCGCGGCCGAGAACCAACCGTCCTTCACGCCGTGCCAGCTGACGTCGGGTCCGAGGATGAACGCCTCCGGGTTCGCTGCGCGAATCGCCGCGTGCGCCATCACGGTGAGCGATCGATACACGCGCAGGTCGGACCCTTTCAGGTAGACGTCGAGGTTCGGCTCGTTCCAGACGCCCCACAGGAAGACATCCTGGCGATAGCGCGACACCGTCGCGAAGACGAAGTCGTACCAGTCCTGGTAATTGAGCGGCGCATATTGATACGGGCGGCCGCCGTTCGCCCACGCGGGCGCGTAGGCCAGGGCCGCGAAGATCGTCCGGTGCGTGCGCCGCGCCTCGTCGCGCCACGCGTCGGTCCGCTCCCAGCTGTAGCAGCCCTTGCAATTCGGCTCGATGAGATCCCAGCCGAAGGGGAGCCGCACGACACCCGCGCCGAGCTCCGCCATTTTGTCCGCCATCGGGGCGGTGAGCACGCGCGTGTTCATCCCGTAACGCAGGCTCTGGGCGGACGCCGGCGCGGCGATCCACGAGAGCAGGAGGATGACGAGCGCCGGGAGTCGCCGCACGGCATGCGATCATAGCCGCAATGATTCAGCCGCTGTTAATCGCCGGGCGCTGCTGCTGCGGCGCCGGAGTGATCGCGTTGTTCGCGGCGATGTCGCTGTGCCGGCCTGCCGCCGCTCAGGGCGTCGCACCGGTCGAAATCTTCGGCGGGTATGCAGCGGTGCACGATGCCGTGAACGACATCAGTCTGCCGGCGGGCTGGTTCGCGGGCGGTGCCGTGCGAGTGACCGACTGGCTGTCGGCGATCGCCGACGTCGGCGGCAATTACAAAACCATCGACGCCTTCGGATCGGAAGTGCACCTCAGCGCGCACGCAGCGATGGTCGGCGGACGCGCGTCCGCGCGCATCGGGCGGCTGACGGAATTCGTCGAGCTCCTCGCCGGCGTCGTGCGCGGCAGCGGCTCGGCGTTCGGCTTCACGAGCACCACGACAGCGTTCACGCTGCAGCCGGGCGCCGGCGTCGACTATCCGCTGTCTGCACGGTTCGCGGCGCGCGCGCAGCTGGATGTGCGGTTCATCCGCAACCAGCCGGACGGGAACGAAGCGGGCTACGAGTATCGCTTCGCCGGGGCGATCGTCTATCGACTGCGATAGCTGCAGCGGGTTATCACCTGGGCGCGAAGACACACGAAGAGAAGCGAATCTCCGCTCACTTCGTGATGGACTCCCGTGTCACGCGCGGTCCAGACTGATTTGCGGCTCGAAGATCCGGCTTCCGCGGCACGACGGGCACTTCCCCGGCTTCGTCAGCTTGTCTTCGTCGAAGGTGAACCCGCACGAGCGGCACCGCGCCGGCAGGACGACGATGCGGTGGCCGGCGGCACGGGCGGAGCGGAGCATGTGACGAAGGGCATCCTCGACGTCGGCGCGCGGGAGCCGAAGCTCCCGCGCGAGACGCGATACGGATCGGGGCTCGGCGGACAGCACCTCAATCAGGTGCTTGCGAAGCGTCATCCTTCTGGCGACCCCGACGGCTCCGACGTGTTGATGGGTTGCGCGTGTGACCTAACGACCGCGGACAACGACGACACGCACGCAAGGGCCGAAGCGACCCGGACTCTTCGCCCGACTGTAGATGACAAGCCGCCACCGAGTATACACTCAGGAAATGGACCGAGTTTTCCTCGCGCTCGCGCTCGTGGCCGCAGCGTCCGGCTGCAGCAGCACGCCGAGCGCGCCAACGACGACGAGCTCTCCCTACTCGCAGACCGATCTCACCGTCGGCACCGGCGCCACGGCCGCGACGGGCAACACCGTGACGGTCGCGTACACCGGGTGGCTCTACGACTCCAGCAAGACCGCCGGGAAGGGCGCCCAGTTCGACACGAACACGAGCTTCCCCTTTCCGCTCGGCAGCGGACAGGTGATCAAGGGATGGGACCGGGGCATCCCGGGCATGCGCGTGGGCGGAAGGCGCCGCCTCGTCATTCCGCCCGACCTCGCCTACGGCAGCAACGGCAGCGGCACGGCGATTCCGCCCAACGCGACGCTGCTGTTCGACATCACGCTGAACGCCGTAGAGTAGCGTCCAGCCCTGCGGCACGTTTAACCGTAGAGACCGCAAAGACGACGGAGCATCCTTTCTCCGCGGCCTCAGCGTGCTCCGCGGTTTGCATTTCCCAGGCCACCGGACCTTGTGTGCCACGCCGTCAGCTCATTCTCATCGCGCTTCGTCGCGGCGTCACGAGACGCTGTCCTCACTGCGGGCAGGGTCCGCTTTTTTCCGGGTGGGCGCATCATCTCGAGCGGTGTCCCGTGTGCGGGCTCGTGTACGAGCGCAATCCTGGCGATACCTGGGCGTTCACGATCATCGGCGACCGCCTTCCGATCGCGGTGATCATCGTCTTGATTTATTTCGGGTACGGACGCAGCCACCACGTCCTCGGCCTCATCACGTTTGCCGTGCTGGGGGCGCTCGTGATCGTGACCGCGCCGAACCGCTGGGGCGTGGGCATCGCGCTGCACTATCTGTCGCGCGTCTTCTGGCCGGATCCGTCGGATCCCGTTCCTGCGTCAGCGATGGACGACGAATAACTCTCAACTCTCACTTCTGAGAGCCGCCTAACCCGCATTATTCATGAGCGAGCGAGTTTCTGCTACGGCGGCGCCTCCGAGTGGCGTCGACGAGGATTCCGGTCGGCGGCTGACGGCGGAAACGGTCTGAACGGCGTGGCCGGTGGCTCCGGCGAGTGTCTGGGGC
>WNEY01001631.1_pt1 | contig 28241 bp, 22 predicted proteins | sample 5400531 | NCBI WGS metagenome assembly WNEY01 (sample SAMN13153338, study PRJNA577476) | soil metagenome | isolation source: 200 cm saprolite under Douglas fir tree site 1 | place: USA:California | collected 2015-04-18
TCTGCTCGACGCGCTCGATGGCCTCGCGCGCGACATTCTGCTGATCGACAAGCTTGTCCGCCTCCTCCTGAATCAACAGCTCGCGTGCGTCGCCGACGCGCATCTTCTTGCGTTTCGAACGCCCGCCGAAGAGTCTCGGGAGCATGTCTTTGACATTCACTCCCATCTCTTCGACGCCCTGAGCCGTGAAGATCTCGAAGGAGGGGAAGTTCTGTTCCTTGACCTCGACCTCGATCTCGCGCTCTTCGAGCTTGCCTTCGTCGAGCCAGCGCCCGAGCTTGTCGCGTGTTTCGACGGGCGACTCCTCGACTGGCGCAGTGGCGCCGACAAACGCCGGGCGGGCGGCAGGGCGGCGCGAGTCGGGGAGGAGAATGTCCAGGATCCGCTCGCGCGCATTGCGCACCGCGGCATCGCGATTGAGACGTGCCTTTTCGTCGCGAACCAGCTTGACGGCAATTTCGGTCAGGTCGCGGACGATCGATTCCACGTCGCGGCCGACGTAGCCGACCTCAGTGAATTTCGACGCTTCGATCTTCAGAAACGGCGAACGAGTCAGGCGTGCGAGCCGGCGCGCAATTTCCGTTTTCCCCACTCCGGTCGGGCCAATCATGATGATGTTCTTCGGCGCGATTTCTTCACGCAGATCGGGCGGGAGTTGTTGCCGGCGCCAGCGATTTCGCAGGGCGATGGACACCGCGCGTTTCGCTGCGTTCTGACCGACGATGTACTTGTCGAGCTCGCGAACGATCTCTTTGGGTGTCAGCCGTTCGGAATTGAGTGCTTCGTCAATGCTGCCGGGAAGATGAATGACCATGGGTCACAGGCTTTCAACGGTGATGTTGTCGTTGGTGTAAATGCAAATCGTGGAGGCGATGCGCAGCGCTTCTTCAGCGATCTGCGCCGCATTCATGTTCGTGTGCTTCATCAAAGCGCGCGCCGCGGCGAGCGCGTACGGGCCGCCGGAGCCGATGGCCAGAATTCCGTCGTCAGGTTGAATGAGATCGCCGGTTCCGGAGAGCAGATACGCGCGCTCCGCATTGGCTACGATCAGGAACGCCTGGAGCTGCCGCAAATATTTGTCCAGCCGCCAGTCCTTCGCCAGCTCCACCACAGCGCGCTCCATGTTGCCCCGATACTCTTCGAGCTTGCCTTCGAATCGGGAAAACAGCGCGAACGAATCAGCGGCCGAGCCGGCAAAGCCGGCGAGCACGCGATCGCCATAAAGGCGCCGGACTTTCGCCGCGCTGTGCTTCATGACCGTGTTGCCCACCGTCACCTGACCATCGCCGGCCATGGCCACGGCGCCGTCCTTCCGGACGCAGATGACGGTGGTGGCGTGGATCTCGCTTGCTGTCATTGCATAAGATCTTGTCACGTTCCGCCCCTATGAAACACCTCCTGGCCTTTTTGATTCTCTGTTTCATTTCCGCGGCGCAGGCCCAGTGGGCACCGATCGGTCCGTTCGGCGGGCCGGTGAACGTCGTGCGGATCATCGGAGAGCAGATCTTTGTCGTCGGAGACGGCGGAGTATTCGCAAGTCGCGATCGCGGGGCCACCTGGAACCTTCTTTTCCGCGTCGACGACCGACGCGCAACACAGCTCGTTGTCGATCCGACCGATCTTTCCACGCTGTATGCCGTCTTCGCGACACGCTTCTGGGGGGAGCTGGCGGGCTACTATGATGGGCGCCTCTTCAAGAGCAGTGACGGCGGCGTGACGTGGCGGGAACTCGTAGCTGGATTGCCCCCGAATCGATCGATCGCCGCGCTGGCAATGGACCCGAAAAAACCGTCAACGCTGTTCGCGGCGTTGCAGTGTGCGGAGAATGGGGTCACGCAGTCGATAGGGTCGGGCTTCTACAAATCGGTCGATGCGGGCGAAAGTTGGGCCCTTTCCAGTGGAGGCTTTAATCGCAATGATCTTTGCGGCCGGGGCATTGCACCCGATCCTCTGATTCCCCAACTTGTCTATGCCTACACGGAACACGTTGCTGGCGCGTCGTTTTTCACTCACCACGCGCGCTCCACTGATGGCGGCGCGACGTGGCAGGAACTAAACGATGTCAATGTGCCATCACACGACCTGCTGGCCCATCCCCGCAGCGGGCGCCGATTCGCGCTGGCAAATACGCCTGGGCAGCCTTCCGAAGGATGCTTTTGTGGGTTCGGAACGGCCGTCGTGGTAAGCGACGATGGCAGCACATGGAAACGAATCACCGACTCGCTACCAACGCCGGATTTTTGTCAGTCCTCGGTGCGCTCGTTCGCCGTTGCTCCTGATTCTGATCAGACTGTATATGTCGGAACGGGCGCTGGGCTTTTCGTGACTCGTGATCTTGGTACAACGTGGGCCAATCTCGCGTTCAGCGGCTGTTTAGGTCGGCCTGTTGGCGTTGCGAACTCGATCGCGATTGACCCCGAGAATAGCGCGACCATATTCGTCGGCGCGTCATCCTCCGGCCTCTTTACCTCTTCCGACCGTGGTTCGACCTGGAACATCGTGCGGGTGCCGCAGATCGCCACGACTGTGTTGCAGATGGCCATCGATCCAACGGACCGCAATACGCTTTATGCGACCGCAAGGGATGTCGACGTCGCGTCCGCCGTTATCCGGAGCTCGGACGGCGGGGCAACGTGGGAAACGCTGACGCTAGGCTTGCCCAACGGGTTAGGCCTGGCGATCGCGGCCGATGGAACTCCCTACGTGGTCGCCTACCTAGATTCAAGACTAACAAGAACGTCGCTCTTCACGTTTGATGGCGCAAGCTGGCGCGCGCTCCCGCTCCCGCCGTTCTCGGCTGAACTCCTCTACCAGCCTGGGCTGGTTGTCGCGGATCCTATTGATGCGAGGATTCTTTACGTCACTGCGGGGCCAACCACATTATTCAAGACGACGGATGCGGGAATCACGTGGCAGCCGGTCTTTACCGAGGCCATCGCCGGTAACGAGATACGCGACCTTGTGATCGACCGAGCTGACCCGTCTACGTTGTATTTGCTAAGAGTCCATTCACTTCTTAAGAGTGATGATGGCGGCACGTCATGGCAACAACTTGACGTGCCGACTGAGTTTCGAAAAATTGCACTCGCGACGTCAAATTCGTCCATCATGTACGCGGTTGACTGGGGCGCGCCCCGTCTCTTTAAGAGCACTGACGGCGGTAAAACGTGGGGTGTCCTCGGCGCGCTGTCGAGATACATCAGCATCGACGGCGTGGTGGTCGATCCGCGCGAGCCGAACGTCGTCTACATCTGGTCCAACAGGAACGGCATTTTACGCAGCACCGACGGTGGCCGAACGTGGACTGATTTCAATGATGGATTGACGACTGCTGTCATCAACCAGGTTCTCGCCGACTCTTCCGGCCGTCTCTTTGCCGCGACGGTTCGAAACGGAATATTCAGCCGTCCCACAGGGCGTCGCCGCGCGGTCCAGCCTTCGCGTTGAATTCCGATGGCGGCGGAACTCGATTCGTGCCGAATGGCGTGATGCTCAAGCGCCAAGGGATTGTCTATCCGACGAGACAGTTAATCGCGACGAGCTGGGCATGGCAGGGCAAAAGCTCGCAAATCCGAACTACGGCGGTGGGATGTTCGTATGCGAAAACTCGACATTTTCTACAGAAGGTTCGCAGCGCAGAGCAGCAACAGTTTCCGCGTGCAGGCTCGCGCCAAAGGCTGGAATGATGGTGAAGAACTCTTGAATGGTGAGCTGATGTTTCTGCGCGAGCCGCGGTCCCTCGACGTTTACGTTGAAGCCGAATTTCAAGAGAACCACATAATCATCGACGAGGCGCCCCGGATATGCGCGGTGGTTTGGATCTGAAAGGGGCGCAGGGTCCGCGCACTTTGGCTGAACGATGCTTGGATCCGACCACATTCGAACGGGTCGCGAACGAACTGGAATCGGGTCGCGCACAAACGCGCGCGCAACGCCGCCGTACAGCGGCTCAGTTGCGACCCGAATGTACGACGCGGTGATGTTTCCGCCACCAATGGAGACCAGGCGCGGTGAAGTTTCGTCATCGGGCGTGGCGCTGATGATCATCTGATCGCGCGGCAGCGGGTTACCGGCAGAGCCCAGATGTGTGAGAAGGGCATCCGAGCTGTGATCGGACCGTTTCGATTCATATGCGACCGCGTAGCGATTGCTGTCCCAGACGATGCTCGAGGCCGTGCCATTTGCGAGAACAACGACATCATCGAGAAACGAACCGCTCTTCATGTGACGGGCGCGCACGAGACTCTGGCCAGGAACGCCGCCAGTCCAGGCAATCGCAAACTCGTTTCCGTTCGAAGCCAGGCGCGCTCCGACGTTCGATTCGGAAGTATTTGCAGCGATCGCCATTGGCTCTGGATCGAGAAGGTTGAAGAGCGGCGATAGGTGCACGCCGCGGAGATTCGCGCGAATGAGCAGTGGGGGCACGATTCCGCCGTAGTAAAAGAACTGCTCGTCGAACGCGATCAGCCATTCCGTCCCATTCCAGGCCACTGCCGGATTCCCGGCGGACATTTCCTTCGGCGACAGATCGTGGCGAATGTCGAGCGTCTGCAGGCTGCTATTGAAACGCGCCGCATGAATTCTGCCGTCGCTCCACGCGATCGCGATTCCGTTTTCGTTACTCGCGAGATCGAAGGAGGAAACGCCACCGGACTGCTCCACAACGGTGCCGAGAACATCGAGAACCGTCCCCGAATCCGGCTGAACTCGAGCAACGCGCAGCACGGGACCGACGCCATCGAGCGTGCCGTCGGCAATCCACGCGAGCACGTAGTTCTCGCCGTCAAAGATGACTCGCGGCATCGCAGGAATGCCTCTGGCTGCCGGGCCAACGAAAGTACCTGCGCCGTCGAGATGTTCGCCAGTGAGCGCGATCCGATTGAAGTACACCGCCGACCGTTCGCGGCGCGCTACGAGGTAGTTTTGGCCGCTAAATGCGATGGACGGCGCGCCTTGTTCCGTCGCGCTCCGCGACAGCAGCATCCCCGAGAAATTTGCGTCGGCTGCGCCACTTCCCTTCGCGGCATAAATGCAGCTGCTGTAATCGTCAATCTGTCGCTGGCCTCGCCACACAACCAGAACGTCGCGTCCGTTGGATGCTGCGGCGGGCCAGTTGATTGCGAAAGCACTGACAACTGTTTGCGTCGCCTCGTCAAGCGGCTTGCCGTCAGCGTCGATGCGAATTCGGCGTAGAGCTTGTGGCCCGCCCGATTGCAGGCTCACGGAGCGTCCCCAAAACGCGAGATACTCGGCGCCATTCCAAGAAAGCGCGACGTTCGCCGCTCCAAACGGCACTTGCGGCAGCGGGACCGGCGCGCCGATGTGCATTCCGTCGCCGGAGATGCTGCGGCTCTCGACGCTCCGATTAGTATTGTTTTAGTAGATCAGGATGTAATCGCGCCCATTCGCCGCGAGAGCGACATCGAGACCGCTGTCCACACTGATCGCATTGATCGATCCAACAGGCCGGCCCTCAGCGTCAAACAACCAGCTCTGCAGCTTCGGCGTGAAGCTGTTCACCCAAGCAATAAGAAAACCGGCACCATTCGAAGCGACATGCGGCGTCCAATCGGGAGTAGCGCTCACAGGAATGGGTACGTCGCGGTGAAGCAACTTCCCCTCGGCACTGAAGAGGGAGAAGCGATCGCGCGATAAGACAATCAGGCGCGACGCGCTGGACGCCACAGTGAAGGTGGCATTCGGCATCTCACTGAGGAGCAGTCGCCGCGTTTCGATCAACTCCCCTTCGCGACTTAGCCGCGTTGCATAAAGATTCCGAGCTTCGGTCCACAAGATCCAATACGCGTCTGCGAGGAAGACGACTGCCGAATATCCAGGGATGGGAATGCGAATGCCGGTCGCATCGAGCAGCTCACCCTCACGGCTCACGCGAGCGGCGTACACGACCGGCGGCCACGCGCGGTGATCCTGCCACACGACTAGAAAATTCTCACCATCCGAAGCGATTTGCGGATAGTCGCGGTAACCGGGCGCTGCTCCGTAGATGACATCCGATACTGGTTGCTCGTCAATTCTTGCGACAAGCGGGAACGAAAGGGCGATTTGGACTAAAAACAACGCGAGATAACGCATAGCCCACGCGCATTCTACCGAATAACTTTGGTCGATCTTCAAGAAACTCGGAAGAGCGATCTGAAAGGGCGTGCTTCAACGTTCCTCAGATAAGGCCGTTGTCGCCGGCCATGGCCACCGCGCCATCTTTGCGAACGCAGAGAACGGTTGTGGCCCGAATTACATCAAATCATCTGGAATTGGAGCCTCGAGCGTGCCGAGGGCGTCATGCTCGAGTTTCCACGCGTGCAACATCAGGCGCGGCGCTTTTGGTCCGCCGTAGCGACGATCGCCGATCACCGGGTGACCGATGGACGCCAGATGGATACGAATCTGATGCGTCCGGCCCGTGTAGATCTCGGCCTCGACGAGTCCGGCACTCCGCGGCCGAATCGTCGTCAATGCTTCTTTGCCTCCGACCGGCGCGTCGATAGTGACCGCCGAGTCGATCGTTCCCGTCACGCGCGCAAGATACGTCTTGCGAATCTCGCGACCGGAGAATAGACGGGAGAGACTTGCGGCAGCGTCGCGCGTGCGCGCGAACACCACGACTCCGCTCGTGCCGGTATCGAGCCGGTGCACCAGATAGATCGATTTGAATTGCACGCGGAGCAGCTCTTCGAGCGATCGCTGTTTGCGGTCGCGCGTTGGCTGCGTCGGCATGCCGGCTGGCTTGTTGACGGCGACGAAGCTGTCGGTCAGTTTCAGGATCTGGACCTCCGCGGTCTCATCGACGACGGCGACGCGATCGTTCTCGCGCACTTCACGCGAGGCGATCGCTACCAGCCGTTCGTTCACCAGCACGCGGCGGTCGGCGATCAGCGCGCGAGCCTGGCGTCGAGAGACGTGCGGAAAACGTGCGGCGACGGCCTGGTCGAGGCGCATGACGAGCGGGCAGCTTACAGCGGGTGGCGGGTGGGCCTACCCGCCGCCCGCCACCCGCTGGTCGCCAATCTAGACCCGTCGCTCTTTCTTCGGCTGCGCCTCGCCGCCTTGGATCACCGTCAGCTCGGGACCGCCGATGCCGAGGGCCTTGCGTACTTTCGCTTCGATTTCGGAGGCGAGGTCGGCGTTCTCGTGAAGGAACGCCTTGGCGTTTTCGCGCCCCTGTCCGATACGCACGTCGCCGTACGAGAACCATGAGCCGGACTTCTCGATGATCTTGTTCTCCAGGCCGATGTCGATGAGCTCTCCGGTCTTGGAAATGCCTTCGCCGTAACCGACGTCGACCTCCGCCTGGCGGAACGGTGCGGCGACCTTGTTCTTCACGATCTTGACCTTCACCCGGGAGCCAACGACTTCGTCGCCTTCCTTGATCTGAGTCATGCGGCGGATGTCGATGCGCACCGAGGAGTAGAACTTGAGGGCGCGCCCGCCGGAGGTGGTCTCCGGGTTGCCAAACATCACACCGATTTTTTCTCGAATTTGATTGATGAAAACCAGACATGTTCTGGACTTGGAAACGATGCCGGTGAGCTTTCGCAGCGCCTGCGACATCAGTCGCGCCTGCAGGCCCATCTGCATGTCGCCCATCTCGCCTTCGAGCTCGGCGCGCGGAACGAGGGCGGCGACGGAGTCGATGACGATCAAATCGATCGCCCCTGAGCGGACCAGTACTTCGGCGATCTCCAGCGCCTGCTCGCCGCTGTCGGGCTGCGAGACGAGGAGGTTGTCGATATCGACGCCGAGCTTCTTGGCGTACTCGGCGTCGAGCGCGTGCTCCGCGTCGATGAATGCCGCGAGCCCTCCGACCTTCTGCGCCTCGGCGATGATGTGCAGCGACAGTGTGGTCTTGCCGGACGACTCCGGCCCGAAGATCTCCACGATCCGGCCGCGCGGGACGCCGCCCACGCCCAGGGCGGCGTCGACGCCAATGGATCCGGTGGAAATCGCGCTGACGGCGGCGAATTCCTTCGCTCCGAGCCTCATGATCGAGCCCTTGCCGAACTGGCGCTCGATCTGAGTCAGCGCGGTTTCCGCCGCTTTCAATTTATCAGTGGGAATGCTGACCATATTGCCTGCTCCTTTGAAGCGTTTCTCGTCGAAAAAATGCTGGTGGAAGGCTCGGATCGACGGACATTCGTGTGGTGAATCGAGTGTACGGACGACATGACGAGCCGTCAAGAAACTCTACCGCGTGTAGTATTTCGAGAGGTGCGCACGACGTGGAAAGTGGCCGGGCTCCTTTTCTGCTCCGGCGCATGCGCGCTGATTTACCAAACCGTATGGATGCGCCAGTTCCGGCTCATCTTCGGCGCATCCACGCTCGCCACGGCCGCGGTGCTCTCGATTTTCATGGGTGGGCTGGGCGTTGGGAGCGCTCTTCTCGGTAAGCGAGCCGATGCGCATCCGCGGCCGCTTCGCTTCTACGGCAATCTCGAGCTGTCCATCGCGGCGAGCGCCGGGCTGTCGCAGCTGCTGTTGTGGTTGACCGCGAAGATCTACTTCGGCCTCGGCGGCTCGGTCACCCTCGGACTCTTTTTCGCCACCCTTCTGCGCCTGCTCCTGGCATCGCTGGTCCTCGGCCTGCCGACGCTGCTGATGGGGGGAACGCTGCCCGCTGCCGCGCGAGCCGTCGAGTCGAACGATGACGCCGGCCGGCGCCGCCTCGCGTTGCTCTACGGCGTGAATACGCTCGGAGCTGTAGTCGGCACATTGTTGTCGACCTTCTCCATGCTCGAGCTATTCGGCAATCGGCGAACGCTACTCGTCGCGGTGCTGCTAAATGCAGTGGTGGGGATCATTGCCCGTAACGTCAAAGTAGGGCACGGCAGCGCCGTGCCGAACTCCGGCGGCGCTGTACCAACAGAATTCGGCACGGCGCAGCCGTGCCCTACATTGACATTAACCGCCGCGGCCCTGGTCGGTTTCGTCTTCCTGCTGATGGAGCTCGTTTGGTACCGCATGCTCGCACCGCTGCTCGGCGGCACCACGTTCACCTTCGGCCTCATTCTCGCTGTCGCGCTCCTCGGGATCGGGCTCGGCGGTGCCGCCTATGCATTCTGGGGCGGTAGCAGGCGCGCAACGGTTGGCGGATTCGCGCTCACCTGTTCGCTCGAGGCGGCGGCGATGGCCGTGCCCTTCGCGCTCGGCGATCGATTAGCGATTCTGACGAACCTGCTTCGATCGCTCGGGACGCTCGGATTCGGCGGATTCGTCATCTCCTGGACTCTGCTGACTCTCGTCTGCGTGTTCCCGGCGGCGTTTGTCGCCGGTATTCAGTTTCCGCTTCTGATCTCCCTTCTCGGCCGAGGCCGCGAAGATGTCGGACGCCATGTCGGACTGGCCTACGCATGGAACACGGTGGGGGCGATTGTCGGCTCGCTCGGCGGCGGATTCGGATTGCTCCCGTTGCTGTCGGCGGTCGGCGTCTGGCGGTCGGCGATTGTGCTCCTTGCGCTTCTCGGAATTGGCGCGAGTCTCTATGCGCGCCGAGTGATCCCAGCGGCGACCGCCCTACTGGCGATCGCCGGCACCTTCGGGCTTGGACCGACGGCGCTGTGGCGGCATTCCGGGATCGGCGCTGGTCGCGCGGAGACGCCCGACTCGCTCAACGGCACGCGCGATTGGGTCAACGGCGCACGGCGCACGCTGGTCTGGGAGGTCGATGGCCGCGAAAGTAGCATTGCCCTGGCCGACGGGACCGATTTCGCCTTTATCGTCAACGGAAAAGCAGACGGCAGCGCGCGCGGAGACGCCGGAACGCAGGTCATGGGCGGCCTTGTCGGCGCGATTCTGCATCCGAATCCTCGGCGCTCGCTGGTGATCGGATTGGGAACCGGAAGCACCGCCGGATGGCTCGGTGCCGTTCCGAGCATGCAGCGAGTCGACGTCGTGGAGTTGGAACGTGCAGTTGTCGGAGTCGCGCGCGCGTGTTCCGCCGTCAACCATGACCTGTTACACAACCCGAAGGTGCACATTCGCATCGCGGATGCCCGCGAGGTTCTGCTTGTGGCGCGCGATCGCTACGACATCATTTTTTCGGAGCCATCGAACCCATATCGCGCCGGCATTGCCAGCTTGTTCACCGAGGAGTTCTATCGCGCATCGGCGGCGCGGCTGAATCCGAACGGCATCTTCCTGCAATGGCTGCAGGCCTACGACGTCGACAGTCAGACGATCCGGACGATCTACGCCACGATCAGCACAGTTTTTCCGCATGTGGAGACATGGCAGACAGATGTCGGTGACCTTCTGCTGGTCGGCACCCAGACCTCGATCGCATACGACTTCGACATTCTGCGGCCACGCGTTGCACAGGAACCGTTCCGCAGCGCGCTGACGCACGCCTGGCGCGTCGAATCGCTGGAGGGATTTCTCTCGCATTACGTCGGCCGCGACATGCTCGCGCGCGCGCTCGCACAGCAGGAAAGCGAGAGGAATACCGACGACCGGACGCTGATCGAATTCGGTTTCGGCCGAGGGTTGGGGGCGGAGCGCTTCCAAATGGACGAGCTGACCGCGCTAGCGAGAAACCGGCGCGAGGATCGGCCGGCAAACGTGCGGGGTGGGTTCAGTTGGAGCGCATGGGCGGCGAATCGCGCGTCCATTGATTATGTCGACGTGCTCGTGAATCCGCCGGCTCCGGAAGATCAAACCCGCCATCGCGCCGCACTCGACTACAGCAAAGGGGAGCTCGCGCAAACAGTCGCTGAGTGGCGTGCGCATCCATGGCCGCCAGTGAATACTGCCGAACTGGTGATGCTCGCCGAATCGCTCGCTGATGCCAGCAGCGAAGCGGCGGCGTCGTATGCGGAACAGTTGCGTCCCTGGCAACCTACCGACGCAGATGCCGTTCTCGCGCGATTGCGTTTTCGTCAGGGGAAAATGGATGAGGCTGCGGTACGATTGGAACGCGTTTTTATCAGTAGCCGCACCGATCCGTGGCCCACGGTCGATCTCATCAGCCGCTCGCTCGATCTGGCAATGAGTTTGTCCAAGACGCACGCGTATGCAGCGAGGTTGTACTACGCAATCGACAAGCCATTTGCCGCCGGGCAGTTGGAGGACATGCGAAAGTTCGATCGCGCGATGATCGCCAAAGAGATGGAAGGATGTGGCCCACATACGATCGCGGCTCTTCAGGCGCTGGAGCCCTGGCCGCCATGGCGTCGTGACCTTCTGGATCTGCGCGTTGACTGCTACGGAAGCGCGATGCTGCCCCGTCTGCGCGACCGCGCCCGACGCGATCTCGATGCGTTCATCACCGCCGAGCCGCTGCCGCTCTTGGCTCCTCCTCGATCGCCTTCCGGATCTTCTTCAGGTCGCCGATGAAGAGCGCCATTTCCGCGCGGCGCTGTTCATCAGACGGGGCGCGCAGGATCGATGACGGGTGCACCGTCGCTGTGACGAATGGGGCCAGGGGCGACGGTACAAATGTCGCTCGCTGCGTACTGACGCGGAACTTCGGCCCGAGAATGGCCTGCGCGGCCGTGGATCCGAGGCAGATGATCACGCGCGGCTGGACAACGCGAATCTCCGCTTCCAGCCACGGCCGACACGCGCCGAGCTCGGCCGCGTTCGGTTTCTCGTGAATTCGCCGTTTGCCGCGCGGCTCCCACTTGAAGTGCTTCACCACGTTCGTGACGTACACGCTCGTGCGATCGATCCCCGCTTCGGCCAGCGCTTTGTCGAGAAGATTTCCAGCCGGCCCGACGAAAGGTTTCCCGTGCAGATCTTCCTGATTCCCCGGCTGCTCGCCGATGAACATCACCGTGGACGTCGACTTTCCCTCGCCGAAAACGGTTTGCGTTCCGGTTTTCCAGAGGTCGCACGCCTGACAGCCGGCCGCGGCGATCTTCAATTTGTTCAGCGTGGGGCGCGATGGCACCAAAGGAGCCGCCGTCCCCTGCTCTCGAACGGCCACGCGCAAGAAGCGAAGCAAATGTAACGCCCGGCGGCTTTCGGGAACTCAGCGTCGGTAACGATATGATTCGCCTCGATCAGGAGGACACATGAGGAAAACCCTCTCCATTCTCGCGGTACTGATTGCGGTGGCGGGCTGCAAGAAGAGCGAAACCGCCACATCCACCACCACGACACAGTCGACCGCAACGACTGCCACGATCGCCCCCGCGCCGCAGCCCACGGCGACTACGGCAACCACGGCGTCTGCCGCTCCCACGACAGGTGCGATCGCCAACAGTGACGGCGAAAAGCCCGGAGTGCACGTCGACGTCACTGAACTGAAGCGGACGAGTGGCGGGACCGTGAATCTGAAGTTCGTGATCTCCAACAGCAGCGTTGAGAAACTCAATCTGTACGGTCAATACCTGGGAGATCCCAGCGTTTCGAGGGACCACTATCGCGACGTCAGCGGCATTCACTTGCTCGACCCTGTCAACAAGAAGAAGTACTTCGTGGTTACAGACGCCGAAAAAAGCTGCGTCTGCAGCAAGGAGATTCCCGATGTCCAGCCTGGAGGCAAGCTCAATCTGTGGGCAAAGTTCCCGGCGCCGCCGCCTGAGGTGACAAAGGTGACCATCGAGGTTCCGCACTTCGCGCCGATGGACGATGTTCCGATCGCGCAATGATCCGCAGGATTGCACTGATCGCCTTCGCCGTCGCACTGCCTTTGGCCGGCCAGGAGAGCGGCAAGATGGGCGAACTGCAATTCAAAACGACGGATCTTGAATTCAGGGTCACCGATTTCGCAGGCAACCCTGTGGAAATTGGCGGCAATGTTCAGGATCTGCAGGTCAAGGAAATCGGCAACGAGGTGCGCATCGATCTCGCTGCCGACGTGCTGTTCGACTTCGACAAGGCCGACATTTTGCCCAAGGCCGAGGAAACGTTGACCAAAGCGGCGACGATCGTCAAGGAACGCGCGAAGGGAACCGTGCGCGTCGAAGGGCACACGGATTCGAAGGGCGGCGACGCCTACAACATGCGCCTCTCTGAGCGACGAGCGAACTCAGTCCGCGATTGGCTGCGCACCAAGGGTGGCCTTGCCAGTTTCAACTTTCAAACGAAGGGATTCGGCGCGAGGCAGCCCGTGGCGCCGAATCAGAAACCGGACGGCAGCGACGATCCCGAGGGGCGGCAGAAAAACCGGCGGGTCGAGATTGTGATTACGAAGTAGGCGACAGCGCGAGACTCGATCCCACCCAGGTGAACTCCTTGTTGAAGTCGACGCCGAGCATCTTGCCGCGCGACAAGCGGACCAGGTTCTGCGCGAGGATCGGCTCCCGCTCGTCGTCCGGCCGCAGAAACATCATCCGGATCTCGATCTTCACGCCACCGCCATCCGCAGCCTGGAGCGCCGGCGCGTATTCGATCTTTTCCTGAAGGCACCACTTGTCTCGCTCCGCTGCAGGGATCTGATCGATGTCCTTCGACGTCGGCTCGACGTTGACTCCGCCACCGGCGAATGAGAAGAGCGGCTTGAGGACATAGCGCTGCGAAAGGTTCTCCGGAATCGCCCGAAGATCCGAAACGAAGGTTGCTTTCGGCACCGCGGGATGATCGAGAAAGGGTAGTGAGTACTTCGACCAGACCCAGTACCAGTTCGGATGCGGCGCCCACTCGACGTCGAGCTCCTGGCGATAGTCGAACGGAACGGACGCATTCTTGCGAATCAGCTCGTCAAATACGACACGATTATAGATGCGCTTAACTTGTACGTTTCTGCGGTAAAGCTGCTTTCCGCGGAGAGTGAGCTCCCGTGGGTCGACGGCGTCGACGCCAAACAGCAGCTTGGTAGCCGCGAAGTCGGGATAGGTCTTCTGCTGTCGCGGATCGAGATCCATCAGGATCACTTCCGCCGGATCGTGATCGCCGAGGATGGTGCGGCCGGCGAGGGTGAGGAACCGGTGGCGATCGAGTCCTGAAAACCAGCAGGACCACGGCTGGCCCAGCCCGCGCATGTCCGCGAGCGTGTCTGCCCAAGCGTCCCGCTGCTCGACCTGCATCGCCGTCAGCGAGGGAAACCCCTGGAGCTCGATCAGTTTCGGTGCGTAGGTGCCGTTCTCATCGACCACGGCGAAGTCGACTTGCGTGAAGCTTGGCAACGATCGCATTCCCGGCGTGTTCCACCTCGCCGGAATTGCGCGCTTCATCCGCTCGATGCGGCCCGGATCGGATAGTTGCTTCACGATTTCCTGAGCGCTGCGGACAATCTTCGCCTTGAAACCGTCCGGCAGGAAAACCGGCGTTTCGGCCAGACGGAACTCGAACTTGCAATTCAGCCGCTGCGAGAGATCGCGTTGGTACGCCTCGTAGAGGGCTGGAGTGAACTGCTCGTTGAAAAGTCGCCGGAATCGCGGGTCCATCGCCTTCGCTTCACTCAGGGTCGGGATGACAGGCTTGGGCACCGCTCGGCGATCAGCGTGGCGATGTGATGGCGCAGCGGACCGAGAAAGGTGTACTCAGAGGTGAGCTGGCTCTGGCGCTCGTTCTCGCCCTGCAGGAGATCGAGCATGGTGTCGGCGCGCTCGCGGTACCAGGTGTCGCTGACGTCGCCGTGCGCGCGTTTTTCCTCCAGCACTTCGAGGACATGCTGGCGGTCGATGATCTCGGGGTGATGGTTCATCCCGAACACGCGCGGCATTTCACCGTGCGGTTCGCGTGCGAATTCGAGCATGGTCACCGCCGCGCTGTTCTCATTCTCGAAGGCCAGGCAATTCACGCCGCAGATGTCTTCGATGATGAGATCGAAAAGGCGGTTGTCGATGACGCGATAGTGGCGATGATCCGGAAGATCATGCGCAAAACGAGAGAACCATGGATGCTGCATCGCCGCATCGGATAACACGTTGTCAATCAACCCGCTGCTTTTCGCTTCGCGGAGCACCGGTCGCGCCACTCCAGACCAGCGGCACATGAGGCCGAAGGAATGGCAGATGGCGATGAGTGAGGCTTTCGGATGGCTGACGATCGAATCGAAGAGGCGGAACAGCGGAGCTTCCCAACCCGGCTGTTCGCTGACTCCCTGCGCCCACGACGCTTGGCCGTCGTTCAATCGCGGATCGAGATGGCCGGGGCCGCCGGTGGCCACGTAGACGGTGAATTGTCCATCGGGATGCGGTGGCAAGAGTGCTCGGCGGCGCACATCGTAGGAGATCGCGCGCACTTTCACGCGAGCTTCCACGAGCGCATCGCGCGACCTCTCGGCCGAGTGGAGAATGGCGTGGATCACGGCGTCGTGACCGAGGTTGGGCCAGGCGTGATTCATGTCGAGCACGGCGACGTCGAGGCGGTTGCGCTGCGCTGCCGGGGCCGAATCTTCGACGCGGACGTATTCGAAGAAATCGTAATGGTCGTGGATGTCGCGTCGTTTCATTCGTTGCGTCACGATGCGAGTGGGATGCCGTGTTCGCTCTCGGAGATGATGTAGTCGACGACGGCGCGCAGATCTTTTGTCTCTTCGTACACTTTCAATTGCCGATCGGCGCCCGTGCGATGGCGCAGGATTTCGCGCGCATAGTTCACGTCCTTCCGCGATCCGAGCTCATCGACGACGTCGTCGACGAACTCGAGCAGCTCATCCAGCAGCAACTCGAACGGCACCTCACTCTTCTTGCTGAAGTCGATCAATTTCGAGTCGATCCCGAAGCGGGCGGCGCGTTGCTTGTTTTCACTGAGCAGCGCCTGGCGGTATACGCGCCAGGTCATGTTGCCGCTGTAGAGCTTCCACAGTTTCACCGTGACTGCCTGGAAGAGTGCAGCAAAACAGATGGTCTCGTCAACGCGCATCGGCACGTCGCAGATGCGATATTCGAGCGTGGGGAAGAACGCGTGCGGGCGGACGTCCCACCAGATTTTCTTGCCGTTGTCGATGCATCCGGTCTTTACCAGAAGCTGCACGTACTCATCGAAATCGCTCCAGGAACGGAAATAGTCTGGCAGGCCGGTGCGCGGGAAACGCTCGAATACTTTCGCGCGGTAACTCTTCCATCCGGTGTTCTGCCCGGCCCAGAAGGGCGAGTTCACCGACAGCGCGAAAATGTGGATCAGATTGGCGCGGGCGATCATCTGCAGGTCGTAGACGATCTGGTCGTATCGCGCGGCGGGGGTGATCGGCACCGAAGCCCAGTGGGAAATGGGATGCGTGCCCGCCGAGGCGATGCGCAATCCGTTTTCGCGCGCGAGGCGGATGATCTCGCCGCGAAGACGGATCACTTCGCGCCGCGCCTCGGTGACGTTGCGGCAGATCGGAGTGCCGACCTCGATCACCGCGTCGTGCATCTCGCGCTTGATCTCTTCCTTCAGCCGCTTCTCTCCCTCGGCGAACATCTCCTGGATGTGGGACTTCAATTCGCGCGTTTGCGGATCGATGACCTGAAATTCCTCTTCGATCCCCAGGGTGAAGGAGGGCTGCACCACGTTGCGATTATGTCATTCCGGGCGGCGAACTTGTTCGCGCGACACTCGTATAGCTGCCCATGAGAATGCGAAGGGCAATGACCGCAGCCTGGAAAATCGGGTTGTTTCTGATTGTCTGGGGCGTGCTCTACGCGCCGCTGCTGATTCCGGTGGCGCGGAAGTTCACGGTCGAAGAACCATTCGTTCGTCTCTATTTCGAACTGACGGGCGCCGTGACGATTCTCGCGGCCGCCTGGATCATGGTGCACTTCATCGACCGCCGCCCGTTCACGTCCATCGGTTTCATCCGACAGCATGTGGTTCGGGATCTCTCCACTGGCATTGCGATGGGCTCCGCAATGATGGCCATGTGCGTCGCGGTCTTGACGGCTGCTGGGTGGGCTGAGTGGCTCCCAGTGCCTCGGTTTTCTGTCGGCGTTCTCGCGCTCGCCGCCGTTTCGATGATTGCCAACACCGCCACGCAGGAAGTCCTGGCACGAGGATACGTCCAGCAAACATTCGACTTCGAGTTGGGGACTCGAAACTCGATCCTGCTGTCAGCGTGTTTTTTCACTCTTCTGCACGCCGGCGTGATACGGGCAGTGCTTCCTGCTATGAATTTGTTCGCTGCCGGCATCCTCCTGGGCGTCGCCTACGCGGGGACCGGCAACCTCTGGTTGCCCATCGGAATTCATTTCGCCTGGAACTTCCTCCAAGGTCCGATTCTGGGGTTGCTGGTGACCGGGCAAAACGTGTCGACGAGCCATCCGATGCTGCAAGTGGATGGCCCGGCGATTCTCACCGGCGGTTCTTTCGGTATCGAGGGAGGACTGCTCGCCCTGATCGTGACTGTGGCAGGGATTGCCGTCGTGCACGCGATTACGCGTTGGATGACAACGGACTCTCCACCGGCTTATCCACGGGCATCATTTTCGGCCAGCTCCCGGTGAGCTCGAGCGCGCGCTTTCCCGTGGCGATCTCGATCAGCACCTCGGCCATGTTGTTCACCACCCATTCGAAATTGCTCTGGCCGACGGAGAACAGATCCGCATCCGGCGCGCAATTCATGAAGTCGATGGCGTACGGAATCCCGCCGCGGACCGCCAGCTCCACCGTGTTCATGTCGTAGCCGAGAGCATCGCACAGCGCGACCGCATCACGGCGGATGCGAGCTTCGAATTCAGGTTTCATCGGCAGGGGATTCAGCGCGTAGCGCAGGTGATGTGGCTGCTTCGGATCGTAGGCCATGATGTGCACGCGTTTGCGGCCGAGGACGTAGCAGCGGTAGTAGGTGTCGAACTCGATTGCCTCCTGCGCCATCATCGTGAGATCGCGTGTCTGGTCGTACGCGGCGAAGAATTCCTCCGGGTTGTTGCACTTGTAGACGTCTTTCCAGCCACCGCCGTACGCGGGTTTCATGAAGATCGGAAATTTCAGGTAGTCGAATACCTTGTCCCAATCGACCCACCGCATATTGCGAAACGACTTCGCCTCGGTGTTTGGTGGGTACTGCTTGTGCGGCAGGAGCACGGTCCGGGGAACGGCGACGCCGACCGACTTGGCCACGAGGTTGTCGAAGAACTTGTCATCGGCCGACCACCACACCGGGTTGTTGATGATGCGCACGCCCGAGGCCATCGCGCACTTCAGGTAGGTGCGATAGAACGGAATCTCGTGGCTGATCCGGTCGAGAATCACGTCGTAAGAAAAGACGCCATCATCTTTCAGATAGGAAATCTCGACGGGCATGGCCTCGACGCGATCGCCTCCGTGGCGATTGATCGCCTCGATCAGTGCCCAGGGGAAGGTGTCTTCCATTCCGAATAGCAGGCCGATTCGCTTCTTTCGCATGCGGGCCTCCGGAGCGCGAATCGTATAGAGTTTTCTCATGTACCGCGAGTACGGCAAGTGGTGGAGCCCGTCCCTTGGCCGGGAGATGGAGTTTCTCTGGTTCGGCAAATTCGGCCGGCCGGTGATGCTCTTTCCGACCTCCGGCGGCCGCTTCCCTGAAAACGAAGATTTCCATCTGACCGACTCGCTCGCGGACAAAGTCGATCGCGGGGAGATCCAGCTCGTCTGCGTTGACTCAGTCGATAGCGAGAGTTGGTACAACCGCCATGTCCACCCGGCGGTGCGGGCCGCTCGCCACGCGCAGTACGACTCGTACTTGCGGAACGAGATGATTCCGTACACGTTCAATCGCGCGCAACGCGGCGACCTGGCCGTGTATGGAGCCAGCTTCGGTGCGTATCACGCCGCGAATCTGGCCGGGCGGCATCCCGATCTCGTCAGCCGCGCGATCTGCTTTTCGGGCATGTACGACATCCATCAATTTCTCGACGGCTACTGGGACGATACGTGCTACTTCCACTGCCCGACCGCGTACATCCCGAACCTGAATGGCGAATGGGTCGGCAAGCTCTCGCGCGTCGCCTGGGTGATCGCCACCGGCGAACACGACACGCTCGTGCAGCAGAATCGCGACTTCTCGAATCTGCTCTGGTCGAAAGGAATCCCGAATCACTCCGAATTCTGGGTCGGAGTGTTCGGGCACGACTGGCCGTGGTGGCGGGACAACCTGCGCCGGTTCGTCTAGCGGGCCTGCCTGCCGACGTACTCGCGGAATTTCGCTGCGGGGACACTGCCGGAGATGGTCACCGCATCATCGGTTCGCGCGACGCTGAACTTCCGCAGAACGCTCACCAGATCGGGCGACTTATCCTGAACGGCGAGACGCATCGCTGCGAGCGCACCGCGCAGTGTGTCTTCCACGAGCTGCAATGTCTCGGGATCGCGCGACAAGCCGAACGCGCCGAGCTTCAATGCGTCGCCGCTGTCGGTTGCCCACAGCGCGACAGTGGTCACCGTGCGGAGCGCGCTGTTGAGCGCTGCGCCGGATGTCGTATGGCTGGACACATGCGGACCGTCGGTGAACCTTTGCGCTCGCGGAACGTCGACGATTGCCCAGGCTGTGGCGTGCGCATCGATGCGGCTGAGATCGCGCGCGAGGCCACTGGCGGACATAAATGTCGTGCCGCCGGCAGCTCGCGCCTGGAGCGCCTCCACAACCGCCGCCTCGGTTCCGACGATCGCCAGATGCGAGTCGGGGAAGGCCACAGCGCCGGCTCGATCATTATGAGAATCGGTCGGCAGAATCATGTACGGGCCGTTGGCCGACGTCTTCCTCTCTGCGCCACGTGAAAGGAGCGCCTGCGTCAGCCGCTCGACGTTGAAACGACCGTCTACAGCGATCAGAACATCCGCATCATGACCGAGCGTCGTTCGCGGAGACGTGGCCACCATGACCACGTCGATGTCCCGTGTGGGCTGCAGCCCCGCCTCGCGGAGGAACTTCTCTGCGTCGCCATTGGTGCTGACCTTGTCGGTCTGCTCGAACAGCGTGGAAGAAAGCGGGCTCGATCGCATGTCGGCGAGGCGAACCACGCCAACCGTGACGGCATCGTTCGGAATCAGCGAGAGCGCATCGGTCTTCGCGAATGTTGGAGTGGCGAGCGCCAGTGCGGCGAAGGTGAGAATCAGCTTCTTCATTTCAGAACTCCTTTCGTTGGAACAACCATGAGGCGAGAGCGAGACAAACGATGCCAAAGGCGGCGGTCGTCAGAAAAGGCATGGGGCTGAGCGCCGCGGCCACGCGCTCGGGAACCTGATTGCCGGACACATAAGCCACGACAGCTTCTCCCAGCTCCGCCGTCTTCGGCACAATCCAGTACAGCGTATTGATCATCCACGCCTGCCATTCTTTTGAAACGGCGGCGGCGATGCGGTCATGCCCGACGAGCATGATGGCGAAGAAAAACAGGCCGTAGCTGGTCATGATCGACACCGCAGTCGACGAGGTGACCACACCGACCATGAAGGCGAACGCGAGGAGGGTGGCGATCACAAAAAGAATCACAGCGCCGGCGAGGAAGAAACGTGGATGGACGACGTGCGTTTTCCACATCACGATCAGCCAGATGGCGCCGATCAGGTAGAGGACGTTGCTTCCGGCGAGAACCAGACCGGCGAGGTAGCGTGACAGAAGCAGCTTGACGCGCGAGACCGGCCGCGCAAGGTAAAGATCGATGGTGCCCTTCTCCTGCATGCGCGGCACGAGGTGCGCAGTGGCGAAGATCGCCAGGAACGTGCAAAGGAAATAGAGCACCGCGGAGAAGCCGGACTCAAATCCGAGGACGAGCCTTTCGATGCTGATCTGCTGGTCGGCATGAATGGCCACGTCCTTGCCGAACAGCTTCGCGCCGGCGAGTGCGCCATCGACGATGTCCAGATTCACCGCCGAGGCAAAAATCAATATGAAGATAGTAGACAACAAAAAGTACGCGATCAGCGTCCAGCGGGCCGCCGCCTCGCGCATCACGTCTTCGATGTTTGCAATAAGCACCTTCATGGCTCGGCTCGCACGAGATCTACAAACACGTCTTCGAGGGTCGAGCGAAGCGGAGCGAGCTCGCTGACGAGCCCTCCGCGTGCGCGAATCTGATCGATCAGCGCATTCAACTGCTGGAGATCATCGACCGACAGCTCAATATGTCCATTCACGCGCTCCGCACGGAATTGCGCCAGGAGTGCGTCATCGACCGCGGTCGCGGTCACCTTGTATTTTGCCGAGCGCCGCGTCAACTCCTCGACGGTGCCGTGACCCACGACTTTTCCCGATCGAAGCACCGCCACGCGATCGCAGGTCAATTCAATTTCCGAGAGGAGATGCGAATTGAGCAGGATGGCAGTCCCATTCTTCGCTTGCTCGCGCAACAGGTCGCGAATCTCGCGCCGGCCGACCGGATCGACACCATCCGTGGGTTCATCGAGAAGCAACACCTTCGGTGAATGAATCAGCGCCACCGCCAATCCGAGCCGCTGGGTCATTCCCTTCGAGAACTTCTTCACGCGGATGTCGATCCATTGCGAGATGCGCAGCGTCTCCAGGAGCTCGCCGGACCGGCGTTTGATCGTCTCGGAGTCGAGGCCGGACATCCTTCCGAAAATCGAAAGCGTCTGGCGCGCGGTCAGATAGCCGGGGATCTTGTGACCTTCCGGAAGGTAGCCGACGCTGCGACGGCTCTCCGGATCGGAGACAGGTAATCCGGAAATACGAGCCGTTCCCTCGGTCGGATGGGTGAGACCCAGCAGAATCTTGACCGTTGTCGTCTTCCCGGCGCCGTTCGGGCCAAGCAGGCCGAACAGCTCACCCGGGCTTACGTGCAAGTCGATCCCGTCGAGTGCCGTGATCCGCCCGCGGGTGACCGAGGTTCGGTAAACCTTGCGCAGACCGCGGACTTCGATCGCCGGAGCGTCCATTGGTTAAGTGTCTACGTGGGAAGCCGCAGTGGGTTGCGGCGGTTCTGTATCATCGCCCATTCCCCATGTCCGACCGTGCCGTATTTTTCGACCCCTCCCGCCGCCGCTGGTGGTGGATCAAGCGCCTTGGCACGCTTCTCGGGCTGTTTGCGGTCGTCACGGTCAGCGTTTGGCTCATCAGTCTCTTCACCGTTCCTTTTCTTCCCCCATTGGCGGGAATCACCGGGCCGTCCCTGAGTACGACGATTCGACGGTCCCTGCGTCGTAGCATTCATCTGCCGCGCCATCAGACCCGACTCGAACAGTTTCTCCTCAAGCGCGATCGACAGCGACTGCTGTCCCAGATCGCGCAACAGCAGAACGTCCAGCGGGCCCGCGCCGCCCGCCCGCCCATCGAGGGCGGAAACATCGTTGCCGCATTCTATGCGCCGTGGCAGGAGACGGGTCTGCACTCCCTCCGCGCGAACGCGGCGCACATGACGCACCTCCTGCCATCGTGGGTGCATCTGCAGGAAAACGCCAAAGGGCTCGACTTTCACGATTGGGATCCGCTGATGGTCCCGCACAACAAAGACGTCCTGGACATCGCGCGCTCGAACAATCTCAACATCGTTCCGGTGTTCAGCAACGCGCAGATGAGCGATTTCGATGCGAAGCGGGTGCACATCTTCCTGACGCATCCCGAAATCCAGGATCGGATCATCTTTCAACTGCGGCAATGGGTTCTGGCGAATCACTTCCAGGGAATCAATGTCGACTTCGAGAATTTGCTCGAGGAAGACAACGCGCTGTACGTCCCGTTTCTGCAGCGACTGAAAGCGGCATTCGCACCGTACCAGCTCGTCGTCAGCGCTGACCTCGAGCCATCCCGGCCGATCAACTGGCGCGCCGTGTCCTCGGTCTGCGATTTCATCGTCGTCATGGCCTACGACGAGCACGGTGAGAGAAGCAAGCCCGGTCCGATCGCTTCCATTGCCTGGTATCGCACGGTCCTCGAGCGCGCCACCCGCAACATCCCGCGCGAGAAACTGGTGATCGGTCTCGCCAACTACGCATACGACTGGATGGAAGGTCGCGACTGGGCCGATCCGCTGACGTACCAGGGAGCGCTGATCACGGCCGAGAAATATCGCGACGGCGAGAAGCCCGAGGATGTCGTGGACTTCGACGATCAGGCACTCAATCCGACCTTCTGGTATGTCGATGACGACGGCAAGCAGCATGAAGTGTGGTTCCTCGATGCGGTGACTGCGGCGAACCAGTGGCTCATCGCGCAAAACTACGGAACCCGCGGCGTCGCCGTCTGGGTCCTCGGATCGACGGATCCCTCGATCTGGAACTTCATCCAGCGCGAGCGTCTGACGCAGGCCCCGAACATGGATGATCTTCGTGAGGTCAATTTTCCGTACGACGTTGAATTCGTCGGCGATGGGGAAATTGCCCACGTCGAGAGAAATCCGACCAAAGGATCGCGCTCGCTCGAAATCGATCCGCGTACCGGTGTCGCGCTCGATGAGTCGTATCACCAGTTCCCCACCTCCTTCGTCATCGCGCGCACAGGCTTCAAACCGAAGTGGATTGCGCTGACGATCGACGACGGTCCCGCCCAACCGTATACGGCGGACATGCTCGATGAGCTGAAGCGGTACAACGTCAAGGCGACGTTCTTCCTCATCGGACAGAATGCGGAGCGCCATCCGGGTCTGGTGCGGCGCATCTGGAACGAAGGCCACGAGATCGGCAACCACAGCTTCACGCACCCGAATATCGGCGCCATGCCCGATCGCGAAGCGCGGCTCGAGCTCACCGCCACGCAGCGCGTCTTTCAGAGCCTGCTGCACCGCTCGACGCTGCTGTTCCGGCCTCCCTACAACGCCGACGCCGAGCCGACGAGCGCGGAAGAAGTGAAGCCGATCGCTCTGGCGTCGTCGATGAATTACGTCACCGTGCTGGAGTTTCTCGATCCTCAGGATTGGAACACTGAGGAGCGCCAGATAAATGGAACGACGCGCCACCGAACCGCGCAGGACATGCTGCAGAGCGTTCTGGCGCAGGTCGCCACCGAACACGGAAGCAGCATCCTTCTTCACGACGGCGGCGGCGATCGCAGCGAAACGGTCAAGCTCATTCCGCTCCTCATCCAGGAGCTCAGCAAACGCGGGTACAAGTTCGTCACGGTTTCCGAGTTGATCGGCGCAACGCGCGACGAGGTCAATCCGCCGGTGACCAAGGCGGACACTTTGATGGTGGCAAATGACCGGATCGTGTTCGAAGCCATCTACTTGTTCGAGTTGTTCCTCAGCATCGCCTTCGTCACCGCCATCATCCTCGGCGCCGCCCGCGTGCTTTTCGTGACGCTGCTGGCGCTGATCGCGAAGTACAAATCACGCCACGCCCGATACGACGATACCTATCGGCCGACAGTCAGCGTGGTGATCGCCGCATTCAATGAAGAGAAAGTGATCGCCAGGACGATTCGCGCGGCGCTGGCGAACCGCTACGACCCGCTGGAGATCATCGTGGTCGATGACGGATCGAAGGACGACACGGCTGGAGAAGTCATTCGCGACTTTGCGGACAATCCGAAGATTCGTCTTCTGCGTCAGGACAACGCCGGGAAAGCTTCGGCGCTGAATCGCGGCATCGCCGAAGCCACGGGCGAGATCATCATTGCGCTCGACGCCGACACGATTTTCGGGCGACGCACGATCGCCAATCTGATTCGGCATTTCGCCAATCCGCTCGTCGGCGCTGTCGCCGGCAATGTGAAGGTGGGCAATCGCATCAATCCACTGACGTACTGGCAATCGATCGAGTACGTCACCAGCCAGAACCTCGATCGCCGCGCGTACGCGATCATCAATTCCGTGACCGTCGTCCCGGGCGCGGTCGGGGCGTGGCGCCGCGAGGCTGTGCTGCAGGCGGGTGGCTACACCACCGACACGATGGCCGAGGACATGGATCTGACGTGGCGCATCCGGCGGATCGGCTGGACCATCGAAACCGACAGCGATGCGGTCGGCTACACCGAGGCGCCCGACAGCTTCCGCGCGCTTTTCGGGCAGCGCTTCCGGTGGGCCTTCGGCACGCTGCAGAGTCTTTGGAAGCACCGGCGCGCGATGGGACGCTACGGTTGGTTCGGCCGAGTGATGCTGCCCTCGCTGTGGCTGTTCCAGGTAGTCTTCTCGGCGTTGTCGCCGCTGATCGACCTTCAGATCCTCTGGACTCTGACCAACGTGGCCAGCACGTGGTTGTGGCGCGGATGGCTGTCAGGCGATTGGCAACCGCTGCCGCAGGCGTTGGCCTCCCTCTATCTCATCGGATTCATGTACGCGTTCTTCTTCGTCGTCGAGTTGGTGGGCTCGGCGGTGGCGTTCAAGCTCGATGGCGAAGACGGCCGAGTGCTGGTGTGGCTCTTCTGGCAGCGCTTCCTCTATCGGCAAGTGATGTACGCAGTCTTGCTGAAGTCGCTGAAGACAGCGATGTCTGGCATCCGCACCGGCTGGGGAAAACTGGAGCGGAAGGGGACTGTCGATCTGCTTCCCGAAGTGCCCGATTTGCAGCCTAGCGAGCTGCAGCCGTGACGTGCACCGCCTGAATGCGATGTTCGACGGCGTTCCAATCGATGTTCGATAAGAACGCATCGATATACTTCGGGCGGTCGGCCGGCTTGTAGTCAAGCAGGAACGCGTGCTCCCAGACATCCATCACCAGCAGCGGAATGAATCCCGCGATGTTGCCGGTCTGGTGCAGCTCGATCCAGTGATTCGACACGAGGCCCGTCTTTGGATCGAGGTAACAGATCGCCCAGCCGACGCCGCGCATCTTGCCGACGCTGACGAAGTCGGTGCGCCAGATCTGATAGCTGGGAAACGTCTGTTCGACCGCTGTGCGGAACTGTGATCCGCGCGCCGCGTCGCCGCCGCCGCCCTTCTTCATGTTCCCGAAGTAGTACTCGTGCAGGACCATGCCGTTGTACTCGAAGCCCAGACGTCGGGTGAGCTCGGAGTAGGCGGGCATTTCCTCTTTGTCGACTTGGCCGTCAGCAAGAATCGCGGCGATGCGCGCCGTCAGCTCATTCGTCGCTTTGACGTATCCCTCATAGAGCTTGAAGTGCATCTCCAGCGTCTGGTCGGAGATTCCGATGAGGCCGCTCAGGTTGAATTGTTGTGGTTTGTAGATTTTTGTTTCCATGCGCGAATGCTGTGCATGAATCACACCGCACAACGAAAAGTCGCGTACACGTAGGGATAGTTCGGACGGAACCAGTTGCGGAAGCTGCGACGGACGAGCTCGGGGGCGGTGGCGGGGGATGCTCCCTTCAAGACGTAGTGCTGACCGTCGAAAAAATCGGCGGAGTAGTTCGGATACGAGGCCATCGGCTGGAAACCTTCGAAGCCGGCGAACACCGTCGACGTCCACTCCCAGCCGTTGCCCACGAGGTCATGGACGCCCCACGCACTCGCTCCTTCCGGATACGAACCGACCGCGACTGGATCCCAATTGGAGAATCCGAAGTTTCCACGCGAGGAATCAGGAGGCTCGTTGCCCCACGGGAAAAGCCGCTCTTCTCCGGATGGCGTGCTGAATGCGGCGCGGTGATATTCGGCCTCGGTCGGAACGCGCGCCCCGCGCCAGCGAGCGAACGCGGTTCCCTCTTCCTGGGTGACGTAAACGGGAGCGTCCAGCGGAAGCGGGATCAACTCGAACATGCCGCGCCAATACCACTCGCCGTTGCGACGCGTCCAGAAATGCGGCGGCTCCGCGCCGGTCACGCGCACATAGTCGAGGTAATCACCGTTGGTGACTTTGTAGCGATCGATCTCGAAGGCCGGCACTTCGACGCGATGCTGAGGGAACTCGTTATCCCACGCGAAGTGGTCGCCGGCGCCGAGGGTCGCCTCGCCAGCAGGAATCTTCACCGCCCCGCTCCCCACCCGCCACCCGCCACCCGCCGCCCGCCGGGGGTTAATGGGCGGGCGGGGGGTCTTCTTGTCGTACGGCATCTCATGAAACATGTAGAGCAAGGTTTCCTGATGCATCTGTTCATGCTCGAGGATGGCGATCGCCGCCTCGGCGCCGCGCAGTTGCGGCACGCGGTCGTCTTCGATGATTCCGTTGCACAGCGCTCGCTCGATGCGTCGTTCCGCCTCGGCACCGTACGCTTGAACTTCGCGGCGTGATGGCCATTGATCCGACGTTGGTTTTGCCGCGTCGATACTGTCCGGATCAATTCCGCGCTCGAAGAGCACTTCGTAATCGGGGTCGACGCCGGGCTCCTTCAGCGCGAGTTTCAGAAGTGTGTTGACAGTAAAGGCGGGCAGATGTCCTTCATAGAACACAATGGGATTGCGCAGCAGGATCGGCCGCTCGTAATACATCTCCGGCTTCGGAATGGCGAAGATTTCGCGCGAGCGAGCGCGCCCCTGCCGGAACCAGTCCACCAGGCTTTGGCGGGTGATGCCCTGAGGAAACGACAGATGCCGCATCGCTGGGAGATTTTATGTCGAGACGGGCTGGCCGATCGGTACCTCGACCAGCCGGAACGGTAGCTGATCGGGAAATTTGGTCTTGAGCAGCGGAAGGGCCACGTTGTAGACGGCCGCGCCGCCTTTCGTTTTCCCCTCCAGCGTGCCGTGGTGTGCATGGCCGTGAAAGACTGTGCTCACGCGATAGCGATCGACCGGTTCCTCGAGCCGCGTCGAGCCGAGAAAGGCGACGATCTCCGGAGGTTCGCCCTCGACCGTTGCCTGGATCGGAGAGTAGTGCAGGACGGCGATCTTCTGCGGCGTGCGCAGCCGCGCCAGCGCGGCCTCGAGCTTCAGCGATTCCTCGATCGTCTCGTGCACGAATTTCTTGATGATCTCCTCGCCCCACGCGCCGAGCGAGCGCCGCCCGAAGCCGCCTCCGAAGCCCTTCACACCGGCGAATCCGACGCCCTGAACTTCGGTGGCGTCGCCGTCGAGCATGGTCACTCCGGCATCGGTGAGCATCGCGGCGATTTCGTTCTGATGGCCGGCTTCGAAATCGTGATTGCCCAGGACGCCTAGGGCGGGGATGCGGAGAAAAGAGGTGATGTCCTTCACCAGAATCTTCGCTTCTTCCAGACTCCCGTAGTCGGTCAGATCGCCGCACAGCAGGAGGAGATCGGCCACCTCGGTGACCTTCGCGAAAAGCGGCTGCAGCGCCCCCTGCGATGTTTTCTTGACGTGAAGGTCGGCGACCGCGGCGATGCGCAGCGACTCTTTCTCGGCCATTACCTGGTTCCGTCCTCGTCGATTCCCGCGGTCCAGTGCGCGATATCTTCCGCGCTCATGTTTCCCAGAGGGGTCAATCGCGCGTCGCGGTAACCCCATTTCTGGATGTCGATCAGATATTGCTGCCGCGAGATGATCGTCCCGTAGCAGACTTTATTCTTGCTGTTGGGCGAGCGAGATTCATCGGAAAGCCGCCTGCCCATTTCCTCCATCACCCATCGTGGGACGTTGGAGCGCCGGGACGGGTAGATAAAACCGAACAATATAATATGTGCATATAAGGCACGCCAA
>WNEY01000330.1_pt1 | contig 28206 bp, 29 predicted proteins | sample 5400531 | NCBI WGS metagenome assembly WNEY01 (sample SAMN13153338, study PRJNA577476) | soil metagenome | isolation source: 200 cm saprolite under Douglas fir tree site 1 | place: USA:California | collected 2015-04-18
TGGAGCGGATCGCCGGCAGCGTGCAGCAGCAGTCGACGTTCTTCGTGCCGTCGCCGCGGCCGGGGCAGGTGCTGACGCTCGCGTTCACGAGCGACCAGGACCTCGCCGCGGCGCGGCTCGCCGTCGACGCGAACGGTGACGGGACCGTCGACGAGACTCTCGCTCCGAGCGCAACGACGGTCGGCGATACGACGGCCGACGGCACGCCGCCGACCACGATCGGCGGCGGGACGATCACCGACGCGGGAACCTCCTCCGTGCAACTGCTTGCACGCGACGATGCATCCGGTGTCGGCTCGAGCTACATCGTCACGTCCGACGACGCGCCGGCGTTGCGGTACGACGGCCCGTTCACGGTGACGCTCTACTCGACGGTGTACTTCCTCTCGGTCGACAAGCAGGGGAACGACGAGGAGCCGCAGTCGATCGTCGCCGACGACGCCCCCGGCTACCGCGAGCTCGCGGCGCCGATCGCGGTCGACGCGAAGCTCGATCGCACGATCTTCCCGCAGGGCGACGAGGACTGGTTCCGCTTCGACGCGGACGGCACCTCGAACTACCGGGCCCAGCTCTACGGGCTGACCTCCGACTACGACCTCGAGCTCGTCGGCGCGGACGGAACCGTGCTGCAGGCGCCGCACACGCGCTCGTCGGCGAGCGAGCAGGTGCGCGGCGTTCTACCGGCGGGGACGTACTACCTGCACGTCGTCGGCGTCGCCGGCGCGGCCGACCGCGATCACCCCTACAAGCTGAAGCTGCAGACGCTCGGCCACTGATCGAGCGGGAGGGACGGGCGGCGCGGCTAAAGCCGCGCCGCTCACACCCGCTTGCCGAAGCAGCGCTCCCGAGGCCGGCCGACCAATGCGCGCCGAAGGCGCGCTCCGAGCGTGAGCGAAGCGAAGCGAGGGACAGCCGGCGAGCGGCCTTTACGCCAGTTTTTCCTTCACGAGCTGGCTGACTTCTGAGCCGTCCGCCCGGCCGGCGACCTGTGGCATCACGTCGGCCATCACCCGGCCGAGGTCGCGCAGGCTCGTCGCCCCGACCTCGGCAATCGCGTCGTCGATGATCTCCTCGAGCTCCTCTTCGCTGAGCGGCGCGGGCATGAACTCCTCGAGCACCGCGAGCTCCTGCTCCTCCGCGGCCGCCTGCTCCTCGCGCCCGCCCGATCGGAACGCCTCCGCCGCCTCGTGCCGGCGTTTGCGCTCGCGTTGCAGCACCTGCAGCTCCTCGTCGTCGGAGAGCGGGCGTTGCAGCTCCTTCTCCGCCGACCGCAGCGACGACAGCAGCAGGCTCAGCGCGTCGCGACGCGCGTCGTCGCGCGCGAGCCGCGCCTGCTTGAGCTCGTCCTCCATGCGCGCGATCAGGCTCACGCCAGCCCCCTGATCCGCCCGCCGAGGATGTGCCAGTGGAGGTGGAAGATCGTCTGTCCCGCGCCGGGGCCGACGTTCACCACCACCTTGTAGTCCTCGAGCCCCGCGCTGCGCGCCGTGTCGACGACGAACTCGAGCATCCGCTGCGTGTCCTCGGGCGGGAACTCGTGGATCTCGCGCAGCGTCGGCACATGCCGCTCGGGGATCACGAGCAAATGCGTGTCCGCCTTCGGGTTGATGTCGCGAATCGCGACGAAGCCGTCCGCCGCGTGGACGTGGTCGCCTTCCTGGAAGAGCTTGCAGAAGAGACAGTCCTCAGGCAGCGAGGATCCCCCCTTCCGTGACCGCGCGGCCGCGGACGCGCACGAGCTCGCCGACCTCGCCCTGGACGAGCCACGGTGAGTAGTCGTCGCCGTAGCCGCGCCCGGGCCGGTCGACCAGCACCGTGTCCTCGCGGCCGAGCTTCGTGCGCCAGTGCTCGAGGCAGGCGACGCGCGATGCCTCGCGCAGACGCGCGCTCCGCTCCTTCTTCGCCGCCGGCGGCACCGGGTCCTCCGCAGCCGTCTTCGTGCCGGGTCTCGGCGAGTACGGAAACACATGCACCTTCGTCAGACGCGCGGCGCGCACGACGCGCAGCGTGTTCTCGAACGCGCGCTCGTCCTCCGCCGGGAAGCCGACGATCACGTCCGCCGTCAGGTTGAAGTCGGGCAGCGGCTCGAGCCGGCGCAGGTACGTCGCGACCGTGTAGCGGCGGCCCATCTCGCGCAGCACGCCGTCGTCGCCGGACTGCAGCGGCACATGGAGGTGACGCGCGACGGTCGGTGTCTCGCGCAGTGCGGTAACGAGCTCGTCCGTGACGTGGTTGATCTCGATCGACGACAGGCGCAGACGCGCGAGCCCCGGCGTCTTGCCCGCCTCGCGCACCAGGCGCGCGAGCGTCGTCGGCCCGTCCCGGAAGCAGCCCAGGTTGACGCCTGTCAGAACGACCTCCTTGTGGCCCTGCGCCACGCGGCGGCGGATCTCCTGCAGGACAGCGTCGGCGCGACGGCTGCGCGTCGCCCCTCGGACGAGCGGGATCACGCAGAAGTTGCACGAGAAGCTGCAGCCGTCCTGAATCTTGACGAACGCACGCACGCGCTCGAGCCTCGGGGAGCTCTGGACGCAGCCGATCGCGCCGACATCGCCTGCGACCGCGGCCGGCGTCTCCTCGCTGCGCCGGGGGATCACCATGACGTTGCCGGGCAGGCCGGCGAACGCGTTCCCGTCGAGATTCGCGCCGCAGCCGGTGACGTAGACCTTCCCGTGCGTGCGCGCGGCCCGTGCGGCGGCCTGCCGCGATTTCGACACGGCCTCGTTCGTGACGCAGCAGGTATTGATCACGGCGACGTCGGCGGTCCCGTCGCGCTCTTCGTGGCCGTCTGCGAGCAGGCGCTCGCGCACGGCCTGCGCGTCGAGGTGCGACACCTTGCAGCCGAGGAAGCGGACGGAGAAGCTCGCCATGTCGCGGGACTCTACTGCGCGCGCTCGAGCAGGTCGGCCGCCCAACCGTCGAGCGTTCGACGTTCGACACGCCGATACGACCCGAGCTCGGGTTCGTCACGCTCGAGGTAGCCGCTTATGACCGCACGCTGCGTGTTGAGCCGGCTCAACAGCGCGTTCACCGCCTCGAGCGAGACGTTTGCCACGGCGACGTCCGCCGCGGGCAGCAACGCCTCGGTCGCGTCCAGCTCGCGCACGTCCAGCTCGACGCCGTTCACAAAGGCGTTCCGCAGCGTCGCCTCGATCGCCACGGGATCAACGTCAACCGCGGTCACCGGGTCGAACCCGAGCAGCGCCGCGGCGATCGCGACGACACCCGAGCCGCAGCCAATGTCGAGAAGGCTTTGCGGCTCGAGCCCCGCAACGAGCTCGACGCACAGGCGCGTCGTCGCGTGCGCGCCGGTTCCGAACGCGCGGCCCGGGTCGATCACTACGGGCACGACGTCGCGCGGAGGGCGCTCCCACGGCGGGCCGATCCAGAACGGCCCGACGCGCGCCGCCCGGTGGAACTCGCGCCAGCGATCCTCCCAACCCTCCTCGACGTTCTCGACCTGCGTTCCAGCCGGCGGATCGTCCGTGTAGGCCGCCAGCTCGAGCTCGCCGTCGAGCTCGCGCTCCTCGAAGCCGGCCGGGAAGCGCTCCAGCCAGGCCGCGCGAGCCTCCTCGGCGCGCCCGGCCGGAACGCGGATCGAGACGCGCTTGAGAGCTCCCTTCAAAATGAACCTTGTGTCGCCGGGCCGCGCTGAACGCCGCGATGCGGCGTCCTCGGTCGCGCCCATATGCACGGCATATGCGCGCTCCCTGCGTCCTTGCCTCGCGACGCCCAGCACACCCCGGCAACGAAGGACATTCTGAAGGGAGCTCTAGCGGAACGCGCTCTTCAGCTTCTCGAAGAAGCCCTCGTCGGGCTTGTATGTCTCGTCGGTCGATTGGCGCTCGAACTCCTCGAGCAGGCGCCGCTGCTCCTCGGTCAGCCGGCGCGGGACGACGACGTTGACGAGCACGCGGTGGTCGCCGCGCCCGAAGCCCTGCAGCACCGGCATCCCGCGACCCGAAAGCACGCGAATGTCGCCGGGCTGCGTGCCCGACGCAAACTCGAGCTCCACCGGGCCGTCGAGCGTGTCGGTCGTGAGCGTCGCGCCGAGCGCCGCTTCCGCGATCGTCAGGTCGACCGTCGAGAAGACGTCGTCGCCCTCGCGCACGAAGCGCGGATCTGGCATCACGTGGACGCGGACGTACACGTCGCCGGCACGGCCGCCGAGCTGTCCCGTATGCCCCTCGCCGGAGATCCGGATCTGCTGCCCGTCGTGGATGCCGGCGGGGATCTTCACCTCGAGCCGGCGCTCTTCGACCCTCCGTCCGGAGCCGCCGCATTCGGCGCACGGGGTCTCGACGATCCGGCCGGCGCCGCCGCAGCGCGGGCAGCTCTGCGTGCGCACGAACTGGCCGAAGACGCTGTTCGACACCTGCTGCACGCGCCCCGCGCCGCCGCAGGTCGGGCACGTCGTCGGCACGGTGCCCGGCTCGGCGCCGTCACCGTCGCAGCGCCCGCACCGAACCGCGACCCTGAAGGGGACGTCACGCGTCGCGCCGTGTGCGGCCTCGACGAGCTCGATCTCCACCTCGGCGGCGATATCTGCTCCGCGCGCTTGCCTGCGAGTCGCACCGAAGAGATCGTCGCCGAAGAACGCGGAGAAGAGGTCGGACAGGCTCCCGAAGTCGAACGTCCCCGGCGTGAAGCCGCCGCCGCGTAGACCTGCGTGGCCGTACCGGTCGTACAGTTCCCGCGTCTCGGACTTAGAGAGCACCTGATACGCCTCGGCGACCTCGCGGAAGCGCTCCTGCGCGTCGGGCGCCTCGGAAACGTCGGGGTGCAGCTCGCGCGCGAGGCTGCGGAAGGCGCGCTTGATGTCCTGCTCGCTCGCCTCGCGCGAGACGCCGAGGAGCTCGTAGTAGTCGCGTCCGGTGGTTGCCATCGCTCAAGGTTTAGCATCGCCGGGTGGCGGCGGCGGTCGGCGGGGGGCAGATTCGGGAGGCGATTCGCTCGCTCGGGCTCGCCGGGCTGCCCGTCTGCGTGCACTCGTCGCTGCGGTCGTTCGGCCACGTCGTCGGGGGTGCGGACACCGTGATCGACGCGTTTCTCGACGAGGGGTGCACGTTGGTCGTGCCGACGTTCTCGGCCGTGATGTTCGGAATCGCGCCGCCGGAGGGGATGCGTCCGCCGCGCAACGGGTTCGACTACGGGTCGGCCCAGGAGTCGCCGGGCAGCGGCCGGATCTTCACGCCCGAGTCGAACGAGCTGAGCGCGTCGATGGGCGCGATCCCGGCGGCCGTGCTCGCGCGTCCCGGACGGGTGCGCGGGAACAATCCGCTCTGCTCGTTCACCGCGCTCGGCCCGGGCGCGGATCTCGTGCGCGAGCAACGGCCGCTCGACGTCTACGCGCCGCTGCGGTTGCTCGGTGCGCGCGGCGGCTTCGTCCTCCTGATCGGCGTCGGGCTCGAACGGATGACGCTCGTCCACCTCGCGGAGGAGAAGTCCGGCCGGGCGCCGTTCCGCCGCTGGGCGAACGGTCCCGACGGCCTCCCGTTGGAAGTCGAGGTCGGCAGCTGCTCGGACGGCTTCCGGAAGCTCGAGCCGGTGCTGGCGCCGCTCGCGCGCGAAACGCGTGTGGGCGAAAGCCTGTGGCGCGCATTTCCGGCGCGCGCAACGGTCGACGCCGCTGCGGCGGCGATCCGCGAGCGGCCGGACCTCACACACTGCGGCTCGGCCGATTGCCTCCGCTGCGCCGACGCCCTCGCCGGCGGCCCCCGCGTGTAGCGACCACGCCGACGCTATCCGCGCCGGCGGCTATCAGGGGGCACGAGAAGGTTCCCCCTGGGAACCCCTTCCTGCAGCCGCTTAGGCTCCAGCCGGGCGGAGCCCGTCTTCGCCCGCCGGGCGATATCTGGGACCGATCCTGTCAGTTGTCCTCGTAGACCTCTTCGACGAAGCGCGAGAGCGCGGCGGCGGCCGAGTGGACGGACTGGATCGCCTTCTCGTAGTCCATCCGCACCGGCCCGAGCAGGCTGACCGTGCCGAGTGTGCGATGCGCGAGGCCGTAGGCCGCGCCGACGAGCGCGACGTTGGACAGCGCCGGATGCTCGAGCTCGTCGCCGACGCGCACGAACGGCCGGCGCGGATCGAGCGAGCCGCGCAGCAGGTCGAGCAAGGCGGCACGCTTCTCGAGCACCTCGAGCAGCCGGCGATACGCGCCGAGCTCCTCGGCGCGCACGTCGTCGAGGAGCCCCGCGGCGCCGCCGACATAGAGGCGGCGCTCGTCGTCCGCCGCGTCGGTGAAGGCCGGACGCAGCGCGTGCAGGAACTGACGCTCCTGCGGTGCGAGCTGGTCGTCGTCGAGGCGCTTGCGCAGGACGACGGAGCCGAGGGTCAGCCCGGCGACGCGGTCGTTCAGGTACTCGACCGCCCACTGCGCGAGGCCGGGATCGACGGGACGCTCGAACGCGAACACGCGCTTGGTGACGCCGCCGGTCGACGTGATCACGACGACCATCACGACGTCCGGCTGCAGCAGCAGCACCTCGACGTGCCGGACGGTCGTCGTCTCGAGCGGCGGCGCCGACACGAGCGCGAGCAGGCGCGTCACCTGCGACAGCATCTCGGTCGTCGCCTGGAGCGCCGAGTCGACCTCGCTCCGAACCGACGTCAGGTCGAGCGGGAAGGCCCGCGGCCTCGCGTCCAGCCGCTCGAGGAGCCCCCCGGCGTAGAGCCGGTAACCGCGCTCGGTCGGCACGCGGCCTGCGGAGGTGTGCGGATGCGTGAGCAGGCCGTGCGACTCGAGCGAGGCCAGCTCGTTGCGCACCGTCGACGGCGACACGTCCATGGCGCCGCGGACGACGAGGTTCTTCGACCCGACCGGCTCGCCGGTCGCGACGTACTCCTCGATGACGAGGCGCAGAATGTCGCGCTGGCGCTGGCTGAGCTGCGGCGGTGAAATGGGCATTTGCAGGGAAATTCTAGCCCTCAGCCCAGCTCGTCACGCGAGCAGCTCGGCGGTGACGCCGCCGCCGAGGAAGCGGCCGCGCTCGGTCAGCGCGAGCGTCGACGCGTCCGACCGCGCGAGGCCGAGCCGTTCCAGGCGCGCGAGCGCCTGCCGATCGAGCGCCTGCTCGAGTCCGGCGAGCGGCAGCGGCTCGTCGAGCCGAAGCCCGAGCATCACGCGCTCGCGGCGGCGGACGTCCCCGTCCAGTGGCTCGACCTCGCGTGGGGGCCGTTGCCCTGCGGCGAGCGCTGCCACGTAGCGCGCGAGCCCGGGCGCGTTCCGCCAACGCCGCGGCCCGACGGTCGACACGGCGCCCATCCCGAGCCCGAGGTACTCGCGGCCTTGCCAGTACGCGAGGTTGTGGCGCGAGCGGAAGTCCGGCGCTCCGGCAGGCCCGCCCGGGCGGCAGAAGTTCGCCGTCTCGTACCAGCGGAAGCCGGCCCCGGTCAGGCGTGCGACGACCTGCTCGAAGTAGTCCTCCATCGCCTCGGCCTGGCGCGCGAGCTCATCCCCGAAGGTATGCGTGAAGCGTGTCCCCGGCTTGGCCTCGAGCTCGTAGCACGACAGGTGGTCCGGCTCGAGCGCGAGCGCCGCGTCGAGGTCGCGCGTCAAGTCGGAGGGGCTCTGGCCGGGAATCCCGTAGATGAGATCGAGCGAGATGTTGTCAAACTTGGCATCACGCAAAGCGTAGAACGCGCGCCGGACGTCGTCCGGCTGGGCGCGTCGCTCGAGCACCTCGAGCAGCCGCGGCGAGAAGCTCTGCGCGCCGAGCGAGACGCGCGTCACGCCGGCATGGCGGAGGAGCGCCGCGAGCTCCGGTGTAATGGTCTCGGGGTTCGCCTCGACGGTGACCTCGTCGGCACGGGGCAAGGCTTCGAGCAAGCGCCCGAGGGCGTCGCCGTTCGTGAACGTCGGCGTGCCGCCCCCGAGGAATACCGTCTCCAGGTCGTGGGCGAGAAGCGCTCGTTCGAGCTCGAGCTCTGCGAGCAGCGCGTCGACGTATCGGTCGTGTTCGCCGCGACGCCCGACGACGGTGACGAAATCGCAGTAGCCGCAGCGGCTTGCGCAGAACGGGAGATGCACGTAGAGATGCCGAACGCTCATCGCTGGCTGTCCCCCAGGTTGAGTACCGCGAGAAACGCCTCTTGCGGCACCTCGACCGCGCCGACCTGCTTCATCCGCTTCTTGCCCGCCTTCTGCTTCTCGAGCAGCTTGCGCTTGCGCGTGATGTCGCCGCCGTAGCACTTGGCGAGCACGTCCTTGCGCCGCGCCTTCACCGTCTCGCGCGCGATGATCCGCGCGCCGATCGCCGCTTGGATCGCGACGTCGAACATCTGGCGCGGGATCTCCGCCCGCAGCCGCTCGACGAGCGCCTTGCCGCGCCCGTACGCGAAATCCTTGTGCACGACGAGCGAGAGGGCGTCCACCGGCTCGCCGCCGACGAGCACGTCGACGCGAACGAGTTCGCCGGGACGGAAGCCCGCGAGGTCGTAGTCGAAGCTCGCATACCCACGCGTGCGTGACTTCAGCTGGTCGTAATAGTCGAGCACGATCTCCGCGAGCGGCAGCTCGTAGGTCAAGTGGACGCGATCCTCGGAGAGGTACTCGAGGTGGTCGAAACGTCCGCGCCGTTCGTTGTTCAGCTCCATCACGGCGCCGACGAACTCCTTCGGGACGATGATCGACGCCTTGATGTACGGCTCCTCGACGACTTCGACCTCGCGCGGCATCTCCGCCGGGTTGTGCACCTCGACCCAGTCGCCGGTGCGCGTCTGCACGCGGTACGCGACGGTCGGCGCCGTCACGAGCAGGTCGAGGTCGAACTCGCGCTCGAGCCGCTCGCGCACGATCTCCATGTGCAGGAGGCCGAGGAAGCCGCAGCGGAAGCCGAAGCCGAGCGCGTTCGACGTCTCGGGCTCGTAGAAGAGAGCCGCATCGTTCAGCTTCAGCCGGTCGAGCGCGTCGCGGAGGTCGGGGTAGTCGTCGGAGTCCGTCGGGAAGAGCCCGGCGAACACCATCGGCTTGACCTCTTTGTAGCCGGGCAGCGGTTCCGCGGCGGGGGCGCGCTCGGAGGTGATCGTGTCGCCGACGCGCAATTCGGAAACGTCCTTGAGCCCCGTCATCACGTAGCCGACCTCGCCCGCGCTCAGGATGTCGGCGGGACGGAGCGTGGGCGAGAAGAATCCGAGCTCCTGCGCCTCGAGGCGCGTGCCGAGCGCCATCGCGCGGAGCGGCTCGCGCGTCGAGAACGTGCCGTCGACCACGCGGACAAACGCGACGACGCCGCGGTACTGGTCGTACGAGGAGTCGAAGATCAGCGCGCGGGCCGGCGCGGTGGGGTTGCCGGCAGGCCCGGGGACGCGCTCGATGACCGCGTCGAGGACCGCCTCGACGCCCTCGCCCGTCTTCGCGGAGATGCGGAGCACCTGTTCGGGCTCGATGCCGAGCAGCTCGGCGAGCTGCACGGCGGCGCCTTCCGGATCCGCCTGTGGCAGGTCGATCTTGTTGACGACGGGAACGATCTCGAGGTCGTTCTCGAGCGCGAGGTAGGCGTTCGCGAGCGTCTGCGCCTCGATTCCCTGCGCCGCGTCGACGACGAGGACCGCGCCTTCGCACGCCTGCAGCGAACGCGAGACCTCGTAGGTGAAGTCGACGTGACCAGGCGTGTCGATCAGGTTGAGCTGATGTCCCTTCCAAAGCACGCGCACGGCCTGAGCCTTGATCGTGATGCCGCGCTCGCGCTCGAGCTCCATCGTGTCGAGCACCTGAGCACGCATGTCGCGGCTCGAGACGGCGTGCGTCAGCTCGAGGATGCGGTCGGCGAGCGTCGACTTGCCGTGGTCGATGTGCGCGATGATCGAGAAGTTGCGGATGTGGTGTTGGTCCATTCGTGCTCACGGCCGGCGGAAACGGCTTCGCAAAGTTAGCAATGCCTCGAGCTCGCGAACTCCAAGCAGACGGCAACAACCGAGATAGACGGCGATACTCGCCGCGAGGGCGGCGTCGAGGGAGACGAGCTGCGCCCCGATCGAGCGCCCGAGCGCGTGGTCGATGGGCCACCAGATCCCGAACGCCACCACTGCGACGACCGCCGACGCGACAACGATCCGCGCGAAGGCACTCGCCGTCTCGCCGAGCTCGATCCGGCCGAAACGGCGGCGCAGAAGCACGACCAGCGCCGCCGTCCCGGCGATGTTGACGACGGAGGTCGACAGGGGGATCCCCCAGGTCCCGAAGGAGTAGAACGCCGCGTCGAGCACGGCGTTCAGTCCGAGGTTGCCGAGCGCGACCACTGTTGGAACCCAGTTCGACTGCAGGCTGAAGAACGCGCGGTTGAGCATCAGCATCGTCCCGTTGAACGTCAGGCCGAGCGAGAATGCGGCGAGGGCGGCCGCGATCACGGGCACCTGGTCCGCGGTCGTGTTTCCGTGCTGGTAGAGGAGCCGGACGATCGGCTCGGCGAGCACCGCCGACACGACGCTCGCGGGGACGAGCATGAACGCGATCTGGCGCAGTCCGAGCCCGACGGTGTGACGGAAGCCGGGAATGTCGCCGCGCGTCGCAAGCCGGGCGAGCGACGGGAAGAGCACGGTCGCGACGGCAACGGAGAACATCCCCTGCGGCAGCATGTAGATGCGAAACGCGCGGTCGATCGCAGTGGGGGCGAGCTGTGGATTGATCAGCCGCGACGCGAACACGTTGTCGACGACCGCGTTGAAGTTGATCAGCCCCAGGCTGAGCGTGACCGGCACCATCAGCTTGAAGACCTGCCGCACCGCGGGGTCGCGCCAGTCGAGCACGAGCTGCAGGTGTCCGTCCCTCCCGCGGAGCCACGGCAGCGGGAGCAGCACTTGGATCAGTGTCCCGATCACGATCGAGACCGCGTAGACGTAGAGCTTGTGGTTGATGCCGTGCGCATGCGGGACGCCGAGCACGAGGCCGGCGATGATCGCGACGTTCCAAAAGACGGGCGTGAGGGCGGGGATCGAGAACTCGTCGTAGCTGTTGAGGATCCCGACGACGATCCCGCTGACGCCGAGCAGCGCGACGATCGGGAACAGGACGCGTGCGAGGCCGATCGCGAGCGTCTTGTCGCCGCCCGGGTTGCCGAAGATGCCGATCACCCACGGCGTCACGACGATGAAGAGCGCGGTCAAGCCGCCGAGCGCGAGCAGCATCAGCCAGAAGAGGCTCGAGGCGACGCGCCACGCGCGCTTGCGCTCGCCTTTCTCGAGCAGCTCGCTGAAGACGGGAACGAACGCGGACGAGAGCGCGGCATCCGCCACGAGCGCGCGGACCAGGTTCGGCACCAGGAAGGCCACCGTGAACGCGTTCAGGCGGCCCTTCGTCGAGAAGTAGTAGGCCGCGACGATCTCGCGGACGAGGCCGAGGATGCGGGAGAGCCCGGTAGCGAGCGAGAAGATCGCCGTCGACCAGGCGAGCCGGCGGGCCGTGGCGCCCTGCTCCACGCGCCCGAGTATAGGGAGGCGGTTGGTTGTCCTCGTCTCCGCCCTGCGTGCGATCTCGGCACGAAATCGTCGCAGTTCCGTGCGTTTTCGCGCGTTAGAATTGCAGTTGGGTGGTGGGTTGGGGTGCCCCAGCGGGTCGCTCGGTCGAATGAGCTGCCGCGAACCCTTTGCTACGATCGCAGCCGCCCGCGAGACGCGGGCTTTTCTCAGATGCCGAACATCAAGCAGCAGAAGAAGCGCGTCCGGATCGCCGCCCAGGAGCGGCTCGAGAACCTGCGCTTCCGCTCGGCGGCGAAGACGCTCTCCCGCCGCTTGCGCGCGGCCGTCGAGGCCGGCGACAAGACCAAGACGGCGGAGGAACACAGGCGGCTCATCTCCTGGCTCGACCGCGCCGCCGCGCGCGGCGCGATCCACAAGAACACCGCGGCCCGCCGCAAGGCGCAGGCCGACCGGCTCGTCTCCGGCAAGTCGTCCTAGCGCGCCGGCCGCGTCACGTCGACGAGTGCGCGCTCGAGCTCGAGGTCGCCCGCGAGCCGACTGCCGCCCTTGAGCGCGAGGTCGAGCTCCGCGAGCCGCACGACGGCGTCCGCGAGCTCGTCCGGCTCGTAGTTCGCCGCGTGCGCGAACGCTTTCTCGGCCGCGTACGGATGCAGCTTCAGCTTCGGCGCGGCATCACGCGGACGCACGCCCTCGGCCGCGAGCGCCTGGCACGCACGCACGCGACCGACGTGGTTCGCGAGCAGCGCGACGAGCCGCGGCAACTCGCGCGTGCCTGACCGTTCCAGCAACGACTCGACGGCCGCGAGCGCGGCGCCGGCATCGCGCCGACCCCACGCGTCGGTCAGCTCGAACACCGAGGTCTCGGCAGACGTGGCCGCCAGAAGGCGCACGTCCGCTTCGGATACCGGCTCTTCGCCGGCCCACGTCGCAAGCTTCTCGATCTCGCTTCGCAGCTGATCCGGATTCTCGCCGACCATCTCGATCAGGAGCCTTGCCCCGTCGCGCTCGACGCTCGATCCGAGCTGCTCGAACTGGTGCGCGATCCACGCGGGCAGGTCACGCTTCCTCGGCGCGTCGTAGATCAGGACGTCGCCCGCCTGCGCGCATGCCTTCGCAAGCGCCGACGCCTTCTTCACCTCGGCGGCGACGAGCGCGAGCACCGTCTCGGGTGCGGGATCCTTCAGGTACTCGGCGACGACCTTCGAGTCCGCGGCCTTCCACGCCTCGACGTCCTCGACGATCACGAGTCGCTGCTCGCCGCCGAAGAGGCCGAGTGCGTTGCACGCCGCGACCGCGTCCTCGGCGGGATGATCGCCCGCGGCCAGGACCTCGACCGCGCCCTCGGCGAAGCGGTTCCGCAGGCGCTCGAGGGCGACGCGGATCTTCGGCCGGTCGCTTCCGGCGATGAGGTAGACCGGCTTCAGCTCTCGCGCCATCGGCGCCAAGCATAGGCCCCGAGGAGGAGGGCGCAGGCGGCCGCCGCTACAGCGGCACGGCCGGAGGTAATGCGCGCGAAGGGAAGGCCTCCGATCAGGCGAGCGCAGGCCGCGATGTACGCCGCGCACCAGCCGGCGAGCCACGCGAGCCACGTGGCGAGGCCGGGCAAGACCGGATCCACGAGCGCGGCGAGCAGAGCCAGCGCGAGCAGCGGCGGCATCGCCGGCTCTGCGAGCGCGTTTGCGGGAACGGTCAGCAGCGGCACAGCGTGGAACTGGAGCCAGACCAGCGGCGCCGTCGCGACGCCGCACGCCGTCGATACAGCCAGGACCTGCGCGAGCTTTGCCGGCACCGGGTAACCCTCGAGCACGCGCAGCAGGGGTGGGACGAGCGTGAAGATCGCCGCGACCGCTGCGAACGACAACTGGAAGCCTGCGTCGAAGAGCGTTGCCGGATTCCACGCGAGCAGGAGGAGCGCCGCGAGCAGCAGAAAGTGCCAGCGGTCGCGCTGGCGCGCGGCGAGCCACGCCAGTGACGCGAGCGCGCCGACGATTCCCGCCCGCAGGACGGACGGCGACGGACCGACGGCCAGCACGTAGCTCGCGATCGCGGCGAGCGCGCCGAGCTGCCCGAGCCAGCGTGGGACCCCGAGCAGCAACGCGACCAGAAGCGCGCCGCCGGCGACGAGCATGACGTTCTGTCCGGAGACCGCGAGCAGGTGGTAGAGGCCCGAGGCGCGGAAGCGGTCGCGGAGTCCCTTCGGCACTGCCTGGTCGTCGCCGAGCACGATCCCCTCGAGCACCGCGCGCCGCTCACCCGTCGTGCCACGTTCGAGCGGACGCTCGACGCGCAGGCGGAGCCGGTCGGCGAGCCCGCCGAGACCGCCGCGAGGACCGACGAGCCGCCACCGGTCGGCGTGCAGGACCACGTGGATGCCTTTCCGTCGCAGCCAGGCGCGCTCGTCGAAGCCGTGCTCTGGACCATGCGGCGGCTGGACGGTCGCGATCAGCGAGAGCCGAGCGCCTTGCGGAGGCGCGCGGCCGGGCGGCAGCTCCAGCAGGACGGACTCGCTCACGTCGAGCGGACCGAAATGGAGGACGCGCGCCTGCGCGCGAAGCCGGAAGCGGCTACGGCGGGGCGGCGCCGTCACCTCGACGAGCGCGCGCTCCGCGGTTCCGATGCGCGGCTCGAGAAAGCTGCGGTCGAGCGCACCGAGCCGGACGCTGCCCCACCACCAGCCCGCGGACGCGAGCGCCGCTGCGAGCAGCGCGACCCGCGGACCGCCGTCGAGGAGCGCAGCCCCGAGCACGAGCACCACGGCGACGGCCGCGAGCGCCGGGCTCGCGAGCCGCGCCGCGTTCGCCGCGGCGATGCCGACGCAGAGCGCGGCGACGAGCGCATGCGGCGCGCGGATCGTCACGGCGCGACCAGATCCCGCAGCTGGTCGAGCCGAGCGGGCCCGATACCCGGGATCGCGTCCAACTCGTCGACGCTCGAGAACGCGCCGTGCTGCTGCCGGTAGTCGAGGATCTTCTGCGCAGTCACCGGTCCCACGCCCGGCAACGCGTCGAGCTCTTCGAGCGTCGCCGTGTTCAGGTGGACGGGCCCGGCCGGCGCGCCGGGAGCGGCCGCGCCGGACGCGGCGACGGATGCGCGCGCCGGGACGACGATCTGGGTCCCGTCCGCCAACGGCGCCGCGAGGTTGACCAGCTGGAGCTCGGCCTTCGCCGTCGCCCCGCCGGCGCGCGCGACGGCGTCGGCGATCCGCGAGCCCTGCGGCAGCCGGTAGAGGCCGGGCCGCCGCACGGCGCCGACGACGTCGACGACGAGGACAGGCGCGGGGGCCGATTGCGTCGGCGCCGCAGGCGCGGGCGCGACCGCTGCCGTTCCCGCGTCCCGGAGCAGCCGGCTCGCAAGCACAAGCGCGAGCGCCAGCGCGACCGCGCCGAGCACGATCGCGCGCCGGGAAACGTGGACGTCGGGCACGCAGAGATCGTTGCGCGGAAACCCTCACAGGGGTGTCTCGAAAGTGAGAAAGATCGGGCACAATGGAGCCGTGGTGGCATTCGTCTCCGCGCTCACGGTGCTGCTCGGCACGCTGCACGGGACGGTCATGCGCGGGCCGATCATGCCGGTCTGCATGGTCGGCAAGCCGTGTGACGCGCCGGCCGCCCACGTGACGCTGTACTTCGCGCGCGCCGACCGCGTGTGGCTGGCGAGGACGGACGCGAGCGGCCGCTATCGACTGCGCCTGTCAGCGGGCGTCTACACGGTCACCGCGCACCAGTCCGGGCCGGGCCGCGGGCTGGAGCCGCGGACTGTCCGCGTCTACGCCGGACGCGACACCCGCGCGAACTTCCACCTCGATACGGGAATCCGCTAGCTCACTACGAGGTTGACGAGCTTGCCCGGGACGACGACCGTCTTCCGGACCTGCTTGCCGTTCACGTGCGCCTGCACGCGCTCGGACTGCAGCGCGCGCGCCACCAGCTCGTCCTCGGGCAGCCCGGCATCGACCTCGAAGCGGTCGCGCACGCGCCCGTTCACCTGCACGACCAGCTCGAACGTGTCGCGCTCCAGCAGCGTCGGGTCGGCCACCGGCCACGGCTGCTCCCACAGCCGCTCGTGTCCCAGCGCCTGCCACAGCTCCTCCGCGACATGCGGCGCGTACGGCTGGATCAGGGACACCGCCGTCTCGGCAGCGAAGCGCGCGTCGGGTGCCGACGGGTCGTGCGCCAGCTCGTTCACCAGCTCCATCACCGCGGAGATCGGCGTGTGGAACTGGAAGCGCCGCTCGATGTCGTCCGAGACCTTCGCGATCGTCGCATGCGCCTTGCGCACCAGCGGCGTGTCTTCGGGGCCGTTCGCCGGTGCTCGCTCCGATGCGTCGTGGATCACGCGCCACAGCCGGCGCAGGAAGCGGACGATCCCCTCGATCCCGGCGTCCGTCCACTCCATGTCTTGGTCGGCGGGGCCCATGAACAGGATGTAGAGGCGGACCGCGTCCGCGCCATACGCCTCGACGAAGGCATCCGGCCCGATCACGTTCCCCTTCGACTTCGACATCTTCGAGCCGCCCAGCTGCAGCCAGCCCTGGTGGAACAGGCGCGCGAACGGCTCGCGAAAGCCGACCAGGCCCTGCTCATTCATCACCTTGACGAAGAAACGCGAGTACAGCAGGTGCCCGGTCGTATGGTCGATGCCGCCGATGTACTGCGAGACGGGACACCAGTAGTCGACCAGGCGCCGGTCGAACGGCGCTTGCTCGTTGCGCGGGTCGACGTAGCGGAGGAAGTACCACGAGGAATCGACGAAGGTGTCCATCGTGTCCGCCTCGCGCCGCCCTTGCTTGCCGCAGCGCGGGCACGGCACGTACAGCCACTCCTCGTTCGAGGCCAGCGGCGGCACGCCCTTCGGCCGGTAGTCCTCGACTTCGGGCAGCAGCACCGGCAGCTCGTCCTCGGGCACGGGCACGATCCCGCAGTCGTCGCAGTAGACGATCGGGATCGGACAGCCCCAATAGCGCTGGCGGGAAAAGCTCCAGTCGCGCAGCCGGTACGACACCGCCGGCGCGCCCTTGCCTTGTTTGCGCAGGGACTCGACGATCGCCCGCTTGCCCTCCTCGAACGGCAGCCCGTCGAACTCACCCGAGTTCACGAGCCGGCCGTCCTCATCGACGACGATACGGATCGGCAGCTCGAACGTGCGTGCGAACTGCTCGTCGCGCTCGTCGTGCGCCGGCACGCCCATGATCGCGCCGGTGCCGTACTCCATCAGGACGTAATCCGCGACCCACACCGGCAGCCGCTCGCCGTTGACCGGGTTGACGACGTGCTGTCCGGTGAAGACTCCCGTCTTCACCTCCTCCGCCGCGCGCTCCTCGCCGCGGCGCGCGGCCGTGCGCTTCGCGTACTCCTGCACCTCGTCGTTCGCGATTCGCTCGACGAGCGGATGCTCCGGCGCGAGGACGAAGAACGTCGCGCCGAACAACGTGTCCGGGCGCGTCGTGAACACCGGGACGTCGAGGTCGAGCTCCTCGATCCGGAAGAGGATTTCCGCTCCCTCGCTGCGGCCGATCCAGTTGCGCTGGATCGTCTTCGTGCGCTCGGGCCAGTGGCCGCCCGGCGGCAGGTCGTAGCGCAGCAGCTCGTCGGCGTACGCGGTGATCTTGAAGAACCATTGCTCAAGGTTGCGCGCCTCGACCAGCGTGCCGCAGCGGTCGCAGCGGCCGTCGATGACGTACTCGTTCGCGACGACGGTCTGGTCGAATGGGCACCAGTTGACGGGAGCCGCCTTCCGGTACGCCAGCCCCAACTCGAAGAACTTCAGGAACAGCCACTGCGTCCAGCGGTAGTACTCGACCTCGTGCGCGGAGATCTCGCGCTCCCAGTCGATCACCCAGCCCAGGCGCTTCATCTGCGCGCGGATCGCGGCGATGTTTCGCTCGGTGATCTCACGCGGGTGGCCGCCTTCCTTGATCGCCGCGTTCTCCGCCGGCAGGCCGAAGGAATCGAAGCCCATCGGCCGCAGCACGTTCCAGCCGCTGCGGCGGCGGAAGTGCGTCACGACGTCGCCCATCGTGTAGTTCAGGACCTGACCCATGTGCAGTGTGCCTGACGGGTACGGCAGCATCTCCAGCTGGTACCAGTGCCGGTCGTCGACGGGCTCGCCCGGGGCAGGGTTCGGTGTGTGGAAGGCGCCGGCGTCCTCCCACACCTGCTGCCACTTTGCTTCGATCTTCTTGGGTTCGTATTTGTCCATGGGTACAAAAAAGCCTCTCACTGGAGAGGCCGTGGGAAGCTGGCCGCGGCCTCCGCCGCGTTGGCTTCCTGGACTACAGAAGGAGCTCTTTTCGGGTCATTGATCCCACCTTAGCAAGTCAGTAGCGTGTCCTCTACCCGCGAACGAGGAGGATCGAACCCATGGCCGGCTACACCGTCCAGAACCTCAAGGAGGTCGAGAACCAGGGCCCGAACTTCGGCCTCGACCCGAACGATCTCGAGCTGCGGATGGCACGCGTGCCGCTTGACTGCGCGAACTCCGGCGTCAGCTACGTGAAGGTCGGTCCCGGCTGGCGCATGCCGTTCGGGCACACGCACAAGCAGCAGGAGGAGATCTACATCCTGATCAACGGCAGCGCTCGCGTGAAGCTGAACGACGACGTCGTCGAGTTGACGCCGTGGGCCGCGGTCCGAATCGCTCCCGACACGATGCGCAACGTGGAGGGCGGGCCCGAAGGCGCGGAGCTGATTGCGATCGGCGCGCCGAATACCGGCCCCGGCGACGGCGACGTCACGCCGGGCTGGTGGGCAGACTGAGCTAACTGCTCGAGCTCTTCCCCGACATCACGGAGATCGTCGACGGCGAGTTGGCGCTCGGCGGCGTCCGCGCGTCCGCCCTCGCGGACGAGTTCGGGACGCCGCTCGTCGTCTACTGCGAGGAGACGATCCGCGCGCGGGCGCGCACCTATCGCGCGGCGGCGCCGGACGCGCTCGTCGTCTACGGGACGAAGGCGTTCCCGAACGTCGCGATCTTGCGGCTGCTCTGCGAGGAGGGACTCGGCGCCGACGTCTCCACGCTCGGTGAGCTCGTGTTCGCGCGCCGCGCGGGCGTGCCGGGCGAGCGGTTGGTAGTGCACGGGAACAACAAGTCGGACGACGAGCTGCGCGCGGCGGCGGAGGCGGATGCCGCGTTCGTAGTCGTCGATTCGCTGGAGGAGCTCGAGCGGTGCGCCGCGTTCGGGCTCGAGCGGCTGCTCGTGCGCGTGACGCCCGGGATCGAGGCGGAGACGCACGAGGACATCCGCACTGCACACGTCGGCTCGAAGTTCGGGCTCCGTCCCGAGGATGCGGCGGAAGCGGTGCGCCGCTCGCCGTCCGTCGTCGGGCTGCACGTGCACATCGGCTCGCAGCTGCTCGCTCTCGCAGCGGCGCGCGAGTCGGTCGCCTGGCTGAACCGGTTCGTCGCAGAGCTCGACTGGGCGCCGGAGGTCGTCGACCTCGGCGGCGGGCTCGGCGTGCCGACGCAGCCGCGCGAGGCGACGCCATCGATCGCGGAGTTCGTCGGCGCGCTGCTCGAGGAACTCGTGGTTCCTGCACGCGTGATCCTCGAGCCGGGCCGCTCGCTCGTCGGCCAGGCCGGCGTGACGCTGTACCGCGTCGGCGCCGTCAAGCGCGCGGGCGGCGACCGCACCTGGGTCGCGGTAGACGGCGGCGTCTCGGACAACCCGCGCCCGCAGCTCTACGACGCGAGGTACACGGCGCTCGTCACGAACCGAGCCGATGCGCCGCCGACCGGGACGTACAGCATCGCCGGCAAGCACTGCGAGTCCGGCGACGTGCTGATCGACTTCGTCGAGCTGCCGGACCCACACCGCGGCGACGTCCTCGCCGTTCCCGCTACGGGCGCGTACACGCTCGGGATGGCGTCGAACTACAACGGCGTCCCGCGGCCGGCGGCCGTGCTGGTTCGCGACGGCGACGCGCGCGTGATCCGCCGCCGCGAGACGATCGAGGATCTGCTGGAGCTCGAAGCCTGACTTTCGGCACGAAGTCGGCACAGACTCGTCACACTTTCCTCGTTATGCTCGCAGCGGGTGGTGGGTTAGGGGTACCCCAGCGGGTCGGCCACTGCGAAAGGCATAGGCTCGCCACGATGGACCTGCGACTTCGGCTCAGCACCGTCCCGGGGGTCGTCCTCGTGGCCACGGCCGCCGCGATGTGGGGGACCGATGCGCTCTTCCGGCGGCCGCTCGCGCACTCGACCTCAGCGACGACCGTCGTCTTCGGCGAGCACGTGCTGCTGGTCGCGCTCACGCTGCCGCTGCTGCTGCCGTCACTGCGGGCCCTGTTCAACGCCGGCGTCCGCTACATCGCCGCGGGGATCGCCGTCGGCGCAGGCGCGTCGGCCGTCGCCACGATCCTCTTCACGGAGGCCTTCGTCCACGGCGACCCGATTACGCCGATCGTCTTGCAGAAGGTGCAGCCGCTCGTCGTCATCGCGGGCGCGCGCGTCTTCCTCGGCGAGGAGCCGAGACGGCGCTTCGCCTGGTTCCTTCTTCCCGCGCTCGCAGGGGTCTGGCTGATCGCCTTGCCGCACCCGACGGACGTACATGCCCGCGGCCTCACGCCGATCGCGGAGGCGCTCGGCGCCGCCGCCCTCTGGGGGCTGGGCACCGTGTTCGGCCGTTTCCTCGGGCGACGCCTCGAATTCCAGCAGGTCGTGACAGTGCGGTTCGGCTTCGGGCTCGTCGCGAGCGCCGCCGCGCTGCCGCTGCTCGGTGCACCTGCCTACGCCGGCGCACACGACAGCGTCTGGATTGCGTACCTCGCGCTCGTCACCGGGCTCGCCGCCCTGACGCTGTACTACTACGGCCTGCGGCGAACGCCGGCGACGCTCGCCTCACTCGCGGAGCTCGCCTATCCGGTCACGGCCGGGATCGTCGGCTACGCCGCCTTCGGCGCGCAGTTGCGCTGGTCGCAGTGGCTCGGCGTCCTCGTCGTTATCGCCGTCGTCAGCGTCCTGCCGACGAGACCGCGCCGCGAGATCGTGAAGGTGCCGGCCGTCGACGCGCGACTCGCACCAGCGTCGGCGTAGCCGTTAGCCGGGGCGCTCTTCTCCCTCCCAATAGTCAGTCGCGTCGCTTTGACGGAACCAGAGGCTGTCGTCGGCCGCGGGACTCCACCGAATCATCATCTTGCCGCTGTCGGGCTGGATGGCAGCTCGTGGCAGCGCAAAGTTCGACACCAGGAGGACTCGAACCGATTCGTTCGATCGATTGATGATCTGGTGGGCACCGGCGGGACCGCTCGGAAACAGCACGCAATCGCCGGGCCGGAGCTCGCGCTCGCCGTCTGAATCGCGAATCGTGGGGTTCCCGGTGACGACGACGAGCAGTTCGTCGTTACCTAGCTCGTAGTGGTAGGGGAATGTGGCCTCTCCGGGCGGCAACTCGTACATGCTTGCGCCGAGGTGTTCGCCGGCGACACGCATCCGACGCCACCGGAACCCGGCCTTCTCGGTCGGCCTTGTTCTCTCGATCCAACCTTCGTCTCCGAGCAGGTTCATCTTCACGGCCAGCCCGAGTCTAAGGCCTCGACGGACCGCCATAGGCGCGGCTCCGCCGCGCCGACACCAACGTCAAACCGAAGCAACACGCTTCCAACTGTGGAACAACCCGTGGAAAGTGCAAAGCACTTTCCACGGAATTAGCCGCGCGCGGAAACCGGCTTGCCGAGCAGCGTCCAGCGGCCCTTTTTCCAGATCTCCAGCACTCCCTGCTTCACCGGGAAGCGGTCGGTCGGCGTGGTCGTGACCTTGATCCCGCTCAGCAGGAACGGATTCACCTGGTTCAGATGCGTGACCGCGCGCATGATCCCGTCGCGCGTCGGCGGATTGCCCGCGTGTTGGAGCGCAGCGATGAACGTGTAGGCCGCCGCCATCGCGTACACGTGGTAGACGTCGCTCTGGTCGGCTCCCGGCGCGTACTTGCTCATGATCTGGTGGTACAGCTTCATCGTCTTGTCGTTCTTGAACTTCGGGTCGGTCGGATCCTTGAGGATCGTGAACGAGACCGAGCCCTCCGACACCTTGCCGCTCGACGCGGCGACGATTTTCATGATGTTCGACGTCGACGAGACGCCGTTGACGAAGATCTTCGGCTTCCAGCCGAGCTTGTTCACCTGGATGTACGCCTGGATCGCGTACTTCGGCGTCGCGAAGATCATGAACACGTTCGCCTTCGACGCCTTCAGCGACGCGACCTGCGAGTTCACGTCGGACGAGGCCGCGTCGTAGCCCTTCGTCGAGACGACGCGGTTCGCGAGTGGGCCGAGCCCTTTCTTCATGCCGTTCAGAAGCTCCTTGCCGTAGTCGTCGTCCTGGAACAGGACGGCGACCTTCGGGCTCTTGACGTTCGCGCGGATGTACTTGCCGTAGATGATCCCTTCGGCGGTGTAGCTCGGCAGGAAGCCGATCGACCACGGGAACTGCTTGTAGTCGCGCCCGAACGTCGTCGCGCCGGTCGCGACGAATAGCTGCGGCACCTTCTCCTGGTTGAGGAAGGGCCGCGTCGCGAGATTGTGCTCCGTCCCGAGGCTGTTGAAGATCGCGAAGACGTGGTCCTGCTGCACGAGCCGGCGCGTCTGCTCGACGGTTTGCGCCGGGTCGTACGCGTCGTCGAGATACTCGTACTGGATCTTGCGCCCGTTGACGGCGTGGGTTTCGTTCCAGTACTTGAAGTACGCGTCCGCGCCGCGTCCGACCGACGCGTAGGCGGCGGCCACACCGGTCAGCGGCACGGTGCCTCCGATCAGCACCGAGTTCGACGTGACGCCGGGATCGGTGCGGGTCGCGCCGGCGGCGCCGGCGACGAGCACCAGGCTGACGAGCAGGGCTGGGAAGAAAAGTCTCACGTGGTCTCCTTTGACCGAGTGTGCCACCGATTTGTTAGGGCGCCGAGCCCGGTGGCGAGGAAGACGGCGAGGATCAGGGCGACACCGAAGGAGACGGTCGGCACCCCGGGCGACTTCGAGACCCACTTCGGGGCGTAGATCTGCACGTATTCCACGAACGCCGCCCCGAGCACCAGGCCGACCAGCGGGCCCAGCCGGCCGACGACGAGGCCGACGACGAGGTAGATCGAGAGCTGCACCGGGAAGTTCCCGGGGCTCACGCCGAACGAGATCAGCGCCAGCAGGCCCCCCGCGACGCCCGCATACACCGCCGACACGCCGAAGGCGGCGATCTTGTACGCGGAGACGTTGACGCCCGACGCGGCTGCCGCCACCTCGCTGTCGCGCAACGCGCGCCAGGCGCGGCTCGGTTTCGTCTGCAGCAGGATCCAGCCGAGCACGAACAGGATCCCCGCGCTGATCCACGTCGTCGCGTAGTACCAGCGGTTCGAGTGGAAGGTCAGGATCGAGAGCCCGCTCGAGCCGCCGGTCAGCCCCCACTTCTTGATCACCGACGGCGTCGCCACGGCGAGCGCGAACGTCACAACCGCGAGGTAGAGGCCCGAGAAGCGGAGCGCGGGGACGCCGAACAGCAAGCCGGCGACACCCGCGACGAGTCCCGCGACGGGCAGCGTCGCGAGCTCGTTCCAGTGGCGGTGCACGATCAGCATCGCGGTCGTGTAGCCGCCGATCGCCATGAACGCGCCGTGGCCGAGCGAGATCTGCCCGCTGTAGCCGGTGACGATGTTCAGGCCGAAGATCGCGATGAAGTAGATGCCGACGCTCGCGAACTCGATCAGCCGGAAGTCCGACACGTAGTGCGGCAGCTGCCACGCAATCACGGCGAGCGTGGCGAACACGGCGGCGCGCCAGGTGATCCCGACGAGGACGCGTGCGCTCATACCTTGCGCGCCACCCTTCGCCCGAGCAGCCCCTGCGGGCGCACGAGCAGCACGAGCAGGATCACGGTCAGCCCGACCGGCAGCTTCAGCGTCCCGCCGACAAAGTTCCAGTACGCGCTGGTCAGGTTCAGGAGCACACCGAACGCGAGCCCGCCGACGACGGCGCCGATCGGGCTGTCGAGCCCGCCGAGGATCGCCGCCGCGAACGCGTAGAGCAGGATCGCGACCATCATGTTCGGGTCGAGGAAGACGAGCGGCGCCGCCATCATCCCGCTCACGGTGCCGAGCACGGCGGCGATTCCCCAGCCCAGCGCCAGCATCCAGCCGACGCGAATCCCGACGAAGCGGCTCTCGGCAGGGTTCGTCGCCGCCGCACGCAGCGCAAGCCCGATCTTCGTGAACCGAAAGAGCAGCCCGAGCACGACGACGAGCACGACCGACACGGCGATGATCCCGAGATCCTGGATCGAGAACGCGACGCCGGCGAGGTGGATCGGCCGCGTCGAGAACGGGCTCTTGAACGAGCGCACCTCGGCGCCCCAGATCCACGCTGACGCGCCGTTGAAGACGAGTGCGAGCCCGAGCGTCACGATCACGATCGTGAGCACCGGAGCGTTTTCGACCGGACGGATGACGATGCGCTCGATCCCGACGCCGCCGGCGAACGCGATCACGCACGTGAGCAGGAACGCGGGCCAGTACGACATGTGGTGCATCAGGGACCACGCGATGAACGTCGAGAACGTCGCCATCTCGCCCTGCGCGAAGTTGATGACGCCGGTCGAGCGGTAGATGATCACGATCGCCAGCGCGAGGCTCGCGTAGATGCCGCCCGTCGACAAGCCGCTGACGACCTGTTGCGCGACGTCGCTGACGGTGAAGAGCAACATCAGTGGCTCTTCCGGTGACATTGCCACGCCGCTGCCGTGCGAGCAGCAAGCGATGCAAGGACGCAGGTCGCGCTCGTGCTGGTAGCACGGGCGCGACCGAGGACGCGGCAGCGCGCCGTCTGATCGCGCGGCAGCGGCCTGGATGATGTTGCCGGAAGAGCCACTTAATAGCCGAGATACGAGCGGCGCACCGACTCGTCCTTCCGTAGGTCGGCGCTCGCGCCCTGCAGCGCGACGCGCCCGGCCTCGAGCACGTAGGCGCGCTCGGAGTTGTCGAGCGCGATGTTCGCGTTCTGCTCGACCACGAGCACGGTCAGTCCTTCCTTTTTGTTCAGCGTGCTCACGAGCTCGAAGATCTCCCGGACGACGAGCGGGGCGAGCCCGAGCGACGGCTCGTCGAGCAGCAGTAGCCGCGGCCGCGCCATCAGCGCGCGGGCGAGCGCGAGCATTTGCTGCTCGCCGCCGCTCAGCGTTCCCGCCGCCTGGTTTCGCCGCTTCTCGAGCCACGGGAAATGCTCGAGCGCGCGGTCGAACTCCGCGCGCCGCGCCGTGTAGGCGCCGAGGCGCAGGTTCTCCCAGACGGTCAGCTCAGAGAAGGTGCCCCGTCCCTCGGGCACGTGCGCCACTCCGATCCGCGCGGCATGCTCCGGCGAGCGGCCGAGCTTGCGCCCGTCGAAGACGATCGAACCGGAGGTCCGCACCGCGCCGGACACCGCGCGCAGCGTCGTCGTCTTGCCGGCGCCGTTCGGGCCGAGCACGCTGACGACCTGCCCCTTGTCGACGACGAGCGAGACGCCGTGCAGCACGCGCACCTGCCCGTACTGCGCGTGCACGTCCTCGAGCTCGAGCAGCGGCGCCACTACTCCGCCCCCAGATACGCCTCGATGACGGCAGGGTTCGCCTGCACCTGCTGTGGCGTCCCCGACGCAATCGAGCGTCCGAAGTCGAGCACGTGCACCCGATCGGCGATGCCCATCACGAGCCCCATGTGATGCTCGACGAGCAGGATCGTCAGGTCGAAGTCGCGTCGCAGGCGGCGGATGAAGTCGCCGAGCTCGAGCACCTCTTCGTGGTTCAGTCCTCCCGCCGGCTCGTCGAGCAGCAGCAGCCGGGGCGCGGACGCGAGCGCGCGCGCCAGCTCGACGCGCTTCAGCGTCCCGAACGGCAGGCCGCGCACGACGCGCCGCGCGACCGGTGTGAGGCCGACGTAGTCGACGATTTCAGCCGGCCCGCGCGTGTTGTGATGCGCATGCGCGCCCATCTGCACGTTCTCGAGCACGCTCATCGTGGAGAAGAGCGCGACGTTCTGAAACGTCCGGGCAATCCCGCGGCGCACGATCTTGTGCGGCGGCGTGTGCAGCAGGCTCGCATCGTCGAAGACGACGTCGCCGGAGTCGGGCCGGTACAGCCGTGTGATCACGTTGAACGCCGTCGTCTTGCCGGCGCCGTTCGGTCCGATCAGGCCGACGATCTCTCCGGCGCCCACGTCGAAGGAGACGCCGTCGAGGGCGAGGATGCCGCCGAATCGGCGCGTGACGTTGTCGAGCCGGAGAAGTGCCAACGCAAATACCCTAAGCGGCATGAGCGAGCGAGGCGAATTGGTCGTGCCGCGGCGCGCCGCGCAGGCGCTGGTCCTCGTCGCGATCGCGCTCATCCCGTGGACGCTGTGGCTGACCTGGACGCTGCCGACGAAGCATGTGTCGCACCACTGGCGGGTCGCCTGGGTCGGCTACGACGTCGCGCTCGCTCTCGCGCTGCTCTACACAGGCGTCGCCGGCATCCGGCGCCTGCCTTCGATCGAGCTGTCGGCGACGGCCGCGGGGACGTTATTGCTCGCCGACGCTTGGTTCGATGTGCTCACGGCCGGCCACGGCGAGCTGATGGAGGCCGTTGGGGAGGCGCTCCTCGCGGAGCTCCCCCTCGCGTTCGTCTGCTTCTGGATCGCCCTCGACGCGGAGCGCTTCTTCGCGCAAACGGAACGGCTCAGGCGCTGATGCTCGGCTTCGCTCCCGCGCTCGTCGCGGCGCTCGTCGGAGCAGGTTATGCGTGTCCTCCGCGACCGCCCGTGACGGAGCACCGGATCACCCGCGCGCGCTGGGTCTCAGGCGCGGTCGTCACCGAGTACTACCCGATCCGCGAGAGCTGGTTCCTCGGCCGCGCCGTCTCCGCGCCGGGCCTGCGCGGTCGCCATCGCGTCGACTGGCTGTACGGCCCACACGGCGTCGCCATGAACGACGAAGGCCTCGGCGTGGACGGGCGCTACTACCACTTCGCAGGGCCGTACGGGATCGGCTGGGTGAACACGAACGGGGGCGCGACGACGCCGTGCTGGAACGGGACGTGGACGAGCGGCAAGCCGGCGTGGCTCGCGCTCGGCTGGCGAAACCGGCGCGGCCGCGTCACGTATCCCTACGCGCGCGGGGGCTGGTCGAATGAGCACCCGATGCGCTTCGTACGTCCCCATGTGTGGCCGCAGTTCGGCGCCGGCCGCACACGGCAGCTTCCGTTCTGGCACACCGTAGCGACGGATCCGCGCGTGATCCCGCGCGGCAGCCGCATGTTCCTGCGGGCGTATTGCGAGACACCCGCGCACGGCTGGTTCCGCGCGCTCGACACGGGAGGCGCGATCATCGGCTTCCACGTCGACGTCTACCGGCCGCCGCCGCGCTCGCTGTTGCTGCATTCGCTGCGCGGTCAGCGGATGTACGTGGTACCGCCCGGCGCCGCCATCTCGCGCCGCGCAGGGGCGCACTGCTGATCTACACGCGACTCGTCTTCGTCATCCCGAGCCGCACGTGGCCGAAGCCGACCCCGGGGTAGATCGTCGACTCGATTCCCGACGCGCTCGGGACCACGGCGAGCGCGAGAGCGCCGACGAGAAGCGCGCGCCTCATGCCGCTGCTACCGCCGCCTCCGGACCGGCGAGGCGGATGCGCGGGTCGAGGAGCGCGTATGCCAAGTCGACGATCAGGTTCAGCACGATCACCGTCAGCGCGATCATGAAGGAAAACCCCGCCACGGTTGGCAAGTCGAACTGTCCGCCCAAGCTGCCGCCGCCGCCCCCGTAGCCGATCGACCCGATCGCCGCCGTGCCGGCGCCGAAGATGTGGAAGATCGTCTCGATATAGATCGACACCGTCAGCGCGAGCCCGATCTCCATCCCGATCATCGTCAGCGGCTGCAAGAGCGCGTTCCGCAGCACATGCGAACGCAGCAGCCGGATCAGACCGGCGCCTTTTGCACGCGCAGTCAGCACATACGGCGCCTCGAGCACCTCGATCACGGCGCCGCGCACCATCCGCATGTACAGCGGCAGGAAGATGAGCGCGAAGGTCAGCCAGGGCAGCACCAGATGCGAGGACCAGTCGGCGAAGCCGCCACAGTAATTCGGGATCGAGCCGCGCAGCGGACAGTAGTAGTACCGCGGCAGCCAATGCAGCTTCCCGGAAAACAGCGCCTGCAACCCGATCCCGATGATGAACGGATGCAGCGCGACGCCGGCGATCGACGCCATCAGGATCGCGCGGTCGAGCCACGTATTCGCTCGTAAGGCGGAGAGCGTCCCGAGCGGCACGGCGAGCAGAAACAGCAGCACCGCGCCGCCGCCGACGATCGACCACGTCACCGGCAGCGCGCTCTTCAGCTCCGGCCAAACCGGATAGCCGCCGTACGTCCGACCGAAGTCGCCGTGCCGGACGAGGCGCCAGACGTACTTCCCGTACTGGACGATCACCGGCCGGTCGACGCCGAGCTTGTGGTTCGCCGCTCTGATCTGCGCGAGCGTGTAGCGCTGCGTCGGGTCGTTGAGGATCGCGCGCCACGGGTCGGCGGGGATCAGCCAGAACAGCACGAACGCCAGCCACGTCAGCGCGAACACGAGCAGCAACCCCGAGAGCAGGCGACGGACGATGTAGGTCGTCATCGGATGCGCGCCCCCTGCCCGGGTGGCGTGATCCGAGGCAATGACTCGACGTCGGCGGCGACCGCTATCAGCCTCCTGGTGCCCGCGCGGGCGGTACCCGCGCGTGGCGCCAGTCGCCAGTACAGCGGTAGCCGTTAGGCGCGAACTCGGGCAGCGGGCGAAACGTGGTGCGGACGACGACTTCG
>WNEY01001064.1_pt1 | contig 28150 bp, 22 predicted proteins | sample 5400531 | NCBI WGS metagenome assembly WNEY01 (sample SAMN13153338, study PRJNA577476) | soil metagenome | isolation source: 200 cm saprolite under Douglas fir tree site 1 | place: USA:California | collected 2015-04-18
CGCCGTCGCGCTCCTCCGCGACGAGCCCGGCGTCCTTCAGCAGACCCAGGTGGCGCGACACCCCCGACTGCGCGAGCCCGAGGACGCCGGTCAGCTCGGTGACGTTGAGCCGTTCGCGAGACAGGACGCGGAGCAGCCGCAGCCGTGCCTCGTCGCCGAGCAGCCGGTAGAGTGCCGACGCCTGTTTCACATCTATAAATCTACATGCATTGATTTGATGATGCAAGCCCGAATGCGAATCCCGAATCCCGAATCCCGAATCCCGAGGCGAGAGCCCCTACAGATCATCAATTGACCTCGGCCAGTCGTCCTTGAGCAGGCGTGAGAGAGACCGATCGGCCAGCAGCCGCCCGCCGGTCTGGCACTTCGCGCAGTAGTTGCACTCGTTCGCGGCGTAGACGATCCGCTGCACCGGCGAGCCGCACACCGGACACGGCTGCTTGAAGCGGCCGTGCACCGCCATCTCGTTGCGAAACGCGGTGACCTTCTCGGGGAATCCGCCGGCGACGTCCTTCCGCAAGCGATCGATCCACAGGCGCAGCGACGCACGCGTCGCGTCGTAGAGCCGCAGAAATTCCTCGTCCGACAGCGACCGCGACAGCTTGAGCGGCGACAGCCGCGCTGCGTGCAGGATCTCGTCCGAGTACGCGTTGCCGATGCCGCTGATGAGATGCGGATCGGTCAGCGCGCGCTTGAGCGTGTGGCTCTGGCGCGTGAGCGCCGCGTGGAACTGCTCGGGCGTCGCCTCGAGCGGCTCGATGCCGCCGGGATCGAGCGCGGCGAGCGCGGCTTCACCGCGCACGACCTGCAGCGAAGCGCGCTTCTTCGAGCTCGCCTCGGTGAAGAAGAGCGTGCCGTGCGTAAACTCGAACGTGGCGAGGACGAGCTTCGGTCCCATGCCCGGCTTCCTGCCGGGCTCGCGCCACCGCAGACGGCCGGCGATCATCAGATGAATGACGAGAAACAAATCATCAGGGAATTCGAGGACGATGCGTTTGCCGACGCGGCGCACGCCGCGAACGCTCGCGCCTGTGATCGCGTCGACGGGCGGATCGACCGTGCGCAGGACGAAGGGGCTGAGAAGAGTCAGGCGCTCGAGACGGCGGCCGACGACGTGGCGTGTCAGCGCATCGAGGTAGACGACAACATCGGGGAGCTCGGGCATGTACGATCAACCCGATCTGCCCGTGGTTTCCTCGGTATCCTTGCGGTGAATCAGCGCGGGTCTAGTCTCGCTTCAACCACTCGACGATCTGCTCGCGCGTCCAATGATGATCGTCGTTCAGGTGGAGGATGATCGCGTTGAGAGGCAGCCGCTTGTTGCAGCCTTCGGGGCAGCGGCGGCGGACGTTCTCGAGGCAGTCGAAGAGGCGATCGAGCCGAGGACGGATCGATTCCGCGTCCCGCGGCAGCGCGTAAGCACCCTCGTACGCCGCGCCGAGCGCGCACGAGCCGCCTTTGTGCGAGAAGTACTCGCCGAATGCCTGCGTGGGGCGCCGCTTCGCGCCTTCAGCGATTGCCTCCGCGAGATAAATCTGGTCTTCGCGCGGGACTTGATGCATCGTCCTCCTCGTCCTCCTCCCCCAGCCCTCTGCCCGCATTCTACGCCCCCGTGTCCTCCCGCGCACCTGTTCGAAACTGAACGCCGTGCGGCTGGCGTGAGTTCTGCTTCCGCGGTAACCTGTTCCGAGGACCGGCTGCGGGCTCGACCCTGGCGTCCTAACCCATATGCGCCTGTGTGCTCTGCTGTTTACGGCGATTTGTCTGGCCGGCCCCGCCAGTGCGCAGCAGGCGCAACCGTCCTCTTCCCTCAAAAACACGAAGCGCACAGAGGACGCCACACACACAAAGGATACAAAGGACACAAAGGAAACCAGTGAGCCTTTGAACCTGCCCGTGTCCGTCGACAAGATCAAGGAAGCCCTGCAGCAGACTCCGGCGATTTCGCTGCTCACAATCGATGAGCGGCCGACGTTCCGCATGCAGATTCTCGAGCGCCAGAAGATCGAGGAACTGCTGGCGTCGCTGAACTTCAAGGCGGGCCCCGTCCCCGCCGGCGGGGTCTACATGTACGAGCAGCAGCGGCAGATGTTCAACGCGGTCGACCGCCCGCTGATGCAGCCGTACGCGGCGTTCAACCAGGGCGAGCTCCTGACGATCCTCATCGAGAACCTCGTCGGCAAGTACCTCGGTGGCCGCGCGATCGACGCGATCTCGAAGGCCGAGCGCGCGCACGCCGAAGCCGTCGCGAAAGAAGAGGTGCGGGCAGCCGTGGAGCAGTACTGCAACGCACAGCCGAACGCCGGCGCAGGCATTCAGATCTGCTCGAGCCTCGGACGGTGAGCGCGCCGGCGAAGTGCATCGCGTCATGGCTGGTGGCCGGCACGATCGCCTCGCTGTCCGCGCAGGAACCGGCGTCTGGATCGGTCGACAAGGTGCGCGCCGCGCTCGAGCGGCCGCCGTCGAAGCTCACGTTGCACGACCGCCCGCCCGACTTCACCGTGCACATCGAAAAGCGGCGCCCGATGCAGGACATCTTCGACGTCCCGCCCTGGGCGACGCCCGCCGTCGGGTGGCAGCCTCCCGGGATCGGCTTCGATCTGATGAGCGTGGTGCGCTACGTGGCCAAGAGCGTCGCCGACGCGAAACGCGACCACGACACGCGGTTGGCGCAGGAAGAAGTTCAGCGCGCCATCGCGGAGTACTGCGCGGTACAGCCGAACGCGGGCCACATTCAGATCTGCTCCACCTCGCCCGCCATGCGCTGAATCTGATCCATCCAGATCCGCAGCCCCGGCGCGAACTCGCGCGGCACGCAGTCGCCGCAGATCTCTCTCGCCAGCCGCGACATCGTCGCCACGCTCGCAGCGAGCGCGGGCGGACGCTCGGTGCGCTGCGTCTCGACGCACGTCAGCAGCTCGAGGAACTCGCGGAAGACCGAGGTGAGGCCGGCGAGGATCGCCTCGAGCACCGGCTCCTCCGGCGTCTCCTGCGGCCGATACAGCAGGTCGTGGACGGCGCGCAGCTCGCCGACCAGCACCATCGCCGCGCCTTCGACGCGCGCGAGCGCCTCGGGCGGCGGAATGTCCCGGCCTTCGCAGAGGCGCGCCGTCGCCTGCAGCTCGGTGCGCACGAGCAGCAGGTTCGTCCGCACGCGCCCGAGGCGATCCTCGAACGCGATCCGATGGATTTCGCCGATGAGCTGTTCCTGCCGCCGCGAGACGAACTTCGAAATCACGCACCCGAAGAGAACCAGCCCCGCGATGCTTTCGAAGATGGCGATCGCGCGGGCGGCGCCGGTCGGGACGATGTCCCCATAGCCGACCGAGGTCGCGGTCACCGCGCTGAAATAGAGCGCGGGCAGCAACCCGCGGAGGCCTGTTTCGACGGCCCCGCTGCTGGACATCAGCGCGTCGCGCGGTGACCAGGCCAGCAGCCAGTACACGACGGCGCACAGCAGGACGATCCCGATCCACAGGCGGAACAGCGCGCCGACGGACCGATCCGCGAGGGCGTCGACGAAGCGGGACGAGAGACTTCGCCGCGGTGTGGGCCGCGCAGCGTGCGTGGAGTGTGCGGAAGATGCGGACGGCGCGGAAGGTCCGGGCGTCTCGAGCTCTATCCACTCGCTCAGCCCACCCGGATAGTGACGGACGTTCGAATAACCAAGCTCACGAAGCAGGCCCACGGCCTGCGCGCCCAGGGGTCAGGTGGGCCCCCCGCAGTAGGCGACGATAGGGGCTTGACGATCCCGTAAGACTTCGGGCGCCCGCCGGGGTATCTCGGCGACAGGGAGGTTGATGGCGCCGGGAATGTGCCTCGCGGCGAAGGATTCGGGCGACAGCACGTCGACGAGGACAATGCGGCGGGCCCGAAGCGCGCCGACGAGCTGGTCGCGAGTAATCGTGAAAACACCACCCGCCGCAGGCGAAACCGGGTTCATTCGTCCATCATCGCACGGCGCACGGTTTGCACCAGCTCAGGAAACATTATGTGTTTCCCCAACCGCCGTGCCATGTTCGCGGCCCTGGCGCTCGCGGCCCTGCTCGCCTCGCCGGTCTCGGCGCAGTATTTCGGCCGCAATAAAGTCCAGTACAAGAAGCTCGACTTTCAGGTGCTGAAAACCGAGCACTTCGACATCTACTACTATCCGCAGGAGCGTGAAGGGATCGACGTCGCGGCGCGTATGGCCGAACGCTGGCGAGCTCGGCTGGGCCGGATCCTGGGGCACGAGCTCCGCGGCCGGCAGCCGCTCGTGCTCTATGCGGCGCACCCCGACTTCGAGCAGACCAACGCGATCTACGGCGAGCTCAGCGAGGGCACCGGCGGCGTCACCGAGCCGCTGCGGCGACGCATCGTGCTGCCGCTGGGCGGACCGCTCGCCGACACGGATCATGTGATCGGACACGAGCTGGTGCACGCGTTCCAGTTCGACATGACCACGAACCCCAACCCGAACGGGCGGAACCCGAACGCGCAAAACGGCCAGAACGGCGCGGAGCGCCTGCCGCTCTGGTTCATCGAGGGCATGGCCGAGTACCTCTCGATCGGTCCGGTCGACCCGAACACGGCGATGTGGCTTCGGGACGCCGTGCGGCAGAAGGATGAGAAGACCGGAAGAGACGGTCTGCCCACGATCGAAGAGCTCGACAAACCAAAGTACTTCCCGTATCGGTGGGGACAGGCGTTCTGGGCGTACGTCGGAGGCAGGTTCGGAGACGACGTCATTCCGCTGATGTTGAAGATCGCGGCCGCGGCCGGCGACACCGACGTCGCGATCGAAAAAGTGCTGGGCGTCAAGACCAAGGCGCTGTCGGACGACTGGCTCGCGTCAATCCGGGCGGCGTACGAGCCGATCCTCGCGTCGAAGACGCCGCCGAACGAAATCGGCCGGCTGATCGTCCGCGGAACAGGGCTCGGCGCCGAGCTGAACGTCGGGCCCGCGATCAGCCCGGATGGCCGCTGGCTCGCGTTTCTCTCAACGCGCAGCGTGTTCTCGACCGATCTCTTCATCGCCGACGCAGCGACCGGGAAGATCGTCCGCCGGCTCACGAGCACGGCGAGCGATCCCCACTTGTCGAGCATCGAGTTCATCTACTCCGCCGGCGCGTGGGACGCCGCCAGCCAGCGAATCGCGATCGCGACGGTGGTCGCGGGTCGCGCGGCGCTCGCCGTCTACGACGCGGCGAGCGGGGACAAGGAGCGGGAGATTCCGGTCGCAGGCGTCGACGAGATTTTCAATCCGACATGGGCGCCCGACGGCCATGCGGTCTGCTTCACCGGTCTGGCGCGCGGCCTGACGGATCTGTATGTCTACGATTTCTCCACCTCGAGGCTGCGGCAGCTGACCAACGATGCCTACGCCGATCTCCAGCCCGCATGGTCGCCCGACGGTACACTCATCGCGTTCGCCACCGATCGCTTCTCGAGCAATCTGCAGACGCTCGCCATCGGCGACTATCGGCTTGCGGTGGTCGATCCCGATACCGGCGTCGTCCATCCGCTGCGCGCGTTCACGTCGGGCAAGAACATCAACCCGCAGTGGACACCCGACAGCAGCGCGCTGCTCTTTATTTCCGATCGGGACGGCATCCCGAACCTGTATCGCATCGGCGTCACCCTCGGCGACATCAGCCAGATCACGCGCATCGGCACCGGCATCAGCGGCATCACCAGCTCGAGCCCCGCGCTTTCGGTCGCGTCGGGCAGCGGTGTCGCCGCGTTCAGCGTGTACGAGGGCGGTAAGTACGACATCTACGCGCTGGAGGTCGGGTCGGGAGGCGCTGGAAGAACGGGGCGGGCTGGAGGGCTCGCGCCGGTCGAGGTGAATGCGGGGGTGCTGCCGCCGATCGATCGCAAGCCGAGCGAGGTGCTGGCGCTGCTCGGGAACGCGACGCTCGGCCTGCCGGCGCCGGTCGCATATCCGACGACCGAGTACACGCCGTCGCTGTCGCTCGAAGGCCTGGCGCAGCCGACGATCGCCGTCGGCGCGGATCGATTCGGCGCCGCCGTCGGCGGCGGCATCGCGCTGCAGTTCTCCGACATGCTCGGCAATCACACGCTCGTCACCGCCGTGCAACTGAGCTCCGGCCTGACCAACAACTTCAGCCTCAAGAACACGGTGGCGCAGGCCATCTATTTCAATCAGGCCCACCGCGTGAACTGGGGCATCGCCGCCGCCCAGATTCCGTATTTGACCGGCGGATTCCAGAGCGGTGTCGGAGCCGTGGGCAACGAGCCCGCGGAGATCGATCAGACAATCCTCTTCCGCCAGACCGAGCAAAGCGCCAGCCTGATCGCCGCCTATCCGTTCAATCGCGCGCAGCGCGTGGAATTCCAGGGCGGCGTCACGCGCCTCTCGTTCGATCAGGTCGTGGAGACGACTGCGTTCTCGCTGAACACGGGCACCCTCCTGCTGAACGACTCGAGCACGACATCGCTCGGCAATCCGCTCTCGCTTGCGAACACGTCGGCCGCACTCGTGTTCGACACGGCCAACTTCGGCGCAACGAGTCCGGTGCAGGGGACGAGATATCGATTCGAGGCGACGCCGACGTTCGGGTCGCTGCAGTTCACGAGCCTGCTCGCCGACTACCGGCGGTATTTCATGCCGGTGTCGTTCTACACGATCGCGGCGCGCGTGATGCATTACGGGCGCTACGGCGCAGGCGGCGAGGATCGGCGGCTGTTCCCGCTGTTCATCGGGTATCCGAATCTGGTGCGCGGCTACGACGTCGGGACCTTCGAATCCGCCGATTGCACGCCGACCGCGGCGAGCGACTGCCCGGAGTTCGACCGCCTGACCGGCAGCCGGCTGCTCGTGGGCAACCTCGAGTTCCGATTCCCGCTGCTGCGGCCCTTCGGCGCCTCGCAGCGCATGTACGGGCCGGTCCCGGTCGAAGTGGCGCTGTTTGCCGACGGGGGCGTCACCTGGAATCGCAGCCAGCGGCCGTCGTTCCTCGGCGGATCGCGAGGGGGCGTCGGCAGCGCGGGCGTGGCGTTTCGCGTGAATCTGTTCGGCTACGCGGTTGGCCAGTTCGACTTCGCGCACCCCTTCCAGCGCCCGGGCCGGGGGTGGATTTTCCAGTTCAATCTCGCGCCCGGGTTCTGAAGGTCCGGTAGGCAAGACAGGTCGAGTAGGCCTGGTGGGCAGAGCGCCGCCCCCTCCGGTCTACCGGCCCTACCTGACCCACCCGACCCACCCGACCCACCCGACCTACCTGACCTACCCGACCCACCTACCCTACCTGCCCTACCCGACCCACCTGCCCTACCTGCCCTACCCGACCCACCCGCCCTACCTGACCTACCTGCCCTACCTGCCCTACCCGACCTACCCGACCCACCCGCCCTACCTGACCTACCTGCCCTACCCGCCCTAACCCAACCCACGTGACAGCTTGACGGTGCAGTGGCTCAAAGAGTATCCTTCAATCCGGTTATACGGATGAATGCCCGCGCCCCCGCCATCCTCGATCACCTGGCGTCGCTCGCCGACACGACGCGCAGCCGCATCCTGCTGCTGCTCGACCGGCGCGAGCTGACGGTCTCCGAGCTCTGCGGGATCCTGCAGCTCCCGCAGTCGACGGTCAGCCGTCATCTGAAGGCGCTCGCCGATAGCGGCTGGATCGCGGCGCGCGCGGAAGGCACGAGCCATCTCTACACGATGACGAGAGACGAGCTCGACGCCTCCGCCCGCCGCCTCTGGCTGCTCGTCCGCGAGCAGGTCGGCCCCTCGCCCGCCGCGACGCAGGATCAACGCCGGTTGCACGCGGCGCTCGCGGAGCGGCGCACGAAATCGCAGGAGTTCTTTTCCTCGTCGGCCGGTCAGTGGGATCGCGTGCGCGACGAGCTGTTCGGCGACCGGTTTCATCTCGCCGCTTTCGCCGCCTTCGCGGATCGAGAGTGGGTGGCCGGCGATCTGGGCTGCGGCACCGGGCAGGTGACGGCGGCGCTCGCGCCGTTTGTCGCGCGCGTGATCGCGGTCGATGCATCCGCCGCGATGCTGCAGGCGGCGAAAAAGCGCCTGCAGGGCCTCGACAACGTCGACCTCCGGCGCGGCGAGCTGGAAGCTCTGCCGATAGACGAGGGGCGCCTCGACGCCGCGACGCTGATGCTCGTGCTGCATTACGTGCCCGAGCCGGAGCGCGCGCTCGCCGAGGTGGCGCGCGTCCTCAAGCCGCATGGGCGGCTCATAATCGTCGACATGCAGCCGCACGATCGCGAGAATTACAGGCAGCAGATGGGGCACGTGTGGCTCGGCTTCAGCGACGAGCACCTGCAACGGCTGCTGACCGAGGCAGGGTTCGAAGACGCTCGGGTCGTGGCGCTTCCACCCGACGCCCGCGCGAAGGGGCCGGGGCTGTTCGTCGCGACGGGAAGAAAACAAATGCAACCACGAAGACACGAAGACACGAAAAAGAGCTAGCCTTCTCTTCTTCGCATGTAACGTGCCCCGTGGTCCTGGCTGGGAGGAACAAGAGATGTCGACTATGACCGAAAAGATGCACCCGTTCGCGGCCGCAAGAGCGGCTGGACGCGAACCGTTCAAGGTCAAGGATCTGTCGCTCGCCGAATTCGGACGCAAGGAAATCCGGCTGGCCGAGCAGGAAATGCCCGGCCTCATGGCGTTGCGGAAGCAGCACGGCGCCAGGAAGCCCCTCGCCGGCGCGCGCATCATGGGCAGCCTGCACATGACGATCCAAACGGCGGTCCTCATCGAAACGCTGAACGAGCTCGGCGCCGACGTGCGCTGGGTGTCCTGCAACATCTTCTCGACGCAGGACCACGCGGCCGCGGCGGTCGCGGTCGGACGGCCCGAGACGGGCGGTACGGTGAAGGAGCCGAAAGGCACGCCCGTGTTCGCGTGGAAGGGCGAGACGCTCGAGGAGTACTGGTGGTGCACGAGCGAGGCGCTCGAGTGGCCGGACGGCAGCGGTCCCACGCTGATCGTCGACGATGGCGGCGACGCGACGCTGGTAGTGCACAAGGGCGCGGAATTCGAAAAGGCCGGCAGGGTGCCGGCGTTCAAGCCCGAGAGCGACCCCGAGGAGTGGGGCGTCATCCTCGACTGCATCAACAAGTCGATCGCGAAGGACAAGTCGCGCTGGACGCGGATCGCGTCGGCGATCCGCGGCGTCAGCGAGGAGACGACGACCGGCGTCCACCGCCTGTACCAGATGATGGAAGCGGGCACGCTGCTCTTTCCCGCCATCAACGTCAACGACTCGGTGACCAAGAGCAAGTTCGACAACATCTACGGCTGCCGGCACTCGCTGCCGGACGGTCTGGCGCGCGCGACCGACGTCATGCTCGGCGGCAAGGTGGCGGTCGTGTTCGGCTACGGCGAGGTCGGGAAGGGCTGCGCGCAGGCGCTGCGCGGCCAGGGCGCGCGCGTCATCGTAGCCGAGATCGATCCCATCTGCGCGCTGCAGGCGGCGATGGAAGGCTACCAGGTCGCGACGATCGACGACGTCGTGGCGACGGCCGACATCTTCATCACGGCGACGGGCAACCACGACATCATCACCGTCGACCACATGAAGCGGATGAAGGACAAGGCGATTGTCGGCAACATCGGCCACTTCGACAACGAGATCGACATGGCCGGCCTGAAGAAATTCCCTGGCGTCGAGCGCATCAACATCAAGCCGCAGTACGACGAGTTCCGCTTCCCCGACGGCCACAGCGTGATGGTGCTTGCGGAGGGGCGCCTGCTGAACCTCGGTTGCGCCACCGGGCATCCGAGCTTCGTGATGTCCGCGTCGTTCACCAACCAGGTGATCGCGCAGCTCGAGCTGCACGCCAACACCGGCAAGTACGAGAAGAAGGTCTACATGCTGCCGAAACACCTCGACGAGCAGGTGGCACGGCTGCACCTCGATCATCTCGGCGTGAAGCTGACGAAGCTGACGAAGGATCAGGCCAACTATATCGGCGTGCCGGTGGACGGGCCGTACAAGCCTGATCATTACCGGTACTAGGGATTCGGGATTCGGGATTCGGGATTCGCCTCACAAAGGAGTCGGGATTCGGGATTCGGGGTTCGGGATTCGCCTCACAAAGGAGTCGGGATTCGGGATTCGGGATTCGCCTCACAAAGGAGCGCGCGCCTTTCAGGCGAGCGTCAAACCCGCGGGCGTCGAAGAGCGCGCTCGCGGGTTTTTTGTTCGAGCCGCTCGGCTGAACGCCTCGCCCCCACGGTCGCAGGAAGCGATATCATCGCACGATGAAGAAGTCTGCGATCCGTCACCTCATCGTCGCCACACTGATCGCCGTGTTTGCCGCAGCGCTCGTCTTGCGTGCGCAGCAGCAGGGCGGGCTCTCCGCCGCGGACAAGGCGCGGCGCTGGGACATGGAGAACGAGCTCCAGTCGATCGCGGTCGTCGATCGCAAGGTGATGATGCCGATGCCCGACGGCGTCCGGCTCGCCACCGATATCTACCGGCCGAAGAATGCGACCCCCAGAGTGCCGACGATCTGGGTCCGCACGCCGTACAACTTCAATTTCTGGGACGTGCACAACGGCGTGCCAGCCGACACGAGCGCGATGCTCACGGCCGTCAAGAAAGGCTACGCCTACGTCGTCCAGAACGAGCGCGGACATTTCTTCTCCGAAGGCAACTACGACATCCTCGGATCGAAGACCGACGGCTACAACACGGTCGACTGGCTGACGAAGCAGCCCTGGTCGAACGGCAAGATTGGCACGACCGGCTGCTCGTCGACCGCGGAGTATCAGATGGGTGTCGCCGCGCTCGGCCACGCCGGGTACGCCGCGATGAACGTGCAGGGATTCGGCGCCGGCGTCGGCCGCGTCGGACCGTACTACGAGCAGGGGAACTGGTATCGCGGCGGCGCCGTGCAGATGCTGTTCATCGCGTGGCTCTACGGCGAGCAGAACCAGGTGCGGCCGATGTTCGCGCCGGGCATATCGCGCGAGGATCTCGTCCGCGCGTCGAAGTCGTTCGACCTCGCGCAGCATCTGCCGCCGGTCGACTGGTCGCAGGCGCTGTGGCACCTGCCGGTGCAGGACATCATCAAGAACGTCGACGGTCCGCGCGGCATCTTCGAAACCGCAATGCCGGTCGAGACCGGCGGCCGGATGATCCAGCGCACGCCGAACGACCCGGCGTGGTACCGCGGAGGGCTCTATCACGACGACATGAAGCTGAACGTCCCCGGCCTCTGGTTCATGTCCTGGTACGACGTGTCGGTCGGCCCGAACCTGGCGCTGTATAACCACGTGCGGAACACTGCGACGCCGGAAGTTCAGAACGACCAGTGGGCGATCATCGCCCCGGTGGCGCATTGCGCCTACACCCGCGCGACCGCCGACACCGTCGTCGGCGAGCGCAGCATGGGCGACGCGCGCCTCGACTACAACGACATCGTCTACGGCTTCTTCGATCGATTCCTCAAAGGCGAGAAGAGCGCGCGGCTCGACGCACTGCCGAAGGTGACCTACTTCACGATGGGGATCAACAAGTGGCAGACGGCGGACACGTGGCCGCCCGCCGGCGCGCAGCCGCTGACGTTCTTCCTGTCGAGTGCGGGCAAGGCGAACACGCTTCACGGTGACGGCGGGCTGTCGGCGGTTGCGCCGGACACCGACAGACTGGACGGCTTCACCTACGACCCGATGAACCCGGTGCTCTCGTACGGCGGCAACGTCTGCTGCACCGGCACCGCCGTGCAGGCCGGCGCATTCGACCAGCGCCGCATGGAGGCGCGCGACGACATCCTGGTCTACACGTCGGAAGCGTTCAAGGAAGGGACCGAAGTCAGCGGGCCGATCACGCCGACGCTCTACGTGTCGTCCGACGCGAGGGACACGGACTTCACGGTCAAGGTGCTCGACGTGTACCCGGACGGCCGCGCATACAACCTCGACGAATCGATCCAGCGGATGCGCTATCGCGACGGCTACGACAGGCCGCTCGCGTGGATGGAGTCGGGAAAGGTCTACAAGGTGACGCTGCAGCCGCTGACCACGAGCAACTACTTCGCGCCCGGCCACAAGCTGCGGATCGAGGTGTCGAGCAGCAACTTTCCGCGTTTCGATCGCAACCTCAACACCGGCGGCAACAACTACAACGAAGCGAAGGGCGTCGTCGCGCACAACACGGTGCATCACTCGAAGCAATACCCTTCGGCCGTCACAGTGACCGTGGTCAAACGAGCGCAGAACACATCCTCGCGTGCGGACAGATAGATCCGGTGGGGCTGGTGGGTCGCGTCGGGCGGGGGGCCTCGCTGCCTTCCCTGCCCGGCATGATCGCCGGCGCGTGGTACCGCTCGGTATCCGTCACATTCAGCGCGAAGATCGCGCATCAGGACGAAGAACAGCGGGTCGCTCTGAAGAGGCGCGAGCAGCGGATCGCGCTCGAAGAGCGCACGGCACCGATAGCCGTCGAGCGCGGCATCGGTCAGCCACGCAAGGGCTTCGCCGGTCTGATGAACCTGCCCAGTAGAAGCGCAGCGTCCTCTTCCGAGAGTCTCGCAGCTTCCTGGGAGATGTCGTCTGGAACCCACTTTGGAAACGCGACCTCTTTAGTGACGTGGCGTCCCGAAGCGGTGTGAATCTCGTGAACCTGAGCGAGCCGCTTTCGCGGGAATCGCTGCGCTGCGCGGACCAGCGGTGCCCACAGACGGCGATGAACGTAGGTGATCTTGCCATCGACGAGCCGACAGACGAGCACATCGGCGGAGTCGCGAACTGCGCGGGTGAGCGCGAAGATCTGGTGGCTCCGCGGGTGGGCCCACCAGCTCCCGCGAATGGGTGCGCCTGCGACAGCTTGCGCCAGTGACGGCACCGGGCCGGAAGCCGACTCGAGGACAACGCCGTGCTTGCGCACGAAAGCAACCGCCTGACGTGGTGTCATTCGTATGTCGCTCAGCCAGGAGTCGAGCATGGACGGTATTACGCGCTCGACCCGGAAAGGTTCACACCCGTCAGCGTCGGAGGACAATCAACACGGCGCCCAGCATCACGCCCGCCGCCATGCCGGAGAGCAGGAGCCACCGCGCCTCGAGAAATACGACGGCGATCATCCCGACGACGACCAGAAGAGGGATGCCCGCCGCGCCGGCCACCTTCACCGGAGCAAAGTTGATCGTGATCGGAGGGAACGATTCGCGCATACGGCCTCCTTCGCTCTAGCCCTGTTTCCTGCCGTCCTCGGCGCCGCCTCCCGTCAGCCGTTGCTGTTGCAGCGCTGCGGCGCCCATCAGTCCTCCCATCCCCATCGACTCGACGGCGCTGCTCGGGATCAGCATCAGCGCGCCTTTCTCCTTCAGACCCTCGTAGAGCATGTTCATCGCGCGAAGATGCAGCGCCGTCGGGTTGTCGTGGTACGACTTCGCCGCTTCCTGAAACGAGTGCGCGATCTCCATTTCCGCCTGACCCAGGATGATGCGCGCCTGCTTCTCGCGCGCGGCCTGCGCCTCGCGCGACATCGCGTCCTGCAGCGCGGCCGGAATCACGACGTCGCGCATCTCGACCGATTGGACGGTGACGCCCCACGGAGTCGAGCGCGCATCGATCAGGATCTGCAGCTCCTGTTCGATCTTCTCGCGGCCCCGCAGCAGATCGGTCAGGTCGGTCCGCCCGATGATGTCGCGCAGCGCGGTCTGCGCGGCCCAGCTCACCGCCTGCGCGTACTCCTGCACTTCCAGCGCCGCCTTCTGCGGGTCGTGCACCAGCCAGAAGAGCACGGCGTCGACGCTGACCGGCACCGTGTCGGCAGTCAGCGTCTGCTCGGCCGCAAAGTTGGTCGTGATCGTGCGCTGATCGATCCAGGAGCTGACGGCGTCAGCGAACGGGATGATCCAGAACAGACCGGGCCCGCGCATCCCGATGTAGCGCCCGAGCCGCAGCACGATGGCACGCTCCCACTGCTGCGCCACCTTCGGTGATTGCATCAGGAGCACGCCGAGAAGCGACAGCGCGATCAAAGGCGCCGGGTTGTTCGTCATCGCCGTGGCCAACGCGCCAAGAGCGACGAATGCAATCAGGATCAGGACGGCAATGACGTTGGTCCGCGACGGCAGCGCCGCGACGACCTCTCCACCACGCCGACCGAACACGGGGACCATGAAGCTCCTTTCACGCAGGCCTCGAGGCCAGCGCTACGCGGCAACCCTGACAGGGTCGCCTACTTGCGTCCGACCAACTCGCCCACCACCTCATCGCGCGTGAAGCCCGCGTCCGCCGCGTCGGCGAGCAGCCGCGTCACGAACGCGCGCAGCCTTTTGTGGTGCTCCGCCGGCGGCCGCGCGTGGCCCGGCGTCGCGCTGACGAACGACCCCACTCCACGACGCGTCTCGAGGACGCCGTCGCGCTCGAGCTCGGCATAGACCCGCGCCACCGTGTTCGCGTTGACCCGGAGCTCGACAGCCAGCTGCCGGACGGTCGGCAGCTGATCGCCGGGACCCAGGCGGCCGGTGACGATCGCCGCGCGCAGCCCACGGTCGAGCTGCGCGTAGATCGGGGTCCGATCCCGCGCGTCGATGGAAACGAGAGCGTCGCCAGCCACGTGAACTATTGTACTAATTAATTAATACAATGCAACCAAAAAAGGGCCGGGGACGTTTCAGCCCCCGGCCTCATTGTCAGTAGTCGCTGGTCAGTAGGCAGTAATCGGTAGTCGCTAGTCCGTAGTCGGTAGTCGCTGGGCCCCAGCGCCGAAGCCCCTTGAGTCTCTGGTGTCTGAAGACCTACCTGCTGATCATCTTCAACGAATCGGCCGCGATCATCATCTTCCCGTCCTTCTCGCTGACGTCGCCCGTCACTTCGACGGTGTGCGCGACGTGGGGGACGATTTTCGCGTTCTTCTCCGCAGCCAGGCCGCCGGTCAGCTCGTACACCTTGCCGTCGTCGGTGAGGATCGCCATCGGACGGCCTGCCTTCGCGCACCCGGTCGCGCAGTCGGCCGTATCGCCCTTCGGCATCTTGTGGTCTTTCCCGGCGTTGTTCGCTTTGTCCATGTTGTAGCACGACACGTCCACGATCTTGCCTTTCACCGTCTCGGTCTTCGCGAAGGCCGGGGCGCTGAGGGCGAGGACAAACGCGACAGCTATCAGTCCGGCGAACATCTTACGCATACTGGCTCCTTTTCGAAGAACTGCAGAAAAATCACTCGCTTATACGCCTTTGGCTCGGATACTGTCAATATCCGTTGCGGCAGGTCGTCATCGTCCGACACGGCGCCCCAGACGAGCTTAAGACGCGCGATCTTCCCGATCCGGTTCCCGGCGACGGGGAGATTCGCATTGCCGTCCGCGCAGCCGGCGTCAACTTCGCCGACGTGATGGCGCGGCTCGGGCTGTACCCCGACGCGCCGAAGCCGCCGGTCGTCGTCGGCTACGAGGTCAGCGGCGTCGTCGACGCGGTGGGCGGTGGCGGGACGACGCATCGCGTTGGCGACCGGGTGGTCGCGCTCACGCGCTTCGGCGGCTACGCCGATCGCGTCGTGGTGCCGGCGGGGTTCGCGTTTCCGATTCCCGACGGGTTGGACTACACGACCGCGGCGGCGATCCCGGTGAACTACCTGACGGCGTTGATCGCGCTGTATCGGATGGCGAACGTCACCACCGGCGAAACGGTCCTGATTCATGGCGCAGGCGGCGGCGTCGGCTTCGCCGCGACGCAGCTGGCGCGCCTGCGCGGGGCGACGATCATCGGCACGGCGTCGGCGTCCAAACACGACGCCATTCGCGAGCACGGCGTCCGTCACGCGATCGATTACCGGACCTCGGACGTGGTGGCGGAGGTCCGCCGGTTGACGAACGGACGCGGCGTCGACGTCGTGCTGGATCCGATCGGCGGTCGCAGCTTCGCCGACAGCTACCGGCTGCTCGCCCCGCTCGGACGTCTGGTGATGTACGGTGTCTCGAGCATCGCGCCGGGCGAGCGGCGCAGTGTGTGGCGGGCGCTCACCACAATCGTGCGGATGCCGCGGTTCAAGCCGTTGTCGCTGATGAACCGGAACCGCGGCGTCTTCGGCTTGAACGTCGGGCATTTGTGGGACGAGCGGCGTCAGCTCGGCGACGCGATGACGCTGCTGCTGAAGGAAGTCGGCGCCGGCCGGCTGCACCCCGTCGTCTCGCGCACGTTTCCGCTCGAGCAGGCGGCGGATGCGCATCGGTTCATGCAGTCGCGGGGAAACGTCGGAAAAATCGTCCTGACGACGTAGGGGCGCCGCGCCCATCGTTCGCGTGAAGGCGGACACTACGTACGCGCGGGGTGGAGGGCTTGCGATGAACAACACGTTCCTGTTCGCGTGCGCGGTCATCGGCGGCACGGTCGCCCTCGGCGCACAGACGACGCCGATCGCACCGCCGAAGGTGGCGCCGACGGTCGACCAGATCCTGTCGTTGAAGCGCGTAGCCTCGCCGGAGATTTCGCCCGACGGGCGGTGGGTCGCATACACCGTGCGCGAAACGAACTGGGACGACAACGCGTACGAGACCGAGATCTGGCTCGCCGACACGGCCAGCGGAGGCACGCGTCAGCTCACCAACGCCAGGAAATCGAGCCAGTCGCCGGCGTGGTCGCCCGACGGCTCGATGCTCGCGTTCATCTCGGACCGCACCGACAAGCGGCAGATTTACCTCATCAAACCGACGGCGGGCGAAGCCGACGCGCTGACGACGCTCGACGGTGGCATCGGCAGCTTCGCATGGTCGCCGGACGGCCGAAGCATCGCGTACACCGCGACGGAACCGAAATCGACCGCGATCAAGGATCGCGAGAAGAAGTACGGGGAGTTCCAGGTGGTCGAACAGGACTACCGGATGACGCGCCTCTTCGTCATCGACGTCGCCACGAAAGCGACGCGCGCCCTGACCAGCGGTCCGTTCACGGTCGGCAGCTTCCGGTGGTCGCCCGACGGCAAGTCGATCGCGTTCGATCATCGCGTGAACGAGAGCCCGTCGAGCCGAGGCTCGACCGACATCTCGATCGTGACGGTCGGGAACGCGTCGATTCGGAAGCTCGTCTCGCAGGAGGGACCCGATGCGCATCCGGTCTGGTCGCCTGATGGGTCGCGCATTGCGTTCGAGACGTCGATGGCGAACCCGGCCTTCTACTACACGAACAGCCTCATCGCGACCATCCCTGCGAGCGGCGGAACACCCGCGGTCCTGACAACCGCGTTCGACGAAGACCCGTCCATCGTGGACTGGAAGCCGAACGGGCTCTTCTTCTCCGCCTCGCAGCGCACGTTCTCGTATCTGTTCCGACTGGATCCCGACAGCAAGGCGATCGCGCGGCTCGCGGCGGCCGACGCGTGGGTCGGATCGAGCTTCAGCCTCTCGCGCGACGGATCGAAGGTCGCGTTCCTCGCCGCCGATGCGAAGACGGTCGCGGAAGTCTTCGTCGCGGCGGTGCCAGCCTCGGCCGGTTCGGCGCGGGCACTGCAGGCCACCCGGTTGACGGACATGAACACCCAGACGGTGAACTGGGCCACGAGCACGCTCGACGTCATCTCCTGGAAGAGTCAGGACGGCGCGACCATCGAAGGCGTCCTGCACAAGCCGATCGGCTTCGATCCGTCCCGCAAGTATCCGCTGCTGGTCGTCATTCACGGCGGGCCGACCGGCGTCTCGCGCGCGGTACCGTTCACCAGCTCCACGTACCCGATCGACGTGTGGGTGCCGCGCGGCGTCCTGGTCCTGGAACCGAACTACCGCGGGAGCGCCGGCTACGGCGAAAAGTTTCGCGCGCTCAACGTTCGCAATCTCGGCGTCGGCGACGCGTGGGACGTGCTCTCCGGCGTCGATTCGCTGATAGAGAAAGGCCTGGTCGATCCCGCGAAAGTCGGCGCGATGGGATGGAGCCAGGGCGGCTACATTTCGGCGTCCCTGGCGACGCATGACGCCGCGCGGTTCAAGGCGATCTCGGCCGGCGCAGGCATCTCCGACTGGATGACGTACTACGTCAACACCGACATCCATCCGTTCACGCGCCAGTACCTGAAAGCGACGCCGTGGGACGATCCGGAGATTTACGCGAAGACCTCCCCCATCACCTACATCAGGCAGGCGAAGACGCCGACGCTCATTCAGCACGGCGCGACCGACGAGCGCGTGCCACTGCCGAATGCGTACGAGCTGTACCAGGGCCTGCAGGACAACAACGTCCCGACGAAGCTGATCGTGTACCAGGGCTTCGGCGGGATCGGCCATGGACCCTCGAAGCCGAAGAGCCATCGCGCGACGATGGACCACAACATCGAGTGGTTCGATCAATACCTGTTCCAGATCCCGGCGAAGCCGACGACGGCCGGAAACAAATAGCGCCTGCGCGATCAAAGGGCATTTGGCATTCGCCGCAGCCGCCGCCGCGTCGGCCACGGCGCCCAGTCGGCGCCCGGCGGCCTGGTGCCGACGCCGGCCGCATACAGCACCGATTCGCTGACGCCGTCGACGCCGATGTCGCGCTCAATCAATGAATCGGCGAGCGCCAGGCTGCAGAAGGGCGCAAGCCCCAGCCACGTCGCGGTCAGACAGAGCGTCTGGCACAAATGACCGGCCTCGGTGAGGACGGCGCGATACGCGCGCGAAAACTCGTACTTCCACTGCATTCTCGGAAAGACCGCGGTGATCAGGATCAGCGCGGACGCCGATCCGTACCACGATTGAGTCGGCAGGTACCTCACAATCTGCCTGCGGGTCGCGCCGGCGCGCAGGCGTTCGAGGTGATGCGCGTCGGCCGCGTAGTGGTAGAGACCGGGCGCAACTCCCGACGGATGCGTCTTCAGCGGCAGCCGGCCGATGCCCGGCAGATCGACCCAGTGCTGCACGCGCGACGACAATCCGAGCAGCGTGCTGAGCGCCTCGAGCGGCACGGCACGCGACGAGAAGCGCCGCCACGTCCGTCGCTCGAGCAGCACGCGCGGAAACTCGCCGTCCTCATGCGGCGCGGGCAGCGCGACCCGCACGGCCGCCGGGTAACGCTTCACGGCGGCCGGCCGCGGCTGCCGCTTCGCGCGGGCGCCAAGCGCGCGGCGCGCGCGAGCCGCATCGGTGTACGGAAGATCCTTCGACGAAAAGTGCAGCAGCCCGGCCGCTGGATCCCACGACCGCCACGACTCGAATGCCTCCGCTAACGCATCGGGAGCGCGGTCCGATCGTTCGAGCAACGAGTGGCGCACGAGATCGGCCACGGCGCGGGCCAGCGCCGACGGGCGGTAGTCGGGCAGATGCGCGGCAAGCGCCGCCGGATCCCGAAACCCGTCGAAGAAACTGAGGATCGCCAGCGTGACCGGGGGAGCCCGGAAGCGATCGCTCGTGCGATAGTTCTCCAGAATCGCTCCACGTTCGTCCCAATACGCGACGATGTGCGGCGCCCGCCGGATCAGCACGCGGGTCGACGGGCGCCGTGACGACTGCATCGGTCAGATCGCGAGCGACCGGCAGAGACCGCGTGTGTTCCGCTCGAGCTTGTTCAGCTTTCTGATCTTCTTGCCCAGGCGTCTGGCCTCCGCCGCGGGCGACGTGCCCTGCAGCGTTTCGACAGCCCGCGTCGTCCTGCGGATCTCCGCGACGATGCGCCTCGCGGACACATGCTTCTTCCTTTTCCTCTGTGCTTTTTTCGCCATTCGTCCTCTCCTTTACGAGCGTGGCCGGCCTGGACTGTACGTCAGGCCGCTCTTCTGCAGCAGCGAGAGAAACCGCGGATCGCGGCTGATCGGGGACAGACGAGGATCGATCGCCAGGTCTCGCACGACGCCTTCATTCTGCTGGTACGCCCGGGTGAACCACTCGATCGCGCGATCGTAATCGCGGAGCCCGACGTAGACGTTTGCGACGAAGTCCGGGTACACCTCGCCGCGGGCCGCCCCGGCGAGGAGCCGGTTGAGCACCTGCGTGGCGGATGCCGTATTACCGGCCAGGGCGTAGCCATAGCCGAGGTTCGACGACCCCCATCCTGCCTTGCCCGAGGAGAGGTTCGCCGTCGCTTCCAACCTGCTGGCCTCCTCGAACTCGCGAACCGCGGCCGCGTACTGCTGCTGTGCGGCGTATGTTAGCCCGAGCAAATCGCGGGCGAAATAAAACGTCGGATCGAGGGCGAGCGCTCTCTGAAATTGAGGAACAGCGGCGGCGTAGTCGCCGGCGTAATACAGTCGCTGACCGAGCACGGTGTTCTGCAGAGGCGAGAGCGGATCGAGCTGCAGGGCGCGCCGGGCCTCGGCAATCGCTTCGGCGTGACGGCCGCGCGTCGACAGCATGAGGGCCAGCCACTGGTGCGCGGTGGCGTAGCCGGGATTCAGGGCCAGCGCGCGGCGAAATTCCTGCTCTGCCGGGACCCACAAGGCGCTGAAGTAGTACACCGCGGCCAGCGACGCGTGGGCCTCGGCAATCGTGTCGTCGAGGCGAAGCGCCTTCGATGCGTTCGCCTTGCCTTCCCGGTACGCTTCCTGAGCCGGCGTGTAGCCGTTGTCCCACGCGATCACGTAGCAGTCGGCGAGGCCGGCGTAGGCGAGCGCCGCGTTCGGATCCAGCGCGATCGCGCGCTGGAACTCGGCGATGGCGCGCTCGATGTCGACCTTCGTCCGCTTGTTCCAGTAGTACCGTCCGAGCAGGTACGCCTGCTGCGCGGCCGCATTGACGGGACGAGGTTTCGTGAGCTGTGCCTCTTCCTGCGGCGTCACGGTCGCCTGCACCTCTCGCACGGCGGCCTGGGCCACTTCGCTCGACAGCGTGAGCATGTCGCCGACGCCGCGATCGTAGGTCGCCGACCACTGCTGCCGCTCGGGCGACGGCTGCACGAGCGCCACCGTGACGCGCAGCTGGTCGCCGATCCGGGCGACGCTGCCGGTGATCACGGCGCCGACGCCCAGCTCCCTGGCGATCTGCGGGACCGGTGTGGTCGACTGCTTGTAGCGCATCACGGAGCGGCGTGAAATCACGCGCAGCGATCGCACGAGGCCGAGCTCCGCGATGATCGCTTCCGTCATGCCGTCGGCGACGTATTCCTGATTCGGCTCGGCCGACAGGTTCGAGAGGGGCAGCACCGCGATCCCGGACTCCATCACGGCACGAGAGAACGCGGGCGCGGCGCCCCCGAAACCGAAACGCGTGAGCAGCGGCGCGCGCGCGGCGATGCCGATCGCCACCAGGACGCCGGCCGCCGCGACGACGCTCCACCAGCGCCGCGACACAACTGCCGTGGACGCGCGCGCGGTCGCGTCCGGCATCGCGCGAATCGCCGTTTCCGTCGTCGTCGATGTGCCCGCACCTGAGAGCGCCGACTCGAGCGCGCGAGCCGACTGAAACCGCATGGCCGGCTCGCGCTCGAGCGCCTTCGCGATCGCGTCGCTGAGGTCGGCCGGCACGAGGGGGTTCAGCGCTGCGGCCGAAGGCGGCGGACCCGCCGTCATCGCCATCGCCAGCGCAACCGCGCCCGTCTCGGGATACGGACGCCGTCCAGTGGCCATGAGAAACAGGACGACGCCCGCGCTGTAGATGTCGGAACGAGCATCAACGGGCCGGCTGAACAGCTGCTCCGGCGACATGTACGCGAGCGTCCCCGGATTGCCACCGAGCGTCGGGGCCGCCAGCCCGCCGGTCGGTGTCTCCGTGCCGGTCGCAGTCGTCGGCGCGCCGAGGCGTGCCACGCCGAAGTCGAGCACCTTGATCGATCCGTCCGGCGTCAGCTGAATGTTCGCCGGCTTCAGGTCGCGGTGGATGACGCCGCTGGCATGCGCGGCGGCGAGCGCCGACGCGAGCTGCCGTCCGATCGCGCGGACCTGCTCGACCGGCAGCGGACCGGACGCGAGGTGCGCGGCCAGGCTGATGCCTTCCACGTACTCCATGACGATGAAGGTGCCGTCGTCGAGTTCGAGCACGTCATAGACGCCGGCGATGTTCGGATGATTCAGCCGCGCCGCGGCGCGCGCTTCGCGCAGCACGCGCGCGCGTCCCTGCTCCGAGCTCGTCTCGGCCGACGTCAGGCATTTGAGGGCAACGCGCCGCTCGAGACGCGGATCGTGGCCGAGAAACACCTCGCCCATGCCACCGGCGCCGATCTTTTCGAGAATCTGATATGGCCCGACAGACGCCCTCATCAAGGACCCTATGGTATCCCGATGCCAGTGGATCTTGGCCCTCGGAGCCGGTATCCTCGCGCCCATGACGCCACGCCGCTTTACGTCCATCGTCATCCTGCTGCTGTGTGTCGCGGGGGCGTCGGCCGCCTCGCGGCCGCAGGCGCAGCCGCGCGCCGATTCGGTCGTCGCGATCAAGGGCGCGACGATCCTCACCGCGACGAGAGGCACAATCCCGAACGGTACCATCGTGCTGCGCGGCGGCAAGATTGCCGCGGTCGGCGCGAACGTGCCGATCCCGGCGGGCGCCGAAGTCGTCGACGCGACCGGCAAGTTCGTGGCGCCGGGCATCATCGACTGCCACTCCCATATCGCCGCCGACTCGATCAACGAGGGCGGCACGACGGTGAGCTCGATGACCGGCATCGAGGACGTCTTCGATCCGACCGACGTCAACATCTACCGCGATCTGGCCGGCGGGGTGACGGCCGCGAACGTGCTGCATGGCAGCGCAAACCCCATCGGCGGGAAGAACTACGTCATCAAGCTGCGGTGGGGGAAGACGCGCGCCGAGGAGTTTGCGTTCGAAGGCGCGATGCCCGGCATCAAGTTCGCGCTCGGCGAAAACCCGAAGCGCCGCGGCGGCGGCGCCGGCGTGCCGCCGGGCAACGCGCCCCGGTATCCGGGCACGCGAATGGGCGTCGAGTACGTGATCCGCGACGCGTTCACCCGCGCGAAGGCGTACCAGAAGGACTGGCAGGACTACGACCGGCGCAGGAGAGCTGGCGAAAGCGTCGTCGCGCCGCGGCGCGATCTGCAGCTCGAGCCGCTCGTTGAAGTCCTCGAAGGCAGGCGGCTCGTCCACGCGCACTCGTACCGTGCGGACGAGATCCTGACGCTGCTCCGCGTTGCCGACGAGTTCGGCTTCAAGATCGCCACGCTGCAGCATGTCCTCGAGGGCTACAAAGTGGCGAAGGAGATTGCCGCACACGGCGCCGGCGCCTCGACGTTCGCCGACTGGTGGGGCTACAAGATAGAAGCGATCGACGCCATCCCGTACAACGCGGCGCTCATGACGAGAAAAGGCGTGGTGGCGTCGATCAACTCGGACGATCCGGAGCTGTCGCGGCACCTCAATACGGAAGCGGCCAAATCCATCAAGTGGGGCGGCCTCAGCGATGACGAAGCGCTCGCGCTGGTCACCATCAATCCCGCGAAGCAGCTGCGCCTCGACAACAGAGCCGGCTCGCTCGAGGTCGGCAAGGACGCCGACGTCGTCATTTGGAATCATCATCCGCTCAGCTCGTACGCCATCGTCGACCGCGTCTACATCGACGGGCAGAAGTATTACGACCGGCAGGACGATCAGAAGCGGTTGACCGATCTCGCGCGTGAGAGGGAAACGCTCGTGAATGCGGAGCGCGGCGAGCGTAGGAGTCCGACGACCACCGAGCCTGCGCCGCAGGCGCGGGACGTCGCCGGGACGGCAGGTGTATCGACCGATGGAGCGCGGGGCTTTCAGCCGAGCGTCCCGTCCGCGGCCGCGTCCCACTCGCCTGAAAGGCTCGCGCTCCAGAGCCCTGAAAGGCCCGCGTTCCAGAGACCTGAAAGGCTCGCGCTGCGGGGAGCCGCGAAGGGCGTCCTTGCCATCACGAACGCGAAGATCTTCCCGGTCGCCCGGCCCCCGATCGACCGGGGCACGATCGTGATTCGCGACGGCATCATCGAGAACGTCGGCGCGAACATCGGCGTGCCGTCGGGCGCACGTCTGATCGACGCCGCGGGCGCCGACGTGTACCCGGGCTTCATCGACGCTGAGACCACGATGGGGCTGGAGGATCCGGGCGCGGGCAACTTCAGCGACGCGAATGAATTCCTCGACTTCAACCCGCAGCTCCGCGCGCAGGTGGCGTTCCACAACGACAGCGACGCGATCCCGGTCGCGCGGGCCAACGGCCTCACCACAGTGGCCGTCATGCCGGGCGGCGGCCTGCTCGGCGGTCAGGCAGCCGTCATGGATCTCGACGGCTACACCTGGGAGGAAAGCACCGTCGCGCCGTCGGTTGGCGTCACCTTCCAGTTCCCGCGCCTCGGTGGTGGCGGGCGCGGCGGTGGTCGCGGCGGTCCCGCGCCGGACCGCACCTACGACGACCTGAAGAAGGATCGGGACGCCCAGCTCGATCGGGTGGCGCGACTGCTGGTCGATGCCCGCGCGTACGCGCAGGCCACCGGGCCGAACCGCCGGCGGGACCTCGTCCTGGAATCGCTGGCGCCGATCGCCGACAAGCGGCAGCCGCTCTTCACGCGCGTCGGCACCGAGCAGGAAATCCGCGACGCGGTCGCGTTTGCCGACCGCGTCGGCGTGCGGCTCGTGATTGTGGCGCCCGGCGCGGAAGCGGCGATGGCGGCGGCGCTGCTGAAGGCCAGGAACGTGCCGGTCATCGTGCTGCAGGTCCTGACGCTGCCCACACGGCCGGACCTGGCGCACCAGGCAAGCTACGCCGCGGCCGGCGAGCTGGCGCGGGCGGACGTGAAGTTTGCCATTGCCGTGCAGGGCGAAACGAACGCGCGGCAGCTGCCGTACCACGCTGCGGAGGCGGTCGCGTGGGGACTGCCGCGGGAAGAGGCGCTGAAGGCCCTGACGATCAACGCCGCCGAGATTCTCGGCGTCGCCGATCGCATCGGCAGCATCGAGCCGGGGAAAATCGCAAACCTGTTCATCGCGAACGGCGATCCGCTCGAGGTCCGGACGGCGATCACGCACGTGATCATCGCGGGTCGCGACGTGCCGCTCGACACCAGGCAGCTCGCGCTGTACGAGCGTTACGCGAAACGGCCATGAACCCCTGTCGGAAACGGCCTTTCAGGCCGTCCCGCACGGGCCGATCTGAAGACGGCCCCTGCATTTGAGAATCATGATGAGACGTCGTTGCACGCGAGGGTCATGATGAAACGTCGTTTAGTGGTTGGTCTCTCGCTCGTCGTTCCATTCGTTCTGCGCGCCGATACGCCTGACATCTACGCGATCCGCGGCGCGCGCATCGTCACCGCCGCCGGAGCCCCGATCGAGGGCGGGACGGTCGTGATCCGGCGCGGCATCATCGACGATGTCGGCGCTTCGATCACCGTGCCCTCCGACGCGATGGTCATCGACGGCAGCGGCCTCACCGTCTACCCCGGGCTCATCGACCTGGGCAACACGCGCGCCGCCGATCAGCCGGCGGCGGCGGCGCCGCAGAACCTCCGCACGAGCGCCGAGCTCGAGCGCTGGAAGCGCACGCAGATTCTGCGCCCGCAGGCTCGAGCCGCCGACGTCGTGAAGGTGGACGACGCGGAGCTGACAAATCTCGCGTCGGCGGGCATCACCTCGGTGCTGGCGGTGCCGGCCGGCGAGGTCATCTCGGGCCAGAGCGCGCTGGTGAACGTCGTGGCCCCGGCCGACCAGCCGCAGATTGGCAACATCGTCGAAGGCCGGCGCGGCCTCATCGTCGTCAAGTCGCCGGTCGCGCTGCACGTGTCGTTCCCCGATCGGCCGCGCGCCGCCGCGAACGCGTATCCGGAATCATTGATGGGCGTGATCGCGTTCGTGCGCCAGACGTTCCTCGACGCGCAGCATTATCGCGACGCCTTGCAGAGCCCCGGCGCGGCGAAGCAGGACGATCCCGCGCTCGAAGCGATGCAGCCCGCAGTCGACGGCAAGATGCCGGTGGTGTTCGAAGCGAACGAGGCCCGTCAGATTCTCCGCGCGCTGAAGCTGGCGAAAGAGCTGAAGCTCGAGCCGATCGTCACCGGCGCGCGGCATGCGGACGAGGTCGCCGCGGATCTGAAAGCACAGAACGTGCGCGTGATCTACAGCCTCAACTACCCCCAGCGCCCGCGCGCGCTCGCGCCCGACGCGGACGAACCGATGACGGCGCTGCGCGACCGCGCCGGCGCGCCGAAGACGCCGGGCGGGCTGGCGAAGGCCGGCGTGACGTTCGCCTTCTCGTCCGCGGGCCTCACCGATCCGAAGGACTTCATCAAGAACGCCGCGAAGGCGGTGAAGGCGGGGCTCGCGGAAGACGCGGCGATCCGCGCGCTGACGATGTCCGCCGCGATGATGGCGGGCGTTGGCGATCGCCTGGGATCCATCGAAAAGGGCAAGGCCGCGAATCTCGTCGTGACGGACGGCAACCTCTTCGACGAGAAGACGAAGATCACGCGCGTGTTCGTCGAGGGCCGGTCGATCGCGCTCGAGGCCGCGCCGGCCGGTCGCGGCCGCGGCCGCGGCCTGTAGCGCGGGGCGCTCATCGCCGCGTCTCGAGCCGTGTCCTGATGTTCTTCAAGCTCTCCTCGAGGCTGGCGCGCGCCCGTCGCTCGACGAGCGACTTGCGCAGGCCGCTCAGCCCGCCTTTGAGCGCGTTCGCGCCCGTGCGGTTGGCGTACACGAGGGAAAAGGCGTCCGCCTGCCAGACGGCGTCGCTGGTAATTGCGAGCGCGAGCGACGCGTCGATGTAGCGGCTCGAGTACACGTCCTTGGTCGTCATCACACACAGGCGGTCCGAGGGACACACGATCGTCACGTGGGTGACGGTGATGAAGGGGGCCACGCCGAATTTCTCCTTCGACCAGTAGAGAAAGTCCTCTGCGTCGGCCAGCCGTACCGCCGGAAAACGCCTGAGATGCTCGTCCAGACCGGGCACGAGCGCGCCGACCGCGGGCGTGTGCTCGAGCACGCTCTCGAACGCCTCGACCGGCCGTATCGCTGTGTCGCCGTCGTCGTACTGCTGAAAGCGGCCGGGCGCTCCAGAGACGTATGCCGTGACGTCGGCGAGCAGCACCTGCTTGAACCACGCCGCCGCCTGCTCCTGCGCGTCGGGCGCCTTGAGGTCGATTTCCTGCGGCACGCGGCGGATCAGGTCGGCCGGCAGGCGGATGCCGCAGCCGTGCAACCGGCAGCTCGACGCATCGAAGTCGTCCCGGTCGACCGTGAGTCCGGCCAGATCGCCGAGTGCCGGCGGATTGCTGAACCGACCGATTTGCAGCACGCCGGGACCCTTCTTGAAGCGGACGATGTCGCGGGCGGCTGCAAGGAAGGCGGCTTTCTGCGCGCGGATCCTCGCCGCGCCGGCGACGCCGAATTCCCCTGGCGTGTGCGCGTCGAGGTCGTGCTTGACGATCCGGCCGCGCTGCAGATCCGCCAGCTCGCCCGCCGAGAATCTCAGGAAGCGCGTGAGCACGCCGCGCACGCCGGCGTCGAGATCGGGCTGCTGCGCGGCAGCGCGGAGGACCGTTAGGAGCGCGACGACGAGCGTGGCTGCCCCGCGCGTGAGCCTCATTTCCTAAACGTGACCGCGCCGGCCCTGGCGAGGAGCTCGATGTATTCCGCGACGGCTTTCAGATCCAGCGGCTCGAACTCCGCGCTGACCGCGTCCCGGATCTCCCCGACCGACCGGACGCCGTCGATGAAGTTCGCGACTTCGTACGTGAGGTCGTCGCTGCGCGGCAGGCGGCTGATGGCCGTCGAGGTCGACCTGCCGGCGCCGGCTCTGTCGAGCACCCACTCGCCGTCCGGCGCGAGCGGCCCCCTCACGCTCGCGTTGCGCACCGGGACGCGCGGGTCTGTCGACGGGCGGTGAAATCCCGCGCGTGCCAGCTGCTCTGCGCCCGTACGCGGCATGAACGTCAGGAGGATCGACGTCGCGGTCCGGGCCAGCCCCGCGCTCAACTCTGCGGCGTCTGGCGCGTCCGGCCTCGATCCAAGCCCGAACCGCTCCAGCGATCGCAGGCGCCGCTGCTCGCGCAGGACACCCTGCGCCACGATGGTTGCGGCCTCGCCGACGTGGGCCGGATTGGACGCCATCGCGGCCGCGCGCCGTCCGTCCTCGGCGAGGCGCTCGTGGGCGTTGGCGTAGCTGAGACGCAGCAGCGACGCGCCGCGGTCGGGCATGGTCGCGAGGTAGTAGCCGCTCGCGGCCGCAATGAAGGCCGACCGTTTGATCTTGGTCGGCTCGATGTTGTCCGCCAGATCGCCGGTCGTGTGGATGTAGATGTCCGGATGATCGCGCAGGTAGATCGACGGGATGCCGAACCCGCCTTCCTGGTAAATCCAATGGTCG
>WNEY01000333.1_pt1 | contig 28129 bp, 21 predicted proteins | sample 5400531 | NCBI WGS metagenome assembly WNEY01 (sample SAMN13153338, study PRJNA577476) | soil metagenome | isolation source: 200 cm saprolite under Douglas fir tree site 1 | place: USA:California | collected 2015-04-18
CGCGACCCTCGTCTGTTTCGTTCGCACGGGGTCAGCTCCGCTGGTGGACACCTCAAAACGCCGAGTAATGCCGAGCGGTTGGTACGCGAATCTTCGTTACTAGGCGGCCGCTGTACGGCTGCTAAGACAGCTTCTAAAGCCTCATCGGCAAAAACTTGCTTCATTTCTTCAGAACGCGGCTTTAGAAGATGTCGAGCGTGTTCACATTTTCCGGACACGCTCCTAGCGCGGAGTGTATTCACCTCGCCCCCCGCGAGGTCCGACAGGAGTCCCGTCCGCCTTCGTAAACGAAGCGCCTGTGATGCCGTGCGAGCCTGGGGCTCGAGACGGATTTCCCGCGACCTTGACGGCCGCGCCAATCGGGAGCGCGTCTTTCGTCCATGCCATCGACGGCACCCCGCCCATTTCGATCTGCCACTCAATCTTCTGACCTTTGTCGTCGGCCGATTCGAGGAACACCCACGAATGCGGGTTCCTCACGAGGACTCTCGTGACGGTCCCCTGAGCCTCCACGCGCTTCGACTCGTCGTACGCGACTGCGGCCGAATGATGGGCCACAATGGGCGTCACGGTTACCAGGCATCCGACGGCCAGCACCGATGCAACTGAAATCCGCAATCCACCTGTCATGAGGAAATCCTCCTTTGTCACTGATTGTCTCATTTGTACTTCGGCGGAATGAACTGCACCGACAGCCGTGCCGCTTCGGGATCGCAATCAAATGCTTTCAGCTTGTACCCCTTCGGCGCCGGCAACCATCGCATCGTGTACGAAGTCGGCTTCCTCAGGAACATCGGATCTTCAACGGTGACGGTGGCCTTCAACTGGTCGCCGTCGCGCCAGTAGCGCTCCGTCACCGTTTTCTGCTGGGACGATGGAATCCCGTTATAGTCGTCAAATCCGGTGATGTCGAACACGTAGTGAGTGGTTTCCACCAGCAGCGCATTCGATTCGTAGTGACCGACCGAGAATCCTTGAACCCCGTAATCGCGGGAGGTGGGCTGTCGTCCATCGAGCCACACCGTACGGAGCTGATCGTCTTTCTCGTAGCGAAGCAGGACCCGATCCGGCCACTGCACGAGCTCCATGTAGAACGGGTCGAACTCGAGCGCCGGCGGCGTGGACGGCTGGCAGTCGTATTTCGGTGAGAGCGGCTCATCGAATATCTTTTGGAAGGCCAGGGCTCTCTCATTCAGCACCGGAAAATTCGACACGTAGTTCTTGTCCGCTGGCGTGCCGTCGGGAAGGATCGTCCCCTCGGGCACGGTCCGAGCCCAGGGAACAGTCGGACCGTTGGTCGGATGCGCGCGGCGCGTCCCATCCCATACGCCAGAGAGGTCCGGAACGGCGGCCGCCGTCGGGGCTGACTGCGCTTTCAAGGCGGGGAGCGCGTGGCCATCCATGGCCATCAGCAGCACTGCGCCCGCAACTATCCCGAAACATCGTGTTGGAGATAACCGGCTGATCGTGCTTCTCATGGTTGCTCCTCATTCAGGGTCGGTGCACGACGTTTTTCCTGGACCCTCATTCAATGGTCGGCCAGCGGAAATCGACGTGAACTCTAGCACACGAGAACCATCCTCGTGGCCGTCGCGCACGGATGCGCACGCCTCGAACCAGATTGCGGCGGAGCAGCTGCGTCTGGGCTTGAATCGCGTGCCGGGCGAGCTACCGCGGGGACTTCGCCGAGCTCGGCACCCGGCGCGTCGCGCTAATGCTTCGCATCGTCGGTAAGAAGCAGAAAGTAAAGAGCTCGCAGTTAGCGGCGCCTGTTCACTTCTTGGTCTTCTCGTCGTAAGGAGCGCCGGTGCCGGCCGAGCCGAGAAAGAGCGTCTGTCCGTTCGGCAGCGTGACGTCGCGACCGTTGACTCTCAGAGACCCATCCTTGGACTGATATCCGTCGACCGTGACCTCCGTGCCGGCCTGCAGCGACTGCTTCGTAAACCCCCGCCGGTACAGCGTGTTCGGCGTGCCGGCTTCCACCATCCACTCTTCCACGCTGCCGTCGGCCTTCTTCACGTCGACGTAGATCCAGGCGTGAGGGTTGACCCAGACCATCTTCGTGACGACGCCCTTGAACTTGACCGGCCGCTTCGCGTCGAACTCCGCGCCGAAGGCATGATGGGCGACCACCGGCCTCGCCGTCAGCGCGGCGAGGAGGCCGAGACCAGCAACGACAACGCACCACTTCGTCCTCATTGCACTCACCTCTTGCCTTCGCCGTTCTTTTCGCGCGTGCGCGCGCCACTCAGGAGGTGCACGATATCGAAATTGTCTTCGTGACACGCGTACTCGTACATCTGCTCGGCGGGATCGATTTTGGTCCACGGGATCATGGCGGTCCACGGTTTGGTCCAGGTCGTCGGATCCTCGACCGTGAATTCGTAGCGGATTGCGTCGGGGGCCACGCGCGTCAGGCGCTCCGTGATTTTGTAGCTCGCGGGATTCGCCCCCTGGAACACCACGCCATCGTCGGACCGGAAGTTGGTCGTTTCAATGACGAGCGTGTTGCCGTCGAAGCGGCCGCGCGTGTCGCCCAGCCATTGGCGCAGGTTCTTGCCGAGGTGCGGCCGGCCGTCGAGCGGGATGATGCGCGCGCTGTGGATCATCTCCGGCGCGATCACGACGAACCCCGGACTCTGGAAGATCTGGAAATCATTGTTGTAGATCGTCGGCAGGTAAGGCGGTGAATCGGTGCGAATGATGCACCGGACGGGCAAAGACATTTCCTCGGGGCTGTACGGCATGCCGGCGGCGAAGCGCGCATTCGCGTCCGCGCGGGCGGCTCGCGCCTTCTGCCGCTCGGGGCTGAGGGGCACCAGCGGAGGAATTCTTCCATCGGGCGGATCCACGATCAGCGAGGTGCGTCGGTCGCCGGTGATCTTCAGCCTGCGCGCGTCCATCCAGTGGTCGTTGTACGCGCGGTTGACGTCGGCCTCGGGCCCTCCATCGCGTCGATCGCGCGTCAGATCGAAGGCGAGCTCCTGCTGGAACTCATTGGCTTCCTCGTCGGAGAGCACGTCTTTGCCGGCGCGTGAGCTCGGGCGTTGCAGCGGCGTGCTGGTCGCGTCGTTCCAGACGCCTTGCAGATCCGGATCGCCCCACGACGTATGAGTCGGGGTCCACGCCTTCTGCGGCGCAGGCAGCTTCCGGGCGGGCTTCGACGCCGCGGCAGACGCGGGCGCGGCGGGGGAGGCCGGTTTTGCCGGCGGCGCCTGTCCAGCGACTGCGGGTAGCGCGACAAGCCAAATCCCGACCGCCAGGAGGGCCATCGACGTTCGCAATCGGTATTTCATATGAGGCCTGCTTTCGTCTCTCGCCTGATCCGTCACGGCGTTTTCCGAAACCTCCCGAACAACAGCTCTTCGGTCCAGGGCACGCACTTGAACTCCAACTGCTGCACGCCCTTCTCCATCCGGCGATAGAGCGGAAAGCTGATCTTCCAGGGCCGTGTGAAGACCTTCGGGTCCTCGATCGTCGCTTCGTACATCAGGTGATACGGACTGACCGGCGTGTACCGCTCGACGACGTGAAGCGAGTCGCTGTGATAGTTTCCCGCGCGATCGAACCACGTCTCCTCGCGCTGCCCTGTGACGTCGACCACCAGCGTGTCGCCCTCCCAGCGTCCGCGCGACCATCCCATCCACGAGTCGGTCGGCGCGTCTCCCTTCCAGTTCATCCGAATGGTGCGTGTCGCGCTTGTGAATTCGTACGCGATCAAAATGTAGGGGCTCGACCCCTGGACGATCTGAAAGGGAAACGGCATGTACGTCGCACGGGGCACGCCGGGCATATAGCACTTGAATTCCGGATCGCCGAGGTCGTGCCATTTCTTGTCGTTGCTGACGTCGACTTTCATCCGGTTCTCGAGGTTCTGTGTCCTCCTGGCGAGCGCCGACTTCTGGTACGGAATCTCCCCGCCCTCCACGATGCTCTGTCCCGCCGGCCATCCGCCGTAGGCACCCAGCAGCTCCGGGTGCGGTCCTGACTGCGCCTCGTGGTCGTCGAGGTCGATGTTCGCGGTCACCAGCGCCTGCCACAGACCGTTCAAGTCGGGATGACCATCGGCCAGCCGCGGCGCCTTGTAGGGAGGAAACGGTCTGGCGGGAGACGTCTGCTGACCGGCGGTCGCCGCGACGCTCAGACCGGCGGCGATGAGGGCGCCCGTCACTCCAAGCATCATCACGCGTCTGGACAGGTTGCGCACTTGATACAGTCCTTCAGTAACCTCGCTTCGCCCCAAACCCGCCGCCGCACCACGTCCGCGAGCCATCGCGGCGAACCGAGGAAGCCTGCTCCAGGCGCGAGGATACCGCCTTTCGAAGATGTCTGCGGAATTGTAGCACCAGCTCCTGGTTCGAACATCAATCAGATCGTGGGTCTGTCCGTCGCTCGGTTCGTGATCCTCGAGACCGCCTGACGCCCGACCAAGGTTCTTGACACGCCGGTCGCACAAGCCGATCATCCGCGCTGTTCAGTGCCAATCGTCTGACGCAAGGAGGCGGCTATGGACAAACGCGGATGCATCTCTAAGGAATTCAGCAAAGCTCGCCGCTGTTTCTCGGGGAAGGCCCACACCCGGTTCGGCAGCGAAAGGACTTCGACGCTGTCTCGTCCCGGTGCCCGGACGGGGATCTTCCTGGTTGCCTTCTCGATCCTTGGTCTCGCGCTCGAACAATCGACCCGGGCGTTCAACTACGTCGTCGACGCCAACGGCACCTACTGGGGTATCCAGGATGCGGCCTCACCGCGCGTCGACACCGGGAGCATCCGTGCCACGCAGGTCGCGCCGGCGGGGCAAAGCGGAGCGTTCAGCACATCGATCAACGGCTTCGGCGGCATCAAGGTGCTCGTGCAGACGCCGCGGGCTCCGCGTTTCAACGGCGAGCTGATGCGCGGCTTTGGTTTGGAATTCAATGGGGTCGATCGCTTCGCCACGACCCAGTCCGTCGACCTGGGTGGTGTCACCATCTCGCGTTCGGTGCACGTCAACCGCAGCGCGAACTGGGGGCGGTGGCTCGACACTTTCACCAACACCACGAAAGATCCGCTGACGATCAAGGTCGCCTTCGGGGGCCAGTCGGGCATCGGCGCCGCAGGCGCCAACTCGAGCGCGATCGTCAACACGTCCAGCGGCGACACGCTGGTCACCGCAGCCGACGCGTGGGTCGAGGCCGCGACGCCGCTGGCAGGCGACACGCCGGTCGGCGGCCCGCAGGCGACGGTGATCGGGACGCCGAGTCCATTCAGTGGGGCGATGACCTTCGCAGGCAGCTGGTTCTTCGATACCTTCAATAACCCGCTGACGTACTCCGGCCACGAGGGGAACTTTCAGGGATACGTAAACACGCTCACGCTGCCTCCCGGCAAGAGCAAGTCGGTCCTGCACTTCATCGTGCTCGGCCCGCTCGTCACGGCGACGACCTCCGCCGGAGCGCGCGTGGCGGTTGAAGCCACCGCGAGCAGCCTCGCCGCCGCGCCCGAGATCAGCGACCTGACGACGGCAGAGATTTGCTCGATTGCCAACTTCAACATCGCATCGCTGACGATCAGCGGCTTCAGCTACGACTCCTGCGCGGGCAAGAAGATGGGCGTCGTTGCGCAGGCTCCGGCGCCGAACGCCAGGAAGCCGCACACCAGCGCGAAGTACGACGTGGTCGAGAAGACGATCGGCCAACTCCGACGCGACATGGAGCGCGACCGCACGACTTCGCAGGAGATTACGCGCGCGTATCTCGACCGGATCGAGTTCTACGACCAGGGTCAGTTCGGATTCCATGCGTACGAAATCGTCGCGACCGACGCGATGGCCCAGGCCAGGGCCGCTGACGCCGCTCGCAAGGCGGGCAAGACGGGCCCGCTGCTGGGCATACCGATCGCGGTGAAGAATCTCTTCGACACCTTTGACATGCCGACGACCAACGGCAGCATGACGTTCGCGGGATTCCGCCCGGCGCACGACGCCTTCCAGGTCGCAAGGCTGCGCGAGGCCGGCGCGGTCATCATCGGCAAGGCGGCGTTGGAGGAGTACGCCACCAGCGGCAACTACTCCAACGACGCGTGGGGGCAGGTGTGGAACGTGTTCAACCCGTCGAAGTCGGCGATCGCATCGAGCGGCGGCTCGGCCAGCGCTCTGGCGGCGAGCTTGGCCGCGGGGGCGCTCGGATCGCAAACCGGCGACTCGTTGTACGGCCCCGCGAGCGGGGCGAGCCTCGTGACGCTGCGCGGCACCGACGGCCTGGAGAGCGGCACCGGGGTCATGCCGCTGGTGTACCTGACGGACTTCGGTGGCGTGATGGCGCGCTCGGTCTCGGACCTCGCCGACATGCTCGACATCGTGGTCGGCACCGATCCCAACGATCCCGCAACGGTGCCGGCCGACGAGCGCGCCCCCGCGGACTGGCGCTCGGTGCTGGACGTCCACGCTCTGGAGGGCAAGCGGATCGGCTACATCCCCTCGGTGTGGGTCGATCCGTTCTTGACGACAGGCACGACCAACGCTGAGAAAGCTGCGCTCAAGTACCTCGTGGATGCCGGCGCGACGATCGTCGAGATGGGCGTGACCGTGGGCGGCACCGACACGCCGCCGGCGCCCCTCGCGCCGCCCGGCGACATCCGCTCGGAAGGCTGGAGGCTATATATCGACAGCCATCCGGAGCTGGTGACCCAGGGCTTCTCGATCTTCACCGCGGTCGACGTGAATTGCTCGCAGAAGAAAGTCGCCTACGTCCGCGCTGAGGCGAGCACCTGCTCGCTGGCGCCGGCACCTCGGTTGACGGCGGCCCAGATCCAGGCGTTTCGGGATTATCGGCTGGGGCGCCAGAACACCGCGAAGACGTGGATGGATACCGCGGGCGCCGACCACCTGGGCGTTGACGCCGTCGTCTACCCCGGGCTGTTGAGCGACATCAGCCTCAACGACGGAGGCGGCAGCAAGGCAAGCTTCGGTCGCCGCGACACGCCGGGGGCCGCGAACGGCATTCCGACGGTCGTCTTCCCCGCCGGATACAACGACCATGGACAGCCGATCAATATCCAGCTCCTGGGACGGGCGTGGGATGACGGCAAACTTGTCGGCATGGCCTACGCGTTCGAGCACCTCGCCAACGCCGCCGGCAACGGCCACGTCGCCGCGAGCACAGCGCCGGCGCTCCGCCACGAACGGGACGATGACGATCATGGCGATGGTAACGGCGACGAAGGCAAGGGCGATGACGGTAAGAAAGATGGCGGTAAGAAGGACGACGTCAAGAAGGGCACGGACGACGGTAAGAAGTAGCTGACACTCGTGGGACTGATCGTCACAGGCCCGCCAGGAAAGGAACACACCATGACTCGACTGCTGCCCGTGTGTATCGCAGTGCTGACGGCCGTTGGACTCGCCGCTCAGGCCCCTGCTCCGCAGCGCCCCGATCCGCGGTCCCTCCGCTTGCGGGGCGACCGGTTCAAGCCGCTCACCTACGACGCGATGACGCAGGCGCAGAAGACCATGATCGACCATCTGCTCTCGGGTCCCCGGGCCGGGGCGGATGGACCGTTCAACGTTCTGCTGCGCAGCCCCGAGATGGGCGACCTCGCGCAGCAGTTCGGGGCATCGACGCGCTTCAACTCCTCCGTGCCTCGGAAGTTGAACGAGCTGGCGATCATCATCGTGGCGCGCCACTGGACTTCGCAGTTCGAGTGGCAGGCGCACCATCGCGCGGCGCTGCAGGCGGGCCTCAGCCCGGCCATCGCCGACGCGATCGCCCAAGGGAAGCAACCGACCGAGATGCAAAAGGATGAGGAAGCCGTCTACAACTTCTGCTCGGAGTTGCTCAACACGAAGCAAGTCAGCGATGCGACGTTTGCCGCCGCCAGGAATGCAGTCGGCGAACGCGGCGTCGTGGATCTCATCGGGGTGATGGGATGGTACCACACGGTGTCGATGCTCCTGAACGTCGACCGCTATCCGCTGCCGGATGGTGCACGGCCGGAGCTGAAGCCCCTCAAGTAGCCCCCACGGCCTTTGCAAGGAGCCGTTCGTCTCGACGCACCGCGCTGAAGACTCACAAAACGTTTCCGAGCTGCTTGCCAAGGCGTGAGCGATTTGGTAGAACCGTCCGACCCGCAAGGAGGGCTGATGGCGAGAACTGCCGCGAAAGGACTGAGCACGGACAGATTGAAGAATCTCGCGCGCCGGGGCGCAGAGGTGGCGCTCGAGGAACTCCGCGCCGAGATTGTTGCGATCGAGCGAACCTTTCCGGAACTGCGTCTCTCGGCGCGGCGCCGTGCGCTGGGCCGATCTGTGAGAGCGGCGACGAGTCGGACGCGCCGGATGTCGGCAGCGGCACGCAAGGCCGTATCCGCGCGGATGACAAAGTATTGGGCCGAGCGCCGGAAGGCGAGGGCCAAGGTGGCGAAGTAAGCTAGAGCCCTTCCAGCCGCGCCTCGGCGTCGCCAAAACGATCGAGCTTCACGCCCATGCGGTCCATGATCGACAGGTACAAGCCACACAACTTTCGATTGGCGTCGCCTTTATACAAGTAGTCCAGCGATCGGCCGGTCTCGAGCGTTCCGCCCAGACCGCCGGCCAGGACCACCGGCAGCTTCATGTTGTCGTGCTTCCAGCCCGCCCACATGTTCGAGAGCCACAGCAGGCAGCTGCTGTCGAGCACCGTACCCTCGCCTTCGGGCATCGCGTCCAGCTTTCCGGCGAGGTACGCGAGCTGGCTCAGGTGGAAGCGCGCGATGCGCTCGTAGCCGTCCGACAAATCGTCATGCGACGCGGAGTGGTGTCCGTCGCGCACGTCGAGGAACGGATAGTACAAGGACGACAGGTCGCGCGCGAGCAGCAGCGAGGCGATGCGCGTCTTGTCGGTCTGGAACGCCAGCGCGATGATGTCGCACATCAGGCGCGTGTGCTCGCGAAGATCCTCGGGCAACCCGTTCTGCGGGCGCTCCATCGTGAACAGCGGCCGCCCGTTGTGTCTGGCGAAGTCGTCCGCCTTGTCCAGGGCGTCGCGCATGGGCTCGATCCGCTTCTCCACCTCGCGCACGCTCGTCAGATACTCGTCGAGCTTCGCCTTGTCGGCCGAACTGACGGATCGACCGAGACCCTGTGCGCACTCTTTCACGCGGTCGAGGATGCTTTGACGGCGAAGGCTCCCGCGATTCTCGAACAGGCTGTCGAACGCCAGCGATGGATACACCTGGATTGGCACCGGCGAGCCATCGCTCTGCCAGGAAATGTGTGAGCTGTACGCCATCGAGAAGTTCGTCTCGTGATACCCGGTCAGGGGCTGTTCGCACGCCAGCACGAGGCTCGGCTGCGGCATCTCCTGCCCAAGGCGCTTCGCGAGGACCTGGTCGATGGTGATGCCTGCCCGGATGCCGGGGCCCTTCTGAATGGGAACGCCGGAAAGAAGGTTGCCGGTCTGGCCAGGGTGAATCCCCATCCCGACGGCCGGCTTGTTGAAGAGACCGTTGATCACATTGATCTTCGACTTCAGCGGCTCCAGCGGCCAGAGGCTCCTGCTCAACGTCATGTCGGCGCCCGACCCCTTGGCCCACCAGTGATTCCCGTTGATGCCGTTGCCCATGAACAGGACGGCGAAGCGCCTCGGGAACGTGCTGCCCCACGCCGGCAGTGATTCCAGCCAGGGGAGCGCCATGGCGACGCCGACGCCGCGGAGCACGGTTCGTCTGGAGATACCGCTCATGCATTCACCTCGAGCCTGCAGCGCCGCGCCTGCGAGGAAGCGAACCGGTCTGTGTCTCGTGCGCTCTGTGGTTGTCTTCCTCGCACGACGTTCACTCCGGCGGCGGGAGAAACTTCACGCACACCGGCGACGGCGCGTGGGCGAAGACGCCTGATGGTTTCAGTCGGCCATTCCCCGCATCAATCCGCGCCACAAGCAGGGTATCCGAATCCTGATTCGCGATCGCCAGATGTCTGGCCGAGGGTTCGATCCCGAAGTGCCTCGGCTTGAACCCGCCCGTGCCTTGTTCCTCGACGTAGGTGAGCGTCCCTTTGTCCGGTTCGACGTTGAACAGCACGACGCTGTTGTGCCCGCGATTCGACGCGTAGAGGTATTTCCCCGACGGGTGGATGTCCACCTCGGCGCCGCTATTGGCGCCGTCAAAGTATTCCGGCAGTGTCGAAACGGTTTGCAATTCCTTCAGGACCCCGGCGGCCGAATCGTACGCGAAAGCGGTGATCGTGGAGCTCAGCTCGTTGACGACGTACGCAAAGCGGCCATCGGGGCGGAAGACCATGTGTCTCGGGCCGGCGCCGGGTTTGAGCTGCACAAACGGCGGATCGTGCGGAGTCAATTTCCCGTGCGCCGCGTCGAATCGATAGGTGAGGACCTTGTCCAGCCCAAGGTCGCACACGAACGCGAATCGATTCGCGGGACCCAGCGTCACGCAGTGCGCGTGCGGGCCCTTCTGGCGTTCGGGATGGACACTCTTGCCGGTGTGCTGCACGACATCGCTGGCCGCGCCGAGTCGCCCGTCAGACGCGACCGGCAAGACGGACACGCTTCCGCTGCCGTAGTTCGCGACGAGCAGATTCCGGCGTTCCTTATCCAGAACCAGGTGACACGGGCCCGTGCCCATCGACGGCCGCTGATTCACGCGCGCCAGCATGCCCGTCGTGGGATCGATCGCAAACGCGCTCACCGCGCCGGTCGACTTGCCTTCGAACTCGTTGAGCTCGTTCACCGCGAAAAGCACGCGGCGCTTCAGGTCGAGTTCGATGAACGAGGGATTCGGTGTCTCGGCCGCCAGGCCGAGCGGAACCAGCGTGATGTTCTGCGACACCTCGAGGTTCTCGGTCTGCAGCCGGAAGAGATAGATCCCCTTGCTCTTCGATCCCGTGTACGTCCCGACATAGACGAAAGTGGGAACCGCCACGTCGCCGCTCCCTTCGGGTGGATGCGCACCCTGGCGCGAGTCAGGCGCTCCAAGGTTCGGCGCGCCGAGCGCGCCCATACTACAACTGTGTTAGGCTCTCCGACCACTCACGACGTCCAGCGCAGCGACAATGGTCTCAGGAGGTTGCCGCCGATGGAGCGAATGTTTCTCCCTCACGTGGAGCAGAATCCCCAACCGGGGCCGTATCGTGACCTGATTCAGATGATGCAGCGGCACGGAAGCGACTATCCGCAGATCTGGCATCTGTTCGCATACCTTCCGGCGGCCACCGAGCACCTCGCGCGGTTCACGCAGGCGATGCTTCGCGGCCCATCGCCGCTCAGCCCCGGCATGCGCGAGCTCATCGCGGCGTACACATCGCAGCGAAACGATTGCCCGTTTTGAATCAAGGCTCACGCCGCAGTTGCGGCGGAGCTGCTGGGCGACGAGGCGCTGGTCCGAAGCGTGCTGGCGGACGTCGAGTCGTCCTCACTCGACGATCGGCACAAGGCCCTGTTTCGATTCGTCGACAGGGTGAATCGCGACTCGCCGCGGATCACTCCCGCAGAACTGGACTCGCTGCGCGCCGCCGGTTGGACCGACGAGGCGATCTATTTCGCCGTCACCGTTTGCGCGCTCTTCAACTTCTACAACCGGTGGATCGATGCCACCGGCGTCCACGCCATGTCGGACGAGGCGCACCGCGAGGGAGGGAAACGCATGGCCGTGCAAGGTTACGCGCGGAGTTGACGAGGGCCCGCACCGCATGCCGCGAATCAAGACGGCTGTCTGGAACCTCTCGCGCCGACCTGTCCGTGAACGGCTTGTCCCGCTCCAATCGGCGGGTCGGTGACGTCGCTCGCCCGCTTGGCGGCGTCGATCCGCTCGACGTTTGCGTCGTACGACAAGTTGGGGCTCGCCGGAGCCTGCGCCGGAGGATATCGATGCGTGCCGTACACCGGGTACGCTTCGGTACGAAGGTGCGCGAGCATCGCATGCCCGCGCCGCGTGGATCGCTCGTGCCTGAGCGCCGAAATGTCGATCGGCGCGACGACGATCCGTTCGCCTGGTCCCGCGGAGGCTTCAGCCAGCATGCGTCCTTCGAAATCGACCACCTGGCTGCCTCCCGGCCACGAGTACGGAGGGTATCGGCTGAGGCTCGCGCCCTGGTTGGCGGCGACCACGTAAGCGGTGTTCTCGATCGCGCGTGCGCGGTTGATCGTGGTCCACCAGTTCATCGGCTCGGTGGCGCCCCACGGATCCATGTACGCCGACACCCGCGCCAACACTTCCGCGCCGTTCGCCGCAAGCTGCCTGATCGCCTCCGGAAAGAGCCAGTCGTAGCAGATGGCGCAGCCAACGCGGCCGATCTCCGTGTCGGCGACCGGGAACAGCGGCTCGTCGTAGCCGGGAAGATCGTGCGGGCTGGCATGCACCTCATAGGGGATCCACGGATTGACCTTGCGGTACCGATACAGGATGCCTCCGGGTCCGACGAGGCACGTCGTGTTGAACACGACGCCGGGCCATGCCGGATCCTGTTCAATCATCGAACCGCTCTGGATATACACGTCGTGCTCGCGCGCCTTGCGTTCGAGCCGATCCGTATGCTCGTTCGGAATCGGCACGGCCAGCTTGTCGGCGAGCTCGACGGCATCCGCGAACACCGGCGCTGAATGTGCGAACTCGGGAAACACAATCAACCGGACCGGCAGAAACGGCCGGCTCCCGGCCACCGCGTGGTCGATCATCGCGAGCATCCGGTCGGTATTCCCGCGCATGTCGCGCCGATCGAGCGGGTTGGGCAGGTCGGTCTGGCATGCCGCGACAGCGTATCGGATATGTGACATGGATCGACCGCGTCAGGCGTCCTCGAAGTCTACCAGCACCAGTGAACGTGCGGTAATCTGACGATGAATATGTGTCGTCGCAACCGCGCGCTGCTGGGGAGCAGTCCGCTGACCGGGCGTCGAACCCTCTTCGTCGTCGGGTGCACGCTGCTGGCCGCATGCATCATCGTGTGCAGGCATCCGGCGGCACAGACGCAGGCGCAGGGCGCGCAGGCGCGGGAACAGGCGTATCGCCTGAACAACGTCGGCGTGGCCCGTCTTCAACAGTACGACTATCGCAGCGCGGGCGAGACGTTCCGGCGGGCGCTGGAGAGCGATCCGGGCCTCGGCGTCACGCGCGTCAACCTCGCGATCGCGTTGTACTACGACAACCAGCTCGACGCGGCTGAGCGTGAGGGGCGCGCGGCCGCCGACGCGCTGCCGGGCGCCGCGCAGCCGCAATACGTGCTGGGCCTCATCGCGCGCGGAGCCGGGCGCGCAGCCGACGCCGCCGAACGGTTTCGACGCGTCCTGGCGATCGATCCCGACGATGTCGGTGCGAAGGTTCAGCTCGGTCAGGTGCTGGTCTCCGATCGCCAGTTTGCCGGCGCGATTGCATTCCTGGAGGAGGCAACGAAGGCGGAACCCTTCAATGCCACGGCCGCATATGGGCTCGCGACCGCGTTGATACGCGCGGGACGCGGCGCCGAAGGGCGCGCTGCCATGGCGCGATTTCAGCAGCTTCACGACAACCCCGCGGCCATCACCTACTCAACGGATTACCTCGGCCAGGGCCAATATGCCGAGGCGATGGTCTCGACCGGGCTCGAGCCGGAGCTCACCGATCGATCCGTGCCCGAGGTCGAGTTCGTGAACGCGACCGACACCATGCTGGACGCCGCAGACGCGTCCTCTAACGGGGCATTGAGCACGACTCTGGATGGCGTCGTGCCGGGCGTCGCACGCGGCGTGTCGCTCGCAGACATCGATGGTGACGGCGATCTCGACCTGCTCTTTGTCTCCGATCGGACCGTCGTGGTGCGACGGAACGAGCGCGGCCGATTTGGCGCCGCCATCGCGTTCAGTACGGAAGGCACGACACCGGTCGGGGTGGTGGCAGGTGACTACGACAACGATGGACGCCCGGATCTGTTCGTGCCGGGTGTTCCGGCCAGCCGGCTGTTCCACCAGGAGAGCGATGGCACGTTCCGGGACGTCACAGAGCGGGCGCTGCCCGGGTCTGCAGGCAGTCCCGCCAGAACGGCGGCCTTCGTCGACGTCGATCACGACGGCGATCTCGACATCGTCGTCGGCGGACTCGACGGCCGGATTCGTCTGCTGCGCAACGACGGCAACGGCAGGTTCACCGACGCCTCGAGCGAGTCGCGGCTTGCCGGCGCCGAGGCGCACGCCGTGGGCCTTGTCCCGACCGATTTCGACAACGACCGCGACATCGATCTGCTGGCTGTGGCTTACGAACGCGCGCCGCTTCTCTTCAGCAACCTGCGCGATGGAACGTTTCGCGATGTCGCGGCAGACGTCGGGATGCCCCCGGCCGCGCGGTACACCGCGGTCGCTGCCGCCGATGTCAACAAGGACGGAGCGACTGATTTCTTCCTGGGTCGCACCGGCGCCGCCGGCCTGCTCGTCATGAGCCATCGCCCGGCGCGTTTCATCACGGTCGCGGCGCCGGACGGCACCGGCGACGCCACCGCCGCGCAGTTCGTGGACTACGACAACGACGGGCTGCTCGACCTGCTCGTGCTCACCCCACCGGGCCCGCGGCTGTTTCGAAACGTCGGAGACGGCTGGGTGGACGTCAGCATGCGCGCAATGAAGGACCAACCAACGCCCGGCGATCCACCGGTAGCGCTCGCCGTCGGCGATCTCGATGGAGACGGCGATGCCGATGTGCTCGTGCGCCTGGCGTCTGGGCGGCTACGCGCCTGGCGCAACGACGGCGGCAGCCGCCACCCGTCACTGCGCGTCAACCTCGTCTCGCGCGTGAGCAACCGAAGCGGCCTGGGTGCAAACGTCGAGCTTGCCGCCGGCAGCCTGCGACAACGAATCGAGACCTCGTCAGCGACGCCCGCGATTGCTCCCGCCGACGTGGTTTTCGGCCTCGGTTTCAGAGCGCGGGCTGACGTCGTGCGTGTGTTATGGCCGGCCGGTATCCTGCAGGCCGAGGTCGATCTGCCGGGTCCGGCATCTGGTTCCGCAGCGGCCGCGTCGCTCTCGATCACGGAGCTGAATCGGAAGCCGTCATCGTGCCCGTTCCTCTTCACCTGGAGCGGATCCCGATTCGAGTTCGTCACCGATTTCATGGGCGGCGGCGAAATGGGCGCATGGATCGGCCCCGGCGAGCACGGCATTCCCGATCCCGAGGAGTACGTGCGGATTCCACGCGGCGGGTTGATGTCGCGCGATGGTCGGCTCGAGCTGCGGGTCACCAACGAGCTGGAGGAGGCATTGTTCGTCGATCGGCTGCGGCTCGTCGCCGTCGCCCATCCGTCCGGCGTCGAGGTGTATCCGAGGACGGGCCTTCGGTCACCCGCCGAGCGGCGGCCTTTCGAGCTGTACACGGTGCGCGCGCCGCATCCGCCGCTGCGCGCGACCGACGATCGCGGGCGCGACGTGCTCGATCGTGTCAGCGCACTCGATCGCCGATCGGTCGACACCTTTGCTCTGGAGCCAATCCAGGGCTACGCGCATGAGCACGCGCTCACCGTCGATCTCGGAGCCGTGGTGCCTGGCGCGCCTGTTCGTCTCCTGCTGACGGGGTGGACCGATTACGCGTTTTCGAGCGACAACGTCGCGGCTCATCAGGCAGGGCTGGTCTTCGCTCCGCCGTCACTGCAGATGCGCGACGAGCGAGGACAGTGGGAGACGGTTGTTCCCGAAATCGGTCTGCCGACCGGCAGGCCCCAGACGATCGTGGTCGATCTGACCGATCTTCTTCGCCGCCGGCAAGCGCGGCGGCCGATATCGAACCCGGAAGTCCGCATCGTCACGACGGCGCGTGTCTACTGGGATCAGATTCTCGTCGACACTTCCCGGCCTGCGCCGTTCGAGACGACGGAGCTGGGTCCGAGTGAGGCGATGTTACGGTGGCGCGGCTTTTCGGCAGAAGTGGCGCCGGAAGGCGCAGCACTGCCGACGTACGACTACGCCCGCGTCTCTACGATTGCTCCCTGGAAAACCCTGCCGGGGCGGTACACCAGACTTGGCGATGTCCGGGCGCTTTTGACGTTGGCCGACGATCAGTTCGTCGTCTCAGCGCCCGGCGACGAGATTGCGCTGGCATTCGACGTGTCCGCGCTCCCTCCGCTACGGGCTGGGTGGGAGCGGACGTTTCTGCTCCACGCCGACGGCTTCAGCAAAGAGATGAACCTCCACTCGGCCAGTCCCGATCGGCTCGAGCCGCTGCCGTTTCATGCGATGAGCCGATATCCTTATATGCCGCCCGAGCATTATCCGCGGACGCGTGAACACGACCGCTACCGCTCCGAATTCAACACGCGCCTGGTGCGTGGCCCCGTGCCGATGCTGGAGCAGGCCTTGCTGCATGCTCCTTACGCTCGCAGCAAGCGATGAACCTGCAATCGCCATCGCTTTGCGGTCTCGATGTGGCCGCGGCGGGGCTCTTGTTATTTGTTGTTTCTGCTCGCTGAAAAAGTCGGGCCGAGGCCCGACTATCTTCTACGATTCTCGGAACAGAGCGATCCAACGCCAACCGTGCGACCGAATACAAAAAGACACGAGGGATCTGTTTAGACATCTTTGAAACCGATTTCAGCTCGACAGCCTGGCCTGCGAGTTGCTCCTCGCCACGCTGCACGCCCACATTTCGTTCTGACGCACTGAGACGACACGGCGAATCCGGTCAGACACGATACGGGTGTGCTGTGCGTGCGTCCGGAGGGGCTTGCAAGGACACTCTTATGCCCCTCCACACACTTCCGCGCGCGATCCACCGGCCGTCGGCTCGGCTGATCCTGGCTCTGGCAGCCGCCCTGATCCTCGCCGGCCTTGATTCGATGCGGCCGTTCCTCCGCGCGCAGACCGGCCCGATCGTGGCCGAGAACAGCTTCCCCGGCAATCCAGCGAGCGAGTGGGACGTCAGCGGCGCCGGCGATCCGTCCATCCAGGGGTTCGCGACCGACATCAGTGTCAACAAGGGGCAGACCGTCTCTTTCAAGGTCAAGACGGACTCGACGATCTACGCGATCGACATCTATCGACTTGGCTACTACGACGGTGCGGGCGCCCGCCTCGTCGCGACGGTGCTCCCGTCGACATCGCTGCCGCAGACGCAGCCCGCGTGCGAGGCCGAAACGGTCGATCCTGTAACCGGTCTCACGCCGGCGGGCATATTGCCGACCGGCCTCGTCGATTGCGGCAACTGGAGCGTCTCGGCGTCATGGTCGACCGCGGACGCGGTCTCGGGCATTTACGTCGCCAAGCTCAAGCGCCTCGACACCGGCGGCGCGAGCCACATCGTCTTCATCGTGCGCGACGATGCGCGTAAGGCCGATGTGATTGTGCAGGCGTCGGACACGACGTGGCAGGCGTACAACCAGTACGGCGGCGGCAGCATGTACTGCGGCGGCCCGGTCACCAATGCGAGCACCGTGTATTCATGCGTGGGCCGCGCGACCAAGGTGAGCTACAACCGCCCGTTCGACACGCGCGCGCACGATCCCCAGAGCTTCGTGTTCAACGCCGAATACCCGATGGTGCGATGGCTCGAAGCGAACGGGTACGACGTGAAGTACATCAGCGGTGTGGACACCGAACGGCGCGCGGGAGATCTGGTTGGCGCGCAGAAGCCGAAGGCGTTCTTCTCCGTGGGCCACGACGAGTATTGGTCGGCGGGGCAGCGGGCCAGTGTCGAAGCCGCGCGCAACGCGGGCGTCAGCCTCGCGTTCTTCAGCGGCAACGAAATGTACTGGAAGACACGGTTCGAAAACAGCGTCGACGGCGCGGGCACGCCGTTTCGGACGCTCGTGAGCTACAAGGAAACGCTCGGCGGGGTCAAACTCGATCCGATGCCCGGCGTCTCGACCGGCACCTGGCGCGACGCGCGTTTCGGCCCGCCGACGGCAGACGGCGGCCGTCCGGAAAATGGTTTGACCGGAACGATCTGGACCGTCAACTCGGGGACGTCGGCGATCGCGGTGCCGGCCTCGATGGCGAACCTGCGCTTCTGGCGGAACACGCGCGTCGCGACGCTCACGACCGGTTCGGCGACGCTCGGGACCAACACACTGGGCTACGAATGGGACGAAGATCTGGACAACGGGGCGCGTCCCAACGGCCTGATTCACCTCTCGTCCACGACGGTCGACGGCGTGGAGAAAATTCTCGACTTCGGCGAGACGGTCGGCGTCGGCACGGCGACGCACAGCCTCACGCTGTATCGGCACGACAGCGGCGCGCTCGTGTTCGGCGCCGGCACGGTCCAGTGGTCGTGGGGCCTCGACGGCAATCACGACCGCGGCGCGGGCGCACCCGATCAGGCGATGCAGCAGGCGACCGTCAACCTTCTGGCCGACATGGGCGCGCAGCCCGGCTCGCTGCAGATTGGCGCCGATCCGACCAGGCCGTTGGTCGCGGCCAGCCAGTCGTCGGATCCTTTCGCGCCAACCTCCATCATCACCTCGCCGGCCGCCGGTGGGACGGTCGGCCACGGCGATCGCGTGACGATCAGCGGTACGGCGTCCGACAGCGGCGGCGTCGTGGCAGGCGTTGAAGTATCCGTCGACGGCGGAGTCAGCTGGCACGCCGCGACGGGCGGCGCGAGCTGGACCTACGACTGGATACCTGGCGCAATCGGCCAGGTGACGATTACAACCCGAGCGACCGATGACAGCGGAAACCGGGAAACCTCTGGCGCCGGTATCGTCGTGTCGGTCGTCGCCGGCAGGTGTCCATGCCCAAGCCTCTGGACATCGACGACGGTTCCACCAGCGCTTGAAGTCGACGACTCCAGCGCGCTCGAGCTCGGCCTGAAGTTTCGCAGCGATGTCGACGGCTTCCTGAAAGGCGTGCGCTTCTACAAGAGCGTGAACAACAACGGCACGCACGTCGGCAGCCTGTGGACGAGCACCGGCACGCGGCTGGCGACGGCGACCTTCGCGAGTGAAACGCCCTCCGGCTGGCAGGAAGTGCTGTTCGACGTGCCCGTCGCGGTCGCTGCGAACACGACGTACGTCGTCTCATACCACACCAACGTCGGACACTACGCGGCCGCCAGCGGGTACTTCAGCAGCCTCGGCGTCGATGCGTCGCCGCTCCACGCGCCGCCGAGCGGCGCAGTCGGCGGCAACGGCTTATACCAGTACGGGCCGACCGCGTTCCCGACGCAGACATTCAACGCGACCAATTACTGGGTCGACGTCGTCTTCGACCGCGCGGGTGATACGACCGCGCCGCTGATTGCCGACGTGGTGGCGACTCCGGTCGACAGCTCTGTCGCGATCGTCTCGTGGACGACGAACGAAGCCTCGACGTCCAGAGTCGACTACTCGACCTCCAGCACGTTCCCGGCGGCAGAGACGCTGACGGTCTCGGATCCGGCGTTCGTCACGGCGCACATCGTGCGGCTCACCGGGCTGCACCCGAGCACGGCCTACTTCTTCCGTGTCCGCTCCGCGGACCGCGCGGGCAATGAGTCGTCAAAGCCGTCCCTCGGTCCGGCGCCGGCGCCGGTTCCGGGTGGACCGACGCCGCCGCCTCCGCAAGGCATTACGATGCCGGGCCCCACCCTGCGCGATACCACGCTGGCGGACTTCAGCACCGGCACGCTGACAGGAACCTATGCGGCGGAGACGGGCGACGGTGAAATCACGCTTGCGCCGGCGGCCGGCACCGAGTTCTCCGGTACGACGATGCCGTCCGGCTGGGCGACGCGCATCTGGAGCGACGGCGGCGGTGCAACCGTCGCCGGCGGCCGCCTGACTGTGGACGGCGCGCGGGTGGCCGCCTGCGTCGACGTCAGCGGCGTGTGCCAGGAGCAGTTCAACCTTGCCGCCGGCACTTCGCTGGAGTTCGTCGCGACCTTCACCGGCGACCCGTATCAGCATTCCGGATTCGGTCAAACGCTCGAGTCGTCGGCCGAACCATTCGCGCTGTTCAGCACATTGTCGGGCGGCTCACTCTCGGTCCGGTCCTATACCGGCGACCTTGCGACTCTCGAGACCGCTACGAATCTCGGGACCACGTTCCTCAATGCGCCGCACCGGTTCCGGATCGACTGGCAGGCGTCGCAGGTCGTCTACTCGGTCGACGGCGTGCAGGTGGCGTCGCACCCGGTAGCGATTGCGGGCCTGATGCGTCCAGTGGCCGCCAGCGACTACAACGCCTTCAGCGGAAACATCATCGTCGACTGGATCCGGACGATGCCGTACGCGGCCTCCGGCACGTTCCTCTCCCGTGTGTTCGACGCCGGCGTGAATGTGGCGTGGACCGGCGTGCAATGGACCAGCACGATTCCGGCTGGCTCGAGCCTGTCGATCACCGTGTGCGCGAGCCAGACGCTGACTTCGAATGGATCTCTTGCCGATCCCGCCTGCGGTGCTGCGTTGACTGCGTCTCCCCAGTCATTGAGCGCCCTCTCGCGCTACGTCCAATATCGGGCCGATCTGACGACGACCGATCCGGCCAATGCGACGCCGGAATTGAGCGACATCACCATGACCGGCTCGCTGGCGCCAAAGCCGGCGCCGGTCACGCCCGTCATCACGTGGGCAACACCGGCCGCCATCACGTATGGGACGCCGCTGAGTGGTGCACAGTTGAACGCGACGACGAATGTGCCGAGCACGGCGGGGACGTTCGTCTACACGCCGGCGAGCGGGACAGTCCTCGCGGCAGGCGAGCACTCGCTCTCCGTGACATTCACGCCCGACGACACAACGCGCTTCACAACGGTGACGGCGAGTGTGGCAACCACCGTGGAGCGGGCGACGCCGACGATCGCGTGGAGCGTGCCCGCCAGCATCACCTACGGCACCGCGCTCAGCGCCACTCAGTTGAACGCGACGGCCAGCGTGCCGGGCGCTCTCGTCTACACGCCGGCCGCTGCGACGGTGTTGTCCGCCGGCGTGGCGCAACCCCTGTCGGTGACGTTCACGCCGAACGATTCCGTCAACTACACGACGGCGACGGCGAGCGTGGCGATCACGGTGATGCAGAAGACGCCGACGATCGCCTGGAGCGCGCCCGCCACGATCATCGCCGGCACCGCGCTCAGCGCGGCGCAGCTGAACGCGACGGCGAGCGTGGCCGGGAGTTTTGCCTATACGCCCGGAGCGGGAACGGTGTTGCCGGCCGGGCCGGCGCAGCCGCTGTCGGTGACCTTCACGCCCACCGACACCAACTCCACGACGGCGGCGGCGACTGTGCCGATCACGGTGCTGGCGATCATCTCCGCGTCCGACCTGTCGATTACCGAAGGCAATGCCACCGGCGCGACGAAGCAGGCCTGGGTCACGGTCAAGCTGTTGCAGAAGAGCACGGCGTGGGTGAGCGTGAATTACACGACATCAGACGGCACGGCGAAGGCGGACCTTGACTACTTCAAAGTGTCGGACACGGCCTTTTTCGCCCCGGGCGTCGTGACGCAGCAGGTCGCGATTCCAATCGTGCAGGATACCGTGGGGGAGCCGACAGAGACGTTCTTCGTCGACTTCAGCGGTGTCGTGAACGGCATCCTTGGCCAGTCTCGCGCAACGATCACGATCATCAACGACGACAGCTCGACTCAGGTGTTCAGCTCGGTCGCCGATTTCGCGGCCGGGACACTCAGCGGAAGCGCGTATCTTTCGGAGACCGGCGACGGCGAGATCATGCTGGCGCCGCAGGGTGCCGAGTTCTCCGGCGCGTCGCTGCCGGCCGGGTGGACGAACACGCCACTGGCGACGGGCAGTGCGTCGACGGTCGCGAACGGCAAGCTCGTCATCGACGGCGCATCGCTCCTCGCGCCGGCGCCGTCGGCTTCGGGCCAGACGCTCGAGTTCGTGGCAACGTTCAATGCCTTGTCGAATCAGAACATCGGGCTCGGCACGTCGAGCGCGGTGGGGTCGCCGATGGCGATGTTCGTCATCAGGAGCAAGGATCTCTATGCGCACACCGTCAACGGGGCCAGGACGGAAGACACGCTCATGGCGGGCATCGACTGGCTCGGGAAATCGCACCGTTACCAGATCACCTGGAATGCAGGGAGCGCCCAGTACTTCGTCGACGGCACGCTCATGATTACCCACGGGAACATGGCGTGGGGCGCGGCCACGATGCGACCGGTGATTGTCGATTCGACGGCCGGCGACGGCGCTCTCGTGGTCGATTGGATTCGGATGACGCCGTACGCCGGCTCCGGCACCTACACGTCGGCCGTGTTCGACGCGGGAGACGCGGTCGCGTGGCAGAAGCTCACCACGACCAGCACCATCCCGAGCGGGACGACGTCCACCATCACCTACCGGACAGGCAGCACGCCGACTCCAGACGGGACATGGACGCCGCTTACCGCGCTCGGTGCCGGTGGAGCGCTGGCAGGGTCGTCGCGCTACGTGCAGTTCACGATTCAGATAGCTACGGCGTCCGGCGCGAGATCGCCCGTGATTCAGGACGTCACGGTTCAATACAAGAGGTATTGAGGCCTCGCGCAGCGTCGCGCGGTCCACGCCGCGGCCGGTTTGTCAGCACCTCGGGATGGAGCGCGGCGCTGCGAATGCGCCGATCCTCGCAGAATCAGGGAGGGATCGGGGCGCACTATAATCACGCGGCCGTGACCTTGATGTGGGGACTGGCGGCGGCCGTCGCGATGCTGTGGCCCGCCCGGATCAGTGGGCCGCTCGACGGCATGCCGCTGGACCATGCGGCCGAAGCGGTGACGATCGGCCTGCTGTTTCCGCTGCTCTGCTGGTTCCATCCGCGATTCCTCGCCACCCGCTTCGCTCGCACCTGCATCGTCGCTCTCCTGGCGTGGAAAGCGTTGACGAGCGCGCTGCTGGTGCCGGACGGCTGGTGCGTACGAGTCATTCCGTCGCGGCCGTACGTGAGGGACGCGACCGGCATGCCGCACAGCTGGGACGTTCGCGCCGACTGGCGCTCACGCGATCCCGCTTGCTCGGCGATCATGACGCGGTCGTACCGCGATCTGCACGAGTTCCCGGTGTGGTTCTTCAACCTTCCGCCGGACGCGCCGGACGGCAACTTCCCTGTGAAGGAAGATGGGCCTCCCGCCGCGCGCGTCGGACTCATCGTCCAGGGGTTCGTCGATGCACCGCGCGGCGACGTGCTGCGCATCGCCACCGGACCCGACATCACGGCTGTTCTGCGCGTCGACGGAAGCATTCCCACATCAGAGGCTCCGCTCGATCGAGGAGTGCATACCGTTACGATTACCGCCCAGGCGACCGGTGATCGGTGGGAGCTCGCGCCGACGGTCGATGAGGGCGACCTCTGGTCGAACGCGATGGCGACGGTGAATCGTCCATCGCGATTCGATCGCGTGGTGCGGCCGTGGGGGCGCTGGATTCCTGCCGCGCTCGTCGGCGTGGTGATGGCGGCCTGGACAGCTGCAGTATGCGCGCGCATCGGAAGCGCGGCCGTCCTTCTGTGGATGATCGGGGCGGCCTCAGTCATCGGCGGCGTGGCGTGGAGCGATCGCACCGATCTCGCGGGGTGGACGATCGCCGCCCTGATCGCCGCCACATTGGTGCCTGTTCCCCATCGGCTTCGGAACGTATTCGGCGCGCTCGTCATGATCGGCGTGCCGTGGCTGACCTATGTCGTCGTGCGCAGCGCGCCGCTGATTGGCCGGCTGACACTCTATGAATGGGGCAACGATTTCTGGACGTTCCAGCGGTACGCCTATCGAATCGTGATGCAGGGTTACTGGCTGGAGGGCGGCTCGCCGACGTTCTGGTTCCAGCCGCTGTACCGCTGGATTGCCGGTGTCCTGCACGTGATCTTCGGGGATTCGAGCGTCGGCGAATGGTATTGGGACGGCGCCTGCCTGCTCGCCGGTGCGCTCGCCGCGTTTCGCCTCACGAAGACGTTCGCCGGATTTCGGTGGGGACTTGCGGCCGCGGTTGCGACGCTGGCGACCTTCATGCTGGGCACCGCCCGGATCTTCGTCGGCCGCGGTCTGGGCGAGATCAGCTCCGCCGGGTTCATGTATCTGGCGATCTTCTTCGTGCTCGGAAGCCGGAACGGCAACTGGCGCGCGGCGCTCGCAGGCGGTGCGCTCGCGACGCTCGGCGTCTATACACGGCTCAACAATCTGATCATGGCGCTCGGCGTGTGTGTATTCGCCCTTCCCCCGCGCGCGACGATCGCCGACATGGTCCGCCGCTGGCCCTGGTCGAGCACGTCGTGGCGGACGATCACCATCATTGTCGCGACAGTCGGCACGGGCATGCTGCTGTTCGCGACGCGAACGTGGCATTATACGGGCGTCTTCAGCGTCTTCTACGGCACCGCGCGCGATCATCTCGCCGTGTGGCAGCCCGGGATCTCGATGCGCGTGCTGCTCACGAGCATGATGGACAGCGTCATGATGGTGCTCACGGTCAACGACCCGCCGCAGTGGGATCCATACGCGCTGCCGGTTCTCGCCGGCGGCGCCGTTTCGGCGCTGGCGATTGCAGGACTCCCCGTCGCGCGACGCCTGCCGGCCGCCGTCGTTCTCTTTTTCTTTGCGGCAATTGCCGGCGCGTTCATCGCGCGCGGATCGGCGTATGCCGGCCGCTTCTCGATTCACGTGATTCCGGTGACGAGCGCGGCTTTCATCTGCGCTCTGGCGTCCGCGACGGTCCGTGTCCGTGCGATCACACCGGCCACCCGTAAGTCGCCGGCACAGTCTCGAGACAGGTCATCGAGCACGCCGACCACGCGCTGAAGCCGTTTGCACGACGCGAACGTGCAAAACGCACCAGGTGTCCCGGGTCCCAATGTTGGGTGAACGGTTCGCGGATCCGGCCGGCTACACTAAGGCCGGCGTTTATCGAGCAGGTTCTTCGTCACGCTGATGACCTCTTCGAGCCACAGCGGTTTGAAGACCACCTGGGCCTCGAGATCGCGGAGCTCGCTCATCGCCGGATCGTCGATGCACGAATCGCCCGTGATGATGGCCACCGGCGTGTGACGATGGGCCGCCTGGGCGCGGAGACGATAGAGAAAGCCGATCCCGTTCACGAACGGCATCCGCAGATCGAGGAGGATCGCATCGGGCGGCGTTTCCTCCAGGTCCCGCAGGCCGGTCAGCGGCGACGCGGCCACCCTCACCTCGTAGCCTTCGAGTGTCAGCGCCTTCGCAAACGTCTGGAGCACGCTTTCGTCGTCGTCTACGATGAGGACTCGGGAGGCGGTGGCCATGGCGTTTCGGGGTTTCCGTTGCCTGTGCGAGATCCCCCCTTCGCAAGCATGGTACCCGGCTGGACTGCCTGCGGCTGCATAGTTTCACGCAAGAGCCGTGTGTAGCTACTGAACAGGACCAGCGTCATTTGGTAGGGCGTTTCCCCAGAAAAGGATCGATCTCGGCATCGCGTCGCCATGCGGGCGCCCGGCCGCTCTCATTTCGGCGTCGCAGCAAAGAGCCCCTTCGTTTCTTCAACGTTCGAGGCAAATCTGCCACGCTCGGGCGGTGGACCGCGCTGAGAACGGCTCTAGAATCGAAGGGTGCGTCGCCTCGGTTTGATCCTCGTGACTCTGGCGTGCGGGACGGCCTGCTCGGGCGCGCCGGGCGCTCCATCATTGGCCGGGCAGTGGGGCGGCGATCACGTCTCTCTGACGGTCTCCGGCACCAACAACCACGTGGAGCTGGACTGCGCCCTCGGTGATTTTGCCGGCGCCATCACGGCACCGTCCTTTCAGGTCATCGGCACATTCGTTCGGGAGCATGGCGGGCCCATCGCCATTGGCGAGGTGCCCGACACCCATCCCGCCCTCTACGTCGGCTCGGTTTCCGCCGGCACGATGACGCTCACCATTCGCCTGACCGACTCGAGTGACAGCGGCACCGCATTCACGCTCATGCGCGGCACCACGGGCCGCGTGGTGAAATGCCTGTAGCCGGTGTCGGGACATCGCCATCTCGAAGAAGCCGCAACAGAAGTACATCTGTCTCGCTGATGGCTCGGACGAGAAGGTGTTCGTTCTACCAGGCGCGACTCGCTCGAAGCCGGTTCCTCCTTCGGCGACGGCGGGCGCTGGCCGGCACGTTCCTCGGCGTGTGTGGCATCGCCACTGACTCGAAGGGCAACGTCTATGCGGCCGGGACGACGAACGAAAACCGGTGCAGCGGTTTTTACAAGGGCCTCGGGGCCGCTCGTACGTCGACCGCACGAAATTGAAAGGCGGCTTACGACGCTGGTGCCTCGGCGACCGCGAGCCGCTGGCGCACGAACGCGTCGTGCTGCAGACGAATCATCAGGCCTGCGCGCGCGAGCGCGTCGAGCACCGCCTCGCACTGAGGGGCGTCCAAGCCGCTGATTTCCATGGCCCTCGGAACGCTGACTTCGTCGCCCGGCACCATTTCGAGCAGGAACGCTTGAAACTTGTCGAGACCTGTGTCGACCGCGAACGATCGTCGGACGGCAGCGCTTTTCTTCATGCTGCCCACGACGATTGGCAAGCGATGTGCCGCTCGGCCATATCAAGCACTGCAACACTTTCGGCGACGGCGTCGTAGGCAAACGTGACGCACTGGGGAAATATTGCAGCCTTGTGCAACGCTGGTTCAGCTTCGCTGCTGAGGCGGGTGGACGCCGCGAATCGCGTCTCGAATTGCCTCGACCAGCGCGTCGGGAGCGCGCACCTCGTCGGTGACCGTCACAACGGGCAGACGGCTCGGCCAGGCTGCGCGCTGGAGGGGTGATACGTCGCTCGCGCGCGCAACGATGACGTCCGGCAGCAGCGTCGAGATCACCGAGACCGCTGCGTCGACCGAGTCCACCCGCGCGACGGCGAAATGCAGCTTCGCCAGGATGGTCTCGCATATCTCGCCGCTCGTGGCATCTTCAGCGGCGACCAGGACCAGCGGCGAAAACCCGGGCTTGTCGCCCCCGCGGCGGCCGCCGCGCGATTGCTTCCGCCGGTCCGGCCGCCCGCGCGGGCCAAGTGTGGACATACGCGTCCTCATCCTAATCCAAGGCGGGCTATGATGGGCGAACGATCGCATGGAGCTCGACGAGTTGATGGGGGCGGCGCTTGAAGAGGCGCGCCGCGCCTGCGACGCCGGGGAGGTGCCGATCGGCGCGGTGGTCGCCATCGACGGAGCCATCGTCGGCCGCGGGTTCAACCAGCCCATCTCGTCGGGCGATCCCACGGCGCACGCCGAGATTGTGGCGATCCGGGAGGCCGCGCGCCGGACCGGCAATTATCGGCTGACGGGCGCCGCGCTCTGCGTGACCATCGAGCCGTGTCTGATGTGCGTCGGCGCGCTGGTGCACGCAAGGATCGCCACGCTGGTGTACGGCGCCGCAGAGTTGAAGACGGGGGCCGTTACGTCGACCGTTCGGGGCGGTGAGCTGCCGGGGCACAATCATCGCTTCGAGATCGTCGCCGGGGTGCGCGAAGATGAATGCCGCGAGCTGATGCACGCATTCTTTCGCGCGCGGCGTAGCGGTACGTAATGTCCGGGCCTGGCGGGACCGCGGTGCAGCGTGCGTAATGTGAGGCCTCTCCACACCCGTGCGGCGTAGGTAGTGTCCGACTTCAGCCGAGCCGTGGTGCGCCCGCCGCAATCCTGACTACTGACAGCTCGTGGCGATCAGTCGGTACTGTGCACCGTGAGATGGCGATACGGGCTCACGAGCTCTGCCGCCGACTCTGAGGTGCCGATGGGCCTCGACGCGCGGTCGATCACCGCGCGTGAGGAATCGTTTACTTTCGTGCTCTTCTCGCGGTCGATCGCGAGGACGTAGGTGCCGCGCACCTCGGTCTTGTGGCCGACGTGGTTTGTCAAGCCTGCTGATGACGAGAGCCGGTACATTGCGCCGGCGGGAACCGCGGAGCCTGCTGAAATCTCTTCGACGTTCCACAACCCGAACGAATCGGGCGTCGCCCCGGCGCGCACGCAGCCGGTGATCGTCACCGGCTTTCCGGCGGCCGCGAGCGAGCCCGTCGAGTAAAGCGCCGCTACGCCGACCGCAACGAGTACATTCCCCTGCACGGCCAACCCACTCGTTCTTTGATGCATTGCGGACGCCAGCAGAAACGGCCGTGGTTCGACCTCTTCAGCGACTGTCCGTGCGGTATAATCGAGGGTCCGCTTCAGCGTGAAACGCTCAACGGAGAGGTACCGAAGTGGTCGTAACGGGGGCGCCTCGAAAGCGTCTTGTCGGGTAACCGGCACGTGGGTTCGAATCCCACCCTCTCCGCCAACCAAAAACATTAGT